>LDZU01006153.1_pt1 | contig 13362 bp, 11 predicted proteins | sample 615531 | NCBI WGS metagenome assembly LDZU01 (sample SAMN03408293, study PRJNA278302) | terrestrial metagenome | isolation source: oil reservoir sample SB2 | place: USA: Alaska, North Slope, Schrader Bluff formation | collected 2011-09 | reverse complement strand
CTATGATGCGATGCAGTCTGTTCGCCCTTATAAAGGGAAATTGAGTAAGGAAAAAGCTTTAGAGGAGATCAAAAGAGGTGCGGGTACCCAGTTTGACCCCCATCTGACAGAAGTATTCTTAAAGGTAGTAAAAACCTGATAGCCAGGTACGGCTTTAGGCTATATTTTTTGAATTTAAATATAATAATATAATAATTGCGTTGATTATTTGATCATTTAATAATATAATTAAACATATTTGTTATAATTAATTAAATAATTAAAAAATGTAACTGCTATATACTAATTCAAAATATTGGAGGTTATTAGGATGAAAAAAAAGACTATCGGGGATTTAAAGGAAAAACAGTTAGAAGGTAAAAAAGTTCTGGTGAGAGTCGATTTTAATGTACCTTTAAATGAAGAACTTGAAATTACTGATGATACAAGAATAAAAGCTGCTATTCCTACTATTAATTATTTAATTTCTAATCAAGCTAAAGTGATTTTAATGAGCCATTTAGGCCGTCCCAAAGGGAAAGTGATTGAGAAATTAAGACTAGACCCGGTAGCCAAAAGGCTAAGCGAATTATTAAAACAGGACATAAAAAAAGTTAATGATTGTATAGGAGAAGAGGTAGAAAAGGTAGTTTCAAATATGCAAAATGGTGAAGTTGTCTTATTGGAAAATTTAAGATTTCATCCGGAAGAAGAAAAAAATGATTATGAATTTTCTAAAAAATTAGCCAATTTAGCGGATATTTTTATAAATGATGCCTTTGGTACAGCCCATCGAGCCCATGCTTCTACAGTGGGAGTGGCAGAAATATTACCTTCTTATGCCGGATTTTTAATGGCTAAAGAGATAGAAGTATTGAGTAATTTAATGGAAAATCCCGAGAGACCTTTTGTAGTTTTATTAGGAGGAGCAAAGATATCTGGTAAAATTGATATTGTTCAAAACTTGTTAGATATTGCGGATAAAATATTAATTGCTGGAGGAATGAGTTATACCTGTTTAGCTGCTCAGGGTTATGAAGTAGGTAATTCATTATTGGAAGAATATGATTTAGAAATAGTTAAAAAAATGTTAAAGAGAGCAGAAGAACGAGGCAATAAAATACTTTTACCAATTGATTTAGTAATAGCCAGAAAAGAGGTAACAGAAAATGGGAAAAGTAAAATGGTTAAAATAGATAATATTCCTGAAGATGGAATAGGGGTAGACTTAGGAGAGAAATCTTTAGCAATGTTTGAAGAAGAAATAAAAAAGGCCAGGACTGTCTTTTGGAATGGACCGGTAGGTGTATTTGAGATTGACAAGTTTGCTAAAGGAACTAATAGGATAGCAAGAGTATTAGCAGATATGTACGGAAAGGCAATTACTGTAATTGGCGGTGGAGATTCCATTGCTGCGATTGACAAAGCAGGTTTTGCAGAAAAAATAACTCATATTTCCACAGGTGGTGGAGCTTCCTTAGAATTTTTGGGAGGGAAGAAACTTCCTGGAATAGAGGTTTTACCAAATAAGTAGTTGATATTCCATAGATGATTATCGGTCTTATTTTTTGGAGAGAAGTTTTTTAATTTTTTCTTTCATTCTTTGCCAGTGAGTTCCTCTCCAGTAATATTTCTGACAAGACGGACAATAAACAAATTCATTTTGAGTAAGAAAGACATAAGGAGGAACAAGACCTTCAACTTTTTTTTTATCAATCTTTATAGTAGGTGTGTTACATAGGGAACAACGGGAAAACATATTTGAATTGAAATCGATTATTAATTTTAATCCCCCTATCACCTCTAATAATTGCTCTTCCCATTGATCACTTTTAATAAATAAGTAATCACAAATGTTTTTTCTTTTAATTAGATTAGTATCTCTGGTTAACAATATTCTATTTTCTTGTCGGGCAGTAAGAATAAGGGTTATATCTTCATCGGAAATGGGGTAGGTGGTATCATAACCTAAAATACGGAGCCATTTAGTTAGTTTGCCCAGCATTTTATCAGCTAAAAATTTTATTTCTTCTTTATTATTATTTTCCTTCATTTTTATATGTCAAACTCATTTTGTGATATTTATTATCTTCTATTTTAAATTATTATACCACAGCATTATTTAGTTAGCCAATTACATTAGTTATCCAGTTTACCAGTTACCCGGTTAGCCAGTTAATACAGTCGATAGTGAATAGTCGTTAGCATTAAGTTAGCTAGTTAACTGGTTTGTTAGTTAATTAGTTTAATATCAATTCTTCAATTACATTTATTTAGCTGGGTTAGAAAGTAATTCTGAATACTGGATTCTAAATTTTGGTTCCTGACACGATATACGGGAGAGCTTGACAATTCAGAAATTTGATTATATTATATATATACCCCCTTAGGGTATAATAAATATAGGATAAATTACTGCCATTATGAATGATTCACAGTTTAATCAATTAGAAAAGATAAAAATATTGAGTCGATTAAAAAGGATAGAAGGGCAGATCAGAGGAATACAAAGGATGATTATTGAAGGAAGACCTTGTTCGGACATTATGGTTCAAATTGCTGCGGTCAAAGCAGCCCTTAATCAGGTGAATAAATTACTGGTAGAAAATCATGTAAATTCCTGTTTTAATTCATATCTTTCTTCAAATGATATCTCTCAGGATACAATTACTGAGATAATGGACTTAATAATAAAGTTTGTAAGATAAAAACCACTATTAAAAGAGAAAAATATATGATAAAGTATATATCAGAGAATGTAGAATTAAAGAAATTATCCTTTTGATTCGTTTGGTTTTAGGTATAGAATGGGAGAAGTTCTTAAACCTTAAGTTGAGAAATTGTTTTATTATAAAAAAATAAAAATAGTTTAAATTGATAGAAATAAAAACATATTTGGAGGAAAATTTAGTTATTATGTTATGTCAATTTTGTAAAAAAAGGGAAGCTACAATTATTATTACCCAGGTAGTAGGTGGAGAAAAAACTGAGTTTCATCTTTGCAAAGACTGTGCTGCTCTATTTGGCGATAAATTATCTATATTTTCTTTTCCCCAGTTTAATTTTGATAATTTATTAAGTGGGTTATTAAAGGCAATTGATATTTATGGCAAAGAAGAAGGTATAACCTCCACTAGAGAAATTAAGTGTAATAATTGTGGTTTAACCTATAACGATTTTACCCAATCCGGAAAATTAGGTTGTAGTATGTGTTATCACGATTTTAGGGAACAATTGACTCCTCTTCTTAGAAGACTACATGGCAATAGTGAACATGTGGGCAAGATCCCGCGCCAGGCAAAAAGTAAATTGGAAAAAATTAAAAAAATTAAACGACTAAGAAAGGAATTACAGGAAGCAGTGATAAAAGAAGATTATGAGAAAGCAGCAAAATTAAGGGATGAAATATTAAAACTCGAAGGAGTATTGAAGAAATAAAATGCAAAATAGTAATAAGAAGAAATTATTACAGGATTTAACAGAATCTATGGCAGAATGGACAAGTGGAAAAGGACCGCTTTCTGAAATAGTAATAAGTTCACGGATTAGATTGGCACGGAATATTGAGGGTATTCCTTTTCCTCCTCGAGCTGAAGAAGTAGATCTAAAAAATATTTATGAGATTACTAAACAAGTGATAGAAAAGAGCTATCTTTTTAAAGATTTAAGGTTTTTTTTATTAGATGAATTAAATCCTTTAGAGAGTCAATTTTTAGTAGAAAAACATTTGATTAGTGTATACCATGCTCGAGGAAAACACCCTTATAGAGGGTGTGTTTATAATCAAGAAGAGACCATAAGTATAATGATTAACGAAGAAGATCATTTTCGGATCCAATATCTTCTTTCTGGATTACAACTTAACAAAATATGGGAGTTCATTAACCAAATTGATGATGAAATTGGAAAAGATGTTACTTATGCTTTTAGCGAGAAAGAAGGTTATTTAACCTCTTGTCCTACTAATGTAGGTACTGGAATGAGGGCTTCAGTGATGTTACATTTACCGGCTTTAGTTAAGTTGAATAGATTAAATGATATATTAAAAGCAATATCTAAAATAGGATATGTAGTAAGGGGATTTTACGGAGAAGGAACAGAAGTTATGGGGAATCTCTTTCAGATTTCTAATCAGATTACTTTAGGACTATCTGAAGAGGAGATCATTGATAATTTAGAAAAAGTTAATCAGCAAATAGTATGTCAAGAACAGAAGGCGAGAAAAGAACTATTATCTGAATTTAAAAGTCAGTTGAAAGATCAGGTATGGAGAGCTTATGGTACCCTGAGTAATGCTCGAATTATATCTTCGTCCGAAACAATGGAACTTTTATCTAAATTAAGACTTGGTGTTGAATTAGGAATGATCTCTCATCTTGATTTAGGGACGATAAATAAAATGATGTTGTTGATTCAGCCTGCTTATTTACAAATGTTAGCTGGCAAAGATTTAAGTCCTTTTGAAAGAGATGTGCAAAGGGCAAGATTAGTTAGAGACAAAATCAGTCATTAGTGAATAACTCGTTATCCGTTAGTTAGCATATAATAGTATATAGTGAAGAGGAAGATAGTGGAATGGGTAACTATAGCGAAAACGAAAAACGAAAAACGAAATTCGTATCTTGTGAATCGTATCTTGTTAAACTATACGCTAAACGCTACATGCTCTATGATATACTATATACTAACTGTTAAATCGATTGAAAGTTTTAAAAAAAGAGGAAAAATAGGATTGTCTACTAAAAAGAAAGGATGTGCATAAAGAATGTTTAAAAGATATACCGAGAAAGCTAAAAGGGCTATAATGATAGCCCAGGAAGAAGCGATAAATTTTAATCATGATTATATAGGAACCGAACATATTCTAATTGGTTTGGCAAAGGAAGAAGAAGGAATTGCCTCACAAGTTTTAAGGGAATTAGGGGTAAATGCAGATAAAGTTATGGAAGAAGTAGAGCGCTTAGTGGGAAGAGGAGAGTATCAACAAACTAACGAAGTCACCTTTACTCCTCGCGCTAAAAAAGTGTTAGAATTAGCCTCTCAAGAAGCGAGCCAATTGAAACATAATTATATTGGAACAGAACATATATTATTAGGGTTAATAAAAGAAGGAAGTGGGATGGCGATAAGAATTTTAGCAGATTTAGGTGTTAATCCGGAAAATGTTTATTCAGAGGTTATGAAAGTCCTTATGGAAAGCGAGACTCAAAGTATTACTTCTGGGTTAGGGAAAAGACCTAGTAAAACCCCTACTTTAGATGAGTTCGGAAGAGATTTAACTAAATTAGCTCGAGAGGATAAATTAGATCCGGTTATTGGTCGGGGTGTGGAAATTCAAAGAGTGATACAAATTTTAAGCAGAAGGAAGAAAAATAATCCTTGCATAATAGGAGAAGCGGGAGTAGGGAAGACCGCTATAGTAGAAGGTTTAGCCCAAAAGATAGAAAACAATGACGTACCGGAGATATTAAAAAATAAAAGAATCGTTTGCCTTGATTTAGCTTTAATTGTAGCAGGCACCAAGTACCGAGGTGAATTTGAAAAGAGACTGAAAAAGATTGTAAGCGAAGTTCAAGAGTCAAACGAGGTTATCCTATTTATTGACGAGATTCATACCTTAGTTGGTGCAGGAGCAGCTGAAGGGGCGATAGATGCCTCCAATATATTGAAACCTGCTTTAGCGCGTGGAGAACTACAAGTCATTGGGGCAACTACTGCGGATGAATATAGAAAGTATATTGAAAAAGATGCTGCTTTAGAGCGAAGATTTCAGCCTATTTATATTTCCGAACCTTCAATAGAAGAGACTATCAAAATCTTACAGGGATTACGAGATAAATATGAAGCCCATCATAAAATAAAGATTACCGATCAGGCTTTAGAGGCGGCGGCTCATCTATCAGCCCGTTATGTTTCGGGAAGATTTTTACCAGACAAAGCTATTGATTTAGTCGATGAAGCAGCTTCACGAATTAAATTGCAAAATACCATTTCTCCTCCAGATGTAAAAGAGATGGAAGAGCAATTAAATCGAATAAGAAAAGAAAAGGAATCAGCAGTAAAATTGCAACAGTTTGAGAAAGCAGCTCAGTTAAGAGATAAAGAAAAGAAATTAGAAGCCGAACTTGTAAAAATAAAAGAAAAATGGGAAACTGGCAGAAGAATAAATAAAGTAGAAGTTACTGAAGAGGATATTGCGGAAATTGTTTCAAGTTGGACTGGAATACCAGTTTTTTCTTTAAAAGAAGAGGAAGCACAAAAATTGCTTCGTATGGAGGAAGAATTGCATAAAAGGATAATTGGGCAGGATGAAGCAATAATATCTATCTCGAAGGCGGTAAGAAGAGCTCGTGCCGGCATGAAAAACCCTAAACGTCCTATAGGTTCTTTTATTTTTTTAGGACCTTTGACTGAAAAGGTTAGAAGAAAACCTTATTCAGTAGTATTATTGGATGAAATAGAAAAAGCTCATCCCGATGTCTTTAATATATTATTGCAGATATTTGAAGATGGTAGATTAACTGACTCACAAGGTAGAATGGTGGATTTTAAAAATACTGTAATAATTATGACTTCTAACGTAGGTGCTACATTAATTAAAAAAGGAGCGACATTGGGATTTAGAGGAACCAATGAACCTGAAGAGATCTCCTACAAAGAAATAAAAGAAAAAGTAATGGGAGAACTGAATAAAACCTTCCGACCAGAATTTCTAAATAGAATTGATGAAGTAATAGTTTTTAAATCCCTGACTAGAGAGGAGATTAAGAAAATAGCCGATTTAATGTTGGGTGAAGTAAGAAAATTATTAAAGGACCAAAAGATTGATCTTGAAGTAAAAGATGAGGCAAGGGAAATATTGGCAAAAGAAGGTTATGATCCTAACTTTGGAGCTCGTCCTTTAAGACGGACTATCGAATAAGATAAAGAGGATAAAATGGCCAAAGGAGAAAAATCCATTTTTCGTTGTCAGCAGTGTGGTTATGAATCTTTTCGATGGTTAGGGCGTTGTCCTGATTGTGGAGGATGGAATACTTTAATTGAAGAAATATTCCAGGAGGATAAAAAATATTCTATTCGTTCAGAAAGTCATTCTATACCTTTGCCAATTAACAAGATAGATATAGAAGAAAGTAAGGCGAGATACAAAGCTGGAATGTTGGAGTTTGATAGAGTATTAGGGGGTGGTATTGTGCCTGGTTCTTTGATTTTAGTCGGAGGAGAACCAGGAATTGGAAAGTCTACCCTTCTTTTACAAATTGCTAATATACTAAGTAGTAAATACGGGTTAATATTATACGTTTCTGCCGAAGAATCACCTTATCAGATTAAATTAAGAGCCAGTCGATTAGGAACCCTATCAGAGAAACTTTTATTAGTTTCCGAGACTGATATAGAAGTGATAAACAAACACATCAGCGATATTAAACCCAAAGTGGTAATAGTAGATTCTATTCAAACAATTAATGATTACAAGATTACTTCTGCACCAGGGAGTATTAGTCAGGTAAGAGAATGTACTGCTCAATTAATGCGCTTAGCTAAGGATGAAGAGATTTCGGTCTTTATTGTGGGTCATGTAACCAAAGGAGGAATACTGGCTGGACCAAAAGTTCTTGAACATATTGTAGATACCGTTTTATATCTGGAAGGCGAACGGTATAATATTTATCGTATACTTCGCTCAATAAAAAATAGATTTGGTTCTACTAATGAATTAGGAATATTTAAAATGGGAGAAAAAGGGCTGGCAGAAGTTTTAAACCCATCTGAATTGCTCCTTTCTGAAAAACCTACTCAGATTTCTGGTTCAGTGGTAACAGCTACTTTTGAAGGTACCAGACCGATATTAGTGGAAATACAATCTTTGGTAAGTTATAGCAATCTAGGAATTCCTCGAAGAATGACTACCGGAGTAGATTATAATCGAGTTTTACTTAACTTAGCCGTACTTGAAAAAAGAGTAGGATACTCACTACAATCTCAAGATGTTCATGTAAGTATTGCGGGTGGAATAAAAGTATTGGAACCCGCTTTAGATTTGGCAATTATTATGGCGGTAGCATCCAGCTTTAAAGATGTTCCAATTGATCCAAATATGGTTGTGTTTGGAGAGGTAGGACTAGCAGGTGAAGTTAGAATGGTAAGCCATGCAGAAAGGAGAATACAAGAAGTATTAAAGATGGGTTTTAAAAGATGTATTGTTCCCCAAGGAAATTTAAAGAATTTTAATAACTTTTCATCAAAAAAAGATTTCAAGATAATTGGGGTAAAGACAGTTCAAGAAGCGATAAATCTTGCCCTTAATTAGTCGTTGTGAATAGTCGTTAGTATATAGTTATCGCCTGTCATATATTGTATTTCGGAAATATCGTAGAGCGTTTATCGTTTGGTTAAATACCTAATTGGTTAAGCAATTAGGTAAGATTATAAATACCCAAGGTGGAGACCCTTTCCTCTTCTTTTTTGATTATATTATTAAAATCCAGGTTTAGCATATTACATAATGCGGTTGCGTAGAAAAGATTAGAACCCAATTCTGTCTCAATAATTTCTTTGCAGTTTTCGCATAGTGAGCCTTCCAAATGATTATCCATAAACTTTTGAATTTCCATCAATTTCGTATTAGAAGGGATAACTTGTTTTTTTGCCTTAATATTTATACAACCACATTGGGTAACTGCTTTAGCAATTGCTCTATTTACTCGAGAATTAGATTCTTGGTATTTCGTCATAACATCGAGGATGCTTCGATGTTGGACTAAAAATCGGTCAACGCTCTTTTGAAAATCAATATTTTTATTCATAATAGTATAAATAACCTCCATAAATACATTTTGTTAATTATAACTTGAATAATATTTTGACTACCAGGGTCTCTTGACATTTTAACGATAATCTTAGAATAAAAGAAAAGTTAAAAATTGTTAGATTTTATTCATGATAGTCAAGGATAAATTATTTATCCTTGGAATCTCCCAAAATATGTTTGCTAAACAAAGGATTAAATTGCAAAGAAGAAAGAAGATCGTTTATTTAATTATACGTACAGGTTAATCTCTTTGTCAAGAAGTATTTATTTAGTTGTTAGTGAATAGTCGTTAGTATATAACATAGCGTAGAGCGGGTAGCGATCAGCGTATAGTTTTAGGTTAATAAGATATTTTTCCTAATTAAAAACTTAAAGTGAAAAGCGAAAATACGATTCACGAGATACGAAATACTAATATAGTTTTGCGCTTTTTATTTTTCGTTTTATTACTAAATACTATTCAATATATACTTAAATATCCATAATTTAAAAATTGTATAGTATGTCCTGGACAACGCACATTCTTACTTTGACAGAAATATAAGAGCATGTTATAATTTATATGGTTTTCAGAAAGAAAAAGGTAAAATTCAAGAATTTGGAGGTGATATATCTAACATCTTTGAAAAATAAATAAAAGGAGAAAAAAGTATGCCGGGGAAAAATTTTTTTAGAATTATTTTCATTGTTATTGGGGCAGTGATAGGCTATGAGGTCTATAACAAGTTTTATTTTATTTCTGACTCATCTATTTATTATAATATTTTATTTAACTTTCTGGCAATAGTTATTGGAGGAATGGTTGGTTTTTTAATTTCGTCTTTATTTGGAACTAAAGTTCAGCTTTTATTTACAAAAATTATTTACCACATACAAAAAACGCCTACTCAAAACATTATTGCTGCTATTATAGGGTTAGTTATTGGACTTATCATTGCAAATTTATTAGCCTATTCACTCTCATTTATTCCAATAATAGGTCCCTATCTTCCTATTATATTGAGCATAATACTGGGATTAATTGGGATTAGTGTTGGACTTAATAAAAAAGACGAGATAATTAATTTTTTTGGATATTTTAAAAATATTAATAAAATAAGAAAAAGAGAAAATAAAAGTCTTAGATGTGAAAAGATTTTAGATACAAGCGTGATAATTGATGGCCGTATTTTAGATATTTGTCAGACGGGTTTTTTAGAAGGAGATCTGATAATTCCTCGTTTTGTATTATCTGAGCTTCAACACATTGCAGATTCTTCTGATTCTTTAAAAAGAAATCGAGGGCGTAGAGGTTTAGACATACTTAACAAAATGATGAAAATTAATAAGAACAAGATAAAAATTGTTGGAAAAGACTATAAGGAATTAAAAGAGGTAGATGCTAAGATAATTAAGCTTGCTAAAGACATTAATGCCAAAGTCATAACCAATGATTATAATTTAAATAAAATTGCTCAGCTCGAAGGGGTTCCTGTATTAAATATCAATGATCTTTCTAACGCTCTAAAGGCAGTTATATTGCCTGGTGAGGAAATAAGTACTCAGATAATAAAGGCGGGGAAAGAGCCAGAGCAAGGAGTTGCTTACCTTGATGATGGTACAATGATAGTGATAGAAGATGGAAATAAGTATATTGGAAAAAGAGTAAATATCTTAGTTACTAGTATTTTACAAACTCCTGCAGGTAGAATGATTTTTGGAAAGATAAAAATGGTGATAAATAATAGATCGGATAAATTAAAAAATTCGATGAGGACATCTTCAGGTAAATAAAGACAAAATAAATAATAAGAAGGTAATTTCGTATTACGCATTGCTTATCTCGTAAATAAAATAGAAGCCAGAAGACAGAATTTAGAAAAAAGAATTATTTTAAATTATAAGATTATGACATTTTTTAAGCTATTTTATATTCTTCTGACTCCTGACTACTGGCTCCATAATTCTTAAAATAAAAATTATGGTTTTTAGTTTTAAGCTTTTAGTTTATTGATTCAGCCTATACGCTCTACGATATGCTATTATATACTAACGACTAAGTAAAACAGTTAAAATTTGAAAGGGAATAGAGAAATGTCACTAAAAATATATAATACTTTAACCAGGAAAAAAGAAAAGTTCATCCCACTTAAAGAAGGAGAAGTGGGGATGTACGTTTGTGGACCTACAGTATATAATTTTATCCATATAGGAAACGCTCGACCTTTTATAATTTTTGATATAGCAAGAAGATATTTAAAATTTAAGGGTTACAAAGTAAAATATATCCAAAATTTTACCGATATAGATGATAAAATGATTAACAATGCCCAAAAATTAAATGTCACCGTCTCTGAGTTAGCGAAAAAATTTATTAAAGAATATTTTATTGATGCGGATTCTCTTAATATAAGAAGAGCTGATATTCATCCCAGGGCAACCGAACATATTAAAGAAATAATAGAGTTGGTGAAGGATTTAGAAGAAAAAGGATATGCCTATGAAATAGATGGTGATGTGTTTTTCGACGTGTCTAAATTTAAGAGTTATGGAAAACTTTCGGGACAGGATATTGAGGAATTAAAATTAGGAGCCCGAGTAGAGATAGATGAAAGAAAAAAGAATGCGATTGATTTTGCCTTATGGAAGAAAGCAAAGAGTGGAGAGCCCTCTTGGGAGAGCCCTTGGGGTAAAGGAAGGCCAGGTTGGCATATTGAATGTTCAGCTATGTCAATGAAATATTTAGGAAAAACATTAGATATTCATGCCGGAGGTTCGGATTTAATATTTCCCCACCATGAAAATGAAATTGCTCAAAGTGAAGCATCTACCAATAAACCTTTTGTGAGGTATTGGATGCATAATGGCTATCTTTGTCTAAATAACCAAAAAATGTCTAAATCATTGGGAAATATAATGAAAGTGAGAGAGATAGGCCAAAAATACAAAGGAGAAGTTATCAGGTATTTTATTTTATCAGCTCACTATAGAAATCCTCTTAATTTTAGCGAAGATCAATTACAGCAAGCACAAAACAGTTTACAGAGGTTAAATAATACAATTTTTAATATTAAACATCAATTAACGCAGGGTAAATTTAAAGAATCAAGAGATAAAGATGATGAGATAATTTTAGAAAAGAGAAAAGAAAGCAGACAACAATTTATCGAGGCAATGGATGATGATTTTAATACCCCTGTCGCTTTAAGTCAACTTTTTGGTTTTGCAAGAGAACTGAATATATATCTTAATTCCCCAGGATTAAAGAATAAATTAGTATTAGAAGAAAGTTATGAATTTTATAAAGAATTTGCTAATGAGATATTAGGTATTTTAAAAGAAGTTGAACCAGAAGAAAGTTTTGAATTAGAAATAAAAAATTTAATCAAGGAGAGAGAGGAAGCCAGAAAAGTAAAGAATTGGGAAAAATCTGATCAAATTAGAGATGTATTAAGAGAGAAAGGGGTGATTTTAGAAGATACACCTGAAGGGATAAGGTGGAAGAAAATTAAATAGGGAGGGTCAATTTAATGACATTAAAAGAGGGTGAAAAGTGTTTTTTCAATTGTAAAAATTGTAATGATGAGGAACTTGTTCATTTGGCTAACCGAGGCAATTTGATAGCGGAAGAATATCTAATTAATAAATATAAAAAATTAGTTAAAATGAAAGCTCGTTCATATTTCTTAATTGGTGCTGATGCTGAAGATATTATTCAGGAAGGAATGATTGGACTTTTTAAAGCAGTTAGAAATTTTCAATTTAAGAAACTTTCTTCTTTTAAAGCGTTTGCTGAATTATGTGTTACTCGTCAGATAATAACTGCAATTAAAAGTGCGACTCGACAAAAACATATTCCCCTAAATTCATATATATCTCTTAATAGACCTATCTATAACGAAGATTCTGATAGAACTTTGTTAGATATTGTTGATAGTTTAAATATTAATGATCCTCAGGGTTCATTTTTATATAACGAAAAATTAAATAATCTTAAGGAAAAAATCAAGGGGGTATTATCAGAATTAGAGAGAGATGTATTGGAATCTTATTTAGATGCCAAATCTTATAAAGAGATTGCTAATGAATTAGGAAGACAAGTGAAATCTATTGATAACGCCCTACAAAGAATAAAAAGGAAAATAGAATTAATTGAAAAATAATTTTCAAAAAGATTGACTCAGATATAAAAAATATTTATAATGTATAAAATTGCCGATGTAGCTCAGCTGGCAGAGCAGCTGATTTGTAATCAGCAGGTCATCCGTTCGAATCGGATCATCGGCTCCAAAAGGGGAGGTACCAAAGTGGTTAAATGGAGCGGACTGTAGATCCGTTGGCTGAACGCCTTCGAAGGTTCGAATCCTTCCCTCCCCACCATTAGATCGCTAAATTTAATGCCCGCGTAGCTCAGTCGGAAGAGCGCATCCTTGGTAAGGATGAGGTCACCGGTTCAATTCCGGTCGTGGGCTCCAAATACTGGAAAATAGTATTTTTTTATTCCAAGGAGGAAAATAAAAAATGGCAAAAGAAAAATTTGTAAGAACTAAACCACATATAAATGTAGGTACAATCGGTCATGTAGATCATGG
>LDZU01010380.1_pt1 | contig 13371 bp, 12 predicted proteins | sample 615531 | NCBI WGS metagenome assembly LDZU01 (sample SAMN03408293, study PRJNA278302) | terrestrial metagenome | isolation source: oil reservoir sample SB2 | place: USA: Alaska, North Slope, Schrader Bluff formation | collected 2011-09 | reverse complement strand
CCATAGGCAGTGTTGCGTTGGTTTACGTAAATATCCGGTTGGATTGCCAATCTTTGACCTGGTTTGTATTTATCCGTAAGATTTTTACCCACCTGAATAATAGTTAAAGCGACTTCATGACCAACTCTGGTTGGCTCTTTCGATAGGTCACGACCATATAATTTCGGGTGGTTGCCACCCAATTTGATCAGTTTTACATCAGAAAAACAGAGTCCAACGGCATCCACCCGTACGAGAAGCTGATCATCACCAGGAAGTTGGATATTGAAAGATTCTGGTTTCCCATCTCTTCCAATATTTTCAACTCCTGCACCGTACAGATTCCAGGCTAAAGTGGACTCTGGTATCTTCAAGTCATTTTGATATTCCTCAAATTTGGGATTGATCATTTTTTTGTCTTTCCTTTCCACTACAAATCATGAGTAGAATATCCCTAGAAGCTGATCGACATCAGCAAATAAGCTATATGAATATCCCTGCCTGATATGTGTTAGTACCAATTGTTTTATTCTCCTAACAATCCCTTTTCAATACTTTCTTTCAAAGAGCTAAATGCAGCTTCCTCGTCTTCTCCGGTAATTTCGATCTTTATAGTAGAACCACTCTCAACCCCTAGAGTTAGGATGGAAATTAAACTTTTACCGTTCGCTTTTTTCCCTCCATGCAATACCGCAATATCTGAGGAGTATTCTTTTACAAAATTCACAAAATTCTTTGCAGGTCGTGCATGCAAACCACTTTGATTGTTTAAATAGATATTCAACTCTTTCATGAAATGACCCTGTTAAAGTCGAATGCAATAATATTCCTGCGATTCAACTGGTTATTAATTTTCTTTATTAAGGTAATCCAAAATTATGTTCACCTCGGTTGTGGTTCTCATTTTTAGAGCAGTCTCTTCATCATCAATCACTTCGGCTAAATTAGCCAATACCGATACGTGTTCATCACGCAATGCGGCAATTCCAATAACTAAATAGGCTTGTTCTCCCTCGTCCCATTCAACTCCATCCGGAATCTGAAGAACAGAGATGCCTGTATTGAAAATATCACTGCGGTTATCAAATTGACCGTGAGGGATCGCTACCCCATTCCCCAAATAGGTTGACATCATCTCTTCCCGTGCCAACATTCCATCAACGTAATCCTGGGTGACACATCCGGCATCTATCAGCAGTTTTCCGCATTGATAGATCGCATCTTTTTTATTGAGTACTCTGGCATTTAACCGTATGCTTTCCTTGGAGAGGATGCCCATGCTTACACCACATTACTTGTAAGTTCTCCCTTTTGAACAAAAGCAGCGACTACTTGATCAAAAATGGGATCATTCAAAAATTGGTTGAATGCCAAAATGACTGCTTCGGGAGCTTTTGAAATGGCGACTTTTACAAGCCCTCTATGAACAATTACAACTTGAGCATTGGCGGGGATATCACGGGCAGCCACATGTACCACTTCTACGCCTTCCACATTCGCCTTTTTAAATTTTTTCTTCAGCGAATTAACACTCATCAAGCTAGAGCCCATGCCTGCTTCACAGGCAAAAATAATTCTTTTTACTTCTAAGGTACTAATTGATTTAGCCATTCTTACCTTCTTTTTCAAATTGAGAAAAGGTTTCAAATGCTTTCATTCTTTGAAACCTTTTCTCTTGGATATTGTTTGACTATCAGGACAGACCGGGAATATTGGTCGCGTCAGCTATTTCCTCTTCTTCTTTTTCCTCGGGCAATGGATTTGCCTTCAAAATAAGGGTTCCGACCAGGAAGGAGACAACAGCGCCTATCAACACGCCCATTAACACTGCGAAATGCTGCCCTTTTGGAATTACTGCCAGGTAGGCGAAAATGGACCCCGGCGATGGTGTTGCAACTAAGCCTGCATTGGTGATCGTAAACCATAGATCTGCCGCAAAACCACCAGCGATGACCGATAAGATCATGATGGGGTGAGCCAGGACATAGGGGAAGTAAATCTCGTGAATTCCGCCAAGAAAGTGTATAATCATTGCGCCCGGTGCTGACTCTTTTAACAAACCTTTACCAGCAACGTAATAGGCAAGTAAAAGACCAAGGCCGGGCCCTGGATTTGTCTCAAGCAAGAAGTGGATTGCTCTTCCCGACGTCTCCGCAGCTGCAACTCCCAAGGGAGCTAAAACCCCATGATTCAATGCGTTATTCATGAACAATATTTTTGCCGGTTCAATAATAAGGGCAGCAAGTGGTAACAATTTTGCGTTGATCATCGAATCCACAACGCTACCCGCCCAATTGCTAACCCCTTCGACAACTGGACCGATAAGGACATTGCCTAAGAGAACCAGCAAAAGACCTAGAATACCCGCAGAGAAGTTGTTGATGAGCATCTCAAAACCGACAGGAATTTTATCTTCGAGTACATCATCAATTTTCTTGATCAGCCAGCCACCCAAGGGACCCATGATCATGGCGCCAAGGAACATCGGAACGTCCGAGCCTACGATCACACCCATAGTCGCGATAGCGCCAACAACGCCGCCTCTCGTGCCGTGCACCATTTTCCCACCGGTATAACCGATCAGAATAGGCAACAGGTAGTTGATCATTGGACCTACGTTTGCAGAAAACTTTTCATTGGGTGTCCATCCTGTGGCAATGAAAAACGCGGTGATTAAACCCCAGGCAATAAACGCGCCCATATTGGGGATAATCATCCCAGCCATGAAACCTCCTAACTTTTGGATCTTTTCTTTCATTTTATTCCTCCTAAAATTTTTATTTTGAGATCTATGCTAGACCTCGTTTTTTTTATCGTCAGTGCTGCCGGTACACTGACAAATAAACCACCATCATCCTAAAAAAGATGTAATTGCGTCGATATCCCCTGGAGAGAGTTGGGGTGAAACCTGAATGATTGGTTTTCCCTTTCCAATGTCATCTGGTAAGGGCATCAGTGTAATGATCAAGTCTGCACTTGCTACCCTTTTGGTGTCTAATTCGCGAAAAGAGACCACGGTCAGTTTTCCCAGATGTGGAAACCTGGTCTTAAGGCGGGCGGTCAGCAATTGCGCTGTAGCCATCCCGCTGGGGCAAACCAGCAAGACATTATTGAATTGATAGGATCGTAATCGGATATAAGCCGCCCTGATGAATGCAACCAGCATGTATTTATCTTCTTCATCTAATAAAATTGAGGTGTGTTTGTAGATGATAGCGATCATTTGATCGGTTAATGCGATTTCATCACCTAGCCGGACGAATGATGACATATCCACGTTCGTTCTTGGAAACCAAAGCTGATAGTGATGCTGGTTGAAAATGGGGATTAGATAGTTAATGATCCCGTCTCGAAGGGTAGGATCTTCATTCATCCCTTCTACTTTGTAGATAGAGCTGATCGCATCCAGTAAGTCTTCGAATAAGGTCTTATATTCACCGGTCTTATCAATGTCGCCGATCCAATTCTCGAGAAGAGGTGACGAGAGAATGTGCATGACTACGTAAGCAATGTCACCGCGCTGCCAGTCTTTGATTTCTCCCTGGCAAAGGTCCTTGACCATTCTTTCTGCTGCTTTCCATTCCTGCATAACATGGAATTTTGCAAATACCTGGTCGGTGATCTGGATATGTTTATCCATCTTTACTCTGGCACTCAGAATCGAGAAAACCAGCGCCAAATATAAAACTGCTTCATCTGTGAAACGTCCTCCTAGGAAATCTTCAATAAGGATCACTTTATTGAAGATTTTCTTCATATTAAACAAACAAAGGAAATCATGGATTTCTTTGATGAGAGGTATATTTCGTACATCTTCAACCAGGGTAAAAATCAACCCTTTTTGGTAGGAAACCTCAAAGACAGAAGGCTGGAAGGGACAATTCCCCCATATTAAAGCCAGTAATGCCTGCTGCTTGAGTTTTTCAGAACATGCTACATGAATACCGAAATTCTGTTTTCGTTCCAGAGTGATTTCCCACTCGTGCAGCCATTTCTCAACTTCATCCAGGTCGCTTACCACGGTTGACCGTGAGATTTTGAGATTTAAACTGATTTGGGTGAGAAGAACAGGTTCTGTTTTGATCAAGAGCAGAAAGCAGATTAATTGTTGGCGTTGCTCTGGTGTAAGCACAAGTTGAACGCTTTCGTTCTTTTCCAGTTCTTTAACTAGTTCGATGTGTTGTTGGGGTAAACATTCCAGCTTCACACCCATGCCGGGTGTCGTCTGCAAGACCACGTTCTTACCACTTAGCCAGTTCTTTACACCTTTCATGCTGTAATGTACCTGACGGGGTGTTAATTGAATTTCCGCAGCCAAATCACAGGTTCTGATCGGTTTGTCAGAATTCAGCAGAACTCTTAAGATATCGCGTTGGCGAGTGGTTAAAGGAACCATTTTATTTTGATATGTAAAAAATCCATTAGTCTATATTTGTTATTATATAAAACAAAAAGCAAAAGAAAATAGCTAATAAATATGGCTTTTCGTAACATCGTAATTACAAAATCAGCACAATAGAATTTTCGTTCATTAATATGAATGAGAAAATCAGATTCAAGTCAAACTACGAACCCTTTTGTGTCACCCTGCGATTGCTAAAATGTTAGATGATACTGATGTGCATCCCTTGCTTTTGCCTAAAAACACACCTTAAAAAATGACAAATGCAGCAATCCGCTTGACAAATGACCTGTTCTCTGATAAAAATTCACTTAATGGAGAACCTTACAATTGCATACATGGAGAAATAGCGGCTGGGTCTCACAGGTTGAGATCACGAGGTGAAGGTTCCATCCTGCGAGGGATGGTTAACCCGGGAAACCGGGGAAGATCGGATTGATCAGCGGATGCCTTCGGAGTCCTGTCACGGGCTCCTTTCTCCCTTCCGAAAGAAGCGCCAGGTGAAACCCTGCCAGTGATGGTGGTAACAAACCTCTCGCAGTGACCAGGAGTATGTTCCTGTGTGGTTTACCGGAAGGGCAGCCTTTTAAAAAATTACTTTGTGAAAAACAGGCATGCCCCACATGCCTGTTTGTTTATTTAATTGCCTATGCCAAAGGAGAAAAAATGGACAAGAAAGAGTTATTTGAACGGATCAAAGCGGATGGGGTCAAGTTTGTCAGCTATCAATTTTCTGATGTTACTGGACGGGTAAAAAGTGTGGATGCCCCGGTTGCAAGATTGGAAGAAGCTCTGGATGATGGTGTCTGGTTCGATGGTTCTTCCGTAGAGGGGTTCATGCGCATCCAGGAGAGCGATATGCACCTCATTGTGGATACCGATTCGTACGCGGTGCTGCCCTGGACCCCGGCAGAGAATAAACGGGCGCGTTTCTTCTGTGATATCTTTACCCCTGATGGCGAGCCTTTTGATGGTGACCCGCGTGGCATCCTGAAGAGTTGGATGAAGAAATTGGATGAAAAGGGCTGGGTCTATAATGTTGGTCCCGAACCGGAATTTTTCCTCTTCTTGCAAAATGATCATATCCATCCGGTACCGCATGATGTGGGTGGCTATTTCGATTTTTCTTCCAATGATTCTGCTGCGCAGGTGCGTGCGGAACTGGTGGATGCGCTCAACTCGATGGGGTTGGAAGTGGAATTTGCCCATCATGAGGTGGCGCTGGGTCAACATGAGATCGATTTTCGTTTTGCGGATGCCCTCAAGACAGCCGATAATGTGATGACCCTGAAATATACGGTCAAAGCCATCGCAGCACAGCACGGGTTGATCGCTTCCTTCATGCCCAAACCCATTTTTGGGATCAACGGCTCAGGTATGCACTGCCATCAATCCATATTCGATAAAAGCGGTAAGAATCTGTTCTTCGACGCTAAAGATGAATTTCATCTCTCCAAACTTGCCTATGGTTTCATCGCCGGGCAACTCAGCCATGCCAAAGCACTCTCCGCTATTGTTGCCCCTACCGTCAACTCCTACAAACGCTTGGTGCCGGGATATGAGGCACCGGTTTATATCGGCTGGGCACAGATCAATCGTTCTGCACTTATCCGCATCCCACGCTATACGGTTGGCAAGGATAAAGCTATGCGCGCCGAGCTGCGCTGCCCTGATCCTTCATCCAACCCCTATCTGGCGTTCAGTGCTATGATCGCAGCGGCGTTGGATGGTATTGATAATGGACTTACTCCCCCCAAGGCGCTCAACAATGTCAATATTTATGATCTCTCCAGTGAAGAGCGCGTTACCCGTGGCATTGATTCTCTGCCAGGTTCATTGAAGGATGCGTTGCTGGAATTAGCTGCTGATGATGTGGTCAAGAATTCCATCGGAACCAAATTATTCTCCGCTTTCTTCCGTGCCAAGGAAGAAGAGTGGGAGGATTACCGTATCCATGTCACCGATTGGGAAGTGGAAAATTACCTGATGGGTGCGTAACCCATTACAATGTTTTTTGAGAGCCTTCCATTCGGGAGGCTCTTCTTATTTATTCACCAACCTGCAGAAGGTGCATAAGCCATCACTTTGGGTGGGTTGCCCGCATTTTGCACATCTTTTTTCTTCCAGCTTAGCTGCTGATTCTTGCTGTTGAGGGAATGCACCTGCCTTTAACGCACGTAGATAACCCAGATAGAATTGTGTTTTGAATCCGGGCTGCTCATCTTCCATCATGTTCAAATAGCGTTTATTGCGCAGCTGTTTGCTGCCGTCGGAATACGGACATTCTGTGTAGATGTAATTAATTCCGCTCAAAATGGCATAAGCGGCAGATTCGCGTTCATAAATCTGACAGAAGGGTTTTGCTTTGCGCGCGAATCCGGTCGTGGCGGGCAACAGTGGGTACTGCCGCCCCAGATAATCCAGTGACCAGTGGGTTACATTTGCAAATAGAAAAGCTGCTTCATCATCCAGGTTGTGGGCGGTGACGATGGCATCGTACCTGCCATCCAGTGCTAATTTGTTCAGCAGGTAGCGCTTCACTAAACCGCATTGCGAGCAGGGTTTGGTATGCCCCCGTTTGGTTCTGGCAGCCATTTCAGGGATGCTTTCGCCATATTGCGCTTTGATATCCATGCTGGTCAATTGCAAACCGCGTTCCTCCGCGAAACGGCGGGTGAATTCGGCTGAATCAGAAGAGTAATTGTTGAAATCGTTGATACCCAGGTCCAGATACAAGCCATCCGCCTGGTATCCCAGCTGCCATAGGATATCCCAAAGGGATAGGGAATCTTTTCCGCCTGATACTGCCACCAGCAACCGCTCTTCTTTGGTGAACATATGGAATTTTTGGATGACGCGTTCAGTTTGCACACGCATCCATTCAAGAAAGTGTTCCTTACAAAAAGAGATGTTATGATGCTGCAGGTTGATAACCGCTTTTTGGTCGCATTTTTTACATTTCATATCTATCCGCCTGAAACTACGGAGATTAGTTCAACAACGTCCCCATCCTCGATCCTTTCGTCACCGGTGAGCAGCACGCCATCCCGCACGGCGAGATACGCCTGGGGCGAAAGCTGCAAATCCTGCATGATGCGATACAATGGGCGGCTTCCCCTATCAGTAAATTCTTGTTCGCGAGTTTTGATGATTACGGACATGGCGATCCTTTTATTGAGAGAAATAGGCGCATATGGCATCATCCAGGCTTTCGCTGTGGGAGTACAGGCTGGTAAGTGAGATGGTTACCACAACCGATTTTCTTTCGGGGATAATGACAATGCGCTGCCCGCCGACCCCGCAGGCAGAGTAGGTAGAGATGCAACCCTCATCTTGATTATGATTGACCCACCAACCAAATCCATAGTGGTCGTGCTCATTCACTTTGACCAGTGGTTGTGTGCTGAGCTGCAGCCACTGCGGGGGTATGACCTGGTGGTTCCCCTTCCATTTCCCATCGTCCAGGCATACCAACCCAACGGTGAGCATATCCTCTGGTTTTAGATAGAGATCAGACCCACCAAAGGGAACTCCCTGTGGATCCTGTTCCCAGAAGAAGTCAGTGATGCCCAGTGGTTGAAATAGAGTATCCCTGGCAAAATCCAGCAAGCTGGCTCCCAGTGCACGCTCCAACAAACTGGCGGCTAGATGGAAATTGGCGGAAGAATAGATGTACGTGCTGCCCGCTTGGGCTTGTAGCGGAAACTGCAGAATGGTTTGCACCCAATTCTCAGTGGAGAATAACTTCCGCATGGAATTAAAATCTTCAATACTGGCGAAGCCAGCGGTATTGCTGAGCAAATGGCGCAGATGAATGGCAGCTTTGGAATCTTCGGGGGAAATTTCTGGAAAAAAATTACAAATGGATTCATCCAAAACTGCATTTATCTGGTCTTGAAAAACCAAGCCTGCCAAAAGTGAGGTGAACGTTTTCGTTACAGAGCGCACGTTCTTTAATTCCCCTCGAAAATCACTGAGCGGGATGCGCATGAAAGGCATAAACCCAAGAAAGGCTTTGCCAACAATACGCAGCAGGTTTGTTTCCCGATCCATGCGCGCTTCAGGATTAATGGCATCCAGCACGATGCTGTCATTCTGCCAAACCAGCATACGCAGTAGAGGTGGGTGGATACTTTTTAGTTCATCGAAAAAGCTAACGAGAGTTTTTGGGGTTGATTGCATAGCTATTTTTCCATCCATGCTTAACTTTATCTCATTTTTCCTCTGTGCAAAATTCTGGTTATAATCTGTGCAAGCCATATCTCGATGAAAGATTGCTATGACCTTTGATAAAAGCCTATCGCGAATATTTCAATTTTTACTGGCATTATTTTTTGCCATCACAGCTTCGAGTGCCGTGCTGGGTTTCTTTCGCGCATACAATGCGGTTGCCCAAATCCTGTTAACATTCGTGCTCATGCTCACTATAAGTCCTTTCTTAATAAAAAAGGGAGACATGCATGAGATGGAATGCAAGACCAACCTGCCTGGTTGGGCAACCATCCTGCTTTTCGTTGCAGGTGTGCTGATCCTGGTCGCGCTGGTTCTGGTACCCCTGGGGCGCTGGCCTTTATCGCATGCTGGGGATTGGTATCCCTGGGACGCAGGCGCTTATCATTTCCCGAAAGCGGTTGAATTGATGACCAGCGGCTCGATTTGGGATATGAGCATTGCCTATGCTGATTATCCCTTTGGTTATGAGAGCTTGCTTGCTATGGCGTTGTTGATCACTGGTGATACAGCTCTGTTCGGTTTTGTTCATGTATTGATCGTGTTGTTCTTCATCAGCGGTTTCTGGATGTTGGCACGCCGTATTACGAAAGTTGATGGCGGGCTGCTCTTTTTTCTCATTGTGATGCTTCTTCTGAGCGACCACTTTTTCCAATTTCTCAACTTGTGGCGGGTCTTCACCCTGGATATTTATACGGTCGGTAAAAATGATCTACTGGCAGCGGCAGCTAGCCTGGCAGTGATCGTGTATTTTTATAAAACGCAAGCCTCTTTCAAAGAGGGCATGTTGGGATTCGCCCTGGCTTCCGGGTTGGCAGCCAGCGTAAAGCCCAACACGCTGTATGTGCTATTCCCCCTCTGGTTATTCATCATCATGCGCTTTTATCGCGAAAAACTGGCTGCGCTGGTTGGTTACGCGCTAATGTTGGTGCCAGGATCACTGTGGTTGCTACGGAATTTTATCGTACTGGGAACCTATGCCAGTGCTGATGCCAGCCGCCTGGTGGAGTGGAGCATTGCTTCTAATTTAGGAAATCCTTACTTCTATCAAAACATCCCTAAAAATTTAGTGCTGGTGGTGATAATTATAATGCTGGAGATTCTGCTGGCTTGGAAGCATAAGAAAGAACATTTCTGGAATGCCATCATTGCAGTGGTGCTGTTCATTGGTTTTATCAGTACCCCGGTGACGGCGTATTTTGGCGCGACGGATGTTCCACCAACAATTAATTGGCGTTTTGGAGAAGCATTGTTGGCATTTTTGGGAGTGCTGGTGATGAATGATCTGGCTCTGCTGCTGGCTCTACCAAAGTGGAGTCGAATCGCATCCCAAATTGCGTTGGGTTCTCTCCTGGTTATATCTGTTGCATCAGGGGGGTGGTTGATTTTTAGTCAGCGTGAAATGATGCAAAAAGTACCTCAAAATGCCTATATTATCCATGACCAGTTCCCGCAACCGGTAGGTGTGGATGGCTATTACAGTGCTTATGATTATGTGCAGCAAAATGTGCATCATTCTATTGTCTGGGTAGAAAATGGGTTGCCGTTCTATACTTATGATGCGGAATTCAGTAATACCGTTAGCCGGCAGGAACAAGCTGACTATGTGGTCGGATTCCGCACGGATTGGTTTGGTGAAGGAAGGAGCGAATTCCCCGACTTGATCGAAAAATTGCTGGCGAGCCAGACTTATGAAATCGTGTATCAAGATACCCAAGGCATTGTCTTGCATCAAAAATAAGTTTTCAAAAAGAATTATTCATGGAGGGCTGATGCTAGAGATATCCTCCACAAAATGGCTTGTCCTTCTCTTGGTGTACTGTTCATGTACTCTGATTTCACTCGCTGCTTTGTTGTTGCGCATGCTATGAAAGTTCTTTTTCCTTGTTAGGTTTGTCTGTTTTCTAAGAGTTACGATAGAATATGTGATGTTGTTTTTCGTGTTGTGATAGGATTTGCAAAGATCTGGTATGAATCACAGCAAAGTTGGAGTTCTGGGGCAGCTACACTTCATTCCTGTGGGCTTTATATTGTTAAATTGTCATTCGGATCGAGAAAAACTCCGCATGGCGTTTGGGTAATGCACCTCAAGTTGATACTACTAGATGCCCCACCGTATTGATGGATCTGCATACACCAGGCAATTATTAACAGCGCATATACACTTTGTGGAAGATGACAATGCCAATGATGAACCACAATTTAGAGGTTGAGAGCGGCGGGGAAACTTGATCCTGTGAGATACTCCGTGTATGTGGTCATGTGATGGCTACAGACCCTTAGAACAGCTATACTTGAGCAAGCAAGCGCTGTGCGCAACACAGCATGAACTCTTGTAATGGTGTTATTGAAAGAAAACGATGATGATTCATGATTTTTTTCGAGATAAGCACTTGGTGGCGCTGGCTTTTTCGGGTGGCACCGACTCCGCATATTTGTTTTATGTGGCAAAGGAAAGTGGCTGCGATATTCGTCCATACTATGTGAATACACCCTTTCAACCGCAATTTGAACTTGAAGATGCACAGAAACTGGCAGATGCCATGCAAGTTTCACTGACAGTTCTAGAATATGATATCCTGCGTCTCCCTGCAATCGTACGCAATGAAAGTGACCGTTGCTACTATTGCAAACAAGCCATTTTTAGGTTGATACAACAAGCCGCTCATGCAGACGGTTGCGAGTTAATTGTCGATGGTACGAATGCATCGGACGATTACGACAGCAGACCTGGCATGAAAGCGTTAAGCGAATTGGGAGTGCGGTCTCCATTACGAGAGTGTGGACTTACCAAACCTCAGATTCGGGAACTTTCCCGTCAAGCGGGGCTTTTTACGTGGGATAAACCTGCATACGCATGCCTTGCCACACGCATTCCTACCGGAACACTGATTGATGCAGACACATTGAACAGAGTGGAGCAAGCAGAAAACTATCTGGCTAGCCTGGGTTTTAGCGATTTTCGAGTGAGGGTGTTTCATGATGCTGCAAAAATACAAATATCAAAAAGTCAGCTTAATCAAGCATGTGCCATGCGGCTTGAAGTACTGGCTGGTCTTTCCCAATATTTCGACGAGGTTTTATTAGATTTAAAATGTAGAGAATAGCTGTAAGAGGATGTATGAACAAAACTGAAACATTGGCATTGTTACGTAGCGTACAGTCGGGTTCCATTACACCGGAGGACGCCATGCTGAAGCTTAAGCTTCAGCCGTTTGAAGATTTAGGTTATGCAAAGGTTGATCATCATCGCATCATTCGACAAGGTACTCAAGAAGTGATTTTTGGACAGAATAAAACGACCGAGCAAATTGCTGGAATTACCAGAGCTCTGCAAGAAGGTGGTGCCACCGATATACTCATTACACGAATATCATCGGAGACGGCAGCTTCTTTGAGTGAGCTTGTACCAATTGAATATTATCCAGTTCCGAGAATGGGGATCGCGGCACGGAGCAGTAAAAAAATACAAACCGGTTCGGTTGTCGTAGCATCGGGTGGCACAAGTGATATGCCCGTATGTGAGGAAGCAGCTCTCACAGCAGAAACATTAGGCAGTAAAGTGACCCGCTTGTACGATGTGGGCGTATCGGGAATGCATCGCCTGTTGGCGCAGCTTGACGTGCTGATGAGTTGCCGTGTTGTGGTGGCTGTCGCTGGGATGGAAGGTGCGCTTGCCAGCGTGATTGGCGGATTGGTCGATTGCCCTGTCATTGCAGTGCCTACCAGCGTGGGCTATGGTGCCAATTTTGGCGGAGTTGCTGCGCTGCTGTCTATGCTAAATTCTTGTGCCAGCGGCGTAAGCGTGGTGAACATCGACAATGGTTTTGGAGCGGGGTATCTTGCAAATAGAATCAATCAGATGGAAGGCATAAAATGAAGAAAACGCTTTATCTTGAATGCAGTATGGGCGCAGCGGGCGATATGCTAATGGCTGCGTTGCTAGAGCTCTACCCGCATCCCGATCAGTTTTTACAGACCATGAATTCTCTTGGTATCCCTGGCGTCAGTGTCAATCGCAGCATTGTCGAAAAATGTGGAATTCAAGGCACAGGTATTTCTGTTACGGTATACGGAATTGAAGAGGAAAGCGCATTAGTTCCGCAGAGTGACGGTTGTCTTCATCACCAGGAATCGAACAGCGTACGTCCATATTCTCACGACCACGACAATGAACACGTGCGTTCTCATAGCTATTCCACCATGAAAGATATCACAACGCTGATTAACGGACTTTCCGTTTCCGAGTCGGTTAAATCGCATGCGTTGGCAGTATACGATTTGATTGCCATGGCAGAATCTCATATCCATGGTATTCCCGTAAGCGAGATCCATTTTCATGAGGTAGGCACTCTGGATGCCATTGCGGATATTGTGGGCGTCTGTCTGTTGCTGGAACTGCTTGCCCCTGAGCGGATCATTGTCTCCCCCATCCATGTTGGGAGCGGTCAGGTTAAAACTGCTCATGGCATATTACCTGTGCCTGCGCCAGCAACTGCCTATATACTGCAAGGGGTTCCATTCTATTCAAGCAGCATTCAGGGCGAACTGTGCACGCCTACAGGCGCGGCGCTTTTAAAGTACTTTGCAGATAGCTTTTCTGGCATGCCCGTTATGCAGGTAGAGGCAGTGGCGTATGGGATGGGTAAAAGAGATTTTGAAGCGGTGAATTGTCTTCGCGCATTTTGGGGGAACTGCACAGTTGATAGCGCGCCCAACGAGGAAATTGCGGAAATATGTTGCAATCTCGACGATATGAC
>LDZU01004962.1_pt1 | contig 13393 bp, 11 predicted proteins | sample 615531 | NCBI WGS metagenome assembly LDZU01 (sample SAMN03408293, study PRJNA278302) | terrestrial metagenome | isolation source: oil reservoir sample SB2 | place: USA: Alaska, North Slope, Schrader Bluff formation | collected 2011-09 | reverse complement strand
TTGATAAAGGGTTCCTCGGGGTTCGCATACGCCAAACCGGTCAATTCCGGGTCTCTTTGGGCATGGATAACGGTGTAGCGCACACCCGCTTCACCAGCCAGGCGGGTCATGTACCCCCTGCCAGAGCCGTGAAACTCATCAATAACCAGCATTTTATCGCTAAAAAAATCACGAATACGGTCAAAATCAACAGGGATGCGAGCATTCCCATTGCCGTTGTCTTTTATCCAGTTGACATAATCATCCAGTGGGTCAAAGCCCTTCAAACGCCCGCTTAAGCGCGCTTCTTCCACATCGGTTGTTCGCGCCCCTGCATCCAGCAATTGGAGTTCATTGATATGAAAGGCAAGATAATCGGTGACATTCGAGGGTGCAGGATAGCCCAAACGAGGGTTGAATTTAATCCCCTGCCATTCCGGGGGGTTGTGGCTGGCAGTACAGATCAGCAATCCGGCGACATCTTCCGCAGGCAAATAATCCGTCAGGTAATAGACCAAAGCCGGTGTGGGGGTATCCCGGTTAGCAAACGCAACCTCAAAGCCATTCGCAAGGCAGACGGATGCCGTCCATTCAGCGACCCTGTCCGCATTACGGCGTGTGTCATACCCAATCACAATCTTCTTTCCCGAGAGGTTTTCAGCGCCAACAAAATCCGGCACATCGATATCATTCAAGAAGTCACAAACCGCCTGGACAACCTGCTTCGCTCGCCGCTCTGTAAAGTCCGCTGCCCACCGACCTCGCACACCGCTGGTGCCAAATCGCAGGTATTTCCGATCATAAATGGCACGCAGTAAACCCGGCTTTTGATCATCTCCAACCAGCAGCGGGTCTGCTGACCGCAGCCTGAAGCCGTACAGACGTTCATAAATATTCGCAATTTGCACAACTCTGAAGGGCATCCAGCGGTCCGGATCTTTTTGATAGTCCATGCTGTCCAGGAGGGGCAATATTTCATAGTTAATGGCATCTCGCAAACTGTCAAAAACTGGCGCTGCCAGGTATTTTTTAGCCAGGTCAATCGCTTTTCCGCGCAGTGCACCGGTTTGGGGAATGTATTCTTCTACTATGATTCGGCGCCGCTCACGACCTGCATCATCCTTGGGTTTAAACTGCTCGAGTCGATATTGGGTCCCGACAGCAATCAGGGTCAGCAAGATGCTGAATGCCCGAGAGGAATCTCCGTGATCCTCTGCAATTTTCGCCTGGTTAGAAATTAATTTTTGGTCCAGAACATCCAAAAACTGGCTCATTGCCTGGATTACAGGCTGCCATGCTTCAGCATCCTCCGCTGTCATTAAATCCCTGTTCAGGCCATTAAATGCCATGCCAAATTGGGCTACTTCAAGTTCTTCAAATTCAAAACCTTGTTTACTCATGCATTACTCCCAAAAATTGTTTTTGACTTCGTTTTTTCTATTCGCTCAGTCTGAGCCTACCCAATAATCTCAAATTTCAAAATTAATTTTATCGCTCAACAAGGCCGCCGCGCGTAACGTTGAGGACCTCAAGAAATGCACCTGCAGGTGTACCTGTTGCCTTCTGCACAGCCTCACAGAGTTCAAAAGCTCGGGCGGCCAAAGCCTCTTCTGTATGGCGGTTGTCCGCTTCCAACATCAGGCGTACCTTGGGTTCTGTCCCAGAATAACGCAAATTCAAGCGGGTGAGACCCGGTAATTGCGCTTTAATTGCCGCTTCTAAGGCAACAACGTCGTCCAGCTGATCCAGATCAATTTTCTCGGCAACGACTGCAGAGGCGATCACCTGGGGATATTTATTGATGCTTTCTGCTAAATCTGCCAATTTCTGTTTGCCGCTCGCCAGAAAAGCCCGAATCAAATAAAGTGCTGACCGTATCCCATCCCCGGTTGCATGGTTTTCATCCATCAGAATAATGTGACCGGATTGTTCACCACCCAGGCCAATTTGATCGCGCTTATGATCCTTCGCCAACAAATCTCTTAATTCCGCCATAATATATTTATCACCAACGGGTGTTTCAATAAAGTTCAGGTCTCGTTCCTTAAAATAATTGACCAGCGCGCCGTTGCGCATGGTCGTGCTGACCACGGTCCTGTTGAGCAATCGATCCTGCGACATCAGATAATCCGCTAAAATTGCCAGCATGTGATCGCCGTCCACAAGGTTCCCCGCCTCGTCGACGAAAATCACCCTGTCTGCATCGCCATCAAACACCACGCCAAAATTCGCACCATATTTTTGAATCAGGTCGCTTAAGTCTGCTGGCTGACGCCGGACATGTTCTGAGCCCGAATGCACATTTATATTGCTCCCGGTTGGTGAGGCATGGATCACAATCACCTCTGCACCCAAACGAGAAAACACTTCCGGTGCATACCATGACGCAGCGCCATTAGAACAATCCAGGACCAGTTTAATCCCATCCAGCAAACCAACAGGATGTTCATCCACAAGGTGATCGGCATAAAGTTCTCGCATATCCCGGCCATCAATACGGCGCCCAAATTGCGATTCAATAGCGCCTTGTAAATCGATTGAGGAATCTAAAAGAGCCTCGATTTCAAGCTCAATCTCCCAGTCCAATTTTAGAGCTTCAGCGTCAAAAAACTTGATGCCATTCTCGCCAATCGGGTTATGAGAAGCAGAAATGACGACCCCTGCCTCAGCATTCATCTTTTTGACCATGAAAGCAACACCCGGTGTTGTGATCACCCCCAGGTCAACCACTGTCGCACCGCTCGATAGCAGCCCGGTCGTCAGGGCACTCTGCAGCATTTCTCCCGATTGGCGTGTATCGCGCCCAATGACGAAGGTCGGGTGCGATGCCCGACGAGAAAGAACCACGCCGGCAGCATAACCCAGGCGGGTGATGAAATCCGGCGTGAGTGGATGCCGACCAACATGGCCGCGAAGGCCATCGGTTCCAAAATATTTTCGTTTTTGTTGATTTGAGATGGTCAAAGTCTATCTCCTTAAATTTTCTAACCTTCTAAAATTAATAAACGCTGTCCTCAGGGTTAAGGTTCAAATCCGGACAGCGTTGAGCATATCTACCTGTAGTTATTTAATTTGTATATCAGCAACAACCGGCAAGTGATCTGAAGCCCTTCTACTCAAATCACCCACCGCAATTTGACATGAATAATCAATCAGTCGATCTTTGGGATAAAAGAAAATATGATCAATAGGCTGTTCTAAAGCGGGATGTGTCGGTCCTTCATTCTCCGGTGTTAAATGTTGAAAATCGTATTCCGAAAGGAGTAATTCAGAAATGCAGGGTTCATTCCTGGTTGCATTAAAATCACCTGCCAAAATTAATGGCTGATTGCTTTCCAAAATATGCCTTCGAATCAAATCAAGCAGGCGCTGAATTTGCCGCATCCGCATCTGCCGTGATTGTTCAATGATTTCAGGGATCGCCCGGGGAGGACGCTCACCGACCAGGGTGGACAAATGCATTGTGATGACAAAGGGGTAGGGCGGCACTTTCAAACGCCCGATCACGGCAAAACGGGGGTCTGTATCCCGGGTGCCTTCATAGGATACTGGCTGAAACAAAGGGATATTCCTTGGGATGCCGGGGTAGTGAGGGTCACCCAGGCGCGCAAAGGGAAATTTTGAATGAATAGAATTGCCTTTTGACCAGTTCCACCAATCATTAAAAATGCCGGTCACCATCACGTCTTTCTTGACCTGCATATGGGTCTCCATGGAAAGGGTCTCACCAAAATAGGAATAATCATAGCCGCCTGCGTGATTAATTTCTTCCATCAGGCTGTACTTAACACCATCTGCATCAAGGTGCTGGGAAACCTCCTGGAGACATAGGAGGTTTGCACCCAGTTTCTTGATCAATATTCTTAATGCCTCTTTACGGGATTTCTGGGAATCATGTGGGAACTCTTCAAATGTTTTTTCTCCCCCGCTGATGTTTAAAGTTGCGATGCGTAAATCCAATCCGGTCACGAGCACCTTTCCCCTTGAAAGAATATCCTGATTAAAAGATTATGCTGAACACTCATACCCATTCATTATACCAAGGATAAGTCACAGAGAAATCCTGGCACATTCTCAACTTTGAAATCAAAAGCAAGCCATCCACTTCAAACTTGGTTTTCAGGCTGACAACTTCGCAATAAAAACATCCAGCGCAAGATCTCCCGGCATATCACCGGTTTTTTCGCCGAGATCAATTGCTAATAATTGCTGGTAGATGGATTTCAACGAGGAGAAACTGAACTTCTTTACCTGATTGGAAATCTTTTGGGCAACAAAAGGATGCAAATTCAAATGTGAACGGATATCATTCTCACTCCCACCAGCATCCACAATCTCACGGGCTTGAATGAGCAACCGGAACTGCCGGATGATCATCCCTAAAAGGTAGCTGAACTCCATCTCGTCTAAGAGCAAATGTGCCATATCCAGGGCTTGTTCGCCCTGGCGATTGCCAATAGCATCCACCAGGGTAAAAACGTTGGTTTGATAATCCCTGGTTGTTAAGAGCAGGACATCGTCCTCATCAACCGGACGTTCATAATTTACATACGTCAATAATTTGATGATCTCTTGTGTTCCGCGCTGGGTATTATTGCCAATAAAATCGGCAAGGGTCGCCGCTGCCCGGGGGTTGATCGTCCCGCCAAGTTCAGTAAATTTTTTCCGAACCCAACCCGGCATGTCTCGCTCTGATGGCAGGGGACAATCCACAATTAATGCGCGCTCCCCAGCCTGGTTTACCCAGCGAATAAACCAGTGCTTATCGTGATATTTTTCCCATCCCCGCCTGTAATGCATTGAATCAGGCAGGATCAACACCAGCGCGGTTGATTGCGGCAGGGAGTCCAACAAAGATAAAAACTGAGTTTGCAGGTCTTGATTCCCCCTGCCATCAAAGGGTCGGAGGGCATCCTCTACAAGCACCAGTCGCCTTTCAGCTAAAAATGGCAGCGACAATGCCGCTGAGCGGAAGTCATTCAAATCCGCAAATTTCCCTTCCAGGCGAGAGGTATTCATCTCAGCCATATCCGGTTCACCCAGCTTGCTGTAAAGAGATTTAAAATGCGATTTAATTGCTTCCTGATCATCCCCCCTGAGGATATAAACGATGGGTTTCATCTCTTCTGGCATAAAAGCGGTTAACCCCTGGTGGTCACGCGATGAAAACGCAAGCCAGCCCGTTCAGTCGTTTCAATCTTTGTTAACACAAGCCCATCAGGATGACCCGTTGTTGTATATTTTTTCTGGATATAAGGACCCAGTGGGCGGCTCAGCACCAGGGCAATCATTGCCAGGGTCATCATTAAGGGCAATCTCTCGATTTTTTCCTTTTTGGAATTACCAGCGCCGATGGTGCCCAGCCATGCCCCCAATCCAGCCATCATGCCTGAAATGGCAAAATTTGTACCGCAATTCGGATGCACAGCAAGGTCAGCCTGACCACCTCGCAACTTCTTCAAAGCTTCTATTGCAGCTTCTGCAATGTCTTCTGTCGACACATCCCCAACAATTGTGAAACCACCTGGAGATGACACACCACCAAAAGGCCGGTTTGGGAATTTCTTGGTCAACATATGAATGGTCGCATGTTCAAGACCGTGGTTACGGCGAATGCGTGATATGGGTTGTAAATCCAGTATAGATTTGGCCATTGATTGTCCTGTTTCCAATCTCGATTAACAGCATGTCAATCGGTTTTTTAACTTAACCTATTATAACGGCGTAATGATGAAATTATTGGCTTTTCCAGAGATTAATCAATTAATGCTAATTTTATTGCTTCACGCAATGAGCGTGCCTCTGTCACCTCAATACCCCCTGGCCAAGGTTGTTTCCGCTGCAGTCGGCGTGGGACAATCGCCTGTTTAAAGCCCAAACTGGCAGCCTCCCGCAAGCGGGCATCCATTTGACCAACCATACGCAGTTCTCCTGAGAGCCCCAACTCCCCGATTAAGACCAGGTCTGCCCTGACGGGTTTATCCCGCATGGATGAGGTAATGGCAGCGGCAACAGCAAGATCCGACGCAGGCTCATCAATTCGGAGTCCACCTACAACATTGACAAAGACATCCTGTTCTGAAAGTCGAAGGTTGAGCCGGCGCGATAAAACTGCCGTGATCAACAGCAAGCGGTTAAAGTCAATCCCGTTGGGGGTGCGCCTCGGATTGCCAAAATTCGTATGACTGGTCAAACCCTGGATCTCCACCAGCAGCGGCCGCGTCCCTTCCATGGTGACGGCAATGGCAGACCCCGGTGCGTTCACCATCCGCTCCGCCAAAAACGCTTCCGAGGGATTGGTGATTTCAATCATGCCGCTTTCTTGCATTTCAAAGACACCCACTTCAGAGGTGGCGCCAAATCGGTTTTTGACAGACCTCAGTAAGCGGTATGCCTGGAAACGGTCACCCTCCAGGTAAAGCACTGTGTCCACAATATGTTCGAGCACACGTGGGCCGGCAATTGTCCCCTGCTTGGTGACATGTCCGATCACAAACACAGCAATGCCGGATGTTTTTGCCAGTTCACGCAGTTGAGAGGCGCTTTCACGCACCTGTGAGATGGACCCAGCGCTGGATTCCATGTCGGGTCGGTAAACGGTTTGAATTGAATCAATGATCAGGATGCGAGGGTTAATGGACTGAACGTGCGCCAATATCGCGTCCATATTGGTTTCTGTTACGAGGTAAAGGTCACCCGGCAGGTCATTCAGGCCATTTTCCGTACTGCGTAAAAGGCGATTTGCACGCATTTTAATCTGGCGTGCCGATTCCTCACCAGAGACATACAAAACGGTGTTTCCATCTGCCATCTGCATGGTCATTTGCAGCATTAAGGTTGACTTGCCAATACCAGGATCACCCCCGATTAGGACAATAGACCCGGGCACAACACCGCCACCAAGCACCCTTGAAAACTCTTTAATGGGTACCGGGATGCGTTCTTCACTGTCACCCTCTATCTGGTTGAGCCGTACAGGCACAGAAAGACCACCCATGCCGTGCATACTAACACGGCTGAGGGTGGTCTGATTTGATTCGACGATTTCTTCGACCATGCTGTCCCATGCCCCACACTGCGGGCAGCGCCCCAGGGCTTTGGGAGAGGTTCGTCCACATTCCTGGCAGACAAAACGCGTTTTGGTCTTCGCCATTGTTTACATTCCCACTGCAGCTAAATCAGGGGTTTCTTCCTGATCAGCCTGGGTATCATGTTTGAAAACGATCTTCTTGACCTCAGCACCGTCCTCCTGGGCAATTTCAAGGTCAATTAAGATATTCTGTCCTTCTTCAAATTCCTTTGCTAATAATGCATCGGATAGTTTATCTTCAATCTTGTGCTGGATCACACGGCGCAAAGGTCGGGCACCCATTTCAGGGTTATAACCTTCTTCCGCCAGGTAAGCCAGAGCTTCATCGGTTGCACGCAAGTGAATATTGCTTTCTTCCAGGCGGTCGTTGACCTTATTCAGCTCTAACTGGACGATCTCGCGAATATCCTCTTTGTTCAGCGAACGGAAGACAATCACCGAATTTTCTTCTGCATTTCTTTGTAAGCCTGCGCCTCTTCTTCAGCTTCATCAACGGTCAATGAAAAGCCGAATGTCGATTGACGCTGGATCATTTCCGCACCAACATTGGTGGTCATGATGATGATCGCATTACGGAAATCCACCTTGCGACCGCGGGCATCTGACAGGTGCCCCTCTTCCATGATTTGCAGCAGCATGTTATGGGCTTCCATGTGCGCTTTTTCAATCTCATCAAAGACGACAATTGAATAGGGTCGTCTGCGGATGGCTTCTGTCAACTGCCCGGCATCTTCATAACCAACATATCCTGGGGGGGCGCCAACCAGTCGGCTGACGCTGTGACGCTCCATAAACTCGGACATGTCCAGTTGTATCAGGGCATCCTCACTGCCAAACATGAACTCTGCCAGCGCTTTGGTCAGCTCTGTCTTGCCGACGCCTGTCGGGCCAAGAAAAATAAAGGAACCAACCGGACGATTGGGGTCTTTCAATCCCGCTCGGGCTCGGCGAATTGCCTTGGAGATGGTTTCAATGGCTTCATCCTGACCGATAATATGCTCCGCTAATTTTGCTTCCATGTTCAATAAACGAGCGGATTCCTCGGTCTCAAGCTGCATGAGGGGCACACCGGTCCACATTGAGATCACTTCAGCAATATCTTCCGTGGTTACGTGCGGGCTGGTGGTACGGTCCCAAATGGTACGCATTTCCTCAAGCTGACCCTCAAGCGCATCAATCTGGTCCTGCAAATCTTCCACCCGGTCAAATTCCTCATTTTCCCTGGCTTCTTCGATTTCCTCGCGCTTTTCTCTTAAGTCTGCAATGACCTCCTTGGCATTGATTGCCGCAGGGCTTTTATACATTCGAACACGAGAGGCGGATTCATCGATCAGGTCAATGGCTTTATCCGGCAGGAAGCGGTCGCTGACATACCTGGCTGAAAGTTTCGCGGCTGATTCCAGGGCTTCATCTTCGATCGTCAGGCGGTGATGATCTTCATAAGCGGAACGAATGCCGTGAAGAATTTCAATGGTCTCTTCCACACTCGGCTCGTTAACAATAATGGGTTGGAAACGACGCTCAAGCGCCGCATCGCTCTCAATGTTCTTTCGATACTCATCAATAGTGGTCGCGCCGATCACCTGCAGCTCGCCTCGTGAGAGGGCAGGCTTCAGGATATTTGCCGCGTCCACAGATGAGCCGGCAGAACCAGCACCAACCAACATATGGAACTCATCGATAAACAATATTGCATCAGATGATTTAAGTTCATCGATGACTCGTTTCAGACGTTCTTCAAACTGACCGCGGTACATGGTGCCGGCGACAAGTGAGCCAACATCCAGCTGCAGCAAGCGTCGATCCAGCAAGGGTGCCGGCACATCGCCTTCGACGATCCGCTGGGCAAGGCCTTCAACAATGGCCGTCTTACCCACGCCGGGTTCCCCAATCAGGGCTGGATTATTCTTTGTGCGGCGAGCCAAAATTTGAATCACGCGCTCAATTTCAGTTTGGCGCCCAATAACAGGGTCCAGCTTGTTTTGTTCAGCAAGGGATGTTAAATCCGTTGCCAACTGATCAACAAGCGGTGTCTTATCCTTATCTTTCTGCTCAGGTTTACGTCGCCCTCTGCTTGACCTTCCGGTCAGCTGCGGTCGAGATTCGGATTGTGATTGCGATTGTGATTGCGATTCCCTTAAAACCCGCTCTGTCTGACGACGGATCTGTTCGGCGCTATAACCCAGTTTTGCAAGGATATTCATCGCTTCACAAGTGCTCAGGCGAATCAATCCCAGCAGCAAGTGTTCGGTTCCCACAGTTTTTTGACCCATCTTTCGGGCTTCTTCAATGGCAAAAGGAATAACCTGCTGCATTCCTGGTGAAAGGGTAACCTGACCGGTGTGATCGCCGTACCCAATTTCTTTTTCGATTAATGAGCTGACCCGATCCCTTTCAAGACCGAGCTCCCGTAAAACACGGCTGGCAACGCTGCCCTCAAGTTCGATCAGCGCAAGTAATAAATGTTCTGTGCTGATCTGGGGCTTGCGAAAACGTTCTGCTTGTTTTTGAGCCAGGCTGAGCACGTGACGTGCTTTAGGTGTAAAGTTATCAATTCCAGCCACGGCTTACCTCCTTATGGTATTTCATTAATATTTTCTACCTGTACTTTTAAATAATTGCCTGGATTGTAAAGTTCTATCGTTGAAATCGGATCCAGGGGGAAGTTGAAGACCTTTACAACTTCAAAATGATACAGAATACACGATTCTATCTTCAAATCCATTCATAAGGTCTATCCTAATTCTACCAAAAATATGCCCCGACGGAACATCTGTACAATGTTTATAATAGAATGTTAATAAACATGACATACTTAAACTTTCATATAGATAATTATTACCAGATTTGTATAAATTAATTGTAAATATCTACAAATGATCATATTGTATTAGATTGAAGCTTGCGTACATTTTCAGAGGACACTTCAAATACCACATCACACACTTTGACAAGGAACTAATTATCGGTTATGTTCTATAAAATAAAAGTTTTTACGTAAAGTTTTGCAAGTTAAAAAGGAGAGAATTATGCAGAATTTCGCTATTTCATACATTTTACAATTTGTCAATATTCTTCTGATTGTATCCTGGATGGTTTTATCAATAATCTCCCTGTTCCAGCTAAAGGATAAAACTTTATCCTCAACCACAAAGGCTATCTGGGTGCTGATTGTAATCTGTGTGCCAATCTTAGGCGCCATTGCACTCTTTATCGTCAACCCCTCAGACGCAACGGAATAAGAAAAATTTTCAAACCCTTGGGTTAGTTGATCACTTATCCCCGCCGAATCTCCTTCGGTGGGGATTTTTTCAGAACTGAGGTTGGGAAACAAACGTTATAAAATATCGTCAAACGGAATATCGATACCAAGTTCATAAATAGTCAGAAGTTTTTCTATTTAACCAGGCAGAAAACTGACATCCCCTGCGCCTTTTCACGTCGATAACATACTGATTTAAAGCCATTAGCAACCGAGCCCAAATATCTTGCACTCTCCCTGATTACCTTAAGCACAGTCAACGCCTGCCAGGGTCATTTATGAAGGTCGAAAACAAATTTTTGGGGTTGGCAGGGGGTTGTATAATATAATAATAGGATGCAAGCTTATATCAAATCAGCGCCTTTTATGGTTCAGCCTTAGAAAAATTTAAATATGACAGAAAATAACCAGGAATTTCCCTTACTCATCGCTCAATCCGGGCCACTGGAAGGCCAACGGTGGAAAATCAAATCCGAATTACTGCTTGGCCGCGACCCCGACTGCGACATTGTCATCCCCAAGCGCCAGGTGTCCCGACACCATGCAAGAGTCTTCCTGGGGGAAGACGGCACGATGGTGGAAGATCTTAATAGCAAAAATGGTACTTATATCAATGGGCGCCATATCGAAGAAGTGGTACGCCTTGAAGAAGGGGATGAGATCCAGGTTTCCCTGGCACAGCACTTCATCTACCTCAGCTCAGATGCCACCATGCCCCTGGAGGCCCTGCCGCTTGACATGCAAAAACGGCGCCTCCGAGTAGACATCGGTGCCCGCCGTGTTTGGGTCCTGGAGGAGGAGCTTGATCCACCTCTTTCTGCTTCACAATTCAATTTACTGAGAGTTCTTTATGAACAAAGCGGTGAGGTGGTTGCAAGAACGGAAATTATCCAAACTGTATGGGGAAAAGCCGCTGAGGGTGTGACCGAACAAGCTTTAGATGCGCTTGTAAGACGATTGCGGGATCGCCTTGCAGAAATTGACCCGATCTGGGACTACATCGTCACCATCCGAGGGCACGGGCTTCGCCTGGACAACCCCGCCATCACACAAGCCGCTTAGATTTTTAGGTTGCCTCTTGCAGGTTGCGCTTCATGGTAAAGCGCAATGCCTTGCGGTAAATTTGCCCCAGTTTTTCGGCTGTTGCTACCTGTCCATTTTGCTGCTGTGTCTGGTTCAGTAAATTCATCATGAACTGCATAAATTCATCCGTCAACTCTTCAGCATTCTCATCCAGAATAGCATTGATTGCATCATCGTTTTCTGCCCGGATCAATGCCTCAATCAGCTCGATATTTGCCCCAGGTGAACTTACTTTCTGAATGGCGTTGGCTACTTTTTGAAGCTTTGCCAATTTATCCCGTGCTTCTTCTTTCCGAGCTTTCTTAATTTCGCTCCGAAGCACATCCAGAAAGATTTCGTTGATCGAGGGGAGTGCTTCCATGGTTGCTTCTTCAATATCCTCTTGTTCAAGGATTTCATCTAAAAGCTGGCTGGCAAGACCTTGCTGTTCTTTAATCGCCTTGTCAATTTCATTGGTCATTTCCAAAAGATTCTCTCGCAGTTCAGTCAACTTCGCCTGCTGCTCACCTGAAGCGCGCTGGATTCGTTCTGAAAGGAGTTGGAAGAAGGCGTAATCCAGTCCACCTCTTGCCATGCTCACCAGGGTTACCAGGCGAATCTCACTATCCGCTGCCTCAATGATTAAATCGAGCAATTTCTCCCGAGTTAGCCCCTCTTTTGATGCTTTTTCCAGCGCTTCTATTGCAGCTTGCTGTTCTTTTGCCTGCGCCAGGATTTCCTGACCATATTCAGTGTTTTCCAGAATCTCCTGCTGTAAACCAGCCAAAACCTGTGTACTTTCTTCTTCACCAGATGCTGCCGCGCTCTGGATTAACCGCCCCAGGATCATCAATAATTCCTCATCAACCAGTTCCTCTTCCTGTTTAATCACCTCAGCCCGCGCATCAGGGGAAGTGCTCGCCAGTCGTTGAAGGAAGTTTAAACGTTTTTGCTGTGATTCAAGCATTTCAGGCGTGATGCCGTCTTCTTCAAGAATACGTTCCATCAAACGCTGCCGTGTCAGCATGGTTTCTGGTTTAAACAGGTAAGCTTTTCGTTTTTCCATCGGCAGGCTCTCCATGACTTTGTTGATCATGGGGCCAATCATTTGCTCTTGTTGATTCACCGGTACACTCAATTCCGGCGGGAAAAAGGTTAACAATAATTCCTTATCCGGATCGTGATACACGATCGGTGTGGGTGCCTGACCCTGGTAGCCGCAATTTGGGCACTGGATCAAGTTGTAAGCACCGGAAAGTAAAATCTGTTTTGCCTGGGGATCCTGACTCACGTCGAATAAACGGGTGATATCCGCAGCAACTGGTTGTCTACACTGGGGGCATGAAATGGTTGTCTTAGCCATGTTCTCACTTTCTTTCATTTAATTTACGAATCCAAGGAATGCATTATACCATCTGGAAAGGCTCCAAGAATCAGTACAAATACAAGCCAATAATAAACTTTACTGGCATTATCTAAGAAGTCTATAAGAGATTCGATGCAAGGTGTTAATTTAGGTTACACCCAGAGCTTTTTCCACCTGACAATAAAAACCCCTGGACCTCAATCAAAATTAGTATCCAGGGGCTTATGCTGTCAACTTCCTAAATAAGGATATTTTTTTCCATATCACGGCAAAAGATGAGTCCAGTTTGCACCGCCGTCATCCGTCTGATACAGCTTGAGGGGATCCCAGGTCTCATCATCAGGTGTCGCCAAGACCCAGCCATGCTGATCATCCACAAAATCAAGCTTCAGGAGAAATTCACCAGCTGGGAGCCCGGTCATTACGCTCAGGAACCAGGTCGCGCCGCCGTCCGTTGTTTTGAAAAGGTTTGTCCCGGCAGCCATCCAGCCCTCATCCAGGGAATAAAAATCAAAGTCCCTTCCGTCCTGAACGGCGTTATGAAATGTCCAGGTCTGACCGCTGTCATCACTGCGATAAATAAGAAGATACATGTTATCATCCGAAGCCAGGGCACGAACGCTAAGGTAGCCTG
>LDZU01010474.1_pt1 | contig 13407 bp, 10 predicted proteins | sample 615531 | NCBI WGS metagenome assembly LDZU01 (sample SAMN03408293, study PRJNA278302) | terrestrial metagenome | isolation source: oil reservoir sample SB2 | place: USA: Alaska, North Slope, Schrader Bluff formation | collected 2011-09 | reverse complement strand
CCTAACCTGTCGATTTGGAAAGATCCTTCAGTCGCTGCGCTCCTTCAGGATGACAGCAGGCGGAGGTTTTGAATACGTCATCCTAGTATGTGAGATCTCACCCTGACCAGAAATAACCAGCCTGCAATAGGATTTCCACTACCTTTGTTATTTCGTCATGCTGAACGCCAGTGAAGCATCTCACCCTGAGTAAAAGTAACCAACCAACAGTGAAGAATCCAATTTTCAATCTCCAAAACCTTCACACTACATTGCGACCTATCGAGGAATCCTTTCAAAAATGGAGAGATTCCTCCGTCGCTGCGCTCCGTCGGAATAACGTCAAAGAAAAGAAAGCGAGTTGTTTCCCATTTCCATATTTACCACGTCATCCCGCTCTGCGAGGGATCTCTCCATGAAAAAGTCAAGCCAACAAACAAAAGAATATTCAATTTTCAGAATGTGGAAACGGAATTGGATTCCGTTTCCAAAATCCGATCAGAAAATATGCTACTTGGTGGCTATATTCTTTTTCATAGAATAATGCAAGACCGATTTGTAAAGCTGCTGGATCTTCTGCATGCTTTCATCCGAGGAATTCCCTGCCTGGGTGATGATACCGTTAAGAAGCTGGATGATCTCCGGTGTAATGGATTCCTGATGGGCGTCCATGAACTTTTCCAGTTCTGCCTGTTTATCGACCAGTGCTAGCATCTCCTCAATAAATTTTACTTCCTGGGGTGGTTCCATGGCTTTGCGAACGACGATCATCACGCGTTCCAATTTTTGAATGCGGTCAAGATCGGCTTGCTTTCTAGCTTTGTCAATCTCATCCTCAACTACCTGTAAAAAAAGTTCGGTAATATTTTCAAGGTTCTTTTCTGTTTCGGCTTCAATATTTTCCGATCGAACGATCTTTTCGAGCAATTCTTTGGTTTTATTGAATTCAGCCTGCATTCTTTTATCGACCTCGGCTGTGAGTTCAAGCAAATTTTCGCGTAAAGTTTCCAACTTTGCTTTTTCTTCATTGGCGGAACCATCAATTTTCTGGCTAAGTAACTGGAAGAAAGAATAATCCATACCATTCCTTGCCAGGCTGACAATGGTGGAAATTTCAGTGTCGCTTTTGGCATTTAAAACCACGTCTAATAATTTCTCGCGAGTCAGCCCACCATCCTTGCCGGCTGCCTGTAATGCTTTGATGGCCTGCTGGGTTTCTTGGGATGATTTATATAACTGCTTGCCCGTTTCGGTTTTTTCGAAAAGGAGATTCTGGATCTTTTCCAACTGTTTTGCAGATTCTCCATCATTTTGAGCGACCGCAGATTGCATCAGTCGAGAATAAAGTGCGAAGAACGATAGATTGAATTGTTCCTTTTCTTGTTCGATGATCGTTTCCAGTTCGGTTTCGGGTACGGTTAACAAGCGCTGGATGAGACGAAGCTTCTTCTGTTGATCTTCCAACATTTCTTTCGTGATCCCATCCGCTTCCAGAATTTTTTCGATCAAGGTCTGGTAAGTGAACATAGACTGCGGTTGGAGAATATACGCTTTTCTTTTTTCAGGAGGAAGGGCATCAATCACACGATTGATCATTGGCCCCAACTGTCTTTCCTGTTCATTTAACGGGACTCCGCTCTCAGGAGGAAAAAAGGTTAAAAATAGTTCCTTTTCCGGATCATGGTATACGATAGGGGTTCCCAACATGCCGGAATATCCGCAGGTTGGACAATGGATCACATTCACTGCACCATTCAGCAATTTCTGTTTTGCCAGCGGATCCTGGCTCAGGTCAAAGATCTGCTGTACTTCAACAACGTTCGGTTGGCGACACTGCGGGCAAGCTACTTGAGTTTTGGGCATAATACAAGAATTCCTTTCTTAGCAACAAAAATGTAATCGTTCTTCCAATTATTCATTTCTTGGGAGAGAAAAGCAAAAACGAGCGCCTTTATCTCTCTCTGTATCGATCCATATCCTCCCCTTATGAGCTTCGATAATCTGCTGGGTGAGATACAAACCCAATCCGGCCCCCTTTGTTTTACGAGCGGAATCGGGAGAACGGTAAAACCTGTCAAAAATAAAAGGTAGGTCCTGTGGTGCAATTCCTGGCCCTTCATCACTTACGCAAATAATCACCTTATCAGGTCTGACTTCACCACCGATGGTGATCTCACCTTTTGGAGAATATTTGATGGCGTTCGAAACAAGATTTGATAGAACCTGTTCAATACGGGTATCGTCCGCCAGGACCGATGGGAAATCTTCTGGAAAATTTATCTTAAAGGAGTGTTTGTCGGTTTGAGTAGAAAATCTTTCTATCAAGCGCCGGGCGATAGCCGGGATAGAAATATCAGTTTTCTGGATGGAGAATTTACCGGTCTGCAAACGAGTGGCGTCCAGTAAATTCTCGATCAATTCATTCAAATGATCGGCTTCTTCCTCGATTATTTTCAAGCTCTCGTCAACAAAGGCGCTATCCCATTCCACATCTTTCCGGTTCAAGGTACAGACATACCCTTTGATGAGGGCGACGGGTGTTTTCAATTCATGGCTCACGATTGAAATAAAGGTAGTTTTTGCTTCATCAGCTTTTCGAAAATTGGTTATATCGCGGAATGTGGCGATGATATTAGTGAGTTTATTTTCCGGTGAAAGCATGGGCGCATAGGTGATGCCAATGGGGAGAGATGGAAGCCCTGCACGAATGAGATCACCTTCCACATAAAGCTGGGCATGTGGCGTGAGAGGCCATCCCCCCGCGATGGCTTTTTCAAGGGTGATATCCTGTGTGGTTTTCTCCAATTGGACAATTTGATCATGCGGCTTTCCAAGAATCTGTTCGGATGGTTGAGCAACCAGCCGTGTGAAAGCGGGATTGCAGTGTTCAATGACCTGATTGGATGTTAACAGCAATATACCATCAGCAGCCGAGTCAAAAAGTGCATCCAGGCGCTGCTTATTGCGGATAACACTGAGATAAAGCTGCGCATTCTGCACCGCAATAGCCGCCTGCGTGGCAAAGCTATGCAATAAAGCGCGGTCATTTGCAGTGAAAAGACCGGCATAACTACGAAAGATAAAGATCAAACCCACTACCGTCTTCTGCGTGATGAGAGGCAGTCCAACACCGCTTAACAAACCTAAAGTAGCAGAGAAGGTGATCTCACTGAGGATACGATTAACTTCAGGAACTTCGAATTTTTCAGGGTCCTGATCATCGGGGATCTGTTTAAGGAAGGGTTTCATGTGGGCCAGAAAATCAGGGGATATACCCTCAGAAACCTGAATGTGCCATCCGCTCTCCTCACTGCGCAGTGCGATCAGCCCGGCATGCCCGCTCAGCATTTCAATAGCGTATTTTAAAATCTTATTCAACAAAGCATCCAGGTCTAATTCCTGGGTTAATGCCTGTGAAATTTCTAATAAATAATCCCGCTGGCGAACCCGAAAATCAGGAAACATAATCTTCCCTACACATTAATTATGGAAAGATTATAAATGAGATTCCGCCTCTTTCACAGCTAGCGCAAAGATTTCTAATCCTTCTCTTATTTCCTGCTCATTGACACAGAGAGGGGGGGTGATGCGGATGGTACTATCGCCGCAGCCCAGTACGAGCAAGCCTTTTTCAAAGCATAAATCAACTACCTCATTGCGAAGGTCTACGGCAGGCTTCTTGCTTGTTCTATCCTGTACAAATTCCACGCCGATCATCAATCCTTTTCCGCGCACATCCCCAATGCAGGGGTGGTGTGTTTGCAGCTTTTGAAGTATATCAAGTGCAATAACTCCCATCTTTTGGGTGTTTTCAAGATACTGATTTTCAATTAATTCAATCGTTTTCAAAGCAGCCGCGCAAGCCAGCGGATTTCCGCCAAAGGTGTTTCCATGTGACCCATTTGGCCAGGTCATTAATTCTGCCTTGGCCAGCATCACACCCATCGGCATACCGGATGCAATTCCTTTGGCAATGCAGATGATATCGGGTTCCACTCCGTAGTGATCTACTGCCCACCATTTTCCGGTCCTTCCCATGCCTGACTGAACTTCATCGGCGATCAGCAGTATCCCGTATTTGTCACAGATTTCTCTTAATGCAGGGAGGAAATTATCGGGCGGGAAAATGTAACCACCTTCTCCCTGCACCGGTTCGATCAGAATACCAGCCACTTCAGTGGGGGGGAGAAGTTTTTGAAAAACAACCTCTTCCATATAACGGATGACAGCATCGCCCGTATTTTCGCCTTCCTGCATCTGCAAGAGCGGGCGATACGGATTGGGATAGGGGATATGGGTGACCCCATTCATGAGCGGGTAGAAATAGCGATGATAGATCAGTTTGGAGGCTGTCATCGATAATGACCCGGCAGTACGGCCATGAAAACCTCCCAAAAAACCGATGAACTGAGACCGCTCGGTATAATACTTGGCGAGTTTTAGAGCACTTTCTACTGCTTCGGAACCGGAATTAGCCATAAATGAAATAGCCGGTAAGTGAAATGGGGAAATCTCATCCAATTTCTCAGCAAGTTCAATCCATTTCACGTGATAGAAATCGGATGAAATATGAATGAATTTTTGGGCTTGTTCGGTAATGGCTGCTACAATCTCTGGGTGGGAGTGCCCTGTTGAGTTGACCGCGATACCTGCTGCAAAATCTAAATAACGCTTCCCATCCACATCCCATACTTCAACGCCCTTTCCGTGATCCATCACAAATGGATATCCACGGGGATAAGAAGATGAGATGACCTTCTTATCTCTCTCAATGAGATTCTCTGAAATCGGCCCCGGATTGATACGCATAGCAATACTCCTTCCTTGGAAAGATATGAGGTAATTGTATCCGCAGACACGGTTTTTGAGAATTATCTTCTATCGTTAATTCCTGAACAGATTTCCTATTTAAATCAAGTATTACAAATTATCCAGGCTCCACTGATAGGCACCGATCAAGCCGGCATCGTCCCCGAGCTGCGCATAGTTGATCTCAAGACCAACCAGATACTGGTCGCTCATGACATGTTCTTTCAGTGAATCGTAAAAAGGCTTAAAAAGCAAATCCCCGCTGAATGAAACTCCACCACCCAGTATGATACAGGATGGATTAAAAATATGCAGATAATTCGCAAGCCCGACACCCAGATAATATCCCGCGTTGCGGAAAGCATCAATGGAGAGCGCATCACCCTGTTTGGCGGCCTGGGCGATCATTTCAGCGGTGGGCGGCGGATCGGCTGACAGAACTGTAAGGACGCCCTCGGCCATTTTCTGACGGACATACGCGGCAATAGCAGGGCCGGATGAGAGAGCTTCAAGATGCCCTCTTTTCCCGCAGGAACAGGAAGGCCCATCATCCAGAATTGTCATGTGCCCTTTTTCGGTACCCAATCCTCGAAAACCGGTGAGCAGGTGCCCATCATCGATGACCGCACCTCCAACTCCGGTACTGATGGTCATATACACGATATAGGAATGATTTCTACCAGCGCCGTGTTTCCATTCACCATAGGCTGCCATACTGGCATCATTTTCGATGAAGGGCACGATACCGAATTTTTCCTGGATGATCTGGCGCAAGGGGATGTTCTTCCAACCGCCCACATTGGGTGCCTGGATGATGATGCCATGCTTATTATCCACATTTCCGGGAACGGCCATGCTGATCGCATCAATTTTGGGATACTGTGCGAGGAGTTCCTCAATCAGAAAAAGGACATTTTCAAGCGGAGAACGATTCTGTCCACTGGTTCGGATCTTTTTTGTGAAGAAAGGCTTGATCGATTCCTCCGAAAATAACCCTGCACGGATATTTGTTCCACCAATATCGAATGTAAGAATCGTTTTCATGGGTATGATTATACTAATTTTCTCAGCAAAGAAGTTGACGAACAGATAATTCACTGCTATGATGCTGACTGATGGGTGAATTCTCAACCAATCTAAAGCGAAAGTTCCGTATCATAATCAGTAAAATTTTACGCTGGTTAAAACCAGGGATCAATATTAAACGCTGGCTGTTGATGATGCTGGTAGGAATATTGTGTTTTACGATCTTTTTATCCCTGCAAATCAATGCGAACAATGGGCAAGAAACAATAGATCTACCTTTTCTGCGTACCAATACAATCCCTTCGCGCATCATTTTACTGATAGTTGGCATCACGTTGACCGGTTATGGTTTTTATCGATTTTATCGATCTCTGATGCGCCCATTCGTCAAACCAGGAACCACGGTTTTGGATACACTCTCAGCCTATCAGAAAAAAGAAAAAGGGCCACGCATTGTTACATTGGGGGGTGGAACCGGCCTCGCGACATTACTGCGTGGGTTGAAACAATTCTCTCATAACCTCACGGCAGTTGTTACCGTTACCGACGATGGCGGATCATCCGGTCAACTACGCCAAAATCTAGGGATCCTGCCTCCGGGCGATATCCGGAACTGTCTGACGGCACTTTCAAGTGATGAGGAACTGTTAACTCAGGTATTCCAATACCGTTTTGGAGAAAGAGCCGGGGTTAACGGCCATTCGCTTGGCAATCTATTGATCAGCGCATTGACAGATATCACCGGCAGTTTCGAAGAAGCGGTGGCTGAATCAGGCCGGGTACTGGCAATTAAAGGCAGGGTCTTGCCATCCACCCTGCATGATGTAAGCCTGGTGGCAGAAGTGGAAACAAAAGAAAAGCAGGAAATCATCAATATTGCCGGGGAAAGCCGCATCCCCCTTGCAGAAGGGAAGATTCGGCGGTTGTGGATCGAGCCAAGTAATCCCCTGCCATATCCGCCGGCTGTGCAGGCAATTTTAGGTGCAAACCTGATCATTCTGGGTCCAGGCAGCCTCTATACCAGCCTCCTGCCCAACCTGCTGGTTCCGGGAATCGTGGAAGCGATCAATTCCAGTAAAGCCATGAAATTCTTCATCTGTAATGTTGCCAATGAACATGGCGAAACAGACGGCTACCGATGTATTGACCATATTCGGGTGATTGAACAGCATCTGGGGGATATTCATTTTGATGTGATCATCTGCAATAATAATTTTGAGCCCAAACTTCCCGATGGCGTTGAATGGGTCACACCCGATGTGCAGCTTGAAGAACAGTATTCCATTTATTATGCGCCCCTGGCAGATAAAGAGCATCCATGGCGCCATGATTGTCAAAAACTGGCTGGAGTTATTATGGACCTGGTTGAAGAACGAACGGGTCCGTTAAATAAATCTTAAAAGTACATCGAAAAAAAAAGGCGTGGTAAAATACAAGAAAACTTCGGAGGAGAACGGTCATGGCAGTTAAAGTTGGAATTAATGGATTTGGCCGCATTGGTCGTCAGGTTTTAAAAGCAATTAAAGAACGACATGGCAGTGAATTAGAGGTTGTGGCTGTAAACGACCTGTTCAGTGCTGCCACCAATGCTCATTTGTTTAAATATGATTCAAATTATGGCTCGTATCCGGGTACTGTAGAAGTCGATGGAGATTCCATTGTTATCGATGGGAAACCAGTGAAAGTACTGGCTGAAAAAGATCCCGGGAACATTCCCTGGAAAGACCTGGGCGTGGAAATCGTCATCGAATCGACCGGCGTTTTTACTGATAAATTAGGTGATGCTGCCAAAGGAAAAGCCGGGGCGGCTGCCCATATTGAAAAAGGCGGAGCTAAGAAAGTCATCATTTCTGCTCCCGCAAAAAATGAGGATATCACCATCGTGTTGGGCGTAAACGATGATATGTACGATCCCGCCAAACATCATGTGCTTTCCAACGCTTCCTGCACAACCAACTGTCTGGCTCCAGCAGTGAAGATTGTGCATGATAACTGGAAGATCACCCGCGGCATGATGACAACAATCCACTCTTACACCAACGACCAAAAAATCCTCGATCTGGCTCATAAAGACCTGCGCAGGGCACGTGCAGCGGCTATGAACATTATCCCGACTACAACCGGTGCAGCAAAAGCAGTGGCATTGGTCATCCCTGACCTGAAAGGCAAGTTTGACGGTATGGCACTGCGCGTTCCCACTCCAACCGTATCCATCGTTGATTTTGTAGCCACCATCGAAAAACCGACCACAGTGGAAGAATTGAATGCTGCATTCAAAGAGGCCGCTGATGGGAAACTCAAAGGTATCCTTGGTTTTACCACGGAGCCGCTGGTATCGATGGATTTTAAGGGTGATTCTCGCTCGTCAATTGTAGATGGTTTGCTAACCATGGTGATGGGCGGAACAATGATCAAGATCGTCACCTGGTATGACAATGAATGGGGTTACTCATGCCGTACCGCCGATCTGGCTGCGAAACTAGCGAAAGACTTATAAATATTTGTAAGTCATCATGTAAAATGAAAGGCATAATCGGACGAGAAATTTATTCTGATTATGCCTTTTTCATGTCTTGAAATGAGAGGATAGCATGTTCGCAAAAAAAACAATTAAAGATATCGATGTTCAGAACAAGAAGGTATTGGTTCGAGTTGACTTCAACGTTCCATTAAAAGATGGGGTTGTAACCGATGATACCCGCATACGCGCCGCACTGCCTACCATCCAATATTTATTGGATAAGAATGCTGCCGTCATTCTCTGTTCGCATCTTGGCAGGCCAAAGGATTGTGTGGATCCCCAATACAGTATGAAACCAGTTGCGGAATATCTTGCCAAGCTGATTCCGCAAAAAGTGAATTTTGCAGAAGATTGTATCGGACCAGTTGCAAAGGCGGCTGCGGATAGCCTAGCCAGCGGGCAGGTGCTGGTTCTGGAGAATACCCGTTTTCATCCCGGTGAGACAAAGAACGATCCAGAGATGGCAAAGCAGTTAGCCAGCCTGGCAGATATCTTTGTCAATGATGCGTTCGGATCAGCCCATCGCGCCCATGCTTCCACAGCAGGTGTGGCAGATTATTTACCGGCCGTGGCAGGTTTTCTGATGGAAAAAGAGATCCAATATCTCGGCCAGGCAATTGAAGATCCGAAACGACCTTTCATCGCAATCCTGGGTGGCGCCAAGGTCAGCGATAAGATCGGAGTTATCCGCAATCTGCTGAAAAAAGCCGATGAGGTACTGATCGGGGGCGGCATGGCAAACACGTTCTTTAAAGCGTTGGGCTACCCGGTGGGAGATTCTCTGGCGGAAGACGAGGTTCTGGACGTAGCACGCGAACTAGTAAAAGACGGTTCAAACAAGTTGCGTTTACCTGTGGATATGGTAATTGCAGATAAATTTGAAGACGGAGCGGCTCAGAAAGTCATGCCCACCGGTCCCGTACCGGAAGGCTGGCGGATTCTGGATATCGGGCCTGATACGGTCGCGGTGTATGCTAAAGCAATTGCTGGTGCGAAAACGGTGGTGTGGAATGGTCCCATGGGAGTTTTTGAATTCCCCAATTTTGCAAAGGGAACATTCGCGATAGCCAAAGCAGTAGCCGACAGCAGCGCTGTCAGCGTGATCGGCGGTGGCGATTCTGTGGCCGCTGTTAATCAGACCGGTCTGGCGGATAAAATTTCGCACATCTCAACAGGCGGAGGCGCTTCGCTTGAAATGCTGGAAGGCTTGGAATTACCCGGCCTGGCAGTTCTGCAGGATAAGTAAAATCTTAAAGGAGCTCGCGAGAGCTCCTTTTTCAACTGGACAAAACGGATACAGTCTAGTAAAATCGACCCTTGCAAGATTGTATTTCTGGAGGCTATTTTGGCAAATATTCAATCCGCTATAAAACGAAACAAACAAAATGAAAAGCGGCGATTAAGAAATCGAGTCTTCCGTGGCCAGGCGCGCACATCGGTTAAAAAAGCGCGAGTGGCAATTGCATCCGCAGATAAAGAAGAAGCAAAAGTAAAAGTTTTGGATGCAGTGAAAGCTTTGGACAAGGCAGCCAGCAAAGGTATCATCCACAAGAATAATGCTGCCCGTCGCAAGAGCCGGTTGATGAAACAATTAGTTGCCCTCGAGAAATAATCCTTTTAACAGCTTTACTATTTCTTCGAGTTGAATGCGGGAGGGCAATACTCCCGCTTTTCATTTTATAGAGTCCTATGTTTGATAAATATAAAACGCAAATCGAAGAACAAATCATCACGATTCTGCAGAAGGAAGGGATCCAGACTGCTGCTCTTCAATGGAGTTTAATTCCTTTCAGCGGACATTGGGGCATTTCTACATCCTTTTTCCAGCTTGCCGCACAAGAAGCCAGGACAGGGAAAAAGGTCAATGTTCCGCAACGTGCAGCAGAATTGGCCGCGCTCACCGCAGACCAACTGGCACTGCCGGAGGATTTTGCGAAATGCGAGGCGGTCAAGGGATATCTCAACCTGTATTTTCAGCCTCAAAGTTTTTCGCGCATGGTCATTGACCAGGTGCTTACAGAAAAGGCGACATTTGGTTCGCTGCCAGCTACCCATAAAAAAGTGATGGTGGAATTTTCACAGCCCAATACACACAAAGAATTCCATGTTGGCCATCTAAGGAACATGGTTTTGGGCGCTTCGGTATCCAATATCCTGGAATTTGGCGGTGATGAAGTGATCCGTGCGAATTATCTGGGAGATATTGGACTGCACGTGATCACCTGGCTGTGGAATTATGAAAACTATCATGAGGGTGAGAAACCACCGGTAGAAAATGCAACGGGCTGGATCGGGAAACTGTATGCCGAAGCAGTCAAGCGCCGTGAAGAATCTGAAGAGAATGAAGAAGCCGTGCGCAGATATTTTCGGGCGTGGGATACGCATGACCCCGAAATCATGGCGTTATGGAAGGAAACACGGCAATGGTCTTTGGATGCATTTGAACAAATCTATGCTGTGTTAGGCATTCACTTTGACAAATTGTATTTTGAGAGCGAAGTAGAGCATGAAGGGAAAGAGTTCGTTGATGATCTCATCCGTAAGGGACTTGCAAAGGATGAGCGCCCGCAAGGTGCAGTGATCATCGATCTGGATTCAATCCTGGGAACGCATGAAGAATATCGCGTACTGGTGCTGCTGCGATCAGACGGCACATCGTTATATGCAACCAAAGATATTCCGCTGGCAGTAAAAAAGTTCGAACAATACGATCTGGACCGTTCCATTTATGTCGTGGATGTCAGACAATCGCTGTACCTGAAGCAAATCTTTAAAGTATTGGATTTAATGGGGTACCCATGGGCAAACCAATGCTATCACCTGGCATACGAAATTGTGAACTTGCCGGGGAATGTCACGCTCGCCTCTCGTGAAGGGACGGTTGTATTACTGGAAGACCTGATCCAGGAAGCTGAAAAACGTGCCATGGTCATTGTGGACCAAAAGAATCCTGAGCTTGCTCCGGAGGATAAACAAAAAATTGCCAGAATGATAGCGCTCGGTTCCATCAAATATTCTCTTCTATCGCGCGATAATACCAAAATTGTCACATTTGATTGGGATGTCGCTCTGGATGTCAATGGACAGGCTGCCCCGTATATCCAATATGCAGCCGTGCGCGCGAACAGCATTTTACGCAAAGAGAAATTTCAAATTCCAGCAGCCAGCGAAAATACCTATGAGCTTGATGAAAAAGAAATTGCGCTGGTTGATCTAATATCCCGCTTCCCACAAGAAGTGGAAAAGGCGAGCCGCGAATTACGCCCGCTGCAGATTGCGAATTATGCCTATGACCTCGCAAAAGCATTCAATGATTTTTATACCAACTGCCCGGTGCTTTCGGCAGAAAATGAGGTTCGTACTTTCCGATTAAGACTTGTGGCAGCTACAAAACAGACTATTATTAATAGTCTTGGTTTGTTAGGTGTTGAAGTCCCTGAAATCATGTAATTTAAAAGAATAAGGAGAGTTGCATGCGAAAAACACGAACGATCATCATGGGTGCAGCGGGAAGAGATTTTCATAATTTTAATGTATATTTTCGCGACAATGACAGTTACGAGGTTGTCGCATTTACCGCGACCCAAATCCCGAATATTGAAGGACGGAAATATCCAAAAGAATTATCCGGATCATTGTATCCAGAGGGGATTCCAATCTACCCTGAAAGTGATCTACCAAAATTAATCAAGGAGCACGATGTTGATCAGGTTATTTTTGCGTACAGCGATGTTCCTCATGAATATGTGATGCACAAAGCATCTTTGGTGAACGCGTATGGCGCTGATTTTCGGTTGATGGGAACAAAAAGCACGCAATTGAAATCAACAAAACCGGTCATTTCCGTTTGCGCAGTTCGAACGGGGAGTGGAAAAAGTCAAACAACGCGGCGGGTATCCAAATTGATGATCGCGATGGGTTACAAAGTGGCTGCAATCAGGCACCCCATGCCGTATGGGGACCTGGTGAAACAAAAAGTGCAACGCTTTGCAACATACGCTGACCTTGATAAGTATGAATGCACCATTGAGGAACGGGAGGAATACGAACCACATATCGATAATGGTGTACTGGTTTTTGCGGGTGTGGATTATGAAGCGATCTTAAGAGAAGCGGAAAAAGAAGTTGATGTCATCCTATGGGATGGTGGAAATAATGATATTCCTTTCTATCAATCCGATCTTTCCATTGTCGTGGCGGATCCGCATCGACCCGGGCATGAATTGAAATATTACCCCGGGGAAACAAACCTGTATCTGGCAGATGTATTTGTGATCAACAAAGTGGATACCGCAAATCCTGAGAATATCATGAGCGTTCGCGAAAACTTGCGTTCCATCAATCCGGAAGCATTGATCATCGAAGGCGCTTCCCCGCTGTTTGTGGATAATCCGGATGATATCAAAGGAAAACGTGTGCTGGTGATTGAAGACGGGCCAACCCTGACCCATGGTGGAATGGCTTATGGAGCAGGTTGGGTAGCTGCCAGGCGCTTCGGAGCGAAAGAAATAGTGGATCCACGACCTTTTGCGGTAGGTTCCATTCTGCAGACCTATCAAAAATATCCCGGAACCGGCACCATCCTGCCTGCCATGGGTTATGGAAATGAAATGGTCAAAGATCTTGAAAAAACAATTAATGCATCGGATGTAGATATGGTCATTTCGGCAACACCGATCGACCTGACGAGGATCATCAAAATTAATAAACCCATGCAGCGCGTTCGATATGAGCTGCAGGAAATTGGTGTTCCTACCCTGGAAGATATTCTACAGAAAAAATTTAAAAAATAATGGTACCCCAAAAGAGGAGGTCGCGAGGAGATGGCCTCCTCTTTTTGATTATAATAACAGCATGTTTGTAGACGAAGCAGAAATTCAAGTACGTTCCGGCAGGGGTGGGGATGGGATGATGCATTTTCGGAAAGAGAAATTTGTCAACCGGGGTGGTCCGGATGGGGGGGACGGCGGCCGTGGTGGAGATATTATTTTTTCTGTAAATCCACACATGAACACCTTGTTTAAATTTCAACATAATCGCACTTATAAGGCAGAAGACGGAAAGAGAGGCGG
>LDZU01003610.1_pt1 | contig 13434 bp, 15 predicted proteins | sample 615531 | NCBI WGS metagenome assembly LDZU01 (sample SAMN03408293, study PRJNA278302) | terrestrial metagenome | isolation source: oil reservoir sample SB2 | place: USA: Alaska, North Slope, Schrader Bluff formation | collected 2011-09 | reverse complement strand
GAATCAGGCCCAGAAAGGCGTGGATTGGCAGTTTACCACAAGCGATGCGAGGAGGAAACTCAAGCGACTCTACCCGATGATCTTAGAGAATTAGGAGACGAAGAGCACTAGTGCTCTTTGCCATCTTTAATCCACAAATTCTGTGTTCCTCTCCGCGGCCTTCGTGTCTTCGCGTGAGGTCATAATCCCCGTCTTCACGTGTGGTTATTGGCGTTCTATCCCACGCATCAAATTCTTCAAAATAAGATGACGCGATTCACCAGGTGCAACAGAGCGGGGTCCCGTTAGATATATATTCTATAACATACATCCGTATGTTGTGAGTAAATCCTTCCCGAAAAGGATGAGGCCGCCTTGAGGCGGGTGGGACGAAGTAGGGAAGGGATCACCAATTTTATCTCCGCCGTCCATTAAAGAAATCCAGGCAGACCGTTATGTTATTTTCGATCACAGAATAGTGATCAGCGTAGAGTAGGTAGTCCCTGAAATGGCGATGTACAGTTCCGGCAACGAAGTCAGCCGCTTGAATGCAGAGGTTCTGCTTTGAGTCAACATGCAGAACTTCCAGTTGACAGCGTGACGGCTGACGAGAAAGCCCGTTTTCAAGCGAACGAAACACAAGGTATTTGTCGAACTCCTCTCTGACTACACCGTCAAGCGATTTATCTATAATCACGTTAACATCTGAGGAAAATTCATAATCGGCTATTATTGCCGAGACAAGAGACCCAGTGAGGTAGTTGTACAGTATCTGATGCTCATCTCTGAGGTGAGGATAAACCTGCTCTTTTCTCAGCAGGAGATACGCGATATCAACATTGGTTCTGGAGATGCACTCCAGAACACGTCTTTTATACGTGTCGTCGGTGTTGTGGTATTTCAGCTCAGGAATATCCCTGTACTTCCCTGGAAGTTTTTTCCTGACTCTGCTCATGCAGGTTTTCACCTGCTGGGCTTTTTCTGGACCCTCTGCGATCACAGCTACGATGACAAAGTAAGGTGAACTTCGCTCTGTAAATCCAAGATCCCCGGACTCATCGATGTAAATATTTGCCCCGGAAGGGGATGGAGTTATATCCGATATTTTCCCCACCCCGGACCATCCACCCTTATCATGAGCAACGCTAATGGTCAGTTTGACATCTAACTAAACAGGCACTTGCATTTTGTGATGAGATCATCGGTCGATAACGCCCGCACGTCCTCCGAGTGGCCTGTCAAACAATGCGCCTCTCTGAATGCGGCAATTCCTTTGCCTCCCCACCCAGGTAGGTAGACACCGTTTCCCTGGATACACAGCCCCCCAACACCGCAAAAGTTATCTTTTTCTAACACAATGTTAGATATACATAACAGGTGAATCGATGAAGACGCGATACGCAGTACAGATTGCGGCGGGAGCGGTTCTCGGGGCTGCAGGCATCCTCCTCCCGTTCCTCGTAGCCGGGACAGAGGCGATCTCCTCTCTTCTTGTGACGATCGGTCTTGTGATCCTCGCGGTGGCCGCCGTGCGGCACTGGAGGTTCCGGGACGAGCCGGAGAGAGACGAGCGGACGCAGAAGATCGGGGCCTACGGCATCTCGTACTCGTGGCTGCTCACCCTCGTCTTCCTCGCGCTCCTCTTCTGGGTAGACTACCTCGGCGTGCTCGCCCTCACGGTCGAGAGCGTGCTGCTCGCCACCATCCTGCTGATGGGGCTCTCCGCCCGCATCTTCCAGTGGTACTTCTTCCAGCAGGGGGACGTGGCGTGAGACCGGCGAACGCCGCCGGACAGCATCTGCCCGGGAAGGGTGAAGCCGGGTGAAGACCCGGATCCGGGAACTCCGGGCGAAGACGGGGCTTACCCAGGAGGAACTGGCGCAGCAGGTCGGGGTCCGGCGGGAGACGATCGTCTTCCTCGAGAAGGGGAAGTACAACCCCTCCTTAAAACTCGCCTACAGGGTGGCCCACACACTCGGCTCCACCATCGAAGAGGTCTTCACATCCGGATCATTCAGGTGATCCGGGCTCTGCCGGGCACGTCTGTCCGGGAACGAACCGGCGAGCGGATGCAGGAGGGGTTGCAGCAGAAAGCGTTCACGCCGGAACGATACAGGAGAACTACAGAGGAATCGCAAAAAGATATTGGGGACGATCTCTAAGGTCGGAACGACAGGATAAAAGCATTTTGATTTAGAATTCACGACATAATACCCCCGATCTTTGTTCAACCTGAGGATCTAGCCCATTTTCCAGGAATATTTTTTTATCACGAACTAAATATATTATATTGAAACGCTCCGATCATTCGGGAAGAGCGCAGCATCCGGGAACTATTTTCCGCTTTTTCGAGAGATACGTGTCAATTCTTTCTGTCCTATCGACCCCGGGCTGACCGGGCACAGCACCCCCGCCCGGGCTCCGGCAGGAACCCGGTCAGCGCCGTCCGACCTCCCCGGCGAAGACCCGCAGACGACAGGTCGTGCAGAACGCCGGCCCCTTCCGGTCGGTCTCGGCGATGGTGTTTGAGAAGCGCATGACGCACCGGGGGTCTTCGCAGTGGGCAAGCCCAAAGGTGTGCCCCAGTTCATGCACCGCTTCCACGACGGCCCGGTGCCGGAAGACAACCGGGTCCTCGGGGAGGCTGTAGAACGGCTGCCTGAGACGGTGGAGGGAGATCAGGGCGCATCTCCGGCCCGCTATCCCGAAGACGAAGTTCATGCCCGGAAAATAGAGATCGGCGTTGGTGACCCCCAGCACCCGGTCGCAGCCGGCGGTCTCCCCGGAGAGCGAGAGGAACGTAAGCACCATCTCTGCATCGTACTGATTGCGGGCGGCGTTCAGTGCGGCTGCAGGAAGCGGGATCTCCTCCCCGATCACCACATCACGAGAGAAGGCCGCCTTCAGAAGATCCTCGAGCATCTGCATCTCTGCTGGATCGACCTTCCCGATAGGAACGAGGATGATACTCATGGCGGGACCCCGGCGGCGGGTATCGACAGACGGGGACTTGAGGGTATCGATCAGGGGTTTTTGGGGTGGGCGTCCGTGGAGAGCTGGCCGACAAGGTCGTCAAGGACGATAACGGCCGCCTCCTTGTCAAGCGGCTGGTTCTGGTTCCCGCACTTCGGGGAGTAGATGCATGCCGGGCACCCCGTGGTGCACGCACAGTCGCGGACAAGTTCGTGCGCCATCCCGGCGATCGCAGGAAGGAGGGTGAACGCCTTCTCCGCAAGCCCGATCCCCCCCTCGTAGCCGTCGTAGACGAATATCGTCGGTGCACCGGTTGCGGGGTGGAGAGAGGTCGAGAGCCCGCCGATATCGCGGCGGTCACAGACGACATGGTAGGGCATGACGGCAATCAAGGCGTGCTCCGCACCATGCAGCCCGCCGGCAAGGTCCCACCCTCCGGCAGCGACCGCTTCCGCCGTCCGGTCCGGTATGGTGAACCAGAGGGCCTTCGTCGTGAGGCGGAGCGGCGGGAGGTCCAGCCGGTGGTGGCTCACGGTCTGGTCGTAGCGCCGCACCGTATACCCGACGACCTCCTCGGTGACCTTGATATCGCCGAAAGAGACCTGCAAGCCGCCGAAATCGCGGCGCTGGAGTTCCTGCACGACCGCCACGTCGGTGGTGGAGAGAGGCCGGGTGTAGGTATCGGTATCGGTCTCCTCCACCCGGATGGTGTGCTGCTCGAGGTCCATCCCGGTCACCACGTAGGTCTCTCCCCGGTGGAGGAGGATGGCACCCGGGTGCGCCTCCCGGTAGGCCTGCCAGTGGTCCATCGTCTCGAGCAGCCTGCCCCCATGCATCACCCGGAAGGTATCGGCAGTGACGGCGTCGAGCCCGACCGTATCCACCGCCCGCCCCTGCCCGGCGTAGATCCAGCCCCGTGAGGCCTTCCGGAGCAGATGGACCCGCTCGAACGCCTCAAGCATCCCCACGAGATCCGGACCGAACCAGTGGCTGTCACGCTCCGGGTCGACGGGGAGTTCCGCCGCCGCACAGAGGAGGTGGCCCGAGAGGATGTAGGGGTTTGTCGTATCCACGACGGCGTGCTCGCAGGGCCGGGAGAAGAAGACCCGCGGATGGCGCATGAAGTACTGGTCGAGCGGGTTCTCAAACGCTACGAGAACGGCAAACGAGTCGTGGGAACGGCGCCCGGACCTCCCCGCCTGCTGCCGGACAGAGATCATCGTTCCGGGATACCCGGAGATGATGACGCCGTCAAGCGACCCGATATCGATCCCGAGTTCGAGCGCGTTCGTCGTCACGACACCGCGAAGGCTACCGTCTTTGAGGCCGTCCTCGATCGCCCGCCGATCCTTCGGGAGATAGCCCGCCCGGTAGGCGCTTATCCCGGAGACTTCCCGCGACCGGACCGCAATCAGTTCGGCGAGTTTGCGGGAGACGGTGAAACAGAGTGTCCGGCACCCGCTTCCCACCGACGCGAGGAGGAGGTCTTTTGTCGCGGAGTGGACGGACTGCACGCTGCCTCCGGCAAACGGGTTGTAGAGGACGAACGCTTTCTCTCCCTGAGGCGACCCATCTTCCCCGATAGAGACCGCCGCCTCCCCGGTCAGGCGGGCGGCGAACTCGCCGGGGTTTGCAAGGGTGGCGGAGGAGAGGACGAACTGCGGGCGGGCACCGTAGTGCCCGGCGATGCGGGCAAGGCGGCGGAGGAGCATGGCCATATGGGACCCCGAAACGCCGCGGTAACGATGCGCCTCGTCGACCACCACGAACCGGAGGTTCTTAAGAAACCGGCTCCACTTCGCGTGCCAGGGGAGGATCTGGTGGAGCTCGTGCGGGTTTGAGAGGACGACCCGTGAACGCTCCCGGATCGCCGGCCGCCTCCCGCCGGGGGTGTCGCCGTCGTAGATGGCGGCGTCCACCCGGATCCCGGAGATCTTCTCCAGCTCCCGGACCACCTTCACCTGGTCGTTGGCGAGCGCTTTTGTGGGGTAGAGGAAGAGCGCCGTCGCGGCGGGGTCGGCGGCGAGGCGTTCGAAGACCGGAAGCAGGAACGCGAGCGTCTTCCCGCTCGCGGTCGGGGTGGTGATGATGACGTTCTCCCCCGCCCGCAGGTGCTCGATAGCCGCGCACTGGTGCGTGTAGAGCCGGATCCCCCTCCCGTCGCAGTAGGCCCGGAGTCCTTCCGGGAGGGGCCGGGAGAGGCCGCCGTACCGGGCCTCCCGGGGAGGTGTGGTCTCGATATGCACGACACGCTCCCGAAATCTGTCGTCGGTCGCGAGCAGGCCGAGGAAGTCACGCACCGCCGTCGCCATCCCCCCTGAGAAGCGCGAAGAGGCGGGCGAGCGAGATGAGGTCCTGCCGGTTATGCTCCACCACCGGGACGAGCGGGCCGGGGTTTCCTGTCCGCTGGTAGGCATCGTAGAACTCCGGCACCATCCGGCCCGGAACCTCGTTCTCGCGGCCGACGCCAAGGACCTCCGTCTCGAGTGCGCTGAGCCGGCAGGTGGCAAACGAGTCCTTCCAGCGCCGGCGTGCAAAGTGGAGGACGTCGAAATGCGGCATATCGAGGTCTGCCGGGATACCGTAGTAGGCGAGCCGCTCCCGGATGTAGGGGAGGTCGAACGCCCGGCCGTTGAAGGTGACGAGGGCCGCACCATCCGCTTCCAGGTCAGGGAGGACAGCGGTGAGCGCCGCCTCCTCCTCAACGACCGACCGGAGCAGGTACTGGCGGGTGGTGATCGACCCGTCCCCGACCCGGGCGAGGCCGATGAGGATGATCGGCCGGGAAAATAGCCCCAGCGTCTCGATATCGAGGAAGACAAAATCCTCGGGGGCATGGAACCGGCTGGCTTCGAGGAGGAGCGGGTCGCTCCGTCGATGCCGCCGCCCTATCTCTTCCACGAGATCGCGAGTGTTCCCTCCCGCTACCGAATCAAGCAGCCGTGCGGCCTCCCGGCGGTAGAGAGGGTGCCGGGCAAGATCGGCGAGGGTCCGGTAACCCCGCCCCTTCAACCTTCGCTCTGTCACCTCGCCGATGCCGTGGACCAGGGTGAGGTCGGCAAGGATAGCCGCCGCCGCCCGGTCAGGGTCCCTGCCGTCAAGGTCCATGGCATCCCGGGATTCGAGGACGTAACACGCCCCGGAAGGGCACGCAACCTCCCGACCGCAAAAGACATCCTCAAATGCCCGGCCCCGGTACCCGGCGACGAGGTCGTCGCGGAGCCTTCGAGCCCTATCGTAGTCGGAGCGGCAGATGAACGAGGACCAGGGGGCCGGGGCGGAGACTCCGCTCCCGCCGACGAGATCGTACTCCCCGGCCCGGTCAACCCGGCCCCGCCACAGCCTCCCTGCCTGATCGAACGGGCAAACCATCCTGTCGACAGAAGGTTGGATCCTGCCGGCATTCAAGATAACCGCCGCGGGGTGAAAGTGAACGAAGGATCGGTCCCCCCGTATCACTCCTGCCGTGCGGGCTTTACTGCGATCGAGCACGTACCGTCGCCGGCACAGATAGCGCTCATGTACGTTGGGGTGTAGCCCCGGTTCAGGTCCGGTATCGCGGCGTTTGCGTAGGCATGGCAGGCGTTGCAGACGACAAGCGGGTTCTCCCCCTGCTCTTTCGCCCGCACGACCATCGCACACTTCCGGACGGTCAGGACCGCCTCGCCCGGCGCGGAATCCCTGATCTCATACTGGTACTCGGGCCCGAAGAGCACCCCTGTCGCCGCCGCAAACGCCTCCGCAACCTCCCGCGCGTCTCCAAGCGGCATCCCGAAGGCACGGGCGATGACGCCCACTTCTCTGCCCTGCTCCTGCCACACCGCCCGCTCGATCTCGTTGTAGAGCTGGTCGTCGGCGCCGTCCCTGATGGCTCTCCGGTAGGCAAGCGGCAGCGCGGAGACCTCCCGGGCGGCGAGTTTCCATCGTGCGTCCATTGGTATTCGTTCAAATGCATCCATATCCTGTCCTCCTCTCCTCGTGATGGTTTCCGGATCGGGGACGGGTACACCTGCAGTCCACATGAAGGTTCTCATGATTGCGTCGCGCCTTCCCGGGCACCGCATAAATACTCCTGCGGACAACAGAAGGAGAGATATGAAGATCGGAGCAGTCCTGATCGACATCGACGGCGTCCTCTACGTCGGCGACCGGCCTGTCGCTGGAGCGGATCGGGCGCTCCGGGAACTCGACCGGCGGGGGATACCCTACCGGTTCGTCTCCAACACCACCCGCCGCTCCCGCCGTTCGGTTGCCCGCCGTCTTGAGGAACTCGGCTATGTCATCCCGGAGACCCGGATCGTCACCGCCCCGGTCGCCGCCGCCGCACACCTGCGGGAAGGAGGCCGGACCCGGTGTTTCCTCCTCACCACCCCCGATGCCCGGACGGATTTTGAGGAGGCCGGCATCGCGGCTGTCGAGGAGGGGGCCGATGCGGTCGTGGTCGCCGACGCGGCCGAGGGTCTCACCTACGCCTCGATGAACCGGGCGTTCCGCCTCCTGATGGACGGCGCAGACCTCATCGCGCTCGAGAAAGACCGCTACTGGATGGGGTCGGACGGGTTGATGCTCTCGGCCGGCCCGTTCGTGGCTGCGCTCGAGTATGCCGCCGGAAAGGAGGCGGAGGTGATCGGAAAGCCCTCGGGGACGTTCTTCCTCCGTGCGCTCCGGGAGATCGGGATAAACCCGGATAAGGCGGCGATGGTCGGCGACGACATCGTCACCGATATCGGCGGCGCCCGGGCCTGCGGTATGAAAGGAATCCTGGTCAGGACCGGCAAGTACCGGGAAGAGACGGTCCGCCGCTCAGGCATCGTACCGGACCTCATCATCGACTCGCTGGCAGACCTCCCGGACTATCTCTGATACCATGTGGAAACGAATCCTCATCGTGCTCGTCCTCGTCGCCGCGGCCCTCGGGGCCGGGTGCCTGGGCGGCCTCCTCCACCCCCCGGTCGTTCCGCCAGCGATCATGCCGGTCGAAGGGGCGGCCCTCGACAACCTGCCGACCTACACCTTCCCCTTCGGGGACCGGGAAGAGACGATCCGGATCGACCCCGACCCGGCGGTCTACGCAGGCGCTAAGAAAGCGGATCGGCAACTCTACCTCTCAGAAGACCTCTCAAAAGAGGAGTGGATCCCGATCTATTATCGGGCATTCGTCAACGACTCCCACCAGGAGCCCTTTTACGCGGACCTGCTCGCGGCCCTCCGTGAGATCCGGGACCGCCAGGGGCTTGACGACGACCGATATCTCGAACTGATCGCCGCGTTCGTGCAGTCCATCCCGTATGAGACCGACGCCTCGATCGTGGAGCCGAAGTTCCCGATCGAGACCTACGTGGACACTGAGGGCGACTGCGACGACAAAAGCCTCCTCCTCGCCGGGCTCCTCGCACGGGAAGGCTACGGGGTCGCGCTCCTCTACTTCGGGAACGAGTCACACATGGCCGTCGGGGTGAGAAGCGCCGGGTGTCCCTACCGCAACACTCCTTTCGCCTACATCGAGACCACGAATAGAAGTTACGTGGGTATCCCACCTGCGGCGCTCGCGGACGGGACGGTTCTCTCCGCCGATCCCCTGGTGATCCCGGTCGGCGACGGGCCCCGGATCTACGGGGCGTGCGACCAGATTCATACGATCGAACGTGCCCTCTCCGTATCCCGCGGTCGGGCCGAGGCGCTCGGGCCGGAACTCGCGGTACGCGCCCGGGAAATCGAGGCGGAGAGAGAGGCCCTCGAGTCCCTCGGCGCCCGGCTGACAGCCCTCTCCCGGACCGGGGATATTCGGGATTACAACAGTCTCGTCCCGGAATACAACCGGAAGGCCCGGGACTACAACGACGCGGTAGAAGCCTACAACGCCCTGCTCGAGGAGTCGAGGGCTATCGTGGACCTTCACAATTACCTGATCACCCACGCCCACGACCGGCCCGGGTCATACCTCCGGGCCCGGGAGTACCTCGCGGGGTGACCGGGGGGACTTACGCCAGGCTCTCTGCCTCACGAAGGGTGCGGTTCGCCGGGACGGTGGCGGCGAGATACATCGTTTTACGCATCTGGCTCCGCCGAACAACGGTCGGATACCGGGCGGCCCGCTCGGCAAGGCAGGCAAACGTGGTGAATGCGGATCTTTCCATAATGGAACGGGGCGAGGTCGCTATTTAACCGTAGGCCGCGTGCGGGGTGAAAGTGAAGAGCCGGGAGCCCGCTCAGAAGTCTGCACCCATTACGTAGCGGTTCGAGGAATTTGCGCCCATTTTGGCGAAATGCCGGATATCGCTACGCTCCGGATTCTTATCCGTCGAAACAATTATTGTTCCGTTGGCAAGTGTTAATGTATTCCCTGACAAATACATGGAACGGAGTGCCGTATGCTGGATATCAGTGATTTACACGTGAACGTGGAAGGCGCCGAGAAGCTCCACGATATCAACCTCCATATCGGGCAGGGGGAGACCCATATCCTGATGGGGCCGAACGGCTCGGGAAAGAGCACGTTGCTTAAAGCCATCATGGGGTTTAGCGGCTATACGATCACGTCCGGATCCATCGTTTTTAAAGGACAGGATATCACCGGGATGCCGATCCACGAGCGGGCCCACCTCGGGATAGGCATGATGTTTCAGCACCCGCCTACGATATCCGGGCTCAAACTCGGAAAACTGCTCGCCGCCACATCCCATATGGGGGGAGACGCGATCGAGGCGCTCGCGCAGACGGTCAACATGGAACACTTTCTTGCCCGCGATACCAACGTCGGGTTCTCCGGCGGTGAGATAAAGCGCAGCGAAGTCCTGCAACTGAAGGTTCAGCAGCCCGATTTTCTCATGCTGGACGAACCGGAGAGCGGCGTCGACCTCGAGAATATGAGCCTGATGGGAAAGGAGATTGCAGGCCTGCTCGAAAAAGATGTGCATATCATCAACCGTCATCGGAGCGGCCTGATCATCACCCACACCGGCTACATCCTCGATTACCTCGAGGCCGACCAGGGGCACGTACTGATCGACGGCCAGATCCGGTGTCACGGGAACCCCCGCGAGATCCTGCGCGTGGTCAAAGAGAAAGGGTACGGGGAGTGTGTGCGTTGCAAACAGATGTAACTGATATTGAGCAGCTCTCGCAGGAGGACCGGGAACGCCTCGCCCTGACCGGCCTTGAAGTCGGGATGCAGAATCGGTGCGGGAGTTTCTTCCAGGTCGACCAGAACGTGATCCAGACCACCTGCGGGGCTGAGGGGATAGAGATGCTCCCCATCAAGACCGCTCTTGAGAAGTACGACTGGGTGAAGGATTACTACTGGAACGCCGTATCACGTGATAAGGACAAATATACGCAGTACCTGGCAAAACAGGAGAGCCCGCAGGGCCTCGTCGTCATCGCGCAGCCGGGTGTGAAGGTCGCCATGCCCCTCCAGGCCTGCCTCTTCCTCCGCGAAGAGCCGGTGCAGCATGTCCACAACCTCTTCATCGCGAGAGAGGGCTCGGAGATCAACATCATCTCCGGCTGCGCGAGCTCCTGGCAGAAAGAGCACGGAGCGCATATCGGAGTGACCGAGATCTACGTCGGCAAAGGGGCCAAGGTCACGTCCACGATGATCCACAACTGGAAAGAGGGGATCAGCGTCTTCCCGCGGAGCGCCATCATCATCGAAGAGGACGGCACCTTCCTCTCGAACTACGTCTGCATGCAGCCGGTTCACCAGGTCAACATGTACCCGACGGCACGCCTGGTCGGGAAGAACGCCGTGGCCCGGTTCTCGAGCATCGTCGTCGCGACACCGGGCTCAACCCTCGACCTCGGCTCCCGCGCCATCCTCGGCGCCGAGCATACGAGCGCCGAACTGATCACCCGGGCGATCACCACCGGCGGCACCATCATCTCCCGGGGCCACATCCTCGGCGAGAAGAATAACACCCGGGGCCACATCGAGTGCAAGGGCCTGATCTTAAAAGACGGCATCATCCACGCCATCCCCGAGATCGAAGGAACCCTGACCGGGACCGAACTCTCCCACGAGGCTGCTGTAGGGAAGATTGCCCACCACGAGATCGAGTACCTCATGGCAAGAGGGCTCTCCGAGGAGGAGGCCACCGCAACCATTATACGCGGTTTCCTGGATGTAAAGATCAGCGGTCTGCCTGCGGTCCTGCAGGATCCCCCGCCACCTCTTCGTGCCGAAGGGCTATGAGCGTGCCGCCTACGAGGACCGACCCCTCCCCATCGGGGAGGGGCAGACCATCTCCCAGCCCTATATCGTCGCCGTCATGACCGAACAGCTCGAACTTACGCCGCAGGACCGGGTGCTCGAGGTAGGGACCGGGAGCGGTTACCAGGCCGCACTCCTTGCCGAACTGGCCGCAACAGTCATCTCCATCGAACGCCTTGAAGACCTCGCCGACCAGGCACAACAGAACTTCGACCGGGCGGGGGTCACCGGTGTCCGGGTGGTCGTCGGCGACGGCACACAGGGCTATCCCCCGGAAGCGCCGTACGACGCCATCGTCGTCACGGCGGCATCGCCCACCATCCCCGGGCCCCTGATCGACCAGCTTGCCGAGGGCGGGCGGCTGATCGCTCCCGTCGGGCCGCGGGAATGCCAGGACCTCATCAAACTCGTCAAACACGAAGGCAGGGTGGAGAAGATCCCGCTCGGCGGCGTCTGCTTCGTGCCGCTGATCGGGCAGTTCGGCTGGCGGGGAGAAGATTACCTGTGAAGACTTACGACATCACCCGGGACCTCTCCGAGGATGCGATCCTCTACCCCGGGGACGTCCGGCCCCGGTTCCGCGAGATAGATAACGGGCAGTACCGGGTGACCGAGATGACCCTCGGGAGCCATTCCGGGACGCATATCGACGCCCCGTCGCACTATATCAAGGGCGGGCAGACGGTCGATCGGATCCCGCCCGGGGTGCTCGCAGGACCGGCGCAGGTACTGGACTGCAGCGACGCGGGAGAGGTCATTGGTCCCGACCACCTCGCCGGCCGCCTCGACGGCGCGAGGACGCTCCTCCTCCGGACCACTTTCTCGGAGCGGCAGCAGTTCGACCCCGGCTACCCGGCGCTCTCTGTTGAGGCAGCAGGCCTCATCGCTGATGCCGGGGTAACCTGCCTCGGAACCGATGCTCCGTCGATCGAGGCATTCCATGGCGACGGTGCGGTCCACCGCCGGCTGCTCGGGAGCGGGATGGTCATCCTTGAACTGCTCGACCTCTCCGCCGTGCCCGAGGGAAACTACTTCATGGTGGCGCTCCCGATGCGGCTCAAAGGTGCGGACGGGTCGCCCGTGCGGGCGATCCTGTGGGATACAGAGGAAAAATCATGAGTTTCTGGCACGATGCAATCAGGAGACTGGAGACGATCATCGCGGACAGCGGGTGCGAGGACGGAATCGTGAAGCTCTGTGTGAACCACGATACAGACGTCTGCCAGTATCCAAAAGGGGTCTGCATGGAGGGGCACTTCGGCGGGCAGACCGGGCAGTTCATCACCCGTGAACCTGTCCGGGCCAACACCCGGATCTCCTTTATGTTCGGCGCGCCGCTTGCAAACCCAAAGCAGCGGGGGGCGGCAGGTGCGATCATCAACGCTGTCTCGGCGTTCCTCTACCTGACACGAAAACTCCACCCCTGCACCCCCGACCGCTATGCCCCCTGCCTCGCGGAACTCTCCCGCGAGGTCGCCGGAAAACGGATCTACCTCGTTGGCCCGATGCCGGTGCTCGAGCGGGCCCTCGGCAGCCAGATCGTCGATTCGCCGGAGGCGGCAGACCTCTTTCTGGTCGCCGGCGATGGCATGACGACGGACGCGGGGGTTGCCTGCATCGATGAGTACCGGGGACACAAGCAGATGATCTTCCTCGGGCCGTCAACCGCCGGGGTCAGCGGTCTTTTAAATCTCAAGCACTGGTGCCCTTACGGGCGATGAATACCTTTTTTTAGGAAAGAAAGGATTATACAGGAGTATGCTTTTCGGCTCTTCCGGAATCCGGCGAGAATTCGGCCCCGCCCTCGTGAGTCTGGCGCTCCGCATCGGAGCAGCCACCGCGGGGGGTGCATCGGGCATCGTCGTGGGCAGGGATACCCGCACGACCAGCGAACTGCTGGAACATAGTGTCATTGCCGGGATGCTCTCGGCCGGTGCAACCGTCTACGCCTGCGGCGTCGCGCCAACGCCGACGGTTGCCCATGCGACGGGATGCGTGGACGCAGGGTGCATGATCACCGCCTCGCATAACCCCGAGTCCTACAACGGGGTGAAGCTGCTCAACCCCGACGGGTCGTCGTTCACCCTCCGGCAGCAGGCGGCGATCGAGGATGCGATCGAGGGGTCGCACTGGAAGAACTGGGACGAGCAGGGAACCGTCTCTCCCATCGATGCGGTGGACGCGCACCGCGAGGCGATCCTCGACCGCGTCAGCCTGGAGAGGCCCGTCACGGTCGTGGTGGACTGCGGCAACGGCGCAGGAAGCGTCATCAC
>LDZU01000123.1_pt1 | contig 13435 bp, 12 predicted proteins | sample 615531 | NCBI WGS metagenome assembly LDZU01 (sample SAMN03408293, study PRJNA278302) | terrestrial metagenome | isolation source: oil reservoir sample SB2 | place: USA: Alaska, North Slope, Schrader Bluff formation | collected 2011-09 | reverse complement strand
AAGACAGGTAATAAAGCCTGCTGTTGAATAACGGGGCTTTCTCTCATGCTCTTACTCACCCGCAATACTCAAGTCCCCAGATCCTCGCCAATGCTAGTTATGCCTTGCCATGCTACTGGTCTTTGAACGCAACGACCTGACAGATTCACCCAATACCAGCTCTCCTGTTATCCTGACTTCTTTGCTTACCTGTTTGGACGTTGTTATAGTCTGAGTCAGAAGCTCAGAAGCATGCCTTCCAAATTGCTCCGTGTCTTGAGAGAGATAGGTGATTCTTGGTTCAAAGACTTCGAAGTATTCGTTTCTGTCAAAGCTGACAAGAGACAGGTCTTCTGGGACTTTGATGCCCAGCTTTCTCACTGTCCTGAGCACTCCCAGCGTCATCATATCACCACATGAAACTATAGCAGTAGGTCTCCTTGACCTGCTGAGTCTCATGAAATGCTGACACGCTTCTTCACCGGAGTCGGCAAAGAGGTTACCTTCAAAGATCAGCGAACTGCTCGTTCTGAGTCCTGCTTCTCTAAAAGCCTTCTTGTAACCTTCCAGACGCTCGCAACCTATCGAAAGAAACAAAGGCGGTGTGATTATCCCTATACGTCTGTGCCCTTTGTCCAGAAGATATGAAACCAGTCTTCTCGACCCATCCACGTTGTCTAGAAGAACCTTTCCACACTTCAGTTCCGGAATATCTCTATCCAGCAGAACAAGCGGCAGAGTCTTCATGACACGAGAGAACTCAGGAAGGACCACTTTTGGTGATCCTGCGGGCATAGCAATAACACCGGCGATTCTGTACTGAAGAAAAGACTCCAGGATGCTCCTTTGACGATCGGGGTCTTCCCCCGAACTGGCCGCAAGGATTTCGTAACCCTTTTCTGGGAGAACTCTTGAGACAGCTTCGACAATATCAGGGAAGTAAGGATTTCTGATGTCAGGCACAAGAATGCCGATGATGCCTGTTACACGCTTTTTCAGGTTTCGTGCCATAATGTTCGGAACATATCCGAGTTCTTCTACTGCTTTGTAGACTCTCTCCGCGGTTTCTTCACGAACTTTCTTCTTTCCCGAAAGAACATACGAAACTGTCGCTATCGATACACCGGCCCTGTCAGCGACGTCTCTGATTGACGGAACCTCTCTACCTTTCATGCAACCCCCCACAACGTTACCAAAAAGAGCTTTGCTTGAAATCAACGTGTCTTCTTTGATTCTAACATAGAAGTGACGATAGCTTTACATTGTTAATGAAGACAGGCTGAAGCGAACCTTCTGTTGTCACCTGTTTCAGATAGAGAAAGAGGACCTCAACACTCTAATAAGGAGGATTTTCGTCTACTGGCGCTTGCGCAAGGCACTGCTCATGTGATGAGGTCCTTCAAAAGGCGGATTTCTGAACGCCTGAACGGAGTGTTTCCCGTGTCTAACCGCGTATTCACTTACTGACTTCTCATCTCAATAATCGCACTTCTGAGGTGGTTCTCAGAAATACCACTGGTTTCGAGAATCATCTCAGCAGGTCCAGAAAGCGCGTAGTCATCAATACCCAGAGAGATCATTCGCGCTGGATACCGTCCATGCTCAGCACAGATCCTGGACAAGACAGCAAATAACCCGGTTCTTCCGTTGTGATCTTCATAGACAATCACTTTACTGTCTTCGATCAACGAAAGGGCAGATTCGACGTCCGGATCAGATGGGCATGAAGCATTGACGACTCCCACGAAGATGCCTTCCTTTCTGAGTTCGTCTGAAACCTTGATGGCGCGGTGAAGAAGCTGCCCATATGACAGGATGAAGAGATCAGTACCAGTTCTTATTTGATCAATCCTGCCATATTCGAAGACATAGTTAGCATCATAGAAAGCTGCTCCGTGCTCGTTAGTCACGATTGGGACTTTTGATCTTCCAACAGCAATCAGGACGTTGCCATTTACCGAAGCTGCATATCGCATTGCTCTGTCAGTCTGATTTGGGTCTCCGGGGACAATCAGCTCCCAGCCAAACAGATTGTTCATTGCTCCAACATAATCAATGCAGTGATGAGTCTTCCCATCTTCCCCTACATCTATTCCGACATGTGTACAAATCAGCTTCAAGTTTGTCTTGTTTATTGCATTCAATCTCTGCTGATTGTAAACTTCGTCGATCCCAAACATCCCAAAATCTGCGAAGAAGGGTACTATCCCACAGGTCGAAAGAGAACCGGACAGTGTTGCTGCATTATGTTCCTGAACACCAAGTTCGACGATTCTGTCCGGATACTCAGTCGCAAGAGAATCCAGTTTCACTGAACCCAGAAGATCACAGTCGACTGCAAACAGAGGAACATCTGGATTTGATTTCACCAGATCGAGTATTGCTTTTCCAGCCGCAGAACGGTTGTCGGTTTTCTCAGAATAGACCCTAGGAATTCCCATTGAGACATCTGGAACATAGTTGTCAACATCAGGACGAACGTGACCCGGTTGCAGTTCTTTTCGACTCTTCTTGTATTTTTCGAGAGTCGGTTCAAGCGAGAGTTCGCTCATTGCATCAATATACTGCTTCTCGGTCAATGTAACTCCATGATAGCCAATTTCATCTTCCATGAACGAAACACCTTTTCCGATCTTTGTTCGCGCAACGATCAGCGTCGGCGAACCTTCTTCCGCCTCAAGCAAAGCTTCCCAGAGAGCCACAATACTATGACCGTCAGCATTGATAACTCGCCACCCTGAAGCTTTGTATTCTCTTTCGATGTTTACCGGCATGATTTGCGATGCTTTTCCAGATATCTGAGCATCGTTATAGTCAATTATCGCCGTGATGTTTTTCAGATTGAATTTTATGGCAGTCCTTCTGGCCTCAGCTACCTGCCCTTTTGCCTGCTCTGCATCTCCCATAACAACATATACATGGCTTCCGTTGCCCAGGAGTTTTGAACCAAGCGCCATTCCTACTCCAGCAGAGAGGCCCTGGCCAAGATTGCCTGTTGTCCACTCGATTCCGGGAATACCCCTGGTTATGTGGCCTTCAAAAACTGTCCCAGGATGTCTGAAACCCGCTATCGCTTCTTCAATGTCGATGAACCCGAGTCTACCAAGAGCAGCATAAACACCAGGAGATGTATGCCCGTGGCTTACTACAACTCTGTCTCGCTGACGATTGAAAGGATCTTCAGGTGAGATATCTGCAAAAGCGTATACAGATAAGAATATATCAATTGAAGACATCGAACCTCCTGGATGTCCTGAGCCTGAAAGCGTGGTCATCGTCAAAATGTCACCGCGACATCTCCTGGCCATATCCTCCAGTAGCTGTATTCTGCTGTCATCGAGTGGCTTTTTACCGTAGCTCCTCATAACTTCCTCCTCAATATCAACTTCCAAGAACCTTGCTAAGATCTTCCCCCAGTGCTCCTCCTGGATGGAACATCAGAAAGTCGTCTTGCGAAAAGCCCTTCACCCTTGCTGCCGCAACAGCCAGTGCATCACCAATTGCCAGAGTTACTGTTGAGCTGGCTGTGGGTGCTGTATCCAAGTAGTCTGCTTCGTGCTCAACTCTCGTGCATAATACAACATCAGCTATTCGCGCTAGCGCATTGTCTCTATCGCGACAGATGGCGATTATCTTGTTTCCTCGCATTTTGACTTTTGGTAACATCGCCATGAGTTCCATTGTCCTGCCGCTATGGGAAATTGCTATGACAACATCTTCAGGAGCAACCATTCCAAGATCTCCATGCAACGACTCATCGCTATGAACGAAATGACTCGGTGTTCCCAGGCTCGCAAGAGTCGCGCTAATCTTGTTTCCAACGTGTCCCGACTTTCCTACACCGGTCACAATTACGCGTCCTTTGGAGTTGACAATCAGGTCCACTGCTCTGACAAAACCATCATCAAGGCTATCCACAAGAATCCTCAGCGCATCCGATTCTTTCTTCAGTACCTCTCTTATGTATTCAAGAACACTGTTATCCGAGTATTTCACAGTCAATACACTCCCTGGAGTCAATCTTGTTTTCTGTCGGAATTATTTGATGTTACCTATCTTGGATCGTTCAAGCGATATGAATACCGCCATTACAAGGATGATTCCCTTTATTACAAGTTGCCAGGGAGATGGAACACCCATTATTACGAGCCCGTTTCCGATACTAGCCATTATCACAGCACCTATTATCGTTCCGTAGATATTCCCTATGCCGCCAGTTAGAGGAGTCCCACCAAGAACTACTGAAGCTATTACATCAAGTTCATAACCAACACCAATGGTCGGACTGGCTACCCCCAGCCTGCTCGCCATCATGAACCCGCCAAGTCCCGCCAATCCACCTGAAAGCAAAAAGGGAAGTATTTTATACAGGCGAATGGGTACCCCGGACATTTTTGAAACAGTCTCGTCTCCTCCGATTGCCCTGACGTACTCACCGAATCTTGTGAAGTAGTAGAGAAACATTGCTATAGCGAAGACTGCCATCGCAATCAAGAAGATCCCTGGCCAGCTCCCCATCCAGACTGTATTGTCGGACATCATTACTGGAAATCCCCCCGAATAAATGGTGGTCAACCCTCGGGCTGCCTGAAGCATCCCAAGCGTTACAATAAATGAAGGAACCTTGAGTAGAGAAAAGGCGCTTCCATTTATGAGTCCACAAAGGGCACCAATTCCAAGTGCTGCCAGAACTCCGAGTAAGGGACTGGATGATGCAACTGTTCCACCGATCATTCCTGCCAGAGCAAGAACAGACCCAACTGATAGGTCAATACTTCCAGAGACAATGACGAAGGTTACACCGAATCCCACAGTCATCGTGATTGCGCTCTGTTGCAGAATTAGTCTGAAGTTTCTCAGATTGGAAAATCTGCCGGGATCCAGAACCGTGAAAAACACCATAACCGCTATCAGTGAAAGAAACGGAACAATTATCCTGAGATTCGCTCTGAATTTATGCTGTGACATTTCGACCTCCTGACTTATACATGCATAAGCGGGAAACCCGGAGGCCGTGGCCTCCGGGGGTGTGACTACTGAATTGCTATCTCGAAGAAGTATCTTCCGGTTGCTTCAGGGTTAAGAGCTCTACTGAGTTCTGTTGCGTCGATTTCTGGTGGGTTGAATATGAACTGTTCCCTGAAGTCTGCTACGTTATCCTGGGTTACCTTCATGAGCTGTAGTCTGACTACCCTGTATTCAGGCAGTGGAGGCTTGCCATTCATGTAGTCATAGAGCATTATGAGTCCGAAACCACCTTGCAGCCAGTGACCTCCGAAGGATGCGTAGTACCAGCCCTCTTCGATTCTCTCAACTGCGTCGGGATTAAGGTCCATACCGACTACGGCGATCTCCCTGTTCTGAAGGGCTTCGCCCAGTCCCGCGTCTCTAAGCGCTCTAACTGCACCAACTGCCAGGGCATCATTGTAGCACCATATGCCAGCGAATTCCCCACCATATGCAGCCAGGAAGTTCTCAGTGACCTGAATCCCGAGATCAGGGTTTTCCCCTATCCATTCGACTGCAATGAGGTTTGTCTCTGGATATGCTTCGACCGCCTGTGCGAGACCTGCATAGCGTCCTTCAGCCACTGACGCACCGTGTACTCCGTTGATCCCGACGATATTGGTCATGCCGAGTTCCTTTATAAGTGTTTCTGCTATCTTGAATCCGGTATCGGCATCGTCAGGACCTATGAAACCAACAAAACCATCCCAGGCATATTCAGTCGGGTCGATTCCTGGCCATCTGTCGGTAACCGCAATGGGAACACCAGCCAGTTCTGCCCTTCTGATAATGGCAGGGCCAACCTGTGCAGTCTGCGGTGTGACGATGAGGCCGTCAACTCCCGCAGCAATAAGGTTCTCGATATCCATGATCTGCTTTCCTTCGTTGTTCTCACAGTCGACAATCCTTACCTCAATTCCGAGCTGCTCAGCCACATTGTTTACAAAGCCCACGTAGTTCTGCCAGAAAGGATTTGCAAGGGTCGGAACAGATACCCCAACTACCAGCTTCTGAGCAAGGGTTACGGCTGATACTGCTAACAACACCACAAGAATCAACAAAACAGCTTTCTTCATTCTTACACCTCCCGGTGGATTTTATGCTGACTGATCTGAGAGAGTCACGAACACTTTGACATAACTCTCCTAGATCATCCCAACAACAACTTGTTCTTCATCAAGTTCTTTCGATCTTTCGAACTCCCTGGATATTTTTCCTTCTTTGAACACAAGTATCCTGTCACTCATACCGATTAGCTCTGGAAGCTCTTCAGTTATCATGATGATTCCTTTTCCCTGTTCCTTGAGAGATTCCATCAATCTGTATATCTGCGCCTTCACCCCAACGTCCACACCTCTCGTCGGGCAAGCCATGATAAAAATGTCCGTGTCTCTGGCAAGCCATTTGGAAACAACCACTTTTTGCCTGTTGCCGCCGCTAAGGTTTATGCACAATGTGTTCACGTTTGGAGCCTTGATACTCAGCTTTTTCATGTAATCTCTGGCAAGCTGGCGTTTCTTCTGAAGACTGACAAGCTGCTTCATACCTCTTGAAGCTACAAGATTCATGTTCGGAAGAGAAATATTGTCTTTGATTGTGTGCATTGGAATGAGACCTTCTTTGTCTCTCTCGCGCGGTATGAAGCCTATCCCATGTTTCATGGCAACTCCTGGACTGGTCAGATGAACGACCTGACCATTCACAGAGATCTCCCCGGTGTAATGCTGAAGCCCAAACAGCGTCCTGCCAAGAACGTGCATGCCCGAACCGACAAGTCCTCCGATCCCGAGGATCTCTCCCTTATGAAGATCGAAACTGACATCTCGTATAGAATCACTAACGCTAAGGTTGCGAACCGATATCAGAAGTTCACCGTCATGAGAAGCTTGCCAGTCGTCTCTGTAATAATGCTTCAACTCTCTACCGACCATCATAGAAGGCAGATCATCGAGTCTGGTTTCATCTGGAATCAGCGTCTTCACATGTTTGGCATCTTTCATAACAGTTATTCTGTCTGCGATTTGGAAGACTTCCTTTAATCTGTGTGAAACGAAGAGAATAGCCACGCCTTCGCCCTTCATTTCATTCAATTGATCAAATAGAATCTTCTGACCATCAATGGTTAGCGCAGCTGTAGTTTCGTCGATGATGAGTACGCGAAGACCGGGGTTTGTCTTTGCTCGTGCAAGCTCGAGGAGTTTCCACTGTTCATAGGGAAGACTTGAGACTCTCTTGGTGACATCAATATAATCGACTCCGATGTTCTTCAGTACTTTCTCAGCAGCCTTCTTACGCTTCCAAAGAGATAACACACCTGCCCGAGAGAATTGCTTTTCGTTATTGAGAAACAGGTTTTCAGCTACAGTAAGAGTGCCAACAACACCTGGCTCCTGTAAGACAATGGCGATACCGTTTTGGAACATGTGCCATACGTTTTTCGGTTCAACGTTTCTACCTTCAAAAGTAATCTCTCCTGAGTCTTTCGAGTAGATACCACTGATTATCTTCATCAGAGTCGACTTCCCCGCTCCGTTTTCGCCAATAACACAGTGCGTCTCGCCAGCAAAGAAGTCCATAGAAACGTTGTCTAGTGCGGTGATCCCTCCGAATCTCTTGTCGATATTCCTGACAGAAAGAAGCGGTGTCGCCTTGTCTCCGTCCATGTTATCTTCTCCTTTGAACAATTCTAAATTGGAAGATCTCTTCGTTACTTACGAAATTCAGTCATTTATGGTCCAATTTCCGAACGGCTGTATTAACTGTACCTCCGTTTTGATAAGAGTTACCTCCTGTAACTGGGGTTGTAGAAAGGTGGAATCACCTCTTCTTCTAGAGGAAGATCAACCCAACCATTCACTTCCATGGACTTAAAGAGTGCACACATTACTTCTGTGGCAATTGCTCCATCTTCGGGGCGGATCATCGGTACTTTGTCGTTCTGAATGCAGTCAATAAAATGAGCAATCATTCTTTTGTATGCCCACTCTCTTGGAGGAGTTATTGTGACCCATCGCTTTGGCGCGGGCTTGTTAAGGATGTCTTCAGCCCAGAATAACTGCGGGTGTCTGTACTGCTTGATAATGTCGGGCATGGTTTCCCAGTCATAGTCCTTGTTGGTGAATATCGCAAGAGGTGCTGTCTGGAAGGGGTTTTGGGCTTCTGAACTGACAAAAATCGTTCCGTCTTCCCCGTAGAACTCACCGATATTTGACACAGCAGGTGAGTATCTGTCGCCTGTAACGATTCCATAGTCTCCACTTTCGAACTCGATTACTGCAAGGTAGAGGTCATCGAGCTTTGTGTATTGCTCGGGAGTCGCAACTCTTTTGGCAAATCCGCATACTCTTTTGGGTTTGCTTCCCATGAGCCAGATCAGAAGATCGATTCGATGTGCTCCAAGATCGAAGACGGCACCGGCACCTGCCAGTTCAGGTGTCTGGCGGAATTTGGTGTATGAGATTTTCTCGTGGTAAAGACCCCAGCCTTCATGTAAAGATGTTCTGCCAAAGTGAACCTTTCCGATTACGCCTGAACTTATCAATTCCTTGGCATATTCATGCTGCAACCAAAAACGCTGGTTAGTTCCTACCATTAGAAGGAGCCCTTTTTCTTTGAAGATATTGACCAGGTCCCAGGCTTCCTTATTTGTACATGCAAGAGGTTTCTCCACAATCGCATGTTTTCCTGCTTCTGCTGCTTTAATGCCCTGTTCATAGTGACCGCTGTTGGGCGTGGCAATAACTACAAGATCCACTGCTGGATCAGCCAGCATCTCTTCGTACGTCTTGTAACACTTCTCAGCTCCCCATTTTTCGGCAGCCTTCTTCGCCAAAGCTTCATCGATATCACAAACTGCCGCAAGCCTGGCTTCAGGTATCTCAGCAATCGATGGAAAATGGGCGATTTCCGATATACTGCCAGTTCCAAGAACTCCGATTCCTACTGTTCGCATGCTCTGTCCTCCTTCTTGCTTCTGGATAAATTAGGATAAGTAGCAACAAAATCTATAACCTGTTTCTCATCAGGCATTCGGCTGGGAACAACGCCTCCTGTTTTCTGAACCACTATACACGCGACAGCATTTCCGAATCTTATGGCTTCAGAAATGTCTCCCGTCCGCAGGAATTCGTGAACAAAACCTGCAGCAAAAGTGTCTCCTGCTCCTGTGGTATCTCTGGACTCACACTTGAAAGGAGAAAAATACTCCCCGCCCTCATGGTCACAGTAATAAGCCCCACGACTACCAAGCGTAATAACCAGTCTTTTCGCACCGAGTTCCATGTATCTCTCTGCGTATAAGCGCTCAGACGAGTCTGCCAAAATAGGGCTGTTATCTGCATCGAATATCAGGCTTGCATCTTCAAGACTCGTCTTCACAATAGAAGCGAACTCAAAAAGAGATCTGAGCTCCTCCAGCTTCCTATCATCGCCGTGTTGATGACTGCTCGATGTAGCTCCACCGTATCCACCCATATCAACGATGATTTGTCCATGCCTGGTTCCCAACTTACATACTTCATCAATCGGGACTTCGAAATCCATAGGGCACACATAAAGAAGCCTGGCTCTTATCGCAGCTTCTCCGAGATCATCTGCCAGTATCGTTGGTGCGCGGTACATATACTCAATCCGCTTCTTTTCAAAATGGGTATAGACAAGCTTGTTTGAAGTTGAGTGCTTCCCCTGCGTCTTCACTCCCGAGATGTCTACTCCTGTCTTCTTGAAAGGCTCCACTAATTCTGGAGGCATATCAGAGCCGATCTTCGTACAGAGAAGTACTCTCGTACCAAGTTTGCTCATTGCCACAGAACTGTAGGCAGCTGGGCTCCCCAGAACTGGAGTTATAATCTCACCGTCTGGGAATACAATCGTCTCTATGATTATGTGCCCCACTACGGCTACATCGGGAATGAACCCATTAAGCATGATTCACGAATCCCTCTTACCTGCAATGAAGTCATCAAGCATCTGTTTTGCAATATGATCGGGATGCTGTACTGGTGGATGCTTTGCATAGTACGCTGAAACGGATTCGAGTCTTCCCGAAAGTCCACGATCAAGAGCAAGTTTGGCGCAGCGAATCATGTCAACCATTACTCCACCGGCATCAGCACTGTCGTTAACACTCAATTCGGTAGAGACTCTTACAGGAGCCCCACCCCACTTCCTTCCATTCAGTTCAATACGAGCAATCTTTCTGTCCTTCTGAACAGGAATGTAGGTGAACCCGGTGGATATTTCAGCTTCATAGGGAAGAAGAGACTTCAAAGCTGATGTCTTGGTTACATGCTTGGTTTCGCCTCTGAAGACCAGATTCACAAAGTCGGTATTGCCCGCGTAGTTCAACTGATACGCGTTATCAAGTTTCACGCCTCTTGCAAGAAACAGGTTAATTATTTCCCTGTTCAGAATCGTAGCTCCAAGCTGGCTCTTGAAATCATCTCCGACAAGCGGAACTCCGTAGACTTTTGACATTTCTTCGAACTCCGAGCTTTTGCTGACAATCAGTTCAGGGATTCCATTGACAAATGAAACGCCAGATTTTATCGTCTGTTCTGCATAATACTCTGTGGCATCGTGAGAACCGGTCGGAATAATGTTCATCACAACATCTACCTTCTCTGCTTTAAGTACTTCGGCCACATTGACTGGCTTCTCGTCTGCCACTTCCATCATTCGTGCAAGATGTCCCGGAACTCCGTCCATAACTGGACCCATTAGAACCTTCACCCCAGTCTTCGGGACATCCCACAGTTTCTCGGTGTTGTTTGGTTCTTCCCAAATTGCCTCAGATATATCTTTCCCTACTTTCTGGGCGTTTACATCAAAAGCTGCTACTACTTCTATGTCCTGCGGACGGTAACCACCGATTTCTGGATACAGAAGCCCGAGGTCTGTCTTATTGTCCCTGTAGTAGTAGATCCCCTGGATCAAAGAACTTGCACAGTTTCCAAGACCAAAGATCGCCAATCTTAGCTTGCCCATCTGATAACCTCCTATATTGATATGAAACGTTTAAGTGGTGAAACGTTTCACTCTCAATAATAGTCGCTTCTCTATAATCAGTCAAAAGGCAAGTCTTCCGCTCTTCTGAGAAGAGAGGCAATGAAGTGGGGTTAGAGTCGTCTTTCTTCTGTTCACTCCGATATCCGACGGTTTGTGATCGAATTATCAAACTTCTGTTCATTTGGATGTGCCGGATATTCAGTCAAGTCTTTTTGGCGCTTCTGAAAGATTTATCCACTGTCATATTTGGCCATTTTAGCCCGTTTGATGCTATACTTTGGAATGGGGTAAGTCGATGTATGTGGGCTTTGTAGTCACAGTTTTCGTCACCGCCTACGTCATGATAATCATAGGAAAACTCAATCGATCGACCATCGCTTTCTCTGCTGGAATGCTGCTTGTGTTCGCCAAAATCTTCTCAGAATATAAGTTTGAAGAAATTGGAGAGTTGATTGATTTCAAAACGCTTGGATTGCTATCGGCATGATGGTTATCGCCAGTGTTATTGGAGGAACGGGTCTATTTCAGTATCTATCAAACAGTGTCATGAAGCTTTCTAAAGGCAGAACCAGGTTGCTTCTTTTTTCACTGCTTCTTATGGTTGGCGTATTCTCTGCACTTCTGGATAAAGTAACAACTATCATCCTCTTTGCTCCCATTATCTTCTTGATCGCTGATTCTCTTGGAAAGAGTCCGATTCCGATCGTATTTGCTTCGATAATGGCCGCGAATATCGGAGGAACAGCAACACTAATCGGTGCTCCTTTCAACATGTTGATTGGTTCAGCATCGCATCTTGGGTTCGTTGACTTCATAACAGCCACAGGTCCGATTGCAGTAGGAATGCTTCTGCTGTTTGCCATCTATTCTGACAGAAGGATTTTCGGAAAGCTCGAAGATGTCAAGACTGAGCTGAAAGAGCTCCCCGGGAAGGACCCTTCTAAGGCGATTCGATCGAAACGGGATCTGAAGAAGATCTGTCTCTCGGTTTTTGCAGGAGTTCTGGTCGGATTCTCTCTTCACGAGATCCTGGGATACGAACCTTCGGTAATAGCGCTTAGTGGAGCGGCTGCGGTCTTGCTACTCACAAGAAAGAGTTTCTCCGAACTTGTTTCTGAAATAGAATGGGATACCTTGTTTTTTTCATCGGACTGTTCTTGCTCTCCTCAGCTCTGAATGTTGTTGGAATTACCGACATTCTTTCTACGAATCTTTCTGCTTTGGCTTCACACCAAGGATTCTTCCACATCTTCATGCTATGGATCACAGCCATTCTGACTGCCATATTTGGAGCAGTTTCAACTGTCGCCGTACTCATCCCCATCATAAGAACCATAACGATGGATTATGGCACTCCCCTGGATATCTGGTGGGCCATTTCTATCGGTGCATCCTTTGGAGGCAGTATTACAATAACCGGAGATGCGACCAACATGGTCGGGTTTGGAATGATGGAGAAGTATATGAAGGCAAGAGTAACGTACTTCGAGTTTCTCAGATTCTCTTTACCTCCGGCATTAATCGCTCTCGTTGGAGGAACTATATATAGCTCTCAGATACGCATTCTAGCAGTCAGACTGCTCGTACATCTACATCGCTTTGACTCTGCCTTCCGAAAACATTGTGTCTTCTCTGGTAAGATTGGCATAAGATCACCTTCATTATCGTGACTCGTCCTGGTGTATACTGACTGTTGGGGTGAGACGATGCTGATCGGCTTTGTTGTTGCGGTATTTGTAGCTGCTTATTTGCTGATCATTTTCAGCAAGTTCAGAAGATCTGTCATAGCTTTTTCCGCGGGGCTTATTCTAGCTTTTGCAAAGGTCTTTTCGGACTTCAGCTTTGAAAGAGTCGGAGAGCTGATTGATTTCAACACCATTGGACTGCTGATTGGTATGATGATAATCGTAGGTGTTCTCAGAAGCAGCGGGTTTTTCCACTATGCGTCTGTGAGAGTCATCAGGTTTTCCCGGGGAAGAATCAGGCTTCTCATTGCTCTCATTTTGCTCACAATAGGTCTCTTTTCGGCCTTGCTGGACAACGTGACCACTATCATACTGTTTGCTCCAATACTGTTCTTCATCGCAGATATCACCAGGAAGAGCCCTGTACAAATGACATTCGCAGCGATTATAGCCGCAAACATCGGTGGTGCTGCGACTCTGATTGGTGATCCGCCGAATATACTGATCGGGTCTGCTTCCGGGTTAGGTTTTATAGACTTTCTCCTGGCTGTCGGACCGATAGCAATGCTAATGCTTCTCTTCATCGTAATCTTCATGGATTTGCGCGTATTTCGCCACTTTACCGACAAGAGTTTTAGATCAAGTGATATACCAAGTATGGATCCATCAAAAGCTATACTTTCAAAAAAAGAACTCAAGGTTTCTCTTGCGGTATTCATAATTGTGTTAGTGGGCTTTGCATTTCATGGCGTCTTGGG
>LDZU01004926.1_pt1 | contig 13470 bp, 12 predicted proteins | sample 615531 | NCBI WGS metagenome assembly LDZU01 (sample SAMN03408293, study PRJNA278302) | terrestrial metagenome | isolation source: oil reservoir sample SB2 | place: USA: Alaska, North Slope, Schrader Bluff formation | collected 2011-09 | reverse complement strand
TATTTTGGCTTGGGGCAAATCTTCCCTGATAATGCTGACTTGATCAGCTATTTTTTAAGGTTTATCCGCTATACTTTGATTGGATTGTGGGTTTCCTGGTGGGGGCCATTGTTTTTTGAGAAGCTCAAACTCTTGCAATTTAGAAAGAATTCATAAAGCAGGAAAATTTCTTTTGTATCTTAACTGAATAGTCAAACCAAACGGCGGCCAATTCTGTTCGTCGTTTGGTTTAAAAGGATATTTTGTGTTTTTTTCGCATTCAACATATAAAGCAATCTCCTGACGCACTTCTTAACCTTCATAAAAACTTCACAGGCTGTTCATGCTTTTTATATGCCGCTCCTTTAAAATCCTTAATGTAAGATCCAATTTAGATGTTGAAAAATTCAGTTATGAAAAAGGAGTAACAATGATTAAGAAAATTTTTGTAGGATTGACAATAACGCTAATTTTAGCTATTGGTGTCTTTGGTGTTGTAAATACAACTTATGCCCAGGATGAAGTTGCACCACAGGCTGGTGCTGCTGTTCCTGAGCCTGAAACACTGGAATATGAGTATCAAAACGGCCTTCAGAACGGTGAAGTTGACCCACTCTTGACCCAAACCCGCACTCGATTGTTTGAGATGCAGGATGGTGAATGTGATGCAGATTGTGACCCTCAGCAAATTCGCCAACAACTTGGTGTGAATAATACCGGTGTCATGCAGCAAGCACGGTTGAATTCCGGCGAATTCGACTGCACTGGCGATTGTGTCCCACAGCAAGTACGCCTCAGTGAAGGTACAGGCTACGGCGCACAGCGGCAGATGAATTTATCAGCCGACGGCCTCTGTGACGGCACTGGCATCCCACAAGGGTTTGGTCAGGCAGGTAGGGGTAACTAAGCCCTAAGATCCAAACACAAAATAAGGCTGCCCTTTTTGTAGCACTTTACAAAAAGGGCAGCCTATTTATTTTAACTTTTTTATCAGTTTGTAAAGCCGTTGGTTTTGATCACATCTCGATACCAGTAAAAACTGGCTTTAGGCGTCCGTTTCCGGGCAGGATCGTTAAAATCAACATTGAGCAATCCAAATCGCTGGTCATAACCACTTGCCCATTCAAAATTATCCATCAGGCTCCAAATAAAATAGCCCTTAAGGTTCGCACCTTCCTGAATTGCCTGGTGCGCTGCCTGGAAGTGGGCTCGCAGGTAGTTGATCCGTCCCTGGTCGTTTACATAACCGGTTTCATCAACAGGTTCATTAAGCGTTGTCCCATTTTCGGTAATATACATAGGGGGATTCCCGTAATCTTCTTTCAGGTGCAGCAATAAGCTCTTGAGCTGGGAAGGGCAAATCCCCCAACCTTTATAGGTTATGCCCCAACCTGGTTCAACTCTGGTTTGCGCCTCAAATTTCATGTAACCATTGGGACTAAAGCTGACTATTTGAGCTGTGTAATAATTTATGCCAAGAAAATCAATAGGCTGGCTGATGAGAGTCATATCCCCATCCCGAATTTCAGGTCTGCTCTTATCAATCCACGCTATTAAATCTTCCGGGTATTTACCTTTGAAGATTGGGTCAAGGTAAAGGTTGTTATTCATGTCTTCCATGCGTTTGGCAGCATCCAGATCCTCAGGTCGGTTTGTTTTTGGTTGGTAGGTGCTTAAGTTGAGCACAATACCAATCTGTCCTGTTAAACCCATCTGGCGATAAAGCTGCACTGTTTTTCCGTGTGCCATGTGTAAATGGTGGGTGACCTGGAAGGCTTGCGGATAGCTGGCGATCCCTGGCGCAAAAACACCGAAGGCATATCCCATCATGGCGATCACAAAGGGTTCATTATGGGTTGCCCAATAGGGAACCCGATCACCCAGTCGTTCAAACAATATCCGAGCGTAATCCGTAAACCAATCCACACTGTCCCTGTTTGTCCAACCGCCTTTATCTTCTAACGCCTGGGGAAAGTCCCAGTGGTTCAGGGTTGCCATTGGCTTAATGCCCGCTTCAAGAAGCTCGTCCACCAATCGATCATAAAAATCCAGGCCGCGCGGCTCGACCCTTCCAATCCCCCCCGGTAAAATTCGCGGCCAATTGATTGAAAATCGATAGGAGGCAAGCCCAAGCTCTTTCATCAATGCCACATCCTGCGGCATCTGATGATAATGATCGCACGCGATATCGCCGGTGTCGCCGTTGAAGATGTGATAAGGTTGATGGGAGAAACGATCCCAGATGCTTTCGCCCTTGCCATCTTCGTCCCATGCACCTTCTATCTGGTATGAGGCTGTTGCAGCACCCCAAATGAAATCATTCGGAAAGTTTATTTGTGACATTTTCCTTCCTTTTTTACCTGTATTTTATAAATTTGCCGTTCAAATTATAAACGAAATATACACGGGTTCTGCTAATCCACCATAAAAGAATTCGTTATGGATCAGTGATTAATATTGGCGAAAATTGAGAGGGGGTAGAGATGTTGAGAAAATTAGAAGGGAGTCAGGCGATGAATTGTGAATAAAACTTTTCAATTAATGGACGGGTTACTTCCAGGGAAGCCAGTTTTTTGATGATCTCCTGGTTGATTATCGCAGCATGATGACGTAATTCAGGCTGGTCGAGCCCGTTGAGGATGGCCTGTGCAAGCGCATGTGGGTCACGAGGGTTAACCAGCAAACCATTTCTCCCATGTTCAATCCATTCGCGTGCGGATTCAATGTCACCAAGAATGGGCAAACAGCCGCAAGCCATTGCCTCAAGCAATGTGTTGGGGGTGCCGTCATGACTGCTTGGTGAAACAAACAAGGCGGATTTCTTGAACAAAGCCCATAATTGGGATTGTGGAAGTTTTGGTAAAAGGAAGACGCCTTCTTCAATTTCGAATTGCCCGATCCATGCTTGCGCTTGAGGTTGCCCTTCAAGGCTGGGACAAATGAAACTGATATCTTGTCGAGATTTCAGCACTTCAGGTATTGATTCAAAAAACACTTCCTGGTGGACAGATCCTGGACGCAAGCCGCGCGGGTTTACCACCCATAAGGTGTCTTTGGGAATATCAAAATAATTGTTAAAATCCTGCGTTTTTTCTACAGCGTCTAAATCCAACCCGCCTGAACCTGGAACCCATAAAACGGGTGAAGCCGAGTTTAAACCCCAATCAACAGCCAGGGACAGGTCTCGCCGAGTGTCAGAGGTAAGCCCATCAGCTCTTGTTAAGCTGCGTTTCGTGAAAAAACGCATGAGTAAGGAACCTTTTGCGTGCAGGGTCAGGTCGTTGCCCCAAATTGCAAGAATTAGCGGAATGTCTTTTGGCGTATAGCTGGCAAGCATCCCCTCATAAGGGATACGCAGCGAATGGACCAGGTCGGGCGTTATTTCTGCGACCAGTTTCTGGTATTCTCTGGCGTATTTCAGTATTGATAGCGGACCGAGGATGTAGCGAAATTTTTGAAGGAGGGGTGTAAATCGCTTGACGAGCTTTTTAATCCCAGAAACGTTCCCAATTTTTTTGCCATTTGTTTTAGCACCAGTGCTGAAACGGCTGAACGCGATTGGCAGGACATGGAAATGAGCCAGTCCTTTAGGCTTTTCACAATTGAAAGAAGATATCAAACTGACCTGGTACCCAGAAGAAAGGATATTTTTAATCCAGCTTTGTGTTGTGGGGCTGCGTCCATCAGCCACGATAAGGATATGTTTCTTCATGATAGGCTCCGGTTTAATGCCTCAACAAAAACCTGGACCATTTTATCAATATTGATCTCTTCTGAAACAATCCGGTAGCTCTCTGCGCCCATTCCACGTAATGCTGCCTTATCTGAAAGGGCTTTTTCAAGGGTGCTTCGTAAAGCTGTGATGTCGTCAGCCGGTACCTGCCAGCCGTTCCCCTCACGAATGAGGTCTGCCTGTGTGCCGTCAGCCTGGGCAGCAATAACGGGTAAACCGTAGCTCATTGCTTGCTGAATCGCCAGGCCGCCAGTGCCAGGCAGCACGAAAAGGTCCGCCTGTCGAAATTGTTTGGCTAAATTTTCGCCATAGAGAGCACCGGTAAATATGGTCCCCGGATAGACCTTTTCTGCTATTTTTGTAAGGCGCAGCCTATCAGGGCCGTCACCAACGATCACCAAATCGGGCTGAAGCGCTTTTGGCAGCTGTGAACAAGCATAGATCAGGTTATCCAGTTTTTTTCTTTCCTGTAATCTGCCGACAAAAAGGATTTGGACCTGCTGTACTTCTTCCGGAGCTCGCCGATCCGGCATTGGGTGTGGCGGAGATGGGGCGACAGCGTTTGCGGCAACAAAGATGCGCTCTTTTGGGAAGCCCAACTTGGCATACTGTGAGGCTCCCGTTTGGCTGTAAGTGATCAGGGTGTCAAAATGCTGGATAAAATTCTTCCGCCTTTGCAATCGCAGGGACGCCAAGAGGTCGGTGATGTCTGGTGAACCCAGCCCCCAACCGATCACTGGTCGATCTTTATTCCGCATCCAGCGGATTGCTCGGAGTGTGCTCAGGTACCTGGGATTGGCTTCCACGATCAGGACGTCAGGGTCACAGGTTTTTATCCACTTGATCAAACCCAACTGAAAAACCATGTAGAAACAACCGCCAAAAATGTGGCGGTTTTTTCCAAGGGTGAGCAGCGCGTGTTCAAGTTCAACAACAGGTTTGATGCTCTCTTCAGGCCTGGGTTCTCCAGAAAAAACGCAAAGACCATCAGTGCAGGCTTTTCCAAGCGCATTGAAAAATGGCTTCCGGTAATGGGGGAGCACCCTCTGGATTAAGCCAACCTTACCCTGAAATGTATTCATTAAGGCACCAGCACTTCCAGGTAGGACTTAACCATTGTATCTAATCCAAAAGCAGCTTCTGCTCGTTTGCGTGCAGCCTGTCGATATGGGGCGTTGTTCTGCATAATTTTGATGCAGGCGTTTGCAAGGGGGGCAATATCAGGCAATTCAAGCCGCCAGTGGTTTGCGCCGTAAGGCACCACTTCTCCTGCGCCGCCCTGAACCAATTCTTTTAATGCGCCGGTATCATAAGCGACAATTGGCAGTCCGCATGCCATCGCTTCAATCACACTGTTAGGGCAGGCAGCGTTGAGATCTGCGCTGAATAAGACATGGGCTGTTCGATCAAGCGATGGGATTCTATCACGAGGTACGATCCCACCCCATGTGATCCAGAGATCGGGTGCCATGCTGTAAACATGTGCTTTGAGGGCATCCTCGACATCGCCAACAACCACCATTTCCACATTGACACCATGGCTGTGCTTTAGGGTTTGTGCCAGCCTGACTGCCGTTTCAAGCCCTCGGCTGTTGCCAGGGTGAAGATGACCTTCCACAAGTAAGAGGCGAAAATGATCGTCCGGTCGTTCCCCTGGACCTTCCGGCGTGTATTGTGAAAGGTCCACCCCGTTGTAAACCACCTTTGCAGGTGTGGAAATATCTTTAAATTCGCGATGCCACCAATCTCGGCTGAACCCACTCTGGTAAATGATGTGTGTCGCCAGGAACCGCCTGATAAAAGCCAGGGTCTGGTTATTGAGCTCTGCTTTGAAGGCTGCAGGAAACGGCGTTTTTTCAACTTTATGCAGCCAGTTCATCCCGTTCAACCTCTGGACGATGCGCACACCGCGGCTTTTTGCCCGCCATAATTGCCAGATATGGCGTGTGCCGCCAATCACCAGGACGGCTGTGTTGTTTGTGTCGCTGATGTCAAAGGTATAAGCAATGTTCTGTTCTTTCAAGCCCTGTATGAATTTCGCCTGGAATGATACCATACCGCCCAATCCATCCAATTTTGGCACCAGGCAAATTTGGGGTTTCATGCTGCTTTTTCCTCTACCTGCGGCCGTTTCCCGACACAACGTGCGGGTGATCCTGCCCAGATTTCATAGTCACCTGTGGATTGCAAAAGGACAGCATTTGCACCTATCACAGTTCCATTGCCAACTTTCAGAATGCCTTCTTTGCACAAAATTTTAGACCCGGGCGAGAGGATCACATCATCACCGATTTCAATGCCCTCAAATTTTGATTGGGAGATTGGCAGGTAGATGTCCGCCCGACCCAGGGTAACGCCCTGGTAGACATGCACACGAGCACCAATTTTTGCCTTACTGTGGATGACGACCCCATGCCCCCCATGTTCGAGCAGGAATCCTGGGCCAATGGGCACAGAAACAGGAATCTCTGAGCCCAGCATTTTCAAAAGATAATAAATTAATTTGCCAATGATGGGCAATTGTCGTGCATACACCAGGTTGGTGTAGAAATCTTTTTCGGTTCTCATTATTTCTCCCCCTGGGCTTCAAGCAGTGCCTTAACAATGCGTTGTGCGGCATACCCATCGCCGTAAGGGTTCACTGCGCCAGCCATTTTGGCATGGGCTTGAGGATCATCCAGCAGAAGTTTTGCTTCTGTATAAATTTTCTCAGTATTTGTCCCGACCAGTTTGAGGGTGCCGGCATGTACACCTTCTTGCCTTTCGGTTCTTTCTCTCAATACAAGGGTTGGCACACCAAATGAGGGGGCTTCTTCCTGAATACCGCCGGAATCAGTCAGTATCAGTGCCGCATTTTTCATTAAATGCACCAGCGGGAGGTAATCAAGGGGTTCCATGAGGATGATGTTGTCAATCCCCGAGAGAATTTCATAAACAGGTTTCTGGATATTGGGGTTGAGGTGTACGGGGTAGATCAAGGTGATATCATCCTGGAAGTCACCCGCCAGTTGTTTTAAAGCCTTACAAATGTCTTTGATGGGCTGACCAAAATTCTCACGGCGGTGCGCTGTAACCAGTACCAATCGGCGTTTACCCGATGTGATCCCTGCCCGATCAAGGATGCTGACAGCCACAGGCGGTGCTGTTTGCTTTGAAATGATACGCAGGGCGTCGATTGCCGGGTTGCCGGTTACTTTGATAATGTCATCCGGGATGCCTTCGCGGCGCAAGTTCTCACGATTATTTTCTGTAGGTGCAAAATGTAAATCTGCGACCACACCGGCAATACGTCGGTTCACTTCTTCAGGGAAGGGCTGCCATTTGTCATGGGTTCGCAATCCGGCTTCAACATGCCCAATTTTGACCTGGTTATAAAAACCCAGAATAGCCGCGGTCATGACGGTTGTTGTATCGCCTTGAATTAAGAGCCAATCGGGCTTGATTTTTTTGATGACCGGGTCAAGCTCACTGAAAATCCGGGCGGTAAGATCGGAAAGGTTTTGGTCATGCCGCATCAAATCAAGGTCAATATCCGGTTTGATTTCAAAGGCATCCAAAACCTGGTCAAGCATTTCACGGTGCTGCGCTGTTACGCAGGTCCACAGTTTGATCTGCTCCGGGTATTTTTGCAGTTCTTTTATTACCGGAGCTAATTTTACGGCTTCAGGGCGGGTGCCGAAGACAACCATAACAGACATTTTAGGTTTCATTAGACCTATTATACTTTAAGCTGAAAAGGAAAATTTTATTTTTATTCGTCATCCAGCTTTGTTTGTGTACAGCGAAATTTCTGCGACAATTTGACTCGCTTATGCTATACTTTAATCATTGTCATGTACGAAACAGACATCTTTATGCCTTTAAGGTGAGACACGACATAATAAAATATTTTTCAAAATTGGACACGCACATGCAAGGAGCACAACAATGAACTGGTCCATTCTTGGATGGGGGATGATTGGCATTTCAATTATCCTTTTGATCATTTTTACCTTTTTGTTTAAAAACGGCAGATCCTACCTGGTTCGTAAGAATACACAAATTGAAGGCTTGAAGATTTCGCGAATTAAGGCGATTGAAGGCGGTTTGCATCGGACGCTTGTCCTTGGGCACAAATTGACATCATCAAGCTATCCCGGCCTCGGCCTCAACAGCCTGGCTGTTATGACTGGTCTTCTTGATGCGGAAACCCTGGTCGATGGAAAGTTTAATATTGCAACATCTCAAAGTTCCATGGTGGTATTTGCAAGACAAATTGTTGAAAATTCATACCAGAATGGGTTTTCAAAAGACCTGACTCAGAAGGGCGTCAAAGCTGTGCTGCCCGGTCCAACCGCTTATTCAAACCTGGTTGGACTGCTTTATGAGCTGGATAAACATCCGCAGCATGGGTTGATATTATCCGGAAATTTTGGACCAGAGGCTTCTTTGTTGAGTGAAGTGGCCCAGGCGAAAAATGGCTATGTGTTTGCTGCTGCCGGTACCATTGCTTCTCAATCCGCCTTATTTTCCCAGGTAGAAGACTTGATGATCGGTGAGGATAGCTTCATGCTGCCTGGTTTGCTCAAACCTTCCCCGGGAAGAACGGCTGCATGGATGACAGAAGATATCCTGCGGCTCTTGCTGATCTTAATGATTATTGTTGCGGCTGTATTAAAAATGGTCGGTGTCTTATGAAAAAGATTCTTACTGTCAGCATCCTTTTATTAATTGGTTTGACAGTTTTAGCAGGTTACTTTTTCCCTCAAGCCCTTGGTCCAATTCTCAATTTGGTCATCGACTGGGGCATATTGCTTATCGGCACAGCAGCTTTGATTGGTATTGGCTACTTAATCAAATCCCACATCAGCCGTGTAGCAAGGCGAGATAAACAAAGCTTTTTGAGCTTTGTCCTCTTGTTGGCTTTTTCTGCCACAATTATTGTTGGTTTGATTTTTTCCTTCAATCATCCAATTTTTACGGATTTAATGATCAACGTACAGTATCCTGTTGAAACCAGTTTGCTTGCAGTTTTGGCTGTGGTTTTGTTAACAGCAAGCTTTCGTTTGATCAGCACACGGGGATGGACCCCGATGTCAATTGCGTTTTTATGCAGTGCTGTTGTCACCCTCGGGCTTGATGCAGGGTCGATTTATTTGGGAACTGAGGGTGCAGGTGCTGAGATATTGAATTTCTTGAGGCGATTGCCCATGGTAGGCGTACGGGGTATTTTGCTCGGAATGGGTTTAGGCGGTTTGATTGTGGGTTTGCGGGTTTTGTTGACCATTGAGAAACCATATGGTGAATGATGACAGATAAATTAATTTGCCCGGAATGCGGTGCTGAAAACGTAGAAGACGCTGAGTTTTGTCATTTTTGTCATGCGGATCTAAAGGGAGATACGACTGTAGAATTTATTGATCCGCAGCAGAATGACCAGGATGATTTCGGTTTATTGAATGGTAAGGAAGAGGACCTGACCGATATACTCCATGCGTTGAAACAAACGGAGGAGGAAGCGGTCCTGGCGGACGAGACTCAGGAAGATCAACTGCCGATTGATGAGCCAGAGGATGGGTTTGATGAAGGAGAAGCCCAGGAGGATGAGGGAATCCCGGATTGGCTGCATCGCATCCGCCAGCGTGCTACCGAAGAAGATGATTCCCTTGGAGAAATCACCCAAAAGATTTCAGCAGCAAAAGAAAGTTTGAAAGGTGATAAACCTGAAGAACAGCATGAAAATTTTGAGTCATGGATTGAAAAATTACGCGGTCCCGTCGGCGGCTTTGTCAATAAGGAGCCTGATGCAGCAGCCTCAGATGATGCCTTTGATGAGAAAGATGAAGAAATTCAGGAGAAGGAACCCGATTGGCTTCAAAAGATTCGTGTGGCTGAAGGAAAAGAAATCGTTCAAGATGACCAGGAATCGCTTGACCACGGCGAGAATAGTTTATTAAATTGGTTAGCTGCCCTGGAAGATAGTGAAGAGGATACCGCTGAGGTGGGGGATGAGCCTGATCTCGTTGACGAAGATATGGAAAGTGAATCAGTCGAGATAGATGAATCAGCTGAAACCCGTGAAATCCCCATCGATGAAACACCTTTATATGAAGCTATTCCTCCCAAGTTGACTATCACCAAAGAAGAGAGAAACCAGGCGGATCAACTCACATCAATGATTTTAGATGAGAATGCCCCAAGACCTGTCCGTGCAATTAAACGACGCTCAAAACTTGGCGCAGCCCGCTTTTTCTTTGCAATTTTACTCATCCTCAGCATGAGCCTTTCCTTATTCATTGGTGGAACAACTGGCAATCAATCTGGACCGATTCAACCGCATACCGCTGGATTTTTATCCTGGATATCCGATTTAGAAGAAAGTTCCTCAATTCTGCTGGTGTTTGATTACCAGCCGGCATATGCGAGCGAGATTAACCTGGTTTCGACGCCAATACTTCAAAGCCTGGTATCAAAGGACAGTGAGATCAGCCTGATCTCATCTTCGGTTTCAGGGACCATTCTCCAGCGGCAGCTTCTTGGAGAAATTCACGCGTTGGAAACGGATTCTATTGTTGATTTAGGGTATTTCCCAATTGGTGCTTACGGCGCATTTGGGCTGGGTATGGTGACGTCAGCGAACTGGCAAATTGTTGGGCTGCCTGAAAGTTCAAAAGCACTGCCTGACGGTGGATTTGACAGCATCCTGATCCTTTCTGATACGGCTGAAGGTGTCAGAACCTGGATTGAACAACTGACGGTATTAATGCCCGACATACCCATTAGCCTGGTCGTCACAGCGCAATCGATGCCGATGCTGGTTCCCTATTTTGACTCGGGACAAATCACTGGAATGGTCTCAGGGCTCAATGATGGCGTGATCCTTGAATCCGAATTATCAACAGGCATTCTGATTGGAAATCGTCGGCGAGCTTACCAGGTGGGTTTGGTGATGCTGGCAGCAATTATGGTGATTGGTGCGGTAAATGCTGGCAATCAAAATCATGAGGAAGGAGGTGCAGCATGACCTTTTCCTATGAGATCTTGTGGATCGTTTTCAGCTTCTTGCTGACCTTGATGGTGCTCAGCTATCTCCTCGGCGATAATATCTTCTTTCGTTTTGCATCCCACCTGTTTATTGGTGTTATGGCTGGTTATGTGGTTTTGCTCATCTCAAACCAAATTTTATGGCCTTATTTGGTCAGACCGATCGTTAATGGCACCTTGCCTGGAGTCTTATGGCTGGGGATCCCCGTTGTCTTGATCTTCATGTTGGTGTTGAGCCAATTCAAGGGGCTCACATGGATTGGCAGTTTGCCCTTAGCCTACATGGCTGGTTTAGCGGCGGCGATTGCTGTGGGCGGTGCCGTATTTGGTACTTTGCTTCCCCAGTCGCGAGCGATTGTTGATTCCTTTGACCCAGCGATGTGGTACGCAGTGCCAAATCAAACCTGGTTTCGCATTCTTGATGCTGTTTTGATGCTTGTCGGTACCGTTGGGACCCTGAGTTATTTTCATTTCGGACGGAAAAGAAAATCAATGACAGAAGAAGATTTGGAAAAACGCCCTGCAATATTGGAAGGTTTGAGTAAAGTCGGGCAAGTTTTTATCGGCATCAGCCTGGGGGCAGTTTTTGCAGGTGTGTTCTCGTCAAGCCTTCTGGCATTAATTGATCGCCTCCTCTTTATTGGACAATTTATCAACAATCTCTTTCGGAGTTTCTAATGGACCATCGAGGGGTTTTGCACGCTTTACTTGGTTTGGACATTGGTTTTGTTAATACACGGGCATCTTATTTCGGCGTCCTGGATGAAAAATTCAAGCTGGAAGCCTTTGGTCGGGCATCATCGAGCCTGGGTAAGGATTTTCAGCTCGGGAGCGGTGCAGGCGCCGCCATGCAAGATTTGCAGAGCCGATCAGACGTACACATCTTAAAACCGAATGGCGAATTAATTTGGCCTTTTTATGAAACTGGCCTCGGTGTGGATCGCATTGCCGTGACAATTTCCGGAGGACCAAAACTCAGAACAGTTTTACTGGGTTTGATGGATGCTGGTTCTCTGAAAGCAGGACATGCGTTAATTGAATCCATGCCCCTGGCGATTGTTGGTTCTTACAACCTGACAGCATTATCCGATAAAGCTGAATTGGTTGATGCACTCGTTTCTCATCATCCCGAGCTTGTGATCCTGACAGGTGGTGAAAATGGCGGTGATGAGCGGCACCTCAGATCCTGGATCGATGTTTTAAAATTGGTGCTGCGGTTATTACCGGATGAGAACAAGCCTGATGTTCTTTACGCGGGGAATGTATTATTGGAAGAAAGGGTCAAACGACAGTTAGAACCTTTGGCAGACCTGACGGTTGTGCCGAATATTCGTCCAGATCAGGATGAAATGGACCTGGTGCCGGCGCAGGCAGCGGTTGAAAAGATTGTTGTAAAACGATATCAGAAAGCTATTCCTGGTTTCAAAGGCTTGATCAAAAAATCAAAATCCATTGCGGGGACAAAAAGTTTTGCACTGTCAAGGATGATTCGATATCTGGGTAAGGCGAATGCCAAAACAAAAAAAGGGGTACTGACACTCGATCTCGGCGGTGGTTCGACGATGTTAGGTGCTGGCTCAGGTGAAGATGCAGGCGTCCTGATCCAGCCTGCCAGGGATGGTTTACCTGGCTCAATTGATGTAGGCATGATCGATTTTGTGCATCAATGGACAGCCGCTTCGGTGACACAGAAGGATGTAAGTGAATTTTTATGCAATCATGCCTTGCTGCCCCATTTTGCACCTGAGGATCTCGATGGATTAGCAATTTTGCAGGCATATGCGCGATACCGGATAAGGCAGGCAGCACATCGCTTCGCAGAGAATTATTCATGGTTCACTTATAAACAAAAGAAAGGGCTTTTAGGCAGCTTTGAACCGATGATCGCCAGCGGGTCCATTCTGACTCAAACCCCATCAGCTGGGCAAGCCATGTTGATGTTGATTGACGGTCTGGAACCCTGGGGTGTGACCACGATTGTGCTCGATCGCTATCAAATACTACCAATGCTGGGTTTGATTGGCACCCTGGAGCCGGTTTTGCCTGTACAGGTATTAGGATCAGATGCCTTTGAAAATTTGGGCACGGTTATTGTTCCCGTTTCAGACGCCCCGGAAGATGAAGTGATATTAAATGTGAAAGTAAAGACGGATGGTGGCAAAGATTACGATGTGGAAGTATTGCAGGGCAGCCTAAGGCGCCTGGTGATCCCATCTGATGTAACGGCAGAACTCAGCCTGGAGCCGATGATTGGAACGGATGTCGGATTTGGCGGTCAGGGAGTTGGCGGTCGATTGAAAATCCCGGGTGGAAGCATGGGCGTTGTGATTGATGCTCGGGGTCGCCCTTTGCGGCTTCCTGAGGATGATGAGAAAAGAATTGAGGAGCTGAAGCGATGGCAAGTCGTGCTTGGCGGATAAATTTGAATAGTGGCTGGGGGCAGCAATGATCGTTGATGTGGTAAGAGCGACTTCATTCGCAGAAATCGAACGCGTTCGAAAGCTGCCGATTCCTGGAAAAGTCCTCGTGGAAAAGGGAATGGAAGTCAACCCCCAGGATGTCATTGCTGAAGCACAGGTTCCAGGAAAGATCATCATGCTGGATATTGCTAAGGGCTTGGGAATTTCACCTGATGAGACGACTTCATGTCTGATTTGTGAGGTCGGCGATAATTTGGAAGAAGGCGATATCATCGCCCAATATGAAAAGACCTTACCTCGAATCTTCAGAGCACC
>LDZU01000122.1_pt1 | contig 13477 bp, 11 predicted proteins | sample 615531 | NCBI WGS metagenome assembly LDZU01 (sample SAMN03408293, study PRJNA278302) | terrestrial metagenome | isolation source: oil reservoir sample SB2 | place: USA: Alaska, North Slope, Schrader Bluff formation | collected 2011-09 | reverse complement strand
CAAATAATCGATTTTCAAAAACGGTGGGGGCTTTCTTCCCACTTGGGAGGTGTTTTCAGTGTTGACTTGACCTTGGAACGACAATTTAATATTATTATTGACAACTTTGTCCCACTTTTGTACAGAGAATTGAGTGAATTGACCTTTTTGCAGCGAAGTCATTAATAGATATTAGATCCTGCAATTCTGGGATGTTTTTTTGTGAATGATAAATTCTTATTGATCCGGGATTGATACCAAATTGAGTATTATTTTGAAAATTAAAAACCAAGAGCCCTGCGAACAGAGAATTGGATGACAGGAATGAGGAGACTATGTATACAGAAATTAAAATAAACACAGAAGAAAGCGAATGCCTTGTAAATATTACGAAAGAAATTCAGCAAGCTATCGATGACAGCAATGTTAAAGAAGGGATTTGTGTGGTTTTTGTCCCACATACAACTGCGGCTATCACGATTAATTCCTGTCTTGATACTATGACACTAGAAGATATTATCACCGAAACGCACAGACTGGTGCCAACTCGGGTTGATTTTAACCATATTTACGATACTCCAGCCGATGCCGCCGGTCATATAAAATCCGTGCTCATCGGGAACAGCCTTTCATTAATAATAAAAGATGGCCGGCTTGTGCTCGGAGGATCACAAAGTGTATTATTCTTCGAGTTTGACGGACCTCGCCATCGTTGTGTGCAGTTAAGAATCATGAGCGATTCTCAATAGGGAGTTCTTATGCCACAAAAGATCATTATTGATACAGACCCGGGCATCGATGACACAATTGCGATTTCAATTGCTTTACGTTCGCCCGAATTGGAAGTGATGGGGCTGACAAGCGTATTTGGCAATGCATCGAATGAAATTACTGCGCAAAACGCATTACGTTTGGTGGAACTTGAGGGCCATGATTCGATCCCCGTCGCACGCGGAAGTGATGTACCGCTCGTTGTGGCGCTGGAAAGTATCGCTTCAGAAGTACATGGTGCGGATGGAATGGGAAACACCAATCCACCATCACCGAAAGGGAAACCGGTGCAGAAATCCGCTGCGGAATTTATCATTGACACAGTTCATACATACCCCGCTGAAGTGACCCTGGTACCGATCGGTCCACTGACAAACATTGCTCTTGCTTTGAAAACCGATCCTGAAATTGCGCATTTCATCAAAAGAATTGTGCTCATGGGAGGGACTGTTTCGAAGCCCGGCAATATTTCACCCGTAGCAGAAGCGAATATCTACCATGATCCCCACGCAGCGGAAATTGTGATGCGTGCAGGCTGCCCGATCGTCATGGTTGGCTTGGATGTTACTCGCCAAGTTGTAATGACACCTCAATTTCTTGAAGAGATATACCAAACACATAATCCTGTCACCGCTCTGATGCAGCGCATTTTACCCGTGTATCAAGATTTCCACCGCCAGGTCTATGGAATGGAAGGGGGTATTCATACGCATGATCCTTCCGCAATCGCGTATGTGCTGAATTCAGATTTATTCCGAACAGAGTCTGTTCCTGTTTTTGTGGAAACCGAAGGGCGCTGTAAAGGCCAAACAGTCGCTGATTGGCACAGACAATGGGAAAACCGGCCAGAAATTGAAGTTTGCATGAATGTAAATTCGGCAGGAGTGCTTGACCTGATCAAAGAACGTTTAACAAGGCATGTAAATTAATAATTAATATGGGAAGGAGAATACGATGCGAAATTTTTGGATTGATACTGATACCGCTTCGGATGATGCAGTAGCAATATTAATGGCATTGCGGTATCCGGAAGTGAATGTTCTGGGAATCTCGGTTGTCGCGGGAAATATCCCTGTGGAAAAAGGCGCCAAAAATGCCCGTTACACAGTGGAATTATGTGGAAAAGAAACCCCCGTATACCTGGGAGCTTCACAACCGCTCATGCATGAACCAGTCTGGGCATATTTTTTCCATGGCGAGGATGGCATGGGTAATATGAATTACCCGGAACCAAAGTTACCGTTAGCGAAAGGAAATGCAATTGATGCATTTATTAACGCAGTGAGAGCGAACCCTGGAAATATTACCCTGGTTACGCTGGGGCCATTAACGAATATTGCATTGGCGCTGAGGATTGCACCGGATATTGCCGAGAAAATCTGCATGTGTTATACGATGGGAGGTGCGGCTGCAACTCTCGGGAATGTCACCCCTGCAGCCGAGTTTAATATTTATGTTGATCCTGAGGCGGCCAGAATTGTCTTCCATTCAGGGATACCTCTGCTCATGGTTGGATGGGAGCATTGTCGTGGACAGGCCAACCTGACAGAAAAGGAGATGGCTCAGGTTCGCTCTTATCATACTCCCTATGCCGATTTTGCACTGGATTGTAATGTGCATGCTATCTCAACCAATAAAGAATGGTTGAGTGAACCAGGTCTTGCGCTGCCTGACCCGGTTACGATGGCAGTTGCGCTTGATCCAACCATTTGCACCAAACGCGGTGCTCACTACGTGGATGTTGAAACCGTGAGTGATGTTACCCGTGGGATGACGGTGGTTGACCAGTTAGGAGTAACAAACAAAAAAGCGAACATTGAGGTATGCTGGAAAATTGATGTTCAACGATGGAAAGACCTGTTGTATAAAACACTACAATAAGCATATGATCGATTTATACTGTCTTGGCGGTGCATCCGTTGATCTGGTATTAGAAGTCCCACGTCTCCCTATGGATGGAGAGAAGCTGCTTGTGCAGTATTTTGGGCAATTGCCGGGAGGCTTTATCGCGAATACTGCCTGTGCGGCAGCAAGACTGGGGTTGCGTACTGCCTGGGGTGGATCGGTGGGAGATGATGTTTTTGGACAGAATATCCTGCACGACTTCGAAGCATTTGGTGTGAAAACAGCAGATGTTCATCCACAAAAAGATGCCACTTCTGATTTTACAGTTGTTCTCGTTCACCCGAATGGCGAAAGAACGATCATGGTCGTTCCAATTCTACCAACCCCCCCGCCCCTTCATGACAGTATGAGACAATCACTAAAAAATGCAAGAATCGGATATACGGCACTCTACGAGCGGGATTGGTTCATAGAAGTAGCTCAATTACTGCATGCGGGTGGTGGAAAAGTTGCGGTTGATCTGGAATTAAATACATTACGGGATATCGATGCCGCAAAAATCATGCTCCAAGCTACTGACATCATCTTTTCCAATGAAGAAGCACTGCGGAAACTAACCGGAAATTCGGATGTGGAGGATGGGATCAGAGAGATTCTTTCGATTGGAGCAGAGTTGATCGTCTTAACCATGGGCAGTAAAGGAGCAAGGCTCTGCACCCCAACTGCTCAATATGCAACAAAAACATATAAAGTCTCAATCAAAGACACAACAGGTGCCGGTGATTGTTTTCATGCTGCTTTTCTCTATGGTATTCTTTCTGACTGGCACCACCAATATTGTTTGGATTTTGCCAGTGCTGCGTCAGCAATTTCAATTCAAGAGATGGGTGCCCGCGGAGGATTGCCCACAGTATCAGAAGTGCAAGATTTTATGAAAAACAATTAATAATAGGAGATTAAATTCAATGAATTACATGATCGAACAAATCCATAGTTTGCCGGAGTTACTGAATCAGATTTATGAGCCGCTCGATGATACCATCCGGCGAAAAATAGACCATGAACTCTGCCTTTCTGTGAAACGTCTTTATGTTGTTGGCTGCGGCGATTCTCATCATGCAGCTCTCAGCACAGAATTAGCCTTTGAATCATTAACCAGACTTCCCGATGATCCGATGACCTCGATGTTGTTCGCACGCTATGCAGCAGGTTTTATTCCCCAAACCGGACCCAAAACAAATGTAGTGATCGGAATCTCGGTATCCGGTGCAGTATCGCGCACAGCGGAAGCATTACGCATGGGCAGGCAGGCAGGAGCGACGACTGTTGCTCTGACCGCTACACCTGGTAGCCCTCTGGCAAAAGAAGCTGACCTGGTGCTGGATGTTCCGGTCCCGGATTTCCCGGCCCCGACTGATATGGCAATCCCCGGTGTGCGCAGTTACTTTACCAGCCAGGTTGGACTCTACTTGATCGCGATTCGGATTGCTGAGGTACGGGGAATATTGACGAATGCTGAAGCGGCGAACTATAGAGCAAAAGTACGCGGTTTTACAGGTCTGATCAGTCAAACGATTGAAGAGTGCGAGTCAATTGCAAAGCAAGCAGCCCTTGAATGGGTGGGTGAAGAAGAGTTTGTTTTTGCCGGCAGCGGTCCAAATTATGCGACAGCATTATTTGCTGCCGCAAAAGTTCTGGAAGCCTCCGGAGATTCAGCACTTGGGCAGGATGTAGAAGAATGGGCGCATTTACAATATTTTGCCAAGAAGATCAGCACCCCCACCTTCATTATCAGTGCCGGGGATCGTGATTTATCTCGTGCGGAAGAGGCTGCAGTAGCTGCCAAACAAATTGGAAGGTTGGTGGTAGTAATTTCTCCGAAATCCGCTTCAGCCTTGATAAAATCCGCAAATTATCATTTCCCAATCCCGCAAGTAGAAGAAATGTTCTCGCCGCTCCTTTCTGCCATTCCGGGAGAATTATTCTCCGCTTATCTTGCAGAAGCGAAGCATGAACCATTCTTCCGAGATTTTAAAGGTGGGCGCGATGTAGAAGGGGGTGGCGGTATCAGCCGCATCCGGACGAGTGAAACCTGGGAGAAATGGAGATAATGAATAAACAAAAATTATTTTCAAAAAAGGGAGCGGTAATTATTGCCGGTCTCCATTTACCCCCATCGCTTGCTTCCAATCAACCTACTTCCATACCAATGGATCAGATCATTGATTTTTCTTTAAGAAATGTTGAAAAAGCCGTGCGCGCAGGCGTAACCGCGCTTTACATTCAAGACCTGGCAGATCTACCTGTCGCACCGCATATCCAACCTCACACCGTCGCATTTTTATCGGTTGTAGGAGCTGCGATCCGGAAGGAATTCCCACAATTGATCTTGGGTGTTTGCATGATGAGCCATGGAGCCCGTGAGCCTTTGGCTGTGGCACAGGCAATTGGTGCGCAATTTGTGCGCATCAAGGTTTATACCGGTGCAATGGTTAAAGCCGAGGGTATCTTAGAGGGATGTGCTTACGAAGCGATCACGTATCGAACTCAAATTGGTGCTGAGGATATTGTCATCCTAGCAGATGTATATGATCGCACCGGGATGCCGTTGGGCGAGCTACCTTTAGTCGAAGCAGCCCGTTCTGCGTGTGTATACTGCAAAGCGGATGGCCTGATCGTGACCGGACTTTCTTTTGATGAATCGCTTAAAATGTTGAAGGAAGTCCAGGAGGCACATCTTGGTGTCCCGTTACTCCTGGGTGGGGATGCTAAGTCAGAGAACATAAAAGAAGCTCTGCAATTCTGTGATGGGGTCATTGTCAGCAGTTCATTCAAACCAATCGGCGGATGGACAGAAGAATCCATACTGGCTGAGTGGGATTATGAGCGGATCGCTCAGTTTATGCAGGCGGTAAACGGGTAAGAGATTTTTACTGATCGCTCCCATATCCTTGTAGAAATTTCGGATGTGGATAGAAATGGAACAGGAGAAGCTGCACGCAGTATTTTCACTGTGTGCAGCGAAAAAAGGGTTCAGGGATGTTTGTTTCAATAGGTTATGTCATTATCGATGATATTATCTTGCCCGATGGGACCACGCACATGGGCTGTTTAGGGGGTGGCAGTGTTCATGCTGGAATGGGTATGCGGGTGTGGAGTGAGCAGGTCGGGCTGGTTGCAAATATTGGTCGTGATTTCCCTGCCAATTTAATGGAACAACTTGAAAAAACATTTGATGTACAGGGGCTGACCAGCCTTGATATGAACACAATTCGGGCCTGGCAGCTGTTTGAAGCCGATGGTACGCGCAGAGAGATCTTTAGAACCGACATGAATGAATTCCACCGGTTTAACCCGCAGGTGAAAGCCTTTCCGAAAGTATACGACAATCTACAGGGGGTTCATTTACACTGCCGTTGGGATGAGGTTGCGGGTTGGGTGCAGCGGCTACGTCCGCTGGGCAAACCATTTATTTTATGGGAGCCCTGGCAAGCCGAATGTACGGCAGAAAACCGCGGCAATTTTATGAATGTCCTTCCGCTCGTAGATTGTATTTCTCCTAATTTACAGGAAGCGCAAATGCTGTTTGAAATGAATGACACGAACGACTTGCTGGATGAATTCCTGGCCGATGGAGCCCGGATGGCAGTGATCCGTAAAGGAGCAGAGGGGAGCGCATTTGCTGATTCGAAAGGGAATCGCATCCGTATCCCGGCAGTGAAAGTTGAAAAGATTGTGGATCAGACAGGGGCGGGGAATGCATACTGCGGTGGATTGGTGGTTGGATTTGTTCTTTCGGATGACCCACGAGAAGCATTATGCCGAGCGGCAGTTTCAGCTTCATTTTCACTGGAACAGTTTGGTGCGTTGTTCCCGGTAGAAAATATCAAAGAAAAAGCTGAAAATAGATATCGTTCCTGCATGGCAGAGATGAAGTTTCTAAACCGCGTTTGCCAATAATGCAGCCTTTAGAATAAAAGACGATTTTTTATTTCGAGTGAACATGGGCATCAGCCGATCCTTGATCAGCAGATCCAGGGTTCAAAATCCAAGTGGATTATTTTTCTTTAACTGAACAAACGGTGCGTTTTCAACATACTTTGACCTTGTTGATTTGAGATGGAAATTGGATACCCTTCTGTTTAAGCTATACGTTTACTTCTGGAGAGATTCGCTAGCATGACGGAATAACAAGGGTAGTAGATATTCTATTGCAGACTGGTTATTTCTGGTCAAGGAGAGATGCTTGACGCTGACGCTAGGCAATTGGATGCCTTATTGTGGGCTAGTTCATTCTGGTCATGGAGAGATGGCTCGCTGACGCTCAACATGACGTGGGGAGTAGTGGTAATGGTAAACTGCTCTACTGTCTTTTCTTCAACGTCATCCGATGGAGCGTAGCGACTGAGGAATCTCTCCAAAGCCTTGCCGATTCCTGAATCGGTCACAAAGCAATAACCTTTAATCATGTTGAGGACAGGCAATTGGATGTCCTATTGTGGGCTGGTTCATTCTGGTCATGAAGAGGTGCTTCGCTGACGCTCAGAGATTTTCTTATCCTCGCCTCCTCTGGCTGGCAGAAAAAATCAACGACTAGCAGGAATGCCTACCCTGCACATTGAAGAAAAGTATTTTTATCGCATTCTATGCTCTCTTGCTTTTCACCAATGAACCCGCTTGACATCTGCCTATGCGTGCAATATAATGCATTTTCATGCATTAACACGCATTTCAATGCAGAATGAAAAAGGTGCACCCATGCCAACGATCGATTTGCCACAAGAAAGAAAACAAGCCATTCTCGAGGAGCTGCGCCTGCACGGCAGGGTGGTAGCGGCTGAACTGTGTAATTTGTACGGTGTCTCTGAAGATACCATCCGGCGCGACCTGCGCGAACTGGCGGCGGCTGGGCTATTAAAGCGAGTGCATGGAGGCGCCCTTCCCATCTCCCCCAACAATATTCCATTTATGGAACGCGATAAACAGAATCCCATTAACAAGGTTATGCTGGCTCGCACCGCACGAGAACTGGTGCAGGATGGGCAGCTCATTCTGCTGGGAGGAGGGACAACCAACACCTGTATTGCTAAAAACCTGCCACCTGATCTGCGCGCAACCATTGTTACCATCAGCCCGCAGATCGCCCTGCACCTGGCCAGTTATCAGCATATTGATGTGATCCTCATCGGCGGACACCTGAACAAGAAAGAATTGGTCGCCAGCGATGCAGAAGCGGTGGCTCAGATTAAGCGTTTTCAGGCGGATATTTGTTTTTTGGGTGTGTGCGGTCTTCACCCGGAGGTAGGATGCACGATCTTTGATTATGAAGAAGTAAATATCATGCGCACATTCATCGAACAATCTGGCGATATTATTGCCACGGTGACAGCCGAGAAACTGGGAACAGTGGGGCCTTATATTGTCTCGCCCATCAGTGCCATTTCCCATATCATCACCGAAAAGCAGGTTGAGGATGAAATACTGGCGCCCTACAGCGCCTTGGGCATTCAGGTATTCAAAGCAGATTAATCCCTGCTCTGAAGGATCAGATAAAAATACACATTTCATTGAGGAACGATCCTATGAAAAAATTCCTTTCGGGGGGTAAATCCCAACTGGCTGTGCTGGCAGCATTTTTCACAAATGGCGCCGTGGTGGCAACCTGGGTCGCGCGCATTCCCGCCATCCAGATCAAACTGGGGCTGAGCGAAGGGACACTCGGCTTGATCCTGTTCGGTGCAGCAGCGGGAACGATCAGTGCCCTTTCGCTGGTAAGCGGATTGATTGCCCGTTTTGGCAGCGCAAAGGTGACCCTGGCAGGTGCGCTTGGCGCCTGCCTGTTTTTACCTCTACTCTCAATAACCCCTTCTGCGCTTATATTGTTTTTCACTCTGTTTTTGTTTGGTGCTGCACTGAGCGCCATGGATGTGGCTATGAACGAACAGGCAGTACAGGTTGAACGAAATGCCGGACGCGCGCTCATGTCGTCATTTCATGCCGGCTTCAGCATCGGAGGCCTGGCGGGGTCACTGCTGAGTGCCGGGATGGCAGCGCTGCCTGCAATGCCTCCTTTCCTGCATTTTTCACTGGTCACTGTAATCTTCAGTGCCGCAATGATTTTCTGCTACCCGCATCTTTTGAAAGAAAAACAGGAAGAGCCAACAAAGCAGGTGATGTTCCGTTTGCCGGAACGCGCATTATGGGCGTTGGGTGCGATTGCCTTTTGTTCCGTGATTGCGGAGGGAGCCATGGCAGATTGGAGTGCAGTTTATCTGACGCGGGTGTTATCAACCGATACGGCTCTGGCTGCTCTGGGATATGCGGCTTTCTCGTTGACCATGACGATTGGTCGTTTGGCGGGTGATCAGTTTGCGAGAATTTGGAAACCAGCCGCCATTGTCAGGGCTGGAAGTGTAATAGCTGTACTGGGTCTCATTATGATCGTTTCAACCTCAGATCCAATCATTGCGATCGCCGGGTTTGCCACGGTCGGCGTGGGGCTGGCGAATATCATCCCGTTGACCTTCAGCGCCGCCGGGAATTTCCCGGGCATCCCTGCGGGAGTAGGCATCACAGGTGTTGCTACCTTCGGGTATCTGGGTTCGCTGATTGGACCGCCCCTGATCGGATCCATCGCTGAAGCGGCATCGCTGCGGATGGCTTTGCTGCTGATCGCGCTGCTGGTCAGCACACTGATCATCACATCGAAGAGTATCTCGCATCGCCAGAAGGGTTGACCGAAATCCTTATCAATGCAGGATCAATATACATGCAGAAAAGTGCATTCTCATCACACACCGTCCCACCTTGTCTTTATCAAGGCAATGAATACCCTATCGTTGTATGATTATATTTCGCCGTGGAAGGATTCTGCACTGACGCTCAGAAGGACACACCCTCTCATTTTCCCTTTTTTGTTTCCGTAAAAACAGGTGGAAAAAGTTTATGTTGTTATGAAGGGGAATCGTTAACCTAGTGAAAATTATGAATAGAAAGAACCTTCGTCCAAATCGGTAACTTCAGGAGAAAATTCCAGGGCATATTAAAAAAATATACTGCCTTTTATCAGCATACTGGGAAGCATAAAACAGTTTTAAGTGAAATATAATATCTTCGTGAACACCATTCAATTGAACGGCGCCTGGAAATTTCGGAATGCAAGCAGCTCATCCTGGCTGCCTGCCACTGTTCCAGGATGTGTGCATACCGATTTGCTGGCCGCAAATCAAATTCCTGACCCTTACTATCGAGACAACGAAAACAAAGTGAAATGGATCGGAGAAACCGATTGGATTTATGCCAGGACATTCGATGTTTCTACCGAGTTTCTTCAGCAAGCCAAAGTGATGCTGCATTGCGAAAGTCTCGACACGATCACAACAATTTCGATAAACGGGCAGGAAATTGGCAGAACGAACAATCAATTCCGCGTGTGGGAATTTGATATAAAAAATGCACTCCAACCTGGCAAGAATGAAATTCAAATCTATTTTAAATCAGCCCTTTTATATGGTCAGGCGCGCCTCAAAGAAAGATATATTCCTAATTGGGGAATTGAAAACCACAAACTCAGCGGCGGCAACTACGTCCGCAAGAGCCAATGCAATTTTGGCTGGGATTGGGGTCCACAGCTGGTTACCTGCGGTATTTTAGGAAATATTCAGTTGATCGGTTTTGATATTGCCCGGTTGAATGATATTCATATTAAACAATTTCACAGCCAGGATTCCGTTGAACTGGTGATCGATATCAACGCTGAAACCCTCATCGCCAAACCGCTCAAAGCCCAGATTTCCATAGCTCACGAAGGAGTTGATATTTCATCCAAAAATATCACGCTTTCAGATGGAAAGGGACAAACTGCAATCACAATCGACCATCCTTTGTTATGGTGGCCTAATGAGATGGGCGAACAGCCGCTCTATCAAGTTGAAATCCGTTTAACAGATGGAGAGTCATTCGTAGATTCGGTAACAAAAAACATTGGGTTGCGCACGTTGAAACTCATCCGTGAGGAGGATCAATGGGGGGAAAGTTTTCACTTTGAATGTAATGGGGTTCCTTTCTTTGCTAAAGGCTCAAACTGGATACCGGCGGATACTTTTATTAGCCGCGTATCCGAACAGGATTATGCTCGCCTTCTACAGGCTGCCAAAGATACCCACCAAAATATGATCCGTGTTTGGGGCGGCGGAATCTACGAGCCAGATATCTTTTACGATTTATGCGATCGAATGGGAATCACGGTATGGCAAGATTTCATGTTCAGCTGCGCAGCCTATCCAACATTTGATGATGAGTTCATGGCAAACGTTAAGGAAGAAGCGCGCCAGCAAATCAAACGTATTCGCCATCATCCCTCCCTCGCGCTATGGTGCGGCAACAACGAGCTTGAACAGGGTCTGGTGGGAGAAGCATGGACAGACACAACCATGAGCTGGGACGATTACAAGAAGCTCTTCGACACAATGCTCCCTGAATTGGTTGCAGAACTTGACCCGCAAAGCGCTTATTGGCCCGGCAGCCCCCACAGCCCGAAGGGCGATCGATACGATTGGAAGAATCCGGATTGGGGAGATGCCCATATCTGGGAAGTGTGGCATGCATTGGCTCCTTTTGAGTTTTACCGCTCCTGCCTACATCGTTTTATCAGCGAGTTCGGTTTTCAAGCATTCCCAGAGCCGCACAGCATCAACTCTTTCACCATCGAGTCTGATCACAACATCAACAGTCCTATCATGGAACATCATCAGCGAAGCCAGGGGGGAACGCGAGAATAATTCACTATATGCTGGATTGGTTTCGACTGCCGACCAACTTTGATCACCAAATCATTCTAAGCCAGATCTTGCAAGGCATGGCCATAAAATATGCTGTTGAACATTGGCGTTGCAGGATGCCGCGTGTAATGGGAACACTCTATTGGCAGCTCAATGATTGCTGGCCGGTGGCAAGTTGGTCCTCGATTGATTATTACGGACGCTGGAAAGCTGTTCATTACATGGCACGCCATTTTTATGCTCCCCTTCACATAGCGGGCATTGAAGATTGGAATACAGGCTGTATTGATCTCTATATAACAAACGATCTTCAAGCGGAAGGGAATGGGATGATCCTTTGGAAATTGATAACCGCCGACCAAGGTGAGATCATCCTCGCTGGGAATCTGCCCGTGAAAATCCAGGAGCTCAGCAGTATTCGTGCAGCAACACTGGAATTTAAAGAACAACTTCAAACCTACGGAAATAATAATCTCCTGCTGTTCTTCCAGTTAGAGATGCATGAAGAGATCGTCTCAGAAAACTTAGCCTTCTTCTGTCCCCCCAAGCGACTAAACTTGCAGAACCCAGAATTCAGTGTGCGCAGCGATGATCACCAATTGAAAATAACAGCCCAAAAGCCAGCCCTGTGGGTTTGGGTAAATCTTGATATTGATGCACCGCTATCCGATAATTTTATCCATCTCATGCCCGGACATGAATTAGTACTTGAAATTCCTCACTCATTGGAACCGAAAGAAATACTCAAAAAAATAGGGGTGTTTTCTTTGTGGAACTCTTATCAGAATGTAGATACACCGCAGAATAATTAATAGCGTTTCTATCTCAATATTAAAAGGAAAAAGAGTGAATATAATTAATTCTGTGCGTTATCCTTAACTCACAGTATCCTCATAATATTTTTATATTGATCAGGAGAGAACACGGCAAGGCAATACCAAACTATTTGTAAGGGGTGTGGAGCAGCATTAGAAATCAACTCGAGAAAGCAAACCATTCAATGCCCATACCGTGGACAGGTAACATTTTTGGAGAGGAAAGAACTCTCTGAAAATGACCTCATTTGCCCCGCATGCGGAGCCGCCAATAAAAACCATTACGAACACTGTGTGCAGTGCGGAGAAAACCTGTATCGAACCTGCCCCAAATGCGGAACGCGCAATGACGGCGATGCTGTGCACTGTGCAAAATGCGGCATTCCTTTAGACGCACAGGCATCCAAGGCAAAAATCGCTCCTCAAGAATCACAAAACAACCCAGCCACAAAGAAAGCAAAATCAGCGCTGACCCCGGCAATTTTCGGACTCTTCATTTTTCCCATCATCTTGGAACCCATTGCGATTCATAACGCCCGAAAAGCAAAGCGAGAGCTTTTACCAAACGATGCGGGTTATAAGGATGCCAGCACTGCCGAGTGGATTGGATATATTTCTTTTATTCTTGGTATTTTCTATTTGCTCTTCTTGGTCAATCAGATTAATTAAACACAGAATCGACCGCGCTGGATGCCGGGGGATGAGATGAATTGTAACGTGTTTGCGGTAAGTCATTGATTAGCTCCTGTCCGAAGTTTTTAATCAATTTGAATTACCGGAAACAGGGATGGTGAATTATTATTTCAATTTCTGCCATACAGCCTGCCGGAATGGCGACCTGGTTCGATTGTGATCATTTCGGCAGGGTAAAATATATACAGGTATGCAGATTGAAATATTTATTTTAAAAGGCGATCATGAAAATGGAAATATCCAAAGAGAAAAAGGAATTCATTGACACGTTTTTACAAGAGCCGCTGCTGGCGCGCATCGCAACCGCTGATCGCGCAGGCCAACCGCACGTTATTCCGGTCTGGTATGGCTGGGATGGTGAAAGTATCTGGATCAGTTCTTACTCCAACACACGCAAGATAAAAGACCTTGCAGAAAATCCTAAAATTTCCATTGCGATCGATGTTGCCGGAGAAAAAGGGGATACCAGGGCTGTGATATTTGAAGGGAAAGCTACCCTTGTGAAAGGACCGCCTGAGTTTTTACGCAAGCAATTCCTGTGGATCTATACGCGTTATTTGGGAGAAGAGGGCGTGCTGGAAAAAAGCCCACAGG
>LDZU01006995.1_pt1 | contig 13489 bp, 16 predicted proteins | sample 615531 | NCBI WGS metagenome assembly LDZU01 (sample SAMN03408293, study PRJNA278302) | terrestrial metagenome | isolation source: oil reservoir sample SB2 | place: USA: Alaska, North Slope, Schrader Bluff formation | collected 2011-09 | reverse complement strand
ATTGGATAAAAAAGGTCATATTGCCCTGGTTAAAGGAGAATTAACCGGTATGGAAGCCCCTTTGGTAAGAGTGCATTCTGAATGCCTCACCGGAGACGTATTTCATTCCCTGCGCTGCGATTGCGGGGATCAGGTTGCCCGGGCATTAAAGATGATTGAAAAGGAAGGTACCGGCGTTCTTTTGTATATGCGCCAGGAAGGAAGGGGAATAGGGCTTTTAAATAAAATTAGGGCTTATAAGCTGCAGGACCAAGGCAAAGATACGGTTGAAGCTAACGAAGCCCTGGGTTTTCCTCCGGATTTACGGGATTATGGTATCGGCGCGCAAATTCTAGTAGATTTAGGGCTAAAGAAACTCCGCTTACTCACTAACAATCCCCGTAAAATTGCGGGCTTAGAAGGGTATGGTTTACAGGTGGTGGACCGGGTATCAATAGAAATTTGCCCTGGTGAAAACAATCATTTTTACCTGTACACAAAGAAAAATAAATTGGGGCATTTATTAAATATTTAAATAGTAGGGGCGAAATATTTTTCGCCCAGTGGAGGCGAAATATTTTTCGCCCCTACTATAATAAACAAAAAGGAGCGATAGACTTTGCCGCACACTTTTGAAGGTAATTTAATAGGTCAGGGTTTACGTTTTGGTTTAGTGGTAAGCCGTTTTAACGAATTTATAACCCATCGCCTGCTTTCCGGCGCTTTGGACGCTTTATACCGGCACGGGGTAAGAGAACAGGATATTGAAGTTGCCTGGGTACCAGGTGCTTTTGAAATTCCCCTTTTAGCCCGTCAATTAATCACCACCCAAAGATTTGACGCCATTATTTGCTTAGGGGTGGTAATTCGAGGAGCCACCCCTCATTTTGAATATATAGCCGCTGAAGCAGCTAAGGGAGTGGCCAAGGTGAGTCTGGAAAGCGGTGTTCCCGTTATTTTTGGCGTTGTCACTGCCGATACCATAGAGCAAGCTATTGAGAGAGCCGGTACCAAAGCGGGAAACAAGGGCTGGAACGCGGCCATGAACGCTATTGAAATGTCTAACTTAATAAAAAATATTGCGGGGTAAAAAAGAGCGTAAACAACAGGTGGCTTTTCCGTAGGGGCGTTAAATATAATGCCCCTACGGGGGGAAAGGAAGAAAAAGTGCTTAAACCTTTAAGCGGCTTAAAAGAAATAACTGATTATCGCATATCTCCGCAAAGAATATTTTTTTCCGCCGAACACCATGAAATCATGGCCGGCTGGACTACCGATGTTTATTTTGTAAAAACGGTCGAATTATTAAAAGAAATCGGATTAGCCGACACTCCCGTGGTAGCGGAAGTTTTTGCCAATCGCCCCGGACTATTAGCCGGCCTGCCCGAAGTGAAAAATCTTTTAGTCCCCGCTCAGGTAGAGGTTTGGGCCTTGCCGGAAGGAGAGTATTTTCAAGAAAAAGAAGTGGTTTTGCGTATAGCCGGCCCGTACGAAAAATTTGGGATTTACGAGACCGTTATCCTGGGAATCTTGGCCCAATCCAGCGGGTGGGCTACGGCCGCCCGAAAATGCAGAGAGGCGGCCGTAAATAAAAGAGTTATTTGTTTTGGGGCGCGGCATATTCACCCTGCCGTTGCGCCGGTAATGGAACGGGCGGCGATTATAGGAGGAGCAGACGGGGCCAGTTGCATTTTAGGGGCTAAGTTAATGAACCTGGAGCCAACGGGTACAGTTCCCCACGCGGCCATTCTAATTGTGGGCGATACCGTGGAAGTAGCCCGGGTTTATCAACGGACTACGCCTCCCGGCTCTCCGGTAATAATCCTGGTGGACACCTTTAAGGACGAAGCAGAAGAAACTTTACGGGTGGCTTTAGCCTTAAAAGAAAAATTAAATGGAGTGAGACTGGATACCCCGGGTGAACGCGGAGGCGTAACTCCCGACTTAGTACGGGAAGTACGCGCCCGTTTAGATCAGGCCGGTTTTAAACACGTTCAAATTTTAGTGAGCGGGGGCATATCTGCCGAACGTATTCCCGCCTTAATTGAGGCCGGAGCAGATTCTTTTGGGGTAGGAAGTTACATTTCCCGGGCTACACCCATTGACATGACCATGGACCTTAAAGAAATTAACGGAAAACCCATTGCTAAACGAGGCCGCATTCCCGGTATTACCCCAACCAGGCGTTTAAAGCATATTTTGTAAACATTTAGGGCGAAAAATTTTTCGCCCCTACTCTTATTTATTAACTATAGTTATAGGGCAGGGGTGAAAAATTTTTCGCCCTTAAATAGCCCGCTTGACTTTGCCGCTCCTCAAACACCGGGTACAAACAAGAGTTCTTTTGGGCGTCTTTTCGTTAACCAAGATTTTTACCCGCTGCAAATTAGGGGACCATGTTTTTTTTGTCCGGATATGAGAGTGGCTAACCTGCATTCCTACCGTCACTCCCTTACCACAAACAGCACACTTTCTGGCCATTCAAGCCACCTCCTTTTCTATCCTGGCAAAACTCTTTTAAATTGAAACTTTATTTTAAATTTTAAGAACATCAGGCTACATTTTATCAAAAAATATCTTACTTTGTAAAGGGATTTTTGGAGCGACCCGGATCAAGGAATAGAATTTACCCTTAAAAAAGAAAAAAAGGACAAAATATCATAAAACAAAACAGTATTAGATTAAAATAGCTAAAAATGAAAGTTTTTTAAGGGTAAAATGTTCTAGACATAAACATTTTAATAATGTCCATACTAAAAATAAGATAAAAACAAGGAGGTGAAAAAAGATGGCGTTAGGTCAAAAACGAAACACCTTGCTCTTTCCTCAGGCTAATACGGCCATGGAGCAATTTAAATGGGAAACGGCCCAGGAACTAGGTATTCAGGTCCCGCAAAGCGGCTATATGGGCGATTTGCCTTCACGGGTAAACGGTTCTATAGGCGGCAACATGGTTAGAAAAATGATCGCCGCTTACGAACAAAGCCTGGCTTCCGGTGCTAAGCCGCCTACACCTCAAGTGACCAATATTAAGACTACCCCTTAAGTAAAAAATAAAACCGGTTAAAGGACGGGAACTTTTAAGGACTAAAGATTAAAGATATTAGTTCCCGTCCTTTTAGCCTTTTAACGGCTCCCGGTAAGATCAAGAGTTTAGTTGCTCGTTGCTCAATGTAAATAATAATTATAATCTTCCGGTTGCAAACCCGGGTGTAAGGCTAAAGAAATTCCCTGCGCTATTATTCTGGCCGTTCTGTTTATAAGAGTATCAATTTCCTTGGGGGTAACGGTTAAATTTCCCCCAAAAGGAGCCAGTACTTTCATAATAACCTCACGGGAAAAATTTGGCTGTAAGTTGGAAGACAACTGATAGAGATTTGCTTTGCTTTTCAAATGAGCCAGTAAAGCTTCAATAGTATCCTGGCAAATCACGGCCGCGTGAACTACGGTAGGCACGCCAATAGCAATTACCGGAACGCCAAGTGTTTCCTGGTTAAGTCCAACCCGTTGGTTGCCAATTCCTGAACCTGGAGTAATACCCGTATCGGCAATTTGAATAGTACTGACAATTCTGGCCACACTGCGCGCCGCCAGAGAATCTATAACTATAACCATTTGGGGGTTTGTTTTTTCTACTACTCCTTTAATTATTTCCGCGGTTTCAATACCTGTAAGGCCAAGAACTCCGGGAGATAAGGCACTTACCGAACGCATGCCTTTTTTAACCTCGCCGGGAGCATAATTAAACAAGTGTCTGGTAACCAGGCTTGATTCAATAACCTTTGAGCCTAAAGCATCTGGAGTAGCGTACCGGTTGCCCAGGCCAATGAGTAAAATATTACCGTAATCTGGTACTTTTATAAATTGTTTAAGCTGTTTGGCCAAAATTTCACTTATCTTGGTATGAACAGACGGATTGTTTTCTTTAATTAAGGGAGCTTCAATAGTAATATACACTCCGCAAGGTTTACCCATCATCACTTCGGCTGCTTTATCTAAAATTTTAACTATAGTAACTTCGGTATGTTCATACCCTTCTTTTTTTACTTCTACACCCGGTATTTCTTGCCCTGTATCACCCCGGACAACTTCATGCGCTTCTAAAGCTAAATCCAAGTTGAGTCCAAAATCACGCCAAAAATCCAAGAGCAAAGTAAACACCCCCTTTTACGTAAATATAGTTTTCCCAATTTAAATCAAATATACATTTTTAATGATTAAAAATCGCTTTTTTTTACTTCGTATGCTATAATACTGCTAAAATCTTGCCGGAAGAAGAGTAGTATTATTATTGCGGGTTATTGCCGGAACAGCCAAAAAGAGACGATTAAATGCGCCCCGCGGTTGGTCCGGCCGGGCTACTGCCGACCGGGTAAAGGAAGCTCTTTTTAATATTTTAGGCGAAAATATTATAGAGGCTTGTTTTCTTGACCTTTACGCGGGAATTGGCAACGTCGGGATTGAGGCCCTCAGCAGAGGGGCGGCAGAGGCGGTTTTTGTCGAAAAAGAACCCCGGGCCAGCCAGGCTATTTTAAAAAATCTGGACCACACCGGTTTGGGCGATAAGGCAATTGTATTAACTCAGGAAGTGGACGTAGCTTTACGGTGGTTGAGGAAAAATAAGCGGTCATTTGATTTAATTTTCTTAGACCCACCGTACCAAAATAATTTAGAAGTATTTACGGTAGAGTTAATTATACGCTATAATTTAATGGCAGGGGGAGGATTGGTAATTATAGAAAGCAGTAAGCGAGTGGTTTTACCGGTGAAGATAGATGGTTTAGTATTGACGCGTCAGGAAAAATATAGCGATACTCTTTTATCTTTTTACGTCTAAACCAGGATAAGGAGGTTATTATTTGCGGATCGCAGTTTACCCAGGCAGCTTTGATCCTTTAACTAATGGTCATATAGACGTGGTTGAACGGGCAGTCAAGCTTTTTGACCTTTTAATTGTAGCTATTTCCAGGAACGCGAGCAAAAAGCCGCTTTTTACCGTTGCCGAAAGGCTAGACATACTCGATCAGGTACTCCGTCCTTTTAATAATGTACAGGTAGATTCATTTGAGGGTCTTACGGTTAATTACGCCAAGTCTAAAAATGCCCAGGCTATTATTAGGGGGTTAAGGGCGGTATCAGACTTTGAAAATGAATTTATGATGGCTTTAATAAATAAAAAATTAACGCCTGACATAGAAACAATTTTTTTAACTACCCGCGCCGAATTTGCTTTTATCAGTTCCAGTGCCGTAAAAGAAGCCGCTTTTTTTGGCGGTTGTGTTCAAGAATTAGTTCCCCAGTACGTAATGGATAAATTATTTCAAAAATATCACGAAATCAAAGCCGCCGGACAGGAGGGATGGTAATGGAAATGTACAGTATCCTTAACGAGCTAGAAGAACTTATCGGAAACAGCCCCAAGATACCTTTTACCAAAAGACTGATCGTGGACGAAGATAAATTTTTAGACTATATAGACCGTATTCGGGCTTCTTTACCCGAAGAAATGCGTCAGGCCAAATGGGTAGTTCAAGAACGCGAAAAAGTTATTGAAGGCTCTAAAAAAGAAGCGGAACGCATTATTGAAAACGCCCAAAAAGAACTGGAAAGAAGGGCGGATGAAAACGAGATCGTTCAACAGGCTAAAGTTTCCGCAAATGAAATTTTACAAAAAGCCGAAGGAATAGCTAATGAAATTAAGCAGGGGGCGCGTGTTTACGCTGATGAAACCCTCCAAAAACTAGAAGAGGAATTAAACAAAGTTATTAAGGAAGTTAAAAACGGCCGGGAAGAACTAAAAGCCCTTAAAAAACACGCTAAGTAGCTGTTTTTTTGTTTTCTTTATTTTTCTAATAATAAAGTCAAAACTTCTAAGACTTCAAGAGAGGAATTTAATTTAAATTTGGCCGCACTGACCCGAGTTCGAGGACTAACCAAGATACTCAGACCCTCTTTTAATGCCCGAAAGGCATCTTCATCAGTTGTATCATCGCCATAATATACCGCTAAAGAATGAGGGTAAAGCTGTTGCAGGTAATTTACTGCTTTCCCTTTATGTATGTCCAGCGGCCGGATTTCTAGAACTTTTTTACCCGGTAGTATATTCAAGCCATGTTTTTGAATTATAGGCTTACTTAGTTCAATAAATTTATTTAAAGCACCCTTTGCCATTGACGGCCCGGCTAAGCGATAATGAATGGCCAGGGAATAACCTTTATTTTCGAGCAAAAAGCCGTCTTTATCATTCAAGCAACATCTTGCCAATTGTTCCAATTCATTTATTATTTTGGTTATGTGTTTATGGTCTAATAAATGGGTTACTTCCCCGTACGGAGACATAACCTCTATACCGTGACCACCAATTAAAAATATTCCCGGCACAGGAAGTAAATTGGTCAAATCGGATAATGTGCGGCCGCTAATTACCGCCACCTTATACTGAGGTCGCCCGCCTAATTTTTTTAAAATACGCAAAAGTTCCGCCGCCGGCCGTGCCTGAGCCGGTGTGGGTGCTAACGGAACTAAAGTACCGTCGTAGTCTAACATTAAAAGAACTTGACCGGCGTTAAAAAGACGTTTGGCCAGAGCAGTTGGCGTAATTCTGGTTAATGTATCCGTAAGTAAGCTATTAAGCATTTGGACTTATAATTTAACGTTGGCCGTACGGGAAATAACCTGACCCGGCAGCGCCTTTCGAATGCCGGGCAACGATACCTGAGATGTGGAAAAAGCCCCCAGGTTATGCTGCCACCACCAACGTAAATCATGAGTTTTAATTTTAGCGCGTAAAATCCTTAAACGTTGGATCTGTTCAGCTAAAGGCATTTCCAGGGCATTTTTTATTTGAACGGCTAAATCGGCTAAATGATAAGGGTTGATAATCAAAGCTTCTTTTAGTTCCTCTGCCGCTCCGGCAAAAGAACTTAAAATTAAAACTCCGCGGTTGTCTAAACGGGAAGCAATAAATTCTTTGGCGATTAAATTAAGGCCGTCACGCAAAGCGGTCACCAGCAATACATCGGCGGCTAAATAATGAGCTACCAATTCTTGCTCATTTAAAGAGCGATAAAGGTAACGTATCGGCAAAGCTTGATACCCCTCATAAAAACCATTAATTTTACTTATTGTACCTTCTACCTCTTCTTTTAATTGCTTATAGGCCCCCAAATCATCCCGGCTAGGCACGGCCACCTGAAGCAAAGTCACCCTTCCCCGGTACTCCGGGTTTTGGGCTAAAAAAATCTCCAAAGCTTTTATTCTTTCTAAAATACCTTTAGTATAATCAAGGCGGTCAATACCTAAAAGCACAAACTCCGCCCCTAAAGAGCTTTTTATTTTTTCCGCTTGAGCTTGAACCTTTGGGTCGGCGGCCAGTTTCTCAAAACGAGACCAGTTAACGCCAATGGGCAAGGCCTGAACCTTAATTTTTCTTTTTTCAAAAAATAGCTCATTTTGTTTTTGATAAAACTTACCCGGAAAATAATGAAAAACACAGGCTAAAAAGTTATTCACATAACTCTGGGTATGGAAGGCAATAAAATCACAGCCCAATAACCCAAATAACAACTGGCGACCCCAGGGCAGCACCCGGTATATATCTAAGGGAGGAAAGGGAATATGCCAGAAAAAGTTTACCTTTGCCTGACAATGATAACGTTTTACTAACTGCGGAAGCAGGGTAAGGTGATAGTCATGAACCCATAAAAAATCTTTATTTTTGGTTACCTGTGCGGTAACCCGGGCAAACTTATGATTAACCTGCCGGTAAGCCAACCAAAATTCTTGATCAAAAAAGCACTTGTCCAGCATCTGGTGTGATAAGGGCCAAAGACAACTATTGGCAAAACCATGATAATACAAATTATATTCTTTTTCCGTAAGCAGTACTTCTTGTACTTGATAGGGCAAGGCCGCTGACGAGCTTGCCGGCACCGTTAATCTTATGCCCTGACTTACACCATTATTTTCCCCTAAACGGCCCCCCCAGGCAATCCACATCCCGCTGTTTAAAAAGAGTACCGGCTCTACTGCTGAAGCCAGGCCGCTAACTGTCCGGATGGTGTTTATTTTACCGTTATTTTCCTGGAATACGTATGCCCCCCGGTTAGAAACTATCACCAGGTTATTACTCAAAGCGTTGTACATATTTCCCCCCCCTTTTTATGCAACCACTTTAAAATCGATAACAAGTTGTCAGTTAAATTATAAAAAAACCACTTTTTTATAGCTATAACTACCCATACCTAGTATAATTTTACACCCGCTCCTCTCGTATTAACTTTATAAATTTTACAATATATATATAAAGTTGTCAACAGGAAAAGAAAATAAAACCACCTGCCAACATTATTAATGATTAATGGCGTTTAGCTCTTTTGAAAACTGACCCGAAACTGCCCCCAGAACAATTATAAAAGGATATATAAAAGAAAAGAAGACTGTAAACCAGTAATATAACGGTGTTCCCAACCATCTTAAAGGGGGCAAAAAAGGAAAGAGAGAAGCCAGGGTAGTATGCCAAACCTGGAGGAGAAAATCAAATGTTTCAAAAACAGTTAACGAATAAGAAGCTCCGGTTAAAATTCCAATTAAAATCATTAAGGAAAGAAAAATGGCCGGTAACTGACTGAAGACACCGTAATAAAGAGCAAAAACAACTGCTCTGTTTTTTTTCCTGGTTAACCAAAACCCCCCGAAGAAGAGCAGCATTCCGTAAACAAACAAAGGGGCCGGGGAAATAATTCTATACCGCAGGAAAATAAAAGTTAAAAAAATAAAACTAAAATGAAGAAATACAAAAAAAAGAATAAATTTTAGACCTGAAAATTTTTTAATAGAAGAGTTCATCATCAATATGCTACCTTCCGGTAAAATAAATAACCTGTACCCGGGGACTAAACCAAAAAGAGTCGGGAAGCACCCAGTAACTGTTTAAGGCATCAAGATCAATGCCCTGGTCTAAATAAGCCCGCCATAAGAGTTTGCTGCAATACCAAAGCCGGTCTTCTTCTTTTGGGGCCAGGATAAAAAAGGGTTTACCTATTTGGGTAAGGGCGTAGTCAACGGCCGCCTTTTTTTGGCCGGGTCTGGCTTTAACCCGCAGAATGGCAGCCCGGTCATAATAATTTTGATAGGTTTTAACTTCTGCCAGATAAACACCGGTACTGATGTACATATCTACCACCTGGTTGTTTCCTACGTATAACCCGGCATGGGTAAAAAAACCGTAAGAGCTTCCAGGGTTGCCTCCCAGCAAAATATCACCGGGTTGAAGGAGGGATAAATCAAGGTGGTTGGGCTTTCCTCCAAATTTGCCGCTTCCCAGTTCTCCCCGTCCCGCGGCGGCTAAAGCAAGCACCATCAAAGGAGGATATTCACCTTTGGCTTGATAACAGGCCTCTTTTATTTGGGCTATTTTTAAAGAAAATAATATGAGGCCGCTTAATAAGATAATTATAATTGTTATAATGGCCGCCCGCCGCAAGACCATACCATTTTTCCTCTATGTTTTTTGTTTCCTGTTTGCTTTATAGTTTTATACATATTATAACTAAAAATGTGCATGATATTATTTAGAAATTATTATTAAGACAATTTTTCAAAAAATAAAGCAAAAGGGGAAAAATAAATGGATATGCCGCAAGTTAATAAAATCAGCGCTAATTGGGAAGGATGGAAGAATTTTATGGGCCAAGCCGTAGAATTTGCCACTGAACTGGGAGTTTCATCCGACCAGATTACCAACTTAGCCCATAAGGTAGGTAACATTTTAGCGGAAAACGTTTATCCTTCTGCACCCGAGCAAAAAGTACTAAAAGATTTATGGATGCAAGCCGACGACCACGAAAAACAAACTCTGGCAAACTTGGTAACCAGGCTGGTTTCAGCAAAATAGAGCCTGACCTGCAAGCCTGCCTATCAGGCTTGCAGGCAGATAATCTATCAGAGGAAGAAAAACCTGACCGCCTGCCAGACAAGCGGGCCAGCAGGCACGATAGCAGTAACATGGTAAATAATTTAACCGCCTGCCAAACAGGCGGGGCGCAGAGGCGCAAAGTTCACCTTCATCCGCCACAATCTTTATGCCTTTGCGCTTATGTGCCTTTGTGCCTCTTTGCCTTCAGGGCGAACTAATTTTACGTAACCGGAACAAACAAAAAATAAACCGGCAGGCTTGAAGCACAGGGAGGCATAAAAATAAATTCACCTTCATCATCTTTTTCTATTACCCCAAGCATAGCGGCCGTATCCTTTGGTTTTAAAAAACGTTCCTGTTCCAGGGGAACTAAAAATACCTTTTGGTCTTTTCCTTTTACCGCCCCGCTAAAAATTCCCCCCCTGGGGTTTAAGAAAACACCTACCGCTGAATCGGCCCGCACTCTAATTTTATATATCACCCCGTAATTACCTTTATTTGTTTCCGCCAGGTTATAGTTAAGAGCATCAACTCCAACCAGATACTTATCTTTCTCGCCGTCAGCAATAACCAGTTTCTTACTCTCATTACCGCTAAAAACAACGGACAACTGGCGGTTTGCCTTGGAAAAAGTCCCTCGCCCGTGCATATCTCTTTCTAAAGCTGGTAGTAAAAGAAGCCTCTCTAATTTAATTTCTTCCCCTGAAACTATCAGGCCCGCCTGTCTATCAGGCGGCAGTTCGTTTACCATATTGCCACTATCCTCACCTGCCCGCCCGACGAGCACAGCGGCAAAAATAAAGGTCAACGGCTCTTTTGTTTCTAAGTCAATTAACCCCGCTATGCTTTGCTCAGAAAACATTATGGTTCCTTGACTATCGTTTAAAGCAATTATTTGACCGGGAGCTATTTCTAGCCAATCTTCCGTTGCGCTGTTTAAATAACGGGCCACTCCCCGGCCCCCTACTCCCAAATCATCTACTGCCGGTCCGCTATAACCCTTTTTCAAAATTTTTAATTTGACCGGCCAGGCATTTTCGTTATAAACCAGGGCGTAAACGCTTATTTTTTCAGAGCAGCCGTTCTTGTGGTGGTACAATAAACGAACCATACCTTCAGCTTTATCCTGATATAAAATTCCGGGCTGCTTAATTACCTCGGGACTGTTGCTGCGAAGAAGAGTTACATCTTCCTCCTGGCGACTGCTTACTTCTACCTCGGGAAAATTCAGGGGGTTATTGGCCGGGTCAAGGTTAACCACATCACCGGGTAAAGGATTTTGCAGGTGGTAATTTAATTCTGAACAGAGCACTTCATCGGTAACCTTAATAAAAAGTTCATAAGGCTCGCTCCAGTTTCCTTTTTCATCTTTTACGCGCAAACTTACTTTATGCTCCCCAGGGGTGAAAAAAGCCCTCTTTTTTCCCTGCCACTGGTAAGTCAAAATTAAGTCGCCGTCCGGGTCAAAACTTGTATCCAGGTAATTAACTGTTTCCCCTTGTTTTACCACTTGTTTATCCACGCTAAAATTGGCTACGGGAGGTAAATTGGGGGGAATGATTTCTTCCGGTGGTAAAGGGGCCTTTTCGGTATAGGTAATTACAATATTTTTTTCCGCCGGAACATAATTAACTTCGGCTCCAAAAAAATTAGCTATATTTTTGAGCGGAACAAGGACTACCCCTTTTATATTTTCCGGAGCGCACGTTAAAAAGAAAGGGGTCTGACCGTTTACCCGGCCCTCTTTTTTACCGGGCCATAAAGTTAATTTTTTATCCTGGCGGGAAATTAAAATTTCTCCTTTTTGCCATTTTACGTTTGCCCCCAAGGTTTCACTAAAAAAACGCAGGGGAACCATGGTGATTCCTTTTTTAAGGTAAACTTTTTCTCTTAAGGAAACTTTTTCTTCATTGACCAAAGCAAAATCCTGTCCCGGCCGAAGGGAAATAAAAATAGTCTTATTTTCTTCGGTGGCATACGTTAAAGCAAAACCCGGTATTATACAAAATAAAGCGATAACGAATCCAACAAAAATTACCTTAAAGAAAAACAGGCGCATAAAAAATAACCCCCTTAAATTTAGCTTTTATCTGTCAGCGCCCCCTCCCTAACCCTCCCCCTTGAAGGGGGAGGTTAGGTGGGGGTGAAACTGGTCTGCTGCTTTCATTCTTTATAAATATAGACGTCCGGAAAGAACAAAAAGTTCCCTTAAATTTATTAAAATTTATTGAATAACTACTAACAATCTTTTAAATCATTCAAAGCTCGGGTCACCTGGTCAGGTTTTGGAGCTACCCCGTGCCAGTCCACCTGGTTTTCCATAAAGGAAACTCCTTTACCTTTTATAGTTTTGGCAATAACCATCTGGGGTTGTCTTTTAACCTGTTTCGCCAACTCGGTCGCCTGAATAATCTGCGGTATACTGTGTCCGTCAATAATCTGAACATCCCAGCCAAAAGCCCGCCATTTATCTGCTATCGGCTCAGGGGACATTACTTCCTTAATTGGACCGTCAATTTGTAAGCCATTATTATCTAAAAAAGCCGTAACGTTATCCAGTTGATAATGGGCGGCCGCCATAGCTGCTTCCCAAATCATCCCCTCCTGGATTTCACCATCGCCCAGCAAAACATAAACCCGGTAATCCCGCTTATCCAATTTTCCGGCTAAAGCCATCCCGTTAGCGGCCGCTAAACCCTGTCCCAGGGAACCGGTAGACATTTCTACCCCGGGTAGTTGCTTCATGTCCGGGTGTCCCTGCAGGCGACTGCCTAACTTACGTAAGGTAAATAATTCCTCTGCCGGGAAATATCCCCGCTCGGCTAAGGCGGCGTAAAGTAACGGCGCCGCATGTCCCTTGGATAAAACAAAGCGGTCCCGCTCCGGCCAATCAGGAAAAGCAGGATTTAAACGCATAAAGTGAAAGTAAAGAACCGTGACAATATCGGCCGCCGAAAGTGAACCGCCCGGGTGCCCTGAGCCGGCCGCCCCGGTCATTTGGATTATATGACGGCGTATTCTCTTTGCCGTCCCGCTTAGGCTTGAAAGGTAATTATTATTTGGACATTCTGGCATTTTATGCCTCCCTCCTCTCCTAAATTCTAGACATGTCCCCTTGACATCCCCGTCCGGATAACCCTGAAGCCTATGGATTCCAAGAACCTTATAAGTTCTCTGCCTTTGAGCACTGGAAGTTTAGACATTCTGAGCTATTTCCAGTTCTCTAAATCCTACAAACTTATTGAGTTCTTCAAGATTTGTCTCCTCCAGGCACATCTCTATAACTTCTTTTATATTTTCCAGTGCCTCGTCTATACTCTCGCCGCAGGAATGACATCCCCTGAATAGCGGGCAAGTTACTATGTAATATCCATCCTCGTCTATTTCAATGATTATAGGCAAACGTAAATTTTCCACTATGAATACCTCCAATTGAATATATACATCTCACCGGTGTCAATGTACCTGTCCCCTTGACAACCTCCCCATGACAACCCTTTATCTTTCCAGGTAGTATTGTTTAAAACCTTCTCCCAATACCTCGTGCACATCAGCTAAAATCACAAAGGCACGCGGGTCTTTCTGGTAAATTAA
>LDZU01010054.1_pt1 | contig 13538 bp, 13 predicted proteins | sample 615531 | NCBI WGS metagenome assembly LDZU01 (sample SAMN03408293, study PRJNA278302) | terrestrial metagenome | isolation source: oil reservoir sample SB2 | place: USA: Alaska, North Slope, Schrader Bluff formation | collected 2011-09 | reverse complement strand
GACTCTAGTGAAAAAACTCTAATTTCTGGGAAATAGCTAATCTGATTCCCCACAAATATATCGGATTTTACGCGTTTTATGGGATTGAACCATCAAAAATGCATAAAAAAACACAAGACGCCCCACTTTCAAACAGAGCACACCCTTTTTGCAGTAGACTCACCTAATATTTTAGCAATATTTAAGCATTACTCTAAAAGGTGGGCTTTTAAAGTGATTATAGCTAGTTAAAATATAGTTTTGTCTTCCCTAGCTCATTATTGAGTGCAGTTAGCATAGAAACCCTGTAATTTATGGACACAATGGACATGAAAATTGGCCATTTTATCACTGAAAATCCCCCTTAGGAAGGGATTTTTTGCTCTTTTCAGACTCTGGTTATGCCTTTTAAGCCATTGGTTGGGAGTTCGAGTCTACCCACGCTCATATTCCCATTTAAAAAACATTGTGGCTGGGAGTCCATCGATTGCTCTGGTGTCCACACCAGAGCAATTCTATGAGGAATGACAAATCAATCTCATATTTACTATCATTATCAAGGACCTTACAGTCAATCCCATAGGGTGCGCACCAAATCTCGTCTTTTTTTATAAAGATGTTTCTGGAGTCCCCACATGAAACGTCACTTTCAAACCCACTCCATTTGGATAAAAACTGGCAATCAATTATAAGTGAAAAATATTATCATAGCGGAGAAGATATAAAGTAGATTGGGAGACAACACCATTACTATCAAAAGTATTTAGCAGCAAATTCACATTAAAATAATCGTCGTTTTTGAACCAACCCACTATTTCGATATTATTTTATAAAATTTTTGCATTTTTCAGCGAAATTTGGCAGTGGGTCGGTTATAAATCCGGTTGTTGGATAAAGGGGTTTAAGAATTATTGGAATTTTGCTTGTAAATTATTACCTCCCAACCCAACCTACAAAAGTATGCGATTTAAATTTATCGAATTTAGACGAGCACCTGGTTAGATTACTAAACTGAAATTCTTAAAATCGTTCGGGATATTTGAAACTGACCCCCCTTTATTCAAATGTAAATTCCAGGTTGCCCAAATCCACAAAAATGAACACAAAAACTGGTTGAAAGCACCATCTGGACATGTTATGCTTTAGTCACAATGCACAGGAGAAAAACATGAGCTTCGGAAATAATCTTAAATACCTTCGCACGATCAACAACCTGACCCAGGAAGATCTGGCAGAAAAGATGACAGTATCACGTCAAACTATCTCCAAATGGGAATCCGACGCCGCATACCCGGAAATGGAAAAAATCTTTAAGCTTTCCGAACTGTTCAGCATCTCACTGGACAAGCTGCTAAAAGAGGATTTAACTAAAAAACGGGATGCCTATTCAGAGATTCGCATCGAAACCGTCGATCGTTTCCGCATGGCGCGTTATGTTGTCATCAGCCCTGAGCCGGAAAATGATTCGATTGCCCACATGAAAAAGTGGCTGTCGGAAAGCGGTTTGCTGGACTACCCTGGCTATAAACCCAGGCTGATCGGCTGGGATTTCCCCCATCTTTCCACCGAACAGGTTAATGTTTACGGTTTGCGGGGATATGTTTCAGCCTATATCGTGCCGGAAGACTTCACACCCCGCTGCGGCGGTGCTGAGATCGCCTGGCAGGATAAGGACACCTATGCGGTCATCACCATCACCGATCCATTCAGGGATGCCTTTGACCTGATCCCCAACGCTTACAAGACCATGCTTGCCTATATCAAGCAAAACAAGCTAGATATGAAATCCTGTGAGAATCGAATCTGCTTTGAAGAGGTTTACGAACAGAATGGCGTCCAATACATGGATGTCTATGTACCCATTGATCAGGTGTAAAAACCGAAGATGATTAACCATCAGAACAAATAATCAATGGATCAATCCCCCACAAATTGAACAAAAGCAAGATACACTGAGTTGGATGTGTCTTTTAATCCATCGACCTCAAGCTCATCCGGCAGCCGCCACCCACAAGTCTCAATGATCAGCAGATCCTGCTTGAATAATTCAGGGTCAAGCGACAGTCGACGAATGGCGAAATCAAGCGCTTCTTGAGCTGGCAGCGCTGTGTAAGTTAAATAATATTCTGGTGAAATTCTCGCTACACCCTGCAAAGCCAAGCTAGTAATTTTCTGATCTCCCTGTTTGACGCGAATTTCTGACCCCTTTAAGGTCTTCAAATTATGCTGCACCTCGTTTTTATTGTATAAGCCCTGGTTAATACCCGTCCCCTCAAATAGATCGCGCAATGCATCCGCTTCTCCCCCCATCCCGGAGTGCACACTCACAAAAATGATCCTGTTGCCCTCTGGAAAAGTAAACTCGGAGACACAGGCATGTCCATCGCCAAAGATGCAGTGATCACCCGGTAAGAATTTGATTTTTATGGGATTTTCGATGCTATTTTGTGATTTTTTGGGGTCAACAACAATGGTGATCGGTGCCGCCCCATCCTCAAAATCAATGGGAATAAAATTATTCTCAACCAAAGTTTCAACTTGAACCTGACTCTGTGGTGCTTTTTCCGTGACCTGTACCGGGGGTTCTTCTTTTTGAGAGACAAGCGGAAAATAATAGGTAAATTCAGGCGATTCAACTTCGTCTGCTCTCACAGAGATAAGCTCAGGCTGCATTACTATTTCATTCTTTTGTCTCATTTCATACGCGATTAAATCAAGAAAAACCGGGAAAAGGTGCCTGACTGAAAACATCAAGCCAATCCCAGTAAAAAGGCAGAAAACGATAAAGTACTTCCGCCATCGATTTTTGAGAAGTAAAGAAACCAGTTCTGAATTCATCCATTTCCTGGACATTTGCCGAGGCTTTTTCCGTGATCAAAAAGGTGTTGATTTATCTGAGAAAAAGGCGCAATAATTACTTCTTGGCTCTTTTTGTCAGATACCGCTTTCCCTCAAATGCTGCCAGAACGGTGCTGATGCTTATCAAGCCAATGCCAAAGGCCAATCGCAGGATATCCCCGCTGCGGAGATTGCCGTCACCGCCCATTTTCGGTCGGGGTGTTGCTGTGACAGACGTGTTTACAGGGGTGCTGGTCGCTGTGGACGTTGGCGTGCTTGACGGAGTATTTGTTGGCGTTGCCGTATTCGTTGCAGTGGGCGTTGATGTTGAGATACGCGTTGCAGCAGAAATCGACGTGCTCGTCTGGGCTGGCGGCGGCATTTGCAAAATCTTATAACGGCGAAGCAGTTGGTATTCATCGCCGCACCAAAAAGTATCACCTTCCACCAGATCACAGACGGCACCGACGGGGGGAGGTGGTTCGTCCGGCTCAAGACAATAAGCCAGCACTTCCCAGCCGGTATCGTGCTCCACAACAAAACGCTGCGCCGTCGGTCCGCCCGGCACATCCCCAACGCCTAAATCCTCAGTAACTTTCCAGCCATAAGGAGGCGGGTTGGCATCGAGCTGCTTTGAAACAATGTCTAGCTGATTTGAATCAATATCTGGCTGCAAGAAGCGCATACCATACAGAAAACTCAAAGCAAAAATCAAGATACCAAGGCCAACAAGAAGGGCAAACTTCGACATAACACCCTTTTCTTTTTCAGGTATTTCTTCTTCTGCGGCTTCAAAGCCAACATTTCCGATGTCAAAAGTTTCATTGGTAGCAGTTTCAACGGCAGCGGTTTCAGCGGCAGTCTTTTCTGCGCCAGGAGTCTCCGCAGCAGGCATTTCTGCGGTACCCTTTTCAATTTCGGTTCTATCCATCTCATTTTCCATGATGACATTCCTCGCACAGTATGCAGCAAGTTTTATGCCATTATTCAGGAATTTTCGATAGAGAGGTTTTTTTATAAATTAGTGATCAAAGCCCCCAATTGTGATTGTCCACCCTATATTGAAAATCTTTAGTTATCCTTTTACATCCAAGAACCTAAAAATAGTTCCAAATAATACCTACATAAATGGAAGAATTTCAGGATTAAACTCGAAAAGCTAAGTTTTTAACTAAACTTTAGGAATACTTACAAAGACATTAATAAATTAAGATACGAGAATCCTGCTACAAAACCTACAGCAATTAGTAAGTTCTCAATAAACTGACCGGACTTTCGTTTTGCCAAATCCTGGATAATCATAATACTGCAGATGATAAATGAGGTGATCATCAAAAAATGTGTTCGGATGCCGCTTGACCAAATTGTCGGAGAGAATGCCAGAATGAGCCTTGAAATCAGTCCCAGGATTAATACACCGAGAGCAATGGTGCTTTTCCAGGTATTCCCGAAAATTATGTAGATCAAAATCAAAATAACAAATGCTGTCATCAGCAGCAAGAACAAAGGAATATACGACTGAATTCTTGTGAAGTTTCCCAGGGTGATCAGTCCATATTGAGTAATTTCGGTGTCGATAGACGCCAGATGTGGAAACAGGCGATCCACAATCACATAAAAACCATTGCCAAATACCAATGACATCACAAGGGGGATCAACGCAAAGACTTTGTATAAAAGATCTTGGTACTTTGAAAAAATCGCGATGGCTAATAACGAGCTGAAAATAAAGAAAAGGAAATTAAAATTAAAAACATATTGTGCCAGGGTCGATGAAATGCCAATCTCCAATTTTTCCACAAAAGAAATGTAATTAAAATCAATAAACCATCTTATTTCAGCCTGCTGCCTCAGGTGATTTCCCGGCGCTGTCAGTGTAAATACAATGCTACCGAGACATAAAACAAGCCCCATCACGATAAACCAATGGAATCTTTTATTCAAAATGAGGTAAACAGCTGAAGTTAAGAACACAATTCCTAAAATGACAGCCATAATTTCCTGGTTGACTGCAAATATCAAAAACAAACCCGACAGGATATATTCAATTAGCCGAATCTTCTTCTTACCCAAAAGGATCTTTTTAACCACAACCAAAGCCAGCAATCCAAAGGTAAGCGGCCAAATGTAATTGATTGATATGGTGACCCAGCCTGCTGAAAGCATTTCTCGTAACGGAAAAAGAAACAAAAGGAACACGATAAACCAGTTGAAAACTTTCTTATTTTTCTCTACAAAGAGTTCTGAGAGCGCCACACCCAACAAAACCAACACCCCAGAATTCAGGACCCGCCAGATGATGGAGGGCAGTTTTAGAAAAGCGACAACAAAAAATTCCAGGATCAGCCTGGAACTCCACTCAAAATAACGCCCCTTATAAAAAGCCCAATCGAAAATTCCAGAAGGATTCCCTTTAAAGAAAACATCATCTGCTATCGGAATGGGTGCAAGAAGGTGGACAAGCAGCATGCCAAACAACAAAACGAGGAACGGCAAGTTCTTTTTTTTGAAAAATTTTTTTATTGATTGTTTTTTCAAGAACTGATCTCCTTAAGGCTTGCTTACAACTTGATCCGTTTTGATAAAGACACGCTGCCCCCGGCTGATGAATTTGATGTAAATGTCATAAGATGCTCCCTCTAAATCAAGAAACTGATGATTCACCCTGGATAAAAAGCCGGCTTTGGAATAATCAATGTCATCCGCATATTGATCGTTAATGTCGTCTCTTTCGGTGAGTGTTGTCGGTAATTCTTATCCCCATGTCGGCAGGTGCATTCCCTGGAATGAAAGCCCAGCCGGTAATCGCAGTAAAATTTCGATCGACCCTGACCATATCAATCTGCCACGCAACCCTACCCTCTTCTGAAATGTTTGTGATTGCCACGGGATGAATCAGGCTGTAATCTAAAATTTGGACAACAGCAAATACAAAGAAAATAACGAAGCCAAGCAAAGACAACTTCACAATAAATTTTTTCTTAACAGCTTTTTTATGGGACAAAATGCCTCACATTCACATCGGAAATTTCATTTGCTATAAATTTTCACTTTGATCTTATGAGATATTACCATGAAACCCTGCTCAAATCATTACATAATTTCGCAGCTGGACCCACCAAAACATCCATTGAACCCAATTCGAAAACCTATCCTTTCTTTACAGCATCTTCACGATTTTTTCATAAGTCTAATGCATAATAAAAACAATAGAAGAAAAAGTCACAGATGAAAATCTTGTTGAACATATTGGAGAACAAATGAAAAATATAAAAAATCACAAAATAATTACGATGGCCGTGCTTCTTGCATCCATCTTTTTACTGGGCGCATGCACATTGGCTGATCAAGATCACGTGAGTAAGATTCCCCAGGTAGAAGACAAAGCGATCTCAGACGAAGAACCCGAAGTCCTGGCTGAAGAAGAAATCGAAACCATGGAGGTTGTTGAAACAAATGAGGTTGAAGAGGATCTGATCACGGAAAATCCAACGGAAATTGCAGAACCCTCAGATCAAGAAAGTACTGAATCGGTCACTCTGGCAAGTGTATTAACGGATGACGAAGTCGCCGGACTGGTTTATATGCGAGAAGAGGAAAAATTGGCTAAGGATGTTTATCTTGGGTTGTATGATTTGTGGGGATTAAACATCTTCCAGAACATCGCCAGCAGCGAACAAACCCACACAGATGCAGTCAAAAATCTGCTCGACTTGTTTGATATTGAAGACCCTGCGGACAATTCCCCAACCGGCGTCTTTGCCAACGAGGATCTGCAGAAGCTTTATGATGACTTAATGGTCATCGGAGCGCAGTCCCTGGGGGATGCCCTGAAGGTTGGCGGGGCTATCGAAGAAATTGACATCCTCGACCTGCAGGAATACCTTGAAACACCCCAAAACGATGAAATCCGCAGGGTCTATCAGAACCTTTTAAGCGGGTCTGAGAACCACTTGCGCGCTTTTACCAGCACCCTGGAACAGCAAACTGGTGAAATTTACAAGCCCCAGTACATGAGTCAGGCTGATTATGATGCTATCGTGACAAGCAGCTCGTCCCGCGGCGGGCGTGGGAGAGGCAACCGACCCTGATCCATAAATCTTATTAAATCAAAAGCACCCACCATCCATCATAAGGTGGGTGCTTTGTTTTAAAAGAAAACTTAACTATTCTTGTGAAGCTTTGCTATCCTTAAACACCAGAACCCAATCGTCCTTATGGGTAGTTGCTCCCACAAGTTTATTTGAATGGGATATCGCACCATGACGGCAGCTGTCCTCACACTGACCGCAATAGGCACAACGCGCCGGATAATGTAACAATGTGTATTCTTCACGTGATTTTTTATTAATATGCAATGCTTCTGCGGGGCAATCCCTGACGCATAATCCACATCCACTGCATTTATCAGGATCAAAAACAATCGCACCCCGGAAACCTTCAGGCAGTTCCATTGCTGCAAATGGATATTTTATTGTTTCAGGTTGTTTGATCATCGCTTCAACAACAGCATTTAAAAGGGTGAAACGTTTTTTAATTTTATCCATGTCAAACGCCCATTAATATAACGAATCCGATTTGCAATAATGCCAACGGTACTAGAATCCGCCAGCCCAACCCTGCTAATTGGTCGATTCTCAACCTGGCAAAGATGGCGCTGGTTCCACTCAGGACAAGAATGAGAATCAGGCATTCAATCACAAAAATTGCAATGGCTAAAATAGGATGACTCATTTTTATCCAACCAAAATACAGATCAATCAACAAGAATATGCCCACCACTGCCTGGATATCCATCACTAAATTCCAAAAACCTAATTTTGCACCTGAGAATTCTGTCAGAGACCCACCCACAACCTCTGATGTGGCTTTGGGAATATCAAAAGGATCCCTTTTTAATTTCCCAATTAATCCAACAACTGCAAGAACAAACCCTAACGGCTGGAAAATAATGAATGGACCCAATCTCCCCTGTGTTTCCATGATTGTTGAAACTGACCAGGAACGACCCAATATCGCCGGTCCGCTAAGCGCAATCAGCAGCGGTACTTCATAAGAAAAGAATTGCAGTAATGACCGTCCACCACCCAGAACGCTGTAAATACCCAAAGAAATGATCCCTGCCAAATAATAAGCAAGGGTTGGTACACTCATCAAAAATATAATAACGATTAAATCTCCCTCAAATGAAAATGGCGTGTACCCGGCAATGGGGACATATAAGCCAGCTGTGAGCACGGAGCTCAACGAGATCAAAGGAAGCAAAGTGGCTAAAAAGTCATTAGCATTCTTAGGAAGCAAATCTTCCTTGCTAAATAGCTTTATCAAATCAGCTAGAGGCTGATACCAGGGTGGACCTACCCGACGTTGGAACCGTGCCAGGAATTTCCGGTCTAACCATTCAAAAGTTAAACCAGAAATAACTAAAAATAAGAAACCTGGAAATACCAATAAATGAAATAAACTTCTAAACACAAAGATTAATCCTCATCGATCTGCACATGCAATACAAAGATCAACACCAGCCAGGACAACCGGGATATCTGCAACGTTTATTTCTGATAATTGCACGGGCAGCAAACTCAAAGCGGCCAATGTTGGCGTTCGCACTTTCAATCGAGCAGGTTTGTCGCTGCCGTCACTCCGCAGGTAATAAAACAACTCGCCGCGAGGGGCTTCAGAGCGAATAATAACCTCCCCCTCAGGAACCCTTCGAGGTGCATGGACAACAACATCACCCCTGGGCATCTCCCGGATAATAGTTTCGCATAAATTTAAGCTCACCCGGGTTTCCTCCACTCTGACAAAGGTCCTTGCCCATGCATCACCGTCTGAATGGGTGATCACCTTGACCTCAAGCTGGTCATAAGGTGGTAAAGACGCATCCCTTCGCATGTCAACATCAACGCCTGAAGCACGGGCAATTGGACCTACCACGCCATAAGCTTTTATCAAATCGGGGGATATTGGTGCAACGCCTTTGGTCCTTGCTATCGCTGCAGGTTCGGATTCGATAACGTCCAACAATCCCTCAACCTGTGAATGAAGTTTTATCAGAATTTTTCTGATCATCTCACCTTTTTCCTCATCCAGATCAAAGCGTACACCGCCAATTTGATTAGCGGCATGGGAAATTCTACCCCCGGAAACCTCTTCCATAATATCCAGCACCATCTCACGATCATGCCAGGTATGCATAAATATCGTGTCCAAACCAATATGTTTAGCCAGAATACCCAACCATAAAAGATGACTATGAATACGCTCCAATTCGCACATCAAAGCCCGTATGTACTGCGCCCTTGGAGGAATTTCGATGCCTAATAAAGCCTCTACAGCATAACAATAGGTTGTTGTGTGCACATGAGAACAAATGCCACAAATTCGTTCTATCAAATGAATATTTTGCACATAGGTCCTCTGCTGCGCTAATCGTTCAATGCCCCGGTGGACATAACCCAACCTTAAAGACCCACCAAGAACCTTTTCACCGGAGATATCAACCATCATTGATAAAGGTTCTTTCAAAAGAGGATGTTGTGGACCAATTGGAATTGATATTTTATCCATTTTTCTCCTTTTCACCAATAAAAGGCGGCCCCTGGTCCCACTCATCAGGCAGCAATAAGGGCGGCGTTTCATCCCGCCCAGTAAATTCTATGCCAAACATCTCAGCTGCTTCGCGTTCATAAAAATCTGCTCCTGGAATGGTTGAGATGATTGAAGGTAATTTTGCTGACTTCATAGGAAGTCTCAGCAACAAAGAAAATCCGGAACCGCTCCAAAAATTGTAAAAAACCTCAATTTCATCTGGCTGATTCTTTCGTTGCTGCACTGTAATTGCTGAGAGATGGCAGTAATCGAAAGTTTTGAATATGACGTCAATCACTGGTTTCAATTGATCTGGCGTTATTGAAAGGGTATGGTCACCATGGACGCCATCATAAACCTCACATTGACAGCCAGCATTTGTTTTTATTTCAGCACATAAATCTTCTAATTTAATTGGCGTCACCATTTGAAATCCTTTCCCTCAATTTTAGTAAACCCTCAATAATTGCTTCAGGTCTCGCAGGACACCCAGGGATATAAATGTCTACGGGCAAGGCCTTATCTACACCGCCCAACACTGTATCGCTGTTAACAAAAACCCCACCAGTATTACTGCAGCTGCCTACTGCAACAACGTACTTTGGAGAAGGCATTTGCGAATAAATTTGTACCAGGCCATCCCTGGTTTGTTGGGTTACAGGTCCAGTACACAATAAAACATCCGCATGCCTGGGAGACGCCTGGGTAATGATACCAAGACGTTCAATATCATATCGAGGTGTTAACAAATCTAAAATCTCAATATCGCACCCATTGCAACCACCTGTATTAAAATGAATCACCCAGATCGAATTTTTTTGAGCCCAGCGATAGGTTCTCTGGATAATATTGGTTAATATCAATTTTCGTCTCCCTTACTTATTCGTGTTTTCTATGGGCTAAAACAACTGCACTTATTGAAAGACCAATCAAATAAAATAATCCCAGTGCAGAATTCCCAATCCCTAAAGGGAATGTTGCTAAAACAAGGACAGCCACATGAGTAATACCAAATAACAAACCAAGTCTGAAATAAGTTGTATAAGATAACCGAACTTCTACAGGCGGCAGCTTTTGACCACCAGAATAAGGCAAATGTTTATCAGGATGGTCTGGTCCATGGGCAGAATGCTTGCGAAGAAACACATAAAGTACAGATAACAAACCGAAGAAAAGAATAAATGCTATGGGTGGACTGAGAAGTAATTGTTGTATCATACCGCCATCCAATTAATGACCTGATCGATCCAATTTATCCAGGGAGTCGGGTAAACACCCATAAGTACGACCAAAATTGACAACAACGCTACAGGGATCATCAACCAGTTAGAAATCCGCCTATTTGATGAAGAAAACAATAGAGCTTTGGAACTTTCAGAAGAGGTGTCAAAAACCTTGACAATCAGCGGTAGATACCCACCTAAACTGATGATTGAACTTAGCATAAATATCACCAAACAACTAATTGCAAATATATCCCCGGCTGTTATTGCTGTTGCGAATATCATCCACTTCCCATTAAATCCAGCTAATAAAGGAATGCCAGCTAAACCTGCCAGTGCAATAGAAAAACATACTGCGGGAAATGGCATTTCTTTTGCAGCGCCTTTAAGATCATCAACATCCTGAGTCCCATAATAATATTCAAAAATTCCCACGCAAAGAAATGCAAGGGATTTCATCCCTGCGATAATCAAAAATAGAAACAAAGCTGCAGAGAAAGCCTGATCTAGCCCATAATAAAAACCCATTCCAAGCCCAAACATCAAATACCCTGTTTGACCAATGGAAGAAAAGGATAAAAATCGCCTGAGTAAGGGCTGCCTGAGCATCCGTATTGCGCCAACAAGCATGTTCAGACACGCAAACAACATCAGGTACACACCAAGTTCTCGATTCGTCAAACCTAACCGAAGACAAATCACGGGCATAATAAACAACATACTTTTAGATAACACCCCCGCCAGTAAACCACTCACAGAGCTTGGCGCGTGCCCATAAACATCCGGCACCCAGGTGTGAAGTGGGACAACACCGGCTTTAAGGCTGAATCCCAAAAGAAAACAAGCTGCCCCAATTCGAGTGAATGTGTCCGTTACTGCTAAAGGTTGATACAAGTGCATATCACCTGTGCTTCTGTAAACGTAATAGATGCCCAGCAGCAGGATCATTGTCCCAATGCTGCTCATGATGAGGTATTTGAAGCCGGCTTTGATGGAAATTTCCTGTTGAAATCGAAAAGCAATTAATGCACTGGCAGCAACTGTCGTTAATTCTGTGAGCAAGAATAAGTTGAATAAATTCTTTGACAGGAAAATGCCCATTAACCCAGCCAAGGTTATTAAAACCAAAGGATAGAACACGACATATCGTGGGTCCTTTGAAAGGTACTCGCCAGAAAAAATTGTGATTAATATCCCAACAATCAGAGCGATGACCAATATAAAGACTCCATAGGCATCGGGCTTATATACAACCCCACCGAAGGATTCCATACCAAAAAAGATTTCCGGGTTTAATATAATCGTCGGGAGTTGTCGATATAGCATCAGCAGCGCAATTAATGCCCCAAACAATATCAGAACAGTTAACAAGGCTTCTACCCGGTTGCTTAAATTAAAAGTCCGGCAGACAACATAAATTAAGAAAGCACCAAGAATCAATATCCCGATAGGGATAATAATCAAAATAGAACTCGGCATCAATTTAATCCCCCAAAAATACCAGCCAAGCCCTTAATCGTCCAGGCTAGCAATGGGCCAGGCATCAAGCCCTCAATAATTAAGAATACTGTCACTGCAATTGTTGGAATGATCAATCCTCGGGGTGTTGATCCTGATAAATCTTCCGGTTTGGGTTCACCGAAAAAGATCCCACCAAAAAATCGTAGGGCATAGATCACCGTCAATATTGAGCTGATTAATGTTATTACCGTCAATGCTGTGGAAATATTTGACTCAAAACCACCGGCAAAGATCATCCACTCGCTATTAAATATTCCAAGAGGCGGCATTCCGGAGATGCCCAACACACCAATGGCAGCACAAACACATAGCGCTGGAAACTTTTTTCCAAGCCCTGAAATATTTTGGATATCCCTCTCTCGAGCTACTGAAATAACAATGCCAACAACCATGAATAATAACGCCTTGACAATGGCGTGATAAACAACATGCATAATTGACCCCTGCATACCGCTGGCGGTCAGAGTTCCCAACCCAAACAGGATATACCCCATCTGGCTGACTGAACTGTAGGCAATAATTCGCTTAATATCCTTCTCCGCCAAAGCCATCAACGCACCATAGACCTCAGAGATCAATCCGGCAATCATCATCCAAACAGCAAAGTTTTGCAGGGTTTCAATTGGAAACATGGAGAAAGGGAAGCGTAAAATGCCATAGGTGCCCATGGATAACATTGCAGCTGCCAGGATAATCGTCACTGGCATGGGTGCAACCGTGTGCGCGTCAGGCAGCCATATATGTAACGGGAAAATAGCCATCTTAACTGAAAACCCAATAATAAAGAACAATGTCAGAAATACCTGAACATTTTGAGCTAAAGAACTTGCATGTTGTGTTAGCTCAGTCAAATTGGCAGTGCCAAAATTGATATACAGTGTCACCAAACACACCAAGACCATCAATGACCCTAAATGCGTAATGATAAAGTACTTCAAAGCTACTTTGAATCGAATCTCGCCATGCCCCCATAAAAGGATCAATAACACAGATGCGATCAGCATCAATTCCCAAAAGACGTAAAACAAGAAAACGTCATTGGCAAGCGTTGTGCCAGACATACCCAGACTGAACAACAACAATAATGCATAATAATAATTGCTGTTCTTCTCACCTGTCTCCTCCCCCAGGGAATAAATCATCGCTGCCAATGTAACTAAAACCTCAGTCAATAAGAAAACCATGGATAGCCAATTTAAAGCCAGGCTGAAGGAAATACTCATATTTGGAATCCATCTCATTGAGAAGATGATTTCACTTTTATTTCTTAAAGAGGGTAATAAAAGTATAGGAATGATCAACGCAAAACCCTCGCTGATAATCCCAATTATGGCTGCCTGGTTTTTTGTCGCTTTTTGCCAAACCAGCAATATAAGAACACCTAAG
>LDZU01010034.1_pt1 | contig 13618 bp, 11 predicted proteins | sample 615531 | NCBI WGS metagenome assembly LDZU01 (sample SAMN03408293, study PRJNA278302) | terrestrial metagenome | isolation source: oil reservoir sample SB2 | place: USA: Alaska, North Slope, Schrader Bluff formation | collected 2011-09 | reverse complement strand
TCATAAAATATTTCTTCGATTTCGGGGGTAAAGAAATATAAATAATTATAAATCACATAAAAAGCGTTTTTGGTTAAGCAGTCAGGTTATTACAGGTTTTACACACCCCTAAATCACCTCTCCAGAGGGGACTTTTTCGCCCGCACCGTCCATTGACGCACCCAACCAAGTCCAGCCTCGCAGCAGCGTTTGAACACCAAACAAAATGAGTTGCTTGAATTCTATGTATCGGTCATCGAGTGAATCCGCCAAAACGGATTTTTATCGAGATACCGGTCACTGAGCAGGCCGTCGTCAGGCGGGCGTATTGTTTCATAATATTGACAAAAAAAGCCTGCACTTCAGGCAGGCTTTCAACATTTGATTTCAGTTTACGGACTTATTCGCCCGCAGGTGTCCATACCGTTGAACGGCCGACAAGTCCCCATTTATCCAGTGACCCTTTTACATTCAGATTTCCCTCTTCATCAAGCCACATATTACAATTGTAGGTCTTCCCGCTTTCCGGATCATATATACGCCCCCTTTCCCATTTCTCATTTTTTTCATCATAGGAAAATCCCCATACAATTTCAAGACCCAGGATAGGACGAAGCTGGAGTTTATCATCGGGATTGTTTCGGTCATATTTGGTTTTCCCGGCATCTGGATCATCGGCGGGGTAGACTTCTTCTTCCAGCCAGACAATCTTTCCCCGGTACTCATTTTTGTCACGGACAATTTCTACCTTGGAATCGTTTCCTTCCGTGTACCACAATCCGAGTACATCATCACCCGACGCAGCATACAGTGGAAAAGCCAAACTCATTAAAAAAAGAACCAGAGATGCACGTGCGATTTTTTTCATTATTCCCTCCTGTTACAGGTTATTTATAGTAATATACGAAGTTCTAATGGCATAATAAAACTGTCATAATGGCTCATTTATTGCATCTAAATTGTCAACATGACAGATATTCTTTTTTTGGCATTTTATTTGTCTATTATTTATGTAAAAAGAAAGGAGTGAGGCAATGAATTTTGATAAATATACTGAAAAGAGCAGAGAAGCGATTCAACATTCTCAGTTTGTTGCAGAAGAATACGGACAGGAAGAAATTCTTCCGGTCCACCTGCTGTATGCATTACTGACACAGGAAGACGGACTGATCCCACGGCTGATTCAACTGAGTGATGTGTCTTTGGAGGGCTTCATCCAAAAAGCAGAGTCACACATCCGCCAGCTCCCCCGCCTGGGAAAAGTTACCCAGGGGCGACTGGGACGGGAGATGGTGCTGGTATTAAGAGACGCAGAAAAAATTTCTATTCGCATGAAAGACGACTATGTGAGTGTGGAACACCTCTTTTTAGCCCTGATGGACCAGGAAAGTCTAACCGGATTATTTACTGAATTGGGTCTGGACAAGGACAACTTTTTGTCTGTCCTCCAAAAAGTTCGAGGTGGTCAGACCGTCCGGGATGAAAATCCTGAATCAAAATATGAAGCTCTGGAACGGTTTGGTGTGGATTTAACGCAGCGGGCCCGTGACGGGAAACTGGATCCAGTGATCGGCAGGGATGAAGAAATCCGTCGGACTATTCAGGTTCTTGCGCGCCGAACAAAAAACAATCCGGTATTAATCGGTGAACCCGGTGTGGGAAAAACAGCCATTGTTGAAGGATTGGCACAGCGGATAGTCAATGCGGATGTTCCGGAATCCCTGAAAAACAAACGTATTATCATGTTGGATATTTCATCGATCCTGGCAGGAGCAAAATACCGGGGAGAATTTGAAGACCGGTTCAAGGCCGTATTGAAAGAAGTGGAGAAATCCAATGGTCAGATTATTTTATTTATCGATGAATTGCATCTTATTGTCGGAGCGGGGAATGCCGAAGGTGCTGTAGATGCCGGTAACATGTTGAAACCGGCACTGGCCAGGGGTGTTTTGCACTGTGTAGGAGCCACAACCCTGAATGAATATCAAAAATATATCGAAAAGGATTCCGCACTGGAACGCCGGTTTCAGAAAATTTATGTGGGTGAGCCTTCCGTGGAAGATACTATCTCCATTCTTAGGGGAATCAAGGATAAATACGACATCCACCATGGGGTCAGGATAACCGATGCAGCCCTGGTAGCCGCGGCACGACTTTCAAACCGTTATATTTCTGACCGCTTTCTTCCGGATAAGGCCATTGACCTGGTAGACGAAGCGGCTTCCCGACTGAGAGTGGAAATTGACAGCATGCCAGAAGAACTGGATGAACTTGAGCGCCGCCGTGTTCAGCTTGAGATAGAAAAACAGGCCCTGAAAAAAGAAAAAGATGCCCGTTCAGTTGAGCGGTTGAAAAAACTGGATCAGGATCTGGCCGATCTTAACCGGAAACTGGAAAACCTGAAAGACAAGTGGATGGCCGAAAAATCACTCATTCAGGGCATTCAACATCTGAAAGGCAGCATCGACAAGCTGAAGGCAGAGGAAACAGATGCTGAACGCCGGGGTGACTATGAAAGAGTGGCACAAATCCGTTACGGGGCCCTGGTGGATATGCAGAAAAAACTGGAAAAAGAAAAGGGAAAACTGGAAAAACTCCACTCTGAATCCCCCCTGCTAAAAGAAGAAGTCGACGAGGAAGATATCGCCGAAGTCGTCAGCCGGTGGACGGGAATTCCTGTAAACCGGATGCTTCAATCTGAAAATGAACGACTATTAAGCCTGGAAGAACACCTTCACGAACGGGTTGTGGGGCAGGATCAGGCACTGGAGGCCGTGTCGAATGCCATCCGCAGAAGCCGGAGCGGACTTGCAGATGAGAACCGGCCTATCGGATCATTCCTCTTTCTGGGTCCCACAGGTGTGGGAAAAACAGAACTTTCCCGGGCTCTGGCAAATTTTCTCTTTGATGATGAAAATGCCATGATAAGGCTGGATATGTCCGAATTTATGGAACGGCACTCTGTGGCCCGCCTGATTGGTGCACCTCCTGGATATGTAGGATATGAAGAAGGTGGAAAACTGACAGAAAGCATCCGCCGCAGACCCTATTCGGTCATTCTTCTGGATGAAATAGAAAAAGCCCATCCGGATGTCTTCAATATTTTGCTCCAGATACTGGATGATGGACGACTGACTGACGGGAAGGGAAGAACGGTGGACTTCCGCAACACGCTGATCATTATGACCTCAAATCTCGGATCAGATCTGGGGAGGGAGGTCTTTGAAAAGGGCACCTCATACGATACACTGGATCCCCGTTTACGCGACCGGATACGGCAACATTTTAAGCCGGAGTTTATTAACCGGATTGATGAGATTATGACATTTCATGCTTTAACACGTGTACAATTAAAAGAAATTGTGGATATCCAGTTTAAAAGAGTACAGAAAAGACTCAGCATACAAAACATTCATGTTGAGCTGGATGAGAGTGCCCGGGATTATCTGGCCGAAAAGGGATATGATCCTGATTTCGGTGCCCGCCCCCTCAAACGCCTGATCCAGCGGGAAGTGGAAAACCGGCTGGCCCAGCACCTTTTGGAAGGCAAGATTATCCCTGGGAAAAAATATGTGTTAAAAATGGAACATGGGGATTTACATGTCGAAGCACAATAACCGTGCGTTGATTTGGGCACCATTCGGGGCGGACACATGGGTCCGCCCCAAATTACGGAATGTCTGACTACTGAACTTCTGAACGTCTAAACGTTTAAACGTACAAAAGAAAAGCCCTGAAAGACGCTTTACCAGTCCGCTGTTCAATCCCCTCAACAATGAATGCATTATCCTGCCCGGCGTCGGCTTTGAACATGTCGATTTTATCATCCCAGAAGACTTCTTTCAGGTAGTTGATTTCCAGCTGTTTTAAAGTATGTTTTTCAAGGAAATCCCGGGAGAAGACATCCATAATCCAATCTGCATACCGGGTGTTGTTTACATGTAAATTCAAATCGATATCACTGTATCCCACCTGTTTCCGGTACACCAGCATAGGATATTCGGATTCAGGAATCTTTCGGGGAACGTTGGTTAAAGCATGTTTTCCACGGTTTTCAGGCATTCTGAGGGGAAATTTTTCAACCGGTTGCAAGTGTTTCTGTTTAAAATCCAGCATCACCCACGATGAAGTGGCACGCACCAGGCAGTGACCTTCTGTGTCATTCATGAGAAAATCACGGATAAAAAGAAAATCATCCTTTGTGCCGGAGGATTTTTTCCCCCGGCTTTCAGGCACCTTGGGCCAGGTAATCACTTCCACCTCTTCATCATAAACGGGTATCCGTTCAATTTCGATATGAAACCGGGTCACCACCCAGAAAAGACCCAGTTTTTTCAAGTCCTCATAACCCACTCCCAAAAGCAGGGCATGCGTTACAGCCACATCCTGAAAATACTGGAGCAACGCAGAGGGTTTTAATTGAAGCCGATAGTCTGTTTCGTGACTTTTAATCCGTGTCTTTTGAGAATAAGATTCTTTCATGAGTCCCTCCTATAAGTTGTTAATATACAATGAAATATCTGGAACTTCCTTGTAAAGAATCTTGGAAATATCATGCCTTTTATCTAATATTATGAACAAATGTTCATTACAAAATAGAAAGGAGTTGTATGAAACGAATTGCCATCCCTCTGAATGGTTCCAAATTGTCACCCCATTTTGGGCATTGTGAATTTTTCGGGATATATGGGGTTGAAGCAGGAAAAATCAGGGATATAAAACATCTTGCTCCTCCCACTCATCAGCCCGGTGTGTATCCCCGTTGGCTGGCATCCCTGCAGGTCACAGATATCATTGCCGGAGGCATGGGACAGAAGGCCAAGGATCTTTTTGAATCCAAGGGTATCAGCACCCATATCGGTGTTCCGGACTGGCAACCCGAAGAACTTGCCAAAGCTTTGGGTGAAGGCATTTTACCCACAGGTGATAATACCTGTACACATACTTAAAAAAGGAGATTTATGATAGAAAAAACAGATGTATTGGTTATTGGTGGAAGCGCTGCGGGAGTCGTTGCAGCGGCAACCGGTAAATTTTTCCATCCTGATAAGGATGTCCTCATGATCCGAAAAGAAAAAACGGCTATGATCCCCTGCGGTATTCCCTACATTTTTAGCACCGTCGGCAGCACGGAAAAAAACATCTTCCCTCCTGCCATGGCGGAAAATGCCGGTGTTCGTATTAAATATGATGAGGTATTGAGTATCAATAAGGATGAAAAAACTGCAGCCACAGCTGATGGTACCACTATCCGGTATGAAAAACTTATTTTTGCCACGGGATCACTCCCCAAGAAACTCAGGAGTTTGCCCGGTGTGGATTTAGAAGGAGTTTTTACCATTCCCAAGAATAAAGAATATCTTGACAGTATTCAGCAATACCTGAAAGATAAAAAGAAAGTGATTGTTGTCGGGGGTGGATTTATTGGTGTGGAAGTCTCTGATGAACTGAATAAAGCAGGATTGGATGTAACACTTGTAGAAATCCTGCCAAATATTCTGAACCTGGCTTTTGACAAAGAGCTGGCTGTCCGTGCAGAAGAGCTCTTGAAAGAACGTGGCGTTAAAGTTTTGACTGGTACGGGTGTAAAAGAAATGACCGGTCACGGTCAAAAAGTCACAGAGGTTCAACTGACAAACGGTACCTCATTAGAAACGGATGCGGTCATTCTTTCTGTCGGCTATGTACCCAACACATCATTGGCAAAAGAAGCCGGGCTCAAACTCAATGATTGTGGATTTATCGTTGTTGACGAATATATGCGTACACCTACACCTGATATCATGGCTGTTGGCGATTGTGCAGAAAAGAGAGATTTCATCACGCGTAAAACTACCTGTGTCATGCTTGCATCCACAGCCTGTGCCGAGGGACGGATTGCCGGAATGAACCTTTACAAACTGTCTGCCCTGAAAACATTCAGCGGGACCATTGCCATATATTCCACGGCCCTGGATGTTCATGGTTTTGGAACTGCGGGGTTGACTGAGGCTCAGGCAATAGCTGAAGAATTTGATGTGGTTTCCGGGACATTTGAGGCACCGGACCGCCATCCCGGATGTCTGCCGGGAATGCATAATCAGCTTGTGAAACTCATTGTCGCCAAAGATTCCGGAGTTGTAATCGGCGGAGAAGTCATCGGAGGTTCCAGTACGGGTGAACTGACCAATATTCTGGGTTTTATCATCCAAAATAAGATGAATCTGAATGCCGTTCTGACGGCTCAAATCGGCACCCAGCCCATGCTTACCGCCTCTCCGGCCGTTTATCCTCTGACCAAGGCAGCCGAAAATGCCATGAAAAAGATCATGAACTTGCAAAAACCTATATAAATCCTGAAGGCGTTGAGTATATTCAGCACCTTTTTTGATCCCCTGATTTTTTTTAGGATGAATATTGCGTAACTTTAAAAAAGTTGATCCGGGAGTTCTTATGGAAAAATTCATCCGTTCTGTAAATGTAGGTAAATCCATTGTCTATTTTGGGCTCTTTGGGATTCTTTTATGGATTCTGAGCTGGTATGGCATTCCCCTGTTACAGGATTATAGTGGTCTGGAAGCTGTCTATTGTTGGTTTATACTGGGTGGTTGCGGTGTGTTTCTTCCCATGCTTATCACGGTAATTATCAAAACGCGGCGTGACGGGTTTAAAGATTCGCCCCATGAATTTCATAACCGCCTTCGTTTGACAAATTTCAGGTCCGGGGATTTGTTATGGATCCTTTTCGGTATCCTTGTTTCAGCTGCCGGGATGGGACTGATTCTAAAAGGGATGTCCCGGGTTGGACTCCCTCTCACCCTTGAACCACCCTTCCTGAGTTTTTCGGGTTTTCCGGAAGGAAAAACCTGGCACCTGGTTTTTTGGATTCCCTTTTTTCTATTAAATATCTTTGGAGAAGAATTCCTTTGGCGGGGATATCTTTTGCCGCGTCAGGTGACGGCTTTCGGTAAATCAGGCTGGATACTGAATGCCGGGCTCTGGTTCTTTTTCCAAGCTGCTTTTGGCTTTGATTTAATGATCCTGCTTTTACCCCTCCTCATAGTCGTGCCCTGGTTCACCTATATCCGCAAAAACACATGGGTTGGGATAGGAATACATGGCATTATCAGCGGCCTGGCATTTATTGCCCTGTCACTGAACTGGATTTGAGTCGCGTGTGACAATCAGCAACGCGTTGGTTACAGATCGTTCTCCTATAGCATCAGATGGGTTGTTCACAACTTTTCCCTGAACTATCATGGTGGTGGATCCACCGCCATCCAGGTTTAAGGCCTGATGAGCACCAAGCTTTTTCAAATAATCAGCCAGTTCATCCAGGGACATCCCCACACTATGCCGGGGTTGGCGTCCATCCACTGCCATCAGATACAAAGTGTCTTTGGTTTTATCAAAAGCAACAGCCGTCCGTGGATGACGGGTTGTCCTGAATTCCTCGTATAGATTCTCTTCCATATGTTCAATGGAAATTTCACCATCTCTTATGATGCGGGGGATTCCTCCTACCAGGGTAAAAATCGGATCTTCCACAGGTAGAAGCCGGAGTATCAGATTCAAGGTATCTCCTTCTTCAATATGCCTGTCGGCAAACCGCTTGGCTTTTCCATGAGCAGATAATACTATCCCATCCTCAGGTATGACAGTAGATTTCTTTAAAGGCCCCGATAAACCCGATTTTTCAGTTATCACAACCTGAAACCAATCATTGACGGCATATCCTTCAAGGCACCGGGCAGACATCTCGGTTCCCCACCGGTTTGCCGGAGATTCGGAACCCATATAGGGTGTAAACATGACCAGATTATCTTTGTTTCTTGCTCCGTTGACATGACTGATTTCATAACTGATATTGTCCGGTGTTAAAAGAAAGGCATCGAGATCAACAATATGAATAAATGGTTCCTTTGCATCCGTTATACCAAAAACGGACCGGTTTGTTGGATTTTTGATCAATTCTCCCTGAATCACCTGAGCACCGACAGGCATGCCATCGCCCTGAAAAAAGTCAGCATTCACAGCCGCCACAACATTCCCCCTGAATCGGGAAACCATGGAGGATGTCTTTTCCAGGGCCCGAAGCTGATTGCCTGCTTTCATCGTTTCCACAGTTACTGCAGGATTTGAAAGGCATACCGTCACCACGTGGATATCCCAGGGGATAGATTCCTGACGGTCGTGAAAGTACCAAACACCCGGGGCTATCTGTTTACCTTTTGGAGCCCCGGACAGACAGGCGCAAAAAACAGAAAAACTTAAAATAAGGAGAAGATATTTTTTTAAAGACATAGTGATTACTCCGATGATTTACCGGAATATACGAAGAGGATCAGGAAAAATAAAAGGGTAACCCTTTACCTTCTTCTCGTAGAATTCAGGCTTTCGGGATACGATGTTTCAGCAGGAAAAACCATCCTGAAAGTGAACGAGGGCCGGTTACCCGGCCCTCGTTCTGGGGTTGGGGGATGGGAAAATATTTAGTTCTTTTCTCTTTTTACGTATGTTGTATGTAAAAGTTCATGAGATTTATGGCCTAAAGGCTCTTTAAGAAAATCCTTATAGATCCCGATGATTTCCGGGTTTTCATGAGATTTTCGGTATTGCATTTTCTCATCTTCATCATAGATGGCATTTGCCCGTTTCATCCGGATTTCATCGGTCGTGGGAATGGGTTGTCCTCCACCGCCGATACATCCGCCGGGGCAGGCCATAATTTCGATGAAATGGTAGGGAGATTCGCCGTTTTCCAGTTGTTTCATGATTTTCCGGGCATTGGCCAGCCCATGACCGATGGCGACTTTCAGCTCTACTCCTTCCAGAAACTTATATTTTTCAAGAGTCCCTTCAATTTTCAGGGTGGCTTCTTTCACGCCGCTCAGGCCGCGAACTGGTTTGATGTTCAGGTTTTCGAACGGAATTTCCCGTCCGGTAATAAGTTCATACGCGGTACGGAGAGCTGCTTCCATCACGCCGCCGGTTGCACCGAAAATTGCACCGGCGCCGGTGGATTTCCCCAGAATGGAATCATAATCCCCTTCTTCAAGTTTTGTAAAATCTATACCGGCCTGACGAATCATGAGTCCCAGCTCACGGGTTGTTAACACATAATCTACATCTCTGAGGCCGCTGGCCATCATTTCAGGCCGGGCTGCTTCAAACTTCTTGGCCGTGCAGGGCATAATGGATACAACCACCATATCTTTTGGATCCACACCGATTTTTTCAGCATAGTAGGTTTTGGCTAGAGGCCCAAACATCTGCTGAGGTGATTTACAGGTGGAAAGGTGGTCCAGATGGTTGCTGAATTCATGTTCGATATATTTGATCCAGCCGGGTGAACAGGATGTGATCATGGGCAAAGCCACATCTTCTTTATCCCGGATCGCTTGGGTCAATCGTTGGAGCAATTCATTCCCTTCTTCTATAATCGTCAGGTCTGCGGTAAAATCCGTATCAAGCACACTGTCAAAACCAAGGCGGCGCAAGGCTGTTACCAGTTTTTTGGTCACACGCTGGCCGGGCTCAAGCCCCACTTCTTCACCAATAGAGACCCTGATAGCCGGTGCAGTTTGGACAACTACATGTTTTGTGGGATCATAAATGGCATCCCACACATCTTCCACATAGTTCCGTTCTGTGAGAGCTCCTGTGGGACAATGAGTTACACACTGTCCACAATTGGTACACACCACATAGGACAGGGCTTTATCCCAGAAAGTTGTGATGCGCATATCCGCCCCTTTATGAGCGACACAGAGGGCACTGACAGACTGAAGTTCGGTACAGGCTCTGACACAGCGCTGACAACGGATACATTTGCTGTCATCTTTCTGAATCGCCGGTGATGAGATATCTACCTGATCCTCTTTATGAAGATCAATGAAAACGCCCTGATCGATCCGATATTCATTGGCCAGGGCCTGCAGTTCACAGTTCCCGTTGCGATAACACCGGAGGCAGTCTCCCCGGTGTTCACTCAGCAATAATTCAATCACGTGCTTCCGGGCTGTCCGCACCAGACGACTGTTGGTATATATTTCCATCCCTTCAGCCACCGGTGTGGCACAGGAAGCCTGAAGGGTCCGTGATCCTTTTACTTCCACCATACAGACCCGGCAGTTGCCTGCAACACAGAGATCTTCATGATGGCAAAGTGTTGGAATGTGTACACCCAGCAATTTTGCTGCATCCAGGATCGTGGTATTCTCCGGCAGGGATACCGGGGTACCATCGATAGTTACAGAAATCATTTTTTGTATATTTTCACTCATGGATTCCTCCGGGATTAATAGATAATTTCTTCACGAAAATTTTCAACAATCGAAATAAAAGGATTGGCGACACTCTGACCAAGCCCACATTTCGATGCGACCCGCATGGATTTAGCCAGTTTAACCAGTTCATCCAGGTAGGTGGCGGAGCGCTTTTTGTGCTTGATCGCCTGGATTCCCTTTACCAATTGCTGGCATCCCACACGGCAGGGAGTGCACTGGCCACAGGATTCTTCCTGCATGAATTCCATGTAATTCATCAGAATATGATACATGGAACGAGTGCTGTTGAAGAGCATCATGGATCCACCGGTGGGGACCCCTTCAAAGCCGATAATCGTTTCTTTAAACTTCTTCCGGGGGACACAGAATCCGGAAGCACCCCCGACCTGGACAGCTTTGGTATCTCCGTCTCCAAACAGATCCACAAATTCCTGAATGGTCATACCCAGTTCCAGTTCGTAAATTCCTTCCACATCGGCATCACCGGATACGGAAAACACCTTGGATCCGGTGGATATTTCTGTCCCGAAAGTCTTGAATTTTCCCCCTTCATTCAGAACGATCATCGTACAATAGACCAAGGTTTCCACATTGTTAATCACGGTGGGTTTGCCCAAATACCCTTTTTCCACGGGATAAGGCGGTTTGTTCCGGGCTTCTCCCCGGTATCCTTCCATGGATTCAATCAGGGCTGTTTCCTCACCGCAGATGTAGGCACCGCTGCCGCTCCGAAGCTTTAGTGTAAAATTGAGTCCCAATTGATTCATCTCTTCATTGAAAGCATTCATCTTCGTTGTCAGCAAAGGGGCCAGATAATTGTATTCGCCCCGTAAATAGACATATCCTTCAGGGGCTCCAATGACCTTGGCGCAAATTGCCATACCGGTAAAGACCTTGTCTGCCTGTTCTTCCAGGATTTTCCGGTCTTTGAATGTCCCGGGCTCTCCTTCATCGGCATTACAGATCACATACTTCATGTCACTTTTCTGATCTGCAGCCAGTTTCCACTTCAAGTAGGTGGGAAAGCCGGCACCACCCCGGCCTTTCAGGCCGGATTCTTTGATATATTCCAAAATCTTGCTATTTTCCAGCTTCATGACCTTTTCCAACAGTCCAAGCGAATCAATCTTTTCAAAAATCAGATTAACCCGTTCCTGATGGGCATTGATCCTGGCCAGTTTTTCTTCACGTGTCATGACCATGGTCGTCTCCTTACATGTATTCATCTAAAGCCTGGATGGCTTTTTCAGGGGTTAACTCTGTATACACTTTGTCGTTGATCAGCATAGCAGGCCCTTTGTGGCACCAGCCGATACAGTTTGCCTCCAGAAGACTGAACTTCCGGTCCGGTGTTGTTTCACCCATCTTGATACCCAGGGCGTCTTCCAAAACAGAGACAATCGAATCCTTACCCTTCATGAAACAGGTAATGGTTTTACAAATCCGAATAATATTCTTCCCTTTGGGCTGCATATCCATAAAGGAATAAAATGTCGCCACTCCATATACATCGGCCGATGAGAGATCCATCTCCGTGGCAATCTCGCGCAACTGATCTTCAGACAGGTAATTGTGTTCTTTCCGTACCATCTGAAGAATGGGCAGAAGGTTCTCACGACCCTTGCCGTATTTCCTGACGGCTTTCCGGACAATGTTTTCCGATCCTTGCATGAAACCATCCCTTTCTTCATTTCAATTTTATGTGTTTAAAACTTGAGAATTATCAACACAAGAATGTATTATTCCCCCAATAATTACCCAAGAAATAATCCTTTTTTTCTCGATTAAAAACCTTGAATCGTGATTTTTTTCTCGTTTTTATCTTGGATTTTGAGAACGATTCTCATGTTTGTGGGTAAATTCTTTCCCCACGGGGTTAAAACCGGAAAAATCCAGGAGTAAATGTTTGCTGAAATGGTGAGCTATAGAGAGGATCACGGCACTCCCCAGGACAGCAATAGCAACTTCCCATTGAAATCCCGTAAGGGCTACCCCAAGAGTTACACTGGCTGCAGGAGGATGTTTCGCGTCTGTGACCAACATGAAAAAGATAGTACATCCCACCGACATGGAATAAACAAGGGCCAATAATATGACATTATGAACAGGAATCAGCGCAAAAACCGATCCAAACACAAGTCCGGCAACATAACTGGGCAAGACCGCTTTGGCCATGGCAGACTTTGCGTGGGGCATGGCATAGATAATGAAGGATGTGGCACCAATAGAGGCAATCACCACCATATCCCGGGATGTTAAAAGTAAAAGGATGATAAAAAGAACGGATACAGATAAAAGGGTTTGCATCAAATAATATTTCCAGTAAGTCCGAAGACTTCGGCTCAAATAGAATATGCGATTTTTCATCGTAGCCATTATTCAATCACTGTGATTCATGATTCATTTATATCGTTATACGGTTTTATTTTTTTTACAAGTGAAGCGGGTCATAAAGGAGAATTCTTTATTTTTATGATTTCAGAAAATGTTTTTTTTCCAAAAAGGTAAACTTTGAGGGGGATGGGAAATGGGATCATTTTTTTTCGGATCTGAGTATCACTGATTTTACGCATGGATTGATGCTTCCGGTGTTTTTTTACCAGGTAAGGCAGATTGCATAAAAGCCAGATATAGGCTGCAAACAGAGCAGCAATCCGTTTAAAATCCCCCTTGATCAGGGCAAATCCCCCCGATAGGCAATCCAGAAGGAAACGGATCGGTGCAATCCATAGCAGTGAAAACACTGAATAATTGGCCAGAAGCATAATCAGATTGTTCCGGTGGTTCAGGTATTTTTTGCGGTAGGAGTCAGGAGGCAGGGTCCATCCCGAATGGTGCCAGATGACTGAATCGGGGATGCAATAAGCGAACCACCCCAGCAAATGAAAACGCCAGTGCAAGTCAATTTCTTCCATGTGGGCGAAAAAGGTTTCATCAAACAATCCACTCTCGTCCAATGCTTTTTTCCGGACCATGAAGGCGGTTCCGCTGGACCAGAATATTTCCATGGGTGTATCGTATTGCCCTTGATCGGTCTCAAGGTAGTCAAAAAGTCTGCCCCTGGCAAAGGGATAACCGTAATAGTCCATAAAACCACCTGCTGCACCTGAATAGTCAAAACGGTCCCGTTGACTGTAGGAAAGAATTTTGGGCATCACCGTGGCTGTACGGGGATGGGCATCCAGCCATTCAACCATTGCTTCAATCCAGGCCGGTTCGTGAATGGTATCATTATTTAAAATTAAAAGATATTCCCCTTGTGCATGAGTCACACCCACATTGCAACCCCCGGCATAACCCAGGTTCTTTTGATTCCGGATGATTTGTACCTGCGGATGTTCCTTTTCAACCATCTCAAGACTATCATCGGT
>LDZU01006201.1_pt1 | contig 13632 bp, 10 predicted proteins | sample 615531 | NCBI WGS metagenome assembly LDZU01 (sample SAMN03408293, study PRJNA278302) | terrestrial metagenome | isolation source: oil reservoir sample SB2 | place: USA: Alaska, North Slope, Schrader Bluff formation | collected 2011-09 | reverse complement strand
AGAAGTTTGAGACAGTTCAGTTTGACTGCTTCTTTGAAGTTTTCATCGAATGATAACGGCTCCGAACCAGAAAGAGCATTGAGGTCCTTGCCCTTGAAGATCTCCTTGAAATCCCCTGAGCGGTCGTCGAGATGTGGAAGAAGATCACAGATCACAAAAACAGGATCTGTAGGATCTTCGCCAGTTGATATCTCTATTGCCTTACCCTCTCTGTCAATAACAGTTCCTACCAGTGCCAGCGGGATATTCAGCCACTGGTATTTTCTTATTCCACCATAGTAATGCGTCTTCAGCATCGCCAATCCGGAGTCTTCTACGAGAGGGACGGGTTTCAGATCCAGTCTCGGCACATCTATGTGGGCACCGATGAGATTAATCGCGGAGACTTCACCTTCGGGAATTCGCATTGCAATTACAGCTTTGCCAGCTTTTGCGTGATAGATCTTTCGTTCAGCATTCTTTCCCTTCTCTTCAGCTTCATCAAGAGATACAAAGCCATGGGATCTGAGATAGTCAACTGCATAAGCTACACATCGTCTTTCAGTACGAGCTCTGTCCAGGAACTCTGAATACTCCGTTACATAGCTTTCCATTTCGCCTCTGGGAATGTTTTGCCAGGCATTGTGCGTTCTGTAAGAGAGCTGTTGCTGCAGTTCTTTGTTTTTGTCTTTGGGCACCGTATTTCCTCCTCTGTTTGTTATTAAGTCTCAATACACATTATAGTATAATCGGGAATGTGAACTAAAACCCTTTCTGGACTGTCATAGAAAATGCAAGGAGGAACCCTTGGACGAGGAGAGGCTTGTTAAAGGCCTGAAGAAGAAGCAGATGTGGGCATATGAAATACTTTACAACGAATATGCTCCGAGATTGGGAAGTGTAATAAAGTCGTATCTCGGAACAGATGACGTTGAAGACGTACTGCAAGAGGCCTTCGTAAAAGTCTACAGAAATATCAAGAAGTTCCGGGGTGATTCTAAGCTGTCAACATGGCTCTATCGAATAGCCGTGAATATCTGTAAGGACATTATCTCGAAGAGGGCAAAGAAGAAGGAGTACTTGACGGACTTTCAGGAAAATGATGATTACGTGACATTTGAACCACCGGCATCAACGAACGTGTTTAGAGAAGTAATGGATGAACTCAGCCTTGAGGAGCTTATGAACGTGGTTGAGAAACTGGCAGAGGACGACAGATTGCTGATCAGGTTGAGGGATATTGAAGGAATGTCGTATATGGATATTGCCAAAATCATTGATAAGCCCGTGGGCACGGTCAAGAGCAGGTTACATTACGCGAGGAAACGACTAAAAGAACTCCTCGAGGAGGTAGGTTACAGTGAGCACTCGAGATAAAGTTAACGAGTATCTCGACGAAGGGTTGCCAGGAGGGGATCTCTCCGAGACAGACCGCAAGGATCTGAAGAGATACCTGACTGCGCTGGCGCTTTTTAGAGAACGAACAAACTACAAACCCAGTAAGGATTTGAAAGACTGCGTCTTGAAAAAAATTAGAAGAGCAAACCTTCTCCCATACAGATTGGGTGTGTTGGCGGTTGCTTGTGTACTGATGCTCGTTGTTTCCTTCGATTTTTTCTCCAGTAATGTTATCGAGATTAGAAGTCGTGACATCACACCGGATCCTTTTGAACAGCTCTTGATGCTTCAGAGGTCTTCTGGCCCGCTGGTCTACTCTTTCACACCGGAAGTGGCCGAAGTAGCTGACGAGACAGTTTCATCGTTCTCTATTGAAGACAGGCTATTACGCTCGGTGGAGTTTCTGAGGGACGATATTAAGGCAGGAGCAGACCTTGCCGTTGTGAGTTCGACGTATTAGGGGTATTAATATGACGAAGCCTTCACTGATCCTTGTGTTCTTCTTGTTGATGTCAGCTGCAGTGAGTGCGGTCGAACCAAGAGAAGCCCTCAATGAGCTTGCCGAAAGATTGGAAGAAGCTTCATATCAGGTTATTCGCTACGTTGAAGAGACAGGTGCAATGAGTGTAGTGAGAGTGGAGAGAGTTATCAAGGCCGGTACGCATAAGCATGTGAGTGTTGTGACACCACTGCGGGAATATTGTTGGCTGCGCAGTTCCATGGGAGAATTCGTGATAATCTCGAACGTTGCCTTTGAACCGCTGGTTCCAATTATGGATTCAGAGGATTCCTTCCTTGAAGCTATCAAGAGAGGGGAGTATGAGGTCTCTCTATTCCTGGTCTTCCCTTCAGGTTACAGGGCTGTCATTGCTGACAGAGGAATGAATTACGATGTTGTTTTCACAGATCGTTTCAGAATATCAAAGCTGGTCAAAACACATGAACTGTACTCCGTTACCGTGAACTATCGAGAATATCAATCATTGACTGAAGAGGCGGCGAACACGATCTCAACTGCTTTGAGCGGGATGAGGTTGATCAGACCGACCACGAAACTACTGAGTTCATTTGTTAAAGAGCATTTTGAATGGATGGCAATGGACTTCTCATACGATGGAAAAGCATCTCTTTACATACTGTACTTGGAGTCTTCATCCTACGGTAGATTAACACTCTATGCCCTGTTTGGTGGGTCCTATGAAACCCTTGATCAATCTGTCGGGCAGATCGCTACCGCAAACCAGTTGAATTATTCGATAGTTGAAATATCATCGTCTTCCGTGATCAGCGTCGTCGGAAGGCAACCCTCCAATGAACTGGAACAGATCCTCGACAAACTGCTTGGAAGGGCACGATGACTCCAGTTTCATTTTCCCGCAATTAACTGTAATCAAAGACCATAATGCCTGACCTCCGTAATACAGAGGTTTCGCTCTGGTGATTATATACGGTATAATCTCTTGTAGTTATCTGGAGGGAAGTCTATGAAGGCCGAGGATGCCGTAATACTTCTGAAAGAGAAAGGCTATCGAATCACCCCTCAACGAGTAGCAGTTCTCAAAGCGCTGATAGGTAATAAGCGCCATCCGACTGTGGAGCAATTGCATAAAGTTGCCCTGAAGAGCTGCAAAAACATCTCACTTGCCACGGTATACAATGTTCTTCAGATTCTTGAGGATGTAAATCTGGTAAGATCACGCTCCTTTTCCGGTACGGGGCTTCGCTATGATCCAGATACTACTGACCATGCTCACTTTGTTTGTCACAAGTGCCGCAATATCTATGATATGAGGATTACCGCTCCCCCGCGGGACAGTATCCCTGTCGGCGCAGTAAGGGGCTTCAAGATTTCCGGATACGAGATTGTGCTTCGCGGAACCTGCAAGTCCTGCCTTCAAAGTCAGCGAAAAGTCAGATAAAATCGAACATATGCCGGAGGTGTGCTCATGTTAATCAACATGACCGATCAGGATGTGCAGGACATTATTGACCAGATAAAGACGGTTAGAACAGTCAATGAGCTTCAGGAGCTGAAATCCAAATACCTTGGCAAACAAGGTGCACTCACTGTTGCCATGAAAAAGATAAGAGAAGTATCGCCAGACAAGAGAAAGGATCTCGGAAGGAAGCTAAACCTTTACAAACAAAGAATTGAAGAAGCTGTTGAAGATCAACGAAACGCATTAATCGAGGAAGAAAGAGAGCGGAGAGAAGCTGCTCACCGATACGATGTGACGATGCCTGGCGCTCGTCGTGAAGTGGGGGCACTTCACATAATCAGTCAGGTTCAGGAAGAGGTTCAGGAAATCTTTCTTGGGATGGGCTTCGAGTTGGCCGTTGGACCGGAGATGGAAACCTCCTACTACAATTTTGAAGCGCTTAATACTCCTGAATGGCATCCTTCAAGAGACATGCATGACACTTTTTATCTCTCAAATGGAAAGCTACTGCGCACTCACACTTCCACTGTGCAAATAAGAGTCATGGAGAAGAGGAAACCACCGCTGGCAATCTTCTCTCCGGGGAGATGTTATCGTAAAGATACGCCTGATGCTACGCATCTTCCGATGTTCTACCAGGTAGAGGTTCTTCATGTTGACAAGAACGTTTCAGTGGCACATCTGAAAGGAACACTTGAGATACTTGCAAAGAGACTCTTTGGTCAGGACAGGGAGATACGATTGCGTCCGAGTTACTTTCCTTTCACTGAGCCCAGTTTTGAAGTGTTTGTCAGTTGTGGTATATGCCACTCAACTGGCTGCAGGAGTTGTGGAGGCACGGGCTGGCTGGAGATTCTCGGGGCTGGCATGGTCCACCCGAATGTCTTCAGGAGCGTGGGCTACGATCCTGACGAATGGTCTGGTTTTGCATTAGGAATGGGTCTTGAGAGAGTCATAATGCTGAAATACGATCTGGAAGACATTAGAGAACTTATGAGAAATGATCGGCGCTTCATTAAGGAATTCCGGGGGGTGGTTCTGTGAGGATCCCTACCGAGTGGCTCAAAGAATTCATAGATGTTTCGGACAAAACCACAGAGGCTCTTGCTGAAGCACTCTCTATAAGTGGGACAGAAGTGGACTCAATTGTCTTCCCGTGGGAATATATTCACGGTGCGCTCAGCGGCCGAGTCTCCCAGGTTGAGAAGCACCCGAATTCGAGTGATCTGCTTATCACGAAGGTGGACATCGGAAATCGGCAGATTCAGATTGTCACATCCGATATGACAGTGAAACAGGGCGAGATCTTGGCGGTAATTCCTGCTGGCGGTAGTTTTGAGGAACTGGAGATTCGAGAGAGAGATATCAGAGGCGTTACTTCGGAAGGTATGTTTCTGTCGCTCGAAGAGCTGAGGCTTGAAGATGAGTCATTGTCTGTCTTCAGATTCGACGATGATGTTGAGCCAGGTTTGGATGTAAGAAAACTCCTTGGCTTTGATGAGGCAGTCATTGAGGTGGAGCTTACTCCTAACAGGGGAGATTGTCTCTCAGTAGTAGGTATTGCAAGAGAGCTTTCAGCGTTCTATGATGTCGAGCTGAAAATACCAGACGCGCCTGAGCCAGACGAAGGAAAAGAGCGGATTGAGATACAAATAGACGATGAGAACTGTTATCGCTACACCGCACTTCTCCTTGAGGATGTGAAAGTGGGGCCATCTCCGCTATGGATGAAAAAGCGACTGGTTGAAGCTGGTTTGAGACCCAGAAACAACGTTGTTGATATCACCAATTATGTCATGCTGGAGACCGGGCATCCCGTGCATGCCTTTGATTTTGACAGGTTCGAAAGGCGTTCTATAGTAATCAGAGGTGCAGAAGAGAATGAACCTCTCCGATTGCTTGACAAAAGAGACGTTGTGCTGGAGAAAGGTGATCTTCTCATTACAAATGGGAAGAGACCTGTAGCTCTTGCGGGTATTATGGGTGGATATGATTCCGGGATATTCGAAGATACAAAGAGCGTTCTTCTTGAAGTAGCAGTGTTCGACCCGGTGACTATCAGGAAAACTTCGAGAAGGCTCGGTGTACAGACTGATAGCTCATATAGATTTGAGCGTGGAGTTGACACATCAGACTCCGTTTATGTTATCAAGAGGCTTGCAGATCTTATGGTCAGATACGCGGGAGCAAGAGCTGAGAGTAGCGTTTGCGATGTTGGGCAGCCACGCGAATCGAAGTGCATACACATGAGAAAGTGGTTTGTTGATTCAGTGCTTGGCACTGTTGTGCCGATCAAGAAGATACCTCGGATTCTTCATTCACTCGGATTCGGGTTGAAAGAACGAGGGGACGGTTGGGAGGTCAAACCCCCGACCTACAGACATGATATCGAACAGGAAATCGATCTGGTTGAGGAAATAGGAAGGATCTATGGGTACGACCGTATTACGTCAAAGCCACCACGAGTGATGCCCATAACCACGGATCTTCCTGAAGAGACAGTCAAGACCAGGAGAGCCAGACGCATGATGACTTCTCTGGGTTTTGACGAAGTTACAAACTACTCTTTCATAAGTCCGGACAGCTTACAGGGAATCGAATCGGATGAAGAACCTGTTCAGCTAAAGAACCCAATATCGATAGATATGTCAATCATGAGGCCGAATATCTTCCCTGGTCTTATTGAGGTGGCTTCTTACAACTATAGACGTCAGAATCGAGACGTAAGGATCTTTGAAGTTGGGCGGGTCTTCAAGAAGACTGAGGAGCTCCACCTGGCTATCCTTGCTACAGGCCGTGAGAATCCGTCAGATTATTCTGATAAACGAGATGTCAGTTTCTACGCCTTCAAAGGTGTTCTGGAAGCATTGCTGGATATCTTTGGAGTCTCAGCAACTTTTTCAGTCAACGATTATTCTTGGCTTGAGAAGAGTTGCAGAGCAAGCATTTATCATGAAGGTAAGTTCATGGGCTTTGTGGGCATATTCGATAAAGAGAGAGCGGAGCGCGCCTATGAGATCAAGTCGGGAGAACTCTATATTGCTGAGGTCGCTCTCGATAATTGCCCAAGAGATAGACGTCAAAACGTACGCAAGGTGAGTTTCTCTCCCTTTCCCAGGATATTCCGGGATCTCTCATTTCTTGTACCTTCTGGCGTCGATTATGAGACCATCGAGAAGAGCATCTGGGAATGCTCACCTGATGTTCTGGCCGAAGTGAATCTGACTGACGTATACAAAGGGAAAGGCATTCCTGATGCCTGCAAGAGTATCACACTTACTCTCGTATTCGAGTCATTCAACGGAACACTGAAAGATGAAGATGTTTCAAAGGTCATCGAAAGAGTTGTCAGCTGTGTTGAGAAAATGGGGGCGAAACTCAGGGATAGCTAACACCTATAGGACCTTGTCTGGATGCTTATCCGTTCTTGTTTTTTTGAAAGTGGCAATCAGAAACACCCCGGTTATCCCAAGGCAAACGAACAGTACCCACTCTCCATAAATACTGTAGAAGGTTCTGTCTTCCTTTGGCGAGAAGGTTAGCGTATCGATCAGGAAAGGCTCATCGGTTTCTGCGCCCGTCAAGAGAGTCTTCAGTGGTCTCCCATACGGATCAATGACTCCGGTTATTCCAGTATTGGAAACCTGAATAGCGAATCTTCTGTTCTCAACTGCGCGTAGTTGCGTTTGAACAAAATGCTGGATGAGTGCTGTGCTGTGGTCGAACCATCCATCGTTAGTTGAAGTAACAATCACCTTTCCTCCGGCATCTACCAGACCACGTGCTACTTCGGGATAGTAGGAGTCAAAGCATATCTGGGCAGCCAGATCAGTTCCCGCGAAATCAAAGACCGTGTATTCTTTGCCGGGACTGAAGAAATCCAGGAAGCGCAGGAAACCAAATAGTCCAAAGACTCTCGGATATGGAAGTATCTCAACAAAAGGAGTAAGCCGGATTTTCGCATAGAACTCGTCCCCAAAGCCTTCAGATGTGATCACGCGCAACTGGTTGTAGTTGTTCTCATTATATGTGGGAAATCCTATTAGGACGGAGAGTTCTCTCTCAGAAACAATTTCCTGCAATCTTGATCCAACATGATTACCCCGAATATCAGACATGAATGTTGCTTCTGGCATCAATACCCACGAACCTTCTGGAAGAGAGTTCAAAGCCTCTTCGACAACACTCAGAATGGCACTGGCAGGTTCGTTGTATTTGAGCGACTGAGGAAAATTTGTCTGGATTACAGAGACTTCTGCGACCTGTCCACTATCTTCCTTTACCCTTGGGATCGCCCTCTCTATGAGGCTATTCGTTGAAAAGACAGTGCCAAGAATGATCAACACGAGCAGGGCCTTCCTGGTCAATGATCTGGGAAGCAACATAAAAGCAAGATGATTGACGCAGACAATAACAAACACAAGCAAAAGCGTTCCGCCGAATGATAGCAGTTGCAGCAAGCCCAACTCATTGACAAGTGCATGTGAGAGCCTGCCCCCGGTGAATCCAAGAGGTCCGAGTGATCGTAACCACTCAAAAACAACAAAGATAGAAGCTACAACGGCAGAAGACAAAAAGGGGCTTGAATTGAAACGATTTTTCAGGAGCATGTAGACAAGACCAAATCCAGTCAATGGTGCAGCCATTATTACACCCATCAGGAAAAAGGTGACCACTCCAACAAAGGGCGGGAATGTATCCAGGACTTCAGGGACGTTCTTTGACAGTACGGGGAACACCCAGAAGTGAGAAAGAAGGAGATAAATATATGAATATACAAATACTTTCAGTGTGCCGCCTACCAACCTGGAGCGATTCAGTTCATAGAAGAGAGGGACCAGTGCAAACCATACCAACCCTCCCCAGAGCATTCCAGGCATTGAAAGGGCGGTCAATATCGATGAGACAATGATAGCAATCAAATCATCCACCCGCCATAATCAGATCGATCGCTTCTGCAACGCCTGATTCATCATTGCTGCTCTTTGTGACAAAGTCAACAACTGCTTTTATCTCATCTGGAGCGTTGTTCATTGCGATTGACAATCCAGCGACCTGCATCGCTTCAAGATCATTAAAGTTGTCTCCAATGAATCCCACCTCACTGAGAGAGATGCCAAGATGATCTGCGAGAAACCTGAGTGCATAGTCCTTGCCTACACCGGGTCCAAGAAACTCATAGAAGGCGTGGTTTTCGATTTCGTTGTTTTTCACCACAGTCACCTGACTATCATCTAAGTCGAGCTCGGACAGACTGGTGATTATTCTGCTCTCTTCTCCCTCCAGAGAGATCTCGATGATCCCCGAACTGTTCAGGTGTTCTCTTATATCATCCACAAGTCTTATTCTGAATTCGTTCTTTGCATAGTAATCAGAATAAGGGGAATCAGGGACTCTATCCATAAGCATATCGGGTAGCGAGAACGAATCTCTGAAAACAGTTGCCGTGAGTCCATGGCGTTTCGCAGACTCGACTATTCTGGTAGCGATTTCGTTGCCGAGAAGTACTTTTCTCAGTACTTCAGGTGGTTTTTTCTCGTGGTTGAGAATTACCGCACCATTCTGGTATGACGTGGGAACAGAAACGCTGAGATTCTCAGCGAATTCCCTGCCAGAGACGTAGCTTCGTCCTGTTGAGATTGACAGATGAATTCCTTGTTGAAGAGCTCGTTTCAGCGCTGTCATATTCTCAAGAGGGATCCTCTTCTCTTCGTTCAACAGAGTACCGTCAAGGTCTATGACGACCAGTTTTATCATCACATTGCTCCTCTTCTGAAGTTTACTACGTGAAAAGTATCAAGTCTGCGGTTCCTGGAAGGCAACCAGTCGACCTTGATAGGTACGGCAAACTCAGGCTGCAGTCGACCTTTTTCAATCCAGTGCATCGATTCTGGATCATTTATCACTGCGGGATTTGCAGTAACGGTAAGAGAAACAGGGCTGTCCATATAATGTACCTCATCAATTACAGATATCTCTGAGAGCTTTCCAGTGACCTTCCTGATCTCTTCGGGTGTAAGAGAGGGACGGACATTCACAAGTGCGACGTTTCTGGACAACGGTCCTATGATCTTCACGTTCGCAATATCTGACTCTCTGTTATGCAGAAAGTCAAGCAGAATCTCATTAGACATGTCAACGGCTTTTCCGTGAAAGTCAGGATTTATTAGCATCTTGAGTAGATGCTTGAGCTTACACCCTTCACGCCCTGCAGATTCACCAATCTTTGGCACGCCAATGCCGTAGTGTCTTAAAGCTTCAGATATCTGATGCTTGTTCCAATTCCTTATGGGAGCGTAAAAGCCATCCTTAACGGCAATACCAGTCTTTCCCCAGGAGTCGCTTTGGTTAGCTCCGGTAGCTATCAGGCGATCAGATACTTTCCTGATAGTGTTGATCTTCGCATGTTTTGTACAACGGTTGCACGAAGGACCTCGACGCCATATTCTTTCCTGGAGCTGCACTTCTCTTTCGATTAAGAGCTCAAGACCGATGTCATCAGCGACTCTTCTCACAATGCTTGCGCTTCTCATGTAGCTGTATCTATCGAAGAAAATGTTAATGAGTCTCACTCTCGTGTTCCCCAGAGCATCTTTGCAAAGTCTGGCAACAAGTGTGCTGTCAAGACCACCCGAAAAGGCGACGTCTATTTCATTTGCAGTCTCTCTGATTTCAGTAACTGTGTTCCTGATTACCTCTTCAATATGCACTTCTTCGAAAATGCCCTCCCCGACAATTATAGACTATGAAAACGAACTCAACAGACAGCACAAAAAAAGGCACGCATTAGCGTACCCAATTGAACCACAGAATTGAAAAACAAGCAGGCGGAACATCACACAGTTCCTGGTGGGTGCGGCAGGGATTGAACCTGCGACCTCTTCCTCGTCAAGGAAGCGCTCTCCCACTGAGCTACACACCCTCAAGGAGATTCTACACTGCAGGGTTTTGCCTGTCAAGAAGACGATTGTCGCGGCATAGTCACAGAACGCCCCCGGTGCCGTTAATACTAACGTCTGAATACGAGAGATGCGGCTTGAGGGCTTGCTGTATTAGCGAGGTAACCTCGTCAGAAGAGAACTTCACGATTATCCTCTGCCTGTATAGGTTCCTTATCTTTGATATCAAAGGTTCTACCGGGCCAAGGATCTCTGCTCGTTCACTCAGAGACTCTTCAAGAGAGTTAGCGATAGCTAAAGCCTTCTCTGCAGCATCGCTTTTACTGGGTCTTTCAATAACGATATCTGCCATATTGGCAAAGGGGGGATAATTCAATTCTTCCCTGATGATTATCTCTGAATTGAAGAAAAGCTCGTAATCGGATCTCTGCAATGCGCCAATTACGCGATTCTCGGGATTGAAAGTCTGAATGACTGTGTGCCCGCTTTCTCCTCTTGAACCTCGCCCTGCAACCTGAAACAACGTTTGGAAAGCAGATTCAGCCGCATTATACGTTGGCATGTTGATCAGTCTGTCGGCGTCAATCACGACCACGAGATCAACCCGTGGGAAATCAAGTCCCTTGCTTATCATCTTTGTTCCCACAACAATCTGCACCTTCTGCGACTCGATCAGTCTAAGGGCATTCTCATATTCTTCAGGATTAGTGACGGTTTCGCGATCCATCCTCATAATTGAGGCAGCCGGCAGTACTTTTCTCAGTTCATGTTCGACTCTTTCTGTGCCAAATCCGCGAGCGACAAGAGACTTCGACCCGCAACGTTCACACTTCGAAGGAGGGGTAGATACGCGCCCACAATAGTGGCACTTCAGGACACCAGATACTCTGTGAAATGTCATACCGACGTCACAATCAGTGCATTTTTTCACATCTCCACAGTTTGAGCACACAACGTAATTGGAGAACCCCTTTCGCTGGGCGAAAACAAAACACTGTCCGCCTCTCGAAACAGTCTGCTCTATCAGGGACACGGCCTTATCGCTGATTATTGTGAACCCTTCGTTTTCTCGCATATCTACGATTTCTACAGAGACTTCCGATCTCATTGGTCTTGAGGTCAGTCTGTGCAGAAGGGGGGAGGAAATTGAAATAGCGCTATGAAAAGTATCTACTCTTGGGGTAGCCGAACCCGCAATAACCGGGATTCTCAGGTTTCTTCCCTTGACTCTTGCAACTTCCAGGGCGTCATAATGAGGCGAGACTTGCTGGAAAAAGCTTGAATCATGTTCTTCGTCAACAACAATAATGCCCAGATTCTTTATTGGTACCCAGACGGCGCTGCGAGTGCCAACAAGTATATCAATGTTACCTTCAACAGCATCAAGCCAGACCCTTTGTCTTTGTGATTGTTTGAGATAGCTGTGATACTGGCGGACCTCTCTTCCCGGGAAGTATCCACGTACTCTTGCCAGCAGTTGCGGTGTCAAAGAGACTTCGGGCACAAGCAGAAGAGCTTGTTTCCCTTTGTTAAGACAACTCTCCATAAGGCTGAAGTATATCTCGGTTTTTCCAGATCCAGTGACTCCATATATCAGGTGATCTCTTTCATTGCTGGTTGCTATGTCCCTGATGATCTTCTGCTGATCGTCAGTGAGTTTCTCGACGAATTTCACTACCCACTGTGAGTCTTCATCACAAGGTGTATCGAAAATCTCGATGATGCCATTCTTCAGTAAGGTCTCTATTGGTGATCTACTCTTGAGATCTGCAACCTTCATGAGTTCGGAGAGGGCGACTTCATCCGTTGCAAGCAAGCAGTTTATTACTCTATGAGCAGGTTCACTCAAACTGATGTCTCTGATGGTCTTCAGACTTGACACAAGCCTGACTTTCTTCATGACCTGTGTTCTGGGTCTTGTCGTTGAGTAGCTATATACCACTTTCACGAGTTCTTTCTTTCTGAGTTCGTCAACCCGTCGTTTGCCAAGTCTTTCCTGGGCTTTGCTCAACGTGGTTGGACCCTTCAGTTCAACTGACTCATCCAGGGGTATGACGAATCTTTCCGACTTGATGAGCTTTCCCGGAGGGAAGAAGAGATCGAACACTTTGCCTGGTGGGGCGAGATACTTCCTGGATATCTCACATGCTGTACTGACATCCGCTTGTGTCAGATAAGAATGGGGATCAATGGACTTTGTGATAGTCTTTGTTGAGAACGAGGGTTCAGGGACGCCACATTTCACAACGTAGCCTACAGTTGTTCTATTAGCAAAACTGACTGCAACCCGCTGTCCTGTCTTCAAATCAAGTTGTGTCTCATATGTGAAGGTATCAAGGAGTGGACTGTTTGATATTGCTATCTCTACGTATATACGATCATTCCTCCCGATATCGTACAGGTTCCGTGAAATCCATTATTCCATCGACGGTATTACGTTGAGGACAGAGGAATCCGAAGAGGCTGCTTGCTCTGAAATCGAGAAAGAGCTGTTCCTTGAAGAGTGCGGCATCGATTTCCAGATTCCCTTTTTGGGATTTGGCAAGCAGTTTCTTCCACATGGAAGCTGTGGTTATCAGTGGAACTGACAAATCCTTTTTGACGTAAGAAAGAAACTCTCTCCCTCTATTATTGAAACCCAGCACACGGAGAAACTGTGGCCCGCATGCCCTGCTCTTCTTCACAAACGTTGGTTCGATACCAAAGACAGCATTCAGGATCGTCCTCGAAATCCTTGTTCTCGTGAATCTCTTTGTTTTGATGCAGTCCAGGAGGTCATGCAGAGCAGTACATCTGTCGGCGCAGAACTTGAATCTTGCGTCCAGACCTTCTCCGAAGCCATAGATGCCTGAAAACTTCTCTCTGGTATTTGCCCTGATCAATGAGATAATCGTGGTTTCCAAAGATTCAGGAGTAACCGGTCCGCGCCCTGCTGAGAATTCCCTCTTGAGTGCAGCATAAGAAGTCTCCGGGACTGATTGCTTGACACGGTCCCATTCCTCTGCAGCAATCATGTTGCGGATTGCCGTTGCACTCGAAAACTCCCCTGTAAACTCTGTTTCCGTATCTTCGGCACCCACTCGTTTCACGACACTGACGTCTATTTGACTCCCGAGCAGTTTAATCGCAGTTATGTACTCAAGACCCAGTATGTTATTCGATCGACCAATCTCTTCGATTCTTTCAGACAATGGTCCGAATTCTCTTGCCAGGAAGTCTCTCAGCGCGAATTTCCTGGCGTTGGGGAAGGATAGGCCTTTCTTCAGATGGGTTTTCAGGGAGCTGGTGTAATCTTCCGGTTCGTGGATAAGAACATCTGCGGTAGTCTTCAGCATCTCCAGATCGGCCGTCTCACTTCCAAAAACCATGTGAGTGGCAAAGATTAAATCAAGTGTCCAGACCGAACCAAGGGCGAA
>LDZU01010033.1_pt1 | contig 13633 bp, 9 predicted proteins | sample 615531 | NCBI WGS metagenome assembly LDZU01 (sample SAMN03408293, study PRJNA278302) | terrestrial metagenome | isolation source: oil reservoir sample SB2 | place: USA: Alaska, North Slope, Schrader Bluff formation | collected 2011-09 | reverse complement strand
ACTTCATATATACGATTAACAATATTATCTTGCGTTGTGTCGCATTTCGCTGTATTTTACCCCCGGGGTGGGGGGCGCTACCTAAACGAAATCCTATATTCCATCTCTCCTATAATTCCGGAACGAAATCAAAAAAATCCTATTCATCCCATTAAAGAAGTTAGAAGCTGGAAGTTTGAAGTTGGCGTCGCTGCGCTCCTGGTGTCCATCGACTCAATCATCCAATCAAATCAATCTATTCAATCAAATCAATCTATTCAATCAAATCAATCTATTCAATCGAATCATTCGACTGCAGACTGCCGACTGTCGACTGCCCACTGCCGACTCAACAACGTCTCAACGTTTTCATTGCTTTTTAAGAAAAAAAACGGGAATTTCCCGCCGTGAAGATAAAGAGACGCACAATACAAAAAATTCCCAACTGACATAGAGGATCGCATGGATGAATCCATCAAAAGCGGCATTGATATCGATCTTGGAAATCAATGCTCCCGCACCGCTTATTCCTGGGCAAAAAAAAGTTTTATCCATCGCGCCCCGGGATCGGGGAATCCCCTGATGACGATGGATGGGGTCTTTTCCAATGTGATGGATTACAGGGGTGTGAAGGTGGGGATTTCGTCCGATGGGATCGGGACGAAAATCGAACTGGCCGAGCGGACCGGCATCTATGATACCCTGGGTTTTGACCTGGTGGCCATGACCGCCGACGACCTGGCGGCCAATGGCATTGAAGCCGTGAATCTGTCCAATATCCTGGATGTGGATCACCTGGATCATAAGATTGTGGATGACCTGATGCGGGGACTCTATCACGCGGTGAAAATTGCCCGGATGACCGTCACCGGAGGCGAAATTGCCGAACTGGGTAACCGGATTGGCGGGTATGGAAACCGCATGCACTTTAACTGGTGCTCCACGGCGACAGGACTCATTCCCGAAGGCGCCGAACTGATCGACGGATCCAATATCCGTCCCGGCCAGATTGTGGTCTCCCTTGCTTCCCAAGGATTCCGGAGCAACGGTTTTTCCCTGATCCGGCATGTGATGCACAAAACCTTCGGACCTGAGTGGCATGTGCAGCCCTTCTCCGGTCAGCAAAGCTGGGGAGAGGTTCTTTTAACCCCCTCCCGGATTTTTGCCCCCCTCATCACCGATTTGATCACTGCCCGCATTCCTCTTTACGGCATCGCCCATATCACCGGCGGCGGAATCGGTGAAAATTTTGCCCGGGTGTTGAAAAGTTCCGGCTATGGGGCTGAACTGGACCGGCTGTACGATCCCCATCCCGTGATGAAAAAAATCCAGGAACTGGGATCCGTCCCCGAAGAAACCGCATACCGCCTGTGGAATATGGGAAACGGCATGCTTCTGGTGACAGATGAACACGCATTTTCCCCCCTGAAGGAATTGGCGGAAAAAGTTGAATATCCCGTCCAGCAGGCTGGATATATTGTGCCCGAACCGCGCATTCGCATCGTCTCCCGGGGCAACAATCCCCAACAGCTTGAGTATCCCCTAAGGTAAAGGAGCCTTTTGTGCCACAGACGTATTTTATCCAACTCATCCTGAAAGACACAGTCAGAGATGTCACCGGCGAGCGGGTGAAACATTCTGCCAAACGCTATCTGAACCTGAATACAGGCCGTGTGAAATCCTCCAGGCTCTTTACCGTCCGGCTGGATGTATCCCCTGAAGAAATCCGGCTCTTTGCCGAATCGGTCCTCCGGGATCCGGTGATGCAGGATGTTTATATCGGCACCTTTTACCCGGCAGAGGGATTTGCACGCAAGCTGTTGATTGCCAAACGTCCCGGGGTGACCGACGACGAAGGCATCTCGGCACAAAAAGCCCTGGGCGATATCCTGAACCGGGCATTTTCCACCCATGTCCAGCAGATTTATACGGCGGATCTCTTTTATTTTGAAAAACCGGTAGCCCATAAAGACCTCATCACGCTGGGAGAAGAACTCCTGGGCAATCCCCTCATCAACCATTTTGAAGCCGGTCCCGTGGATGAACCTGTCACTTATGTGCCGGATGTGCGCATGGGATCACGGGCCGAAATACGGACCATTCCCGTGAATCGTGAGGATAATGAACTGCTCCAGCTATCTTCGGAAATGTTGCTCTCCCTGAACCTGGACGAAATGAAGACCATCCGGGACTATTTTAACCGGGAGGATGTGAGGTCGGCCCGGAAAAAGGCCGGACTCAATGAACATCCCACCGATTGTGAACTGGAAATTCTGGGACAGACCTGGTCCGAACACTGCAAACACAAGGAATTCAATGCCCTGATCCATTTCCGGGATGAAGAGACGGGACAGGATGAAATCATTGATTCCCTTTTTAAAACCTATATTCGCAAATCCACCGATATCATCCGGAAACGTTTTGAAAAAGCAGGTAATCCCTGGCTGCTGAAAGTGTTTACCGATAATGCCGGCGTGGTCCGGATCAATGAAGATTCCTGCTTTATCTGGAAGGTGGAGACCCACAATTCTCCCTCGGCCCTGGATCCTTACGGTGGAGCTCTGACGGGTATTGTGGGAGTGAACCGGGATCCGTTGGGGACGGGCATCGGGGGAGCCAGATTGCTTTTCAATACCAATGTTCTTTGCTTTGGAAATCCCGATCATCCCGGTGAGCTCCTGCCCGGACAGCTCCATCCCCGGCGCATCATGACCGGCGTGGTGAAAGGGATTGAAGACGGGGGCAATAAATCGGGGATTCCCACCATCAACGGATCCGTGATTTTTGATAACCGTTTCAGCGGCAAGCCTCTGGTCTTTTGCGGTACGGCAGCGGTGATGCCCCTAACATACGGTGACCGCCCCACCTGGATAAAATCCATTGATCCCGGTGATCGGATTGTCATGGCCGGCGGACGGGTGGGGAAGGACGGCATTCACGGCGCCACCTTTTCTTCCCTGGAAATCGATGAACACTCACCCCGGTCCGCCGTGCAAATCGGATCCCCCATCACCCAGAAAAACATGTCCGATTTTATGGTAGATGCGGCCCGGCAGGGACTTATTAAATGTTCCACGGACAATGGCGCCGGCGGACTTTCATCCTCCATCGGTGAACTGGCACAGATTTCCGGCGGGGCGGAGGTTTACCTGGATCAGGTCCCCCTCAAATATCCCGGACTCCAGCCCTGGGAGATTTTCGTCTCCGAATCCCAGGAACGGATGACTCTGGTCATTGAACCGGATCAGGTGGAGAAGGTCTTTGATCTGGCAAAACTCTATGATGTGGAAGTGACGGATATCGGCTGCTTTACCGGTTCCGGCCACTTGAAACTTTTTTATGAAAAGCAGCCGGCAGCCCTCCTGGATTTGGATTTTCTCCACAACGGAGTGCCCCGGAAGCATCTTGAGGCGGTGTGGAAAAGACCGGACCTGCAGGAACCGGAACGAACAGAGGAACCGGACATCAAAGAGACCCTCCTGGCCCTTTTGGGAAGTTTGAATATCTGTTCCCGGGAAAGTATTATCCGGCGATATGATCACGAGGTGAAGGGACGAACGGTGGTTAAACCCCTCATGGGTGAAGAAGGACATGCTCCCCAGGATGCAGGGGTGATACGCCTGGATTTTGATTCCTGGGAAGGCATTGCTGTTTCCAACGGAATCATGCCCAAATTCGGAGATATCGATGCCTATGAAGCCTCAGCCGGTGCTTTTGATGAAGCAGTACGGCAGATTATCTCCGTTGGTGGCCGTTTGCCCGACCCGGAGGATTTCAACAGTCCCTTCTGGTCTGTGAATGATAATTTCTGTGTGCCCGATTCGGTCTATGATCCCGAAACCAATCCTGACGGAAAATATAAACTGGCCCAGCTTGTCCGCATGAACCAGGCACTTTTTGATATGGCTACTACTTTCAATATTCCCATGACATCTGGGAAGGACAGCATGAAAAACGACTTCCGGAAGGGGAAGGTGAAAATCTCCGTGCCGCCGACCGTCCTTTATTCCATGGCAGCGAAAATCGACGATATCCGGACTGTGACCACCAGCGACTTCAAGCGTCCCGGAGATGCCATTTACCTGGTGGGAAAAACCCGGGATGAACTGGGCGGTTCGGAATTTTACCGGCTGTTGGGGTATCTTGGGGCACACGTGCCCAAAGTTCATAAAGCCTATGCCCTGAATCTCTACCGGCTGATGGGGATTGCTCACCGTGAAGGATTTCTGGCCTCATCCCATGACCTGTCCGACGGGGGATTGGCCGTGGCCTTGGCGGAATGTGTGATCGGTGGACCTTGGGGTGCTGCCGTGGATGTGGGATATGGTGATCTGCCCCTGATTCCTGAACTCTTTTCCGAATCCCATTCCCGCTTTGTCGTGTCTGTCCCCGCAATAAATCAAACAACTTTCGAAAACCTCCTGGGATCCGATGCCCGGTTTCTGGGGGCGGTGTTGGACGAGCCGGTGTTGAAGATCTCTTTCAAAGGGGAAAAAATCCTTGACGTGTCCAAAGAAGAAATGCTTGAAAGATGGAGAAACGGACTTGTATTCTGAAAAACGCATAAAAGACGGGAAAATCCGGGCGCTTGTGATTACAGGCTCGGGAATCAATTGTGAGGAGGAAATGGCTGCGGCCTGCCGTTTTGCCGGCGCCCATGCGGATATTGTCCACCTGAGCCGTATATTCAACGGGGAAGTGTCTATCCACGACTATGACCTGCTGAACCTTCCCGGGGGTTTTTCTTTTGGGGATGATCTGGGCTCGGCAAAAGTCCTGGCAAATCAGCTGAAAGTCCGAACCATCGCCTCCGGAATCCCCTTTATGGAGGAACTTCAGCGCTTTCTGGCAGATGGGAAATATATCATCGGGGTCTGTAATGGTTTTCAGGCTCTGGTTAAAATGGGACTCCTTCCCAATACAAGTGGTAAAGGGGAACAGGAGGCCACCCTGACCTTCAATGATTCGGGAAAATTCGAGGATCGCTGGGTGACCTGTAAAGCCCTGCAAGATCATCCCACACCCTTTTTGAAAGGCATTGATACCCTCGACCTGCCGGTCCGCCATGGGGAAGGCAGGCTGATTTTTCGGGATGATGCCGTCCGCCAGGCAGTTGTGGACCGGAAACTGAATGTTTTGGCTTATGCAGACAGGGAAGGGCGCATCACCCATACCTATCCGTACAATCCCAACGGATCCGAATTGAATTGTGCCGGACTCTGTGATCCCTCCGGACAGATTTTCGGTCTCATGCCCCATCCCGAAGCCTACCTGACTGCCTATAATCATCCGGACTGGAACCGGCGGAAAAAAACAGGTGAGCTGAGGGATGAAAAGGGGGAGGGATTGAAGATATTTGAAAATATTGTTGGACTAGTAGCGAGGTGCTTGAACACCACGAAGTGGTGATTGAAAGCCGTGGAACGGCTATTGAACACCGAACATGATAAGATGCTTGAATCTCATGCCAGGAGCGAAACGACGACAACTTTCAACTTCTGAAAAAGTCGCAAAGGGGTCGTATCGAAAAGCGATCCACCAAAAGGAACAAAAATGACGGTTGAACTAAAAACTCAGCTCATTATTATTCATTCTTCACTCAACTCATCATTCATCATTAAAATAAAAGGATTCCTATGAAAAGTTACGGATCAATCAAACGGGTTTTAATCAGTGTCTCAGACAAAACCGGCCTGTCGGAATTGGGAAAGTTTTTGCAGAAAGCAGGGTGTGAAATCTTATCCACCGGCGGGACAAGCCGGGTGTTGAAAGAGGCGGGTATTTCCGTGACCGATATTCAGTCGGTTACAGGCAATCCCGAAGCCTTTGGAGGCCGGATGAAAACCATCTCGTTTCAGATTGAATCGGCCCTGCTTTTTGACCGGGAAAAGGACCGGTACGAAGCGGAAACCCTGGGAATTCTTCCCATCGATATGGTGGTATGCAATCTGTATCCCTTCGGAAACGTGAAAAAAGAGGGTGCAGATTTGACCCGTCTGATAGAAAATATAGATATTGGAGGTCCCACCATGATCCGGGCTGCCGCAAAAAATTACAGATGGGTTACAACCGTTGTAGATCCTGCAGATTACGGGATGGTCATGGAAAATATCACAGCCCACAAGGGAAATACCGACCTGGAAACCCGCTTCACACTCATGCGGAAAGCCTTTAACCATACAGCCGATTACGACAGCCTGATTGCCACGACCATGGACGAACAGGCCGGCGAACCCACCCTGCGCTTTGCCTTTGACCGGGCCCAGGTCCTTCGCTATGGGGAAAACAGTCACCAGAAAGGGAGCCTTTACCGCCTGCGGAATGCTCCTGATTCCCTCTGTGATATGGAGGTTCTTCATGGCAAAGCTATTTCGTACAACAATATGTTCGATTTATACGGCGCCCTGGAAGCGGTTCGGGATCTGAAAGACAGTGGGTGTGCGATCATCAAACATGCCAATCCCTGCGGACTCAGTGAAGGGAAAAACCAGCGAAAGGTCTTCGAAAAAGCCTGGGCGGGAGATCCGGTGTCTGCTTTTGGCTCGGTTATTGCTTTTAATAAACCGATGACCCTTGAAACCGCCCAATTCCTGAACCTTGATGCGGAAGATAAAAGCGAGAGAAAGTTTGTGGAAATTTTAGCGGCACCGGGATTTAAAAAGGATGCCCTTGAGTATTTGAAACAGCATAAGAATTTGCGCATCATCGTGTTTGATCCGGCCAGGCTGCAACCGTCCCACGACATGAAATTCATCTATAATGCCCTGCTTTACCAGGATGCAGACCGCGAGTTACTGGAAAAGGTGGTATATGTAAGTCGCAAAAAAGATCCGGTCGATGAAAGCCTGATGCGTTTCGGTCTGACGGCTGTCCGTCAGCTGAAATCCAATGCCATCTGCGTAGCCCGGACATGTGATGATGGGGATATTCAGCTGCTGGGGATGGGTTGCGGTCAGCCCAACCGGGTGAATTCCACCCGACTCACCCTGGCTTGCTGCCGGGAAAACCTGAAAAATGAATATATCGGTGATCCGGATGGCCTGGAAGAATATATCCGCCGGCAGATGGGAAAGGCCGTGCTTTTTTCCGATGCCTTTTTTCCTTTCCCGGATAATGTGGAACTGAGCCATGCCAACGGGATACGGACTATTGTACAACCCGGTGGATCCATCCGGGATAAAGCCGTGATTAAAAAAGCCGATGACCTTGAGATGACGATGATATTTACCGGAATGCGTCATTTCAAGCATTAAAACAGGAGGAAGATCCATGGATTGCCTGACCCGTTTTGAATCCCCCCAATTAAAAAAACTCCACAGCGGGAAAGTCCGTGAAAGTTTCAGGGCCGATGCCCATCATCGCCTGATCCTGGCCACAGACCGGATATCCAGCTTTGATCAGGTATTGAAAACACCGGTCCCCTCCAAAGGCGCCGTCCTTAATTCCCTGGCGGCCTGGTGGTTTGAGAAAACCCGGGATATGTGTCCCAACCACTTTGTAAAAACCGTGGATCCTGCCATCAGCCTGGTTCGTGAAGCCGAGCCCATCCGGCTGGAAATCATCGTCCGGGCCTACCTGACCGGATCCGCCTGGCGGAAATATCAGAAAGGTGAACGGACTGTTTCCGGTGTGCCGGTGCCTGACGGACTCACAAAAAATGCTCCCTTTACGAAACCCATCGTCACACCCACAACCAAAGAAGCGTCGGACCGGCCCATCAGTGCCGAAGAGATTGTAAAAGAAGGATGGACACCCCGGGAGCTCTATGAAAAGATGCATGCCCTGTCCCTCAGCCTTTTTGAAAAGGGGAGTGCCATGCTCCAGGAACGGGGGATTATCCTGGTGGATACCAAGTATGAGTTCGGACTCATTGACGGAGAGCTGGTGCTGATTGATGAAATCCATACCCCCGATTCCTCCCGTTTCTGGCTGAAAGAAGCCTATGATAAAAATCCGGAATCTGTGGAACAACTGGATAAGGAATTTGTCCGGAATTACCTGATGGAACACAAAAAGGGGGGAGAATATCCGGAAACACTGCCGGAAGACATCGTGGCCGAAACAAGCCGGCGCTATCTGGAATTGTACGAGCGGATTACAGGAGCTGCGCTGAACTATCCCCCTGTGGATCCGACGGACAGAGTGCTGAAAAATCTCAGGGATGCAGGGTTTTTGAAAGAAGGTTGTGTTGTGATTGTCATGGGATCTCCGTCCGATATTCCCCACGCGGAAAAAATGGCGGAACGGATTAAACAGTATGATATCGCCGTTAAAATGCGGGTGGTATCGGCCCATAAAAACGGGGAAAAAATTCCGGTGATCCTGCAAGATGTCATCCAATGCCATGAACCGGTTTCGATTATTGCCGTGGCAGGACGTTCCAATGGGCTGGGCGGTGCCCTTTCCGCAAACCTGCCGGTTCCGGTGATTAATTGTCCGCCCTTCAGCGACAAGACGGACTTTCTGGTAAATATAAATTCCTCCCTCATGATGCCCTCCGATACACCGGCCCTGACAGTGGTGGATCCTAAAAATGCCGCTGATGCCGCCGTCCTCTGCCTGAATACCCCCTCAGTAAAACATCGCTTCCGGGATAAAATTCAACAGGTGAAAGAAAATCTGGATCAGTCCAATGCGAAATTACAGGAGCAACAGGATGTTTAAAGCTATTTCTCCCCTGGACGGGCGCTATGCAGACCGCCTGGATGCCCTCCGGGACTCTTTTTCCGAATTGGCCCTCATGCGGATGCGGGTCATCACGGAAATCCGCTTTATCCGGGCACTGGACGAGATGCGCTGTTTTTCACCCCTCACACCGGATGAGATCGAACGGCTTGAAGCCATTGAAAAGAATTTCGATGAAAAAGATTACAAAGCCATCAAAGCTATCGAGAAAGAGATCAATCACGATGTAAAGGCCTGCGAAATTTACCTGCAAAAAACGGCAGGACTCCGGGAACCCAACCGGATTCATTTTGGGTTGACATCGGAAGATGTGAACAATCTTGCCTGGACCTTTCTGTTGAAAAACTACCGGGATACACACCAGCTGCCTCAGCTTGAAGAGCTGCTTATCACCCTCTGCGATCTTTCGGAAACATGGGCGGATACGGTTTTTCCAGCCCGGACTCACGGACAGATGGCATCTCCCACCAGCTATGGCAAAGAAACAGCCGTTTTTCTGAACCGCCTTTTCAACCAGTACAAAAAACTGAAAAACCTCGTCTTCCGGGCCAAATTAAACGGGGCAACGGGAAATTATTCCGCTTTCACCACCGCATGTCCCAATAAAGACTGGCCGGCGTTTGCCCGGCGGTTTATGAAACGCTACGGCCTGGAAATCAATCCCCTGACAACCCAGATTGAGGATCATGACACCTGGGCGGAATATTTCGATATCACCCGCCGTATCAATCAGATTATCCGGGACATGGACCAGGATACCTGGCTTTACCTGATGCAGGGGTATCTTCTCTTATCCGTAACAAAAGGGGAGGTGGGATCCTCTACCATGCCCCATAAAGTGAATCCCATCAATTTTGAAAACAGCGAAGGCAACCTGAAACTCTCCAATGCCCTCCTGGCCGCCCTCTCCGAAAGTCTGACCACATCCCGCCTTCAACGGGATCTGTCCGACAGCACTGTGGCACGGAATATGGGTGTGGCCCTGGGACACGCATACCTGGCCATCTCGGAAACCTTGCGGGGACTATCGAAAATCCGCGTCAATGCCCCCTTTGCCCTGGAAGAAGTGTCAAAACATCCCGAACTCCTGGCGGAACCTGTCCAGACGGTGTTAAGGAAAGCGGGTGTTTCAGATCCTTACGGGATCATGAAAAATCTTACGCGTGGGCAGGTGATAACCCTGGAAACACTGCACAGGTCTTTGGAAACACTGGATGTGGATCCGGCGCTGGTTCGTAAACTGAAAGCTCTCCGACCCGAAAGCTATGTAGGACTGGCACCTCAGCTGGCCCTTTCCATGACGGCGGAGGTCCGGAAATATCTCAGGGAGGAATCATGACGAAAATTGCCATCCTCGGGTCCGGCGGACGGGAACATGCCCTGGCTTGGAAACTGGGACTCGATGTGGGAGAGGAAAATATTTTGGTGATTCCCGGAAACGGGGGAACACTCCATAACCATCCCCTAGATTCCATGGATTTTAAAGCCCTGAAGTCTTTTTGTGAATCCAAAGGGATCGACTGGCTGGTGGTGGGCCCGGAAGATCCCCTGGCTCAGGGTATTTATGACGCTTTTGCAGGATCGACAGTAAAGGTCTTCGGCCCGTCAAAAGCGGCGGCCCAACTGGAAGCGTCGAAGATTTACTCTAAGCAATTCATGAAAAAATATGGGGTAGCCACGGCCCGCTGCATGTATTCATCCGAAAAGGGTGATCCCCGGGCTTTTATCCGGTCTTTGAACGGACAGGTAGTGGTGAAATATGACGGACTGGCGGCGGGAAAGGGCGTAACGGTGTGCGAATCTGAACCGGAAGCCCTGGAAGCTATTTCAGACCTGAAAAAGAAATATGGAAAGGATGCCCCCTTTCTGCTGGAGGAACGCTTAAGGGGACGTGAAATGTCCGTTATTGGGATCACGGACGGAAAGACCATCCGCCTTCTTTTACCCTCACAGGACCATAAACAGGCTTACGAAGGCGATAAAGGCCCCAACACCGGCGGCATGGGAGCCTATTGTCCCGTCCCCTGGTATACCCCCGCCATGGCAAAAGCAGTGCAGAAAGACGTAATAGAACCGACCATGAAGGGCATCCGTGAAGAAGGGTTTGAGTACAGGGGTGTCATCTATTTTGGCATCATGATGACGGGAGATGGCCCGAAAGTGCTGGAATACAACGTGCGATTCGGCGATCCTGAAACAGAGGTTATTCTGCCGGCATTGAAATCCTCTCTGGCGGAACTGATTGAGGGGGCTTTGTCCGGAACGCTGGACAGCGTGAATCCTCAGTTTTACCCGGATACCTTTATGGATGTGGTTTTGGCTTCGGGGGGATATCCGGGCAGGTATCAGAAAGGGTATGAAATCACCGGGTTGGAGAAACTTTCTACCGGAACCCTCCTCTTTCATGCAGGAACCCGGCAGGAACAAGGCAGGCTGCTTACCAACGGCGGCCGGGTACTAAATGTGGTAGCACGGGGTAAAAATCTTCAGGAAGCCATCAAAAAGGTCTATACAGAAGTGGATAAAATCCATTTTCAGGATAAATATCTGCGTCGTGACATCGGCAGGCGGGAGGGGAATCTATGACTGCCCGGCTGGCGATTCTCATCAGCGGAAGGGGATCCAACATGGCGGCAATCCTCCGGGAAAGCCGGGAAGGAATCCTGAAAGGATTGTGCGAAGTGGCGGTGGTGGTTTCAAACACCTGTTCGGCGGCTGGACTTGAAACGGCCCGGAAAGCCGGCATTCCGGCGATTTGCGTCTCCTCAAAAGGAAAAAAACGTCGGGAATTTGAAGAGGAACTGATTGAAAACCTGGATAAATACAGACCGGATTATATCATCCTGGCCGGATTTATGCGTATTTTAACCCCCTTTTTCATTCACCGTTACCGGAACCGGATTTTGAATATCCACCCGGCTGATACGGCACAGTTTCAGGGCATCGGAGGGTATGAATGGGCCTTTGAAAAGGGACTCAAAGAGACGAAAATCACCGTGCATCTCATCGATGACGGGGTGGATACCGGGCCTGTGCTGGCTCAGAAAACAGTGGACCTCCGCGGTGCGGATACATTGGAAGAGGTGGAAAAACGGGGACTTGCCGTCGAACGGTCCTTGTACAGCCAGGTGATCCGGGATGTGTTGACAGGAAAAATTCATTAACAGGAGATACAATCATAAATGTGTGGTATTATTGGAATTACAGGTCATGAGGATATATCCGCGGAGCTGATTAACGGATTGACGGTGATTCAGCACCGGGGACAGGATGCAGCCGGTATTGTGACCCTGAACGGCCGTTTCCGGATGAAAAAGGGACAGGGACACGTGAGCCGGGTCTTTAGAAATTCTGATCCGGAAGCCTTTCGGGGAAGATGCGGCCTGGGGCATGTGCGGTATGCCACCATGGGGTCTACCCTGGAGGTAGATGCCCAGCCCATCGCCGTCAACTACCCTTACGGACTGGCCATGGTTCACAATGGGAATGTGATCAATTTTCAGGAATTACGAAGACGGCTCTATGAGGACAACATGCGTCTTCTGGATACATCCAACGATGTAGCCCTCATTCTGTATACCTTCGCCGCTCAGCTGGAAAAGAAGGATCTGAAACATTTAAAGGTCAATGACCTTTTTGATGTGGTGTCGGAAGTCCAGGGTCTGGTGAAAGGAGCCTATTCCGCCCTGACCATTATTGCCAACAAGGGATTTCTGGCTTTTACGGATCCCTATGGTATCCGGCCTTTGGTGATGGGACGGAAACTCACGGACCAGGGTGTGGTTTATGCCTTTGCTTCAGAAACCACGGTCTTTGATTTTCTGGGATATGAAATGGTTCGGGATCTGCAACCGGGTGAGGCGGTGTTTATTGATAATGAGATGAATGTCCACTCCAAAATTCTCAGGCAGGAAAAACAGGCCTTCTGTGTTTTTGAATATATCTATTTTGCCCGGGAGGATTCGGTATTCCATCAACGCCTGGTGGCCAGTGAACGGGTGAAAATGGGCAAAAAGCTGGCAAAAACCTTCCTGGAAGCCGATATTGACCCCGATATCATCATTGATGTCCCCAATTCGGCGTACTTTTTTGCATCGGGACTGGCGGAAGAGGTCCGGGTGCCTTACCGGCGGGGATTGGCGAAAAACCATTTTGTAGGGCGGAGTTTTATCACTCCCACCCAGAAAGAGCGGGAAAATGTGGTCAAACAGAAGCTCAATCCCATCAAAGATATCATCAAAGGCCGGAAAGTAGCCGTGGTGGATGATTCCATCGTCCGGGGAACCACCTCCCGGCATATCATTCACCTGCTGCGGGAATACGGCGCCGCGAAGGTTTTCTTTGTGTCCGCTTCGCCGCCCATCAAATTTCCCTGCATTTACGGTATCGACATGTCCGTCCGGAAAGAAATGGTGGCGTCCCATTATAACGACAATGAAGAAATCGCACGGGTGATCGGGGCAGATGCCGTGATCTATCAGAAACTGGAAGACCTGCAGGAACTTTACCAGGATCTGCCCATTTGTGATGCCTGTTTTTCGGGAAATTATCCGACGGGGATTACAAAGGAAATTCTGTATCATATCGAACAGGAAAAAATTGAATCGGACAGGAATTAGAAGATGTTGAAGGCACTCCTCCTGAAAAATGGAACGGTTTTACATCCCGACGGCCGGATGGATCGGGAGGATGTGCTGATTGATGAAGGAAAAATCCGGGAAATCGGTCAAATTGCCCTCCGCCCCTCCATGGACGTTTTGGATGTGGAAGGTGGCTTAATCCTGCCCGGTATGATTGATCCCCATGTCCATTTTCGTGAACCGGGGTTTATTGCAAAGGAGGGGATTGAAAATGGGTCCCGGGCAGCCATCAGGGGCGGTGTGACCACCGTGTTCGATATGCCCAATACCGATCCTTCCTGTGACACACCGGAAGCTTTTGAAGCAAAAGAGCGACTTTTTAAAGAAAA
>LDZU01000168.1_pt1 | contig 13642 bp, 20 predicted proteins | sample 615531 | NCBI WGS metagenome assembly LDZU01 (sample SAMN03408293, study PRJNA278302) | terrestrial metagenome | isolation source: oil reservoir sample SB2 | place: USA: Alaska, North Slope, Schrader Bluff formation | collected 2011-09 | reverse complement strand
TATAATATCCCTCAAGAAGAAATGATCAGACACATAGATGAGGTGAAAGATAAAGATATCCCGGCTAATCTTATTTCCCCCACTGATTTCGATGGGCAGATTATAAATCAGGCGCTGCGTATTTATCAGGGATTAAAAAATTTAGTAACAGAATATAATTTTAATGCCATTACTGTTCGTTGTTTTGAATTTTTAGATTTCTATCAAAACACAGGTTGTTTAGCATTGTCTTTATTAAATAAGGAAGGAATTATCTCTGGATGCGAAGGTGATGTACCTGCTTTGCTTTCCATGATTGTGCTTCATCAACTGACCGATGAGCCGGTTTTTATGGCTAATCCCACCTGTGTTGATGAAGAGAAAAATGAGATAATATTTGCCCATTGTACTGTACCACTTAACATGTGCGAAAGTTATAGTTGGAAGAGCCATTTTGAATCAGGAAAAGGGGTCTCTATTTGTGGTAAGATTAAGGAAGGCCCGGTGACTATTTTTAAAATAGATGGTAATTTGGAAAAATATTTTTTATCAGAAGGAGAAATAACAGATAGTTTAGAATTGCCCATCTTTTGTCGGACTCAATTACAGGTTTCACTCCAAGATTCAGTTTCTATTTTTTTAGATGAGGCTATTGCCAATCACCATCTTATTGTTAAAGGCCGACACAAGACGCTTTTGGACAAATTCTTTTCCTATGTACTTTAAAGTTATTTAAACAGAAAATATAGCTCAAAGTTTTATCTTTAATATTTTAATAATTTAGAGAATGTAATAATGGTAGTACTATATTCCTCTCCCTTAGAAGGGAGAGGAAAGGTGAGGGTGATAATGAGGGGTTTCAGGGGATACTTCCCCTGAATATCTTGCAGTATCGGAATTTCAATAATTTATATACTGCAAGATAATATAAGTATTATTTCTTCAACAAGGAACATTATATTTTGATTTTGATTTAGGGGTTATCAAGGGGAAGTATTCCCCTTGAATATCTTGATATATTATTGCTTTTTGGAAAAGAGGTTTCCCGACTTGAAAATTGGAATTATTTCCGACATCCATGGCAATGCTGAGTCTTTAAAAGCGGTACTTCAGAGGTTAAAAGATATAGACCGAATATTTTGTTTGGGAGATATAATAGGATATGGAGCTGACCCGGTTTACTGTATTGACAAGATGAAAGAAATAGGGTGTCCCTGTCTTAAAGGAAATCATGAAGGTGCTATTACTGGTGAATTAGATTTATATTATTTTAATGAGGAAGCCCGACAGGCAATTCAATGGACTAAAGGACAATTAAAAGAACACGATTGGAAATACTTAAACGGACTTCAGAAAAAAATTGCTATTTTTCAAGATGTGTTGGGAGTGCATGGAAGTCCTCGTCAACCTCTATGGGAATATATCCTGGATAAACAGACTGCCGAAGAAATTTTTACTGAGTTTGATTTTAAAATATATTTTGTGGGACACAGTCACGTTGCTGGCTATTTTACCTACCATCGGCGAAATAGAATTGTTCGTTATGTTAGTGCTGTGCAGGGAGCTGAGCTCAATTTAGAGGAGAATCATAGTTATATCATCAATTGTGGTAGCGTGGGTCAACCCAGAGATGGAAATCCTCAAGCCAGCTTTGTTGTCTTTGATACTGAGAAACAGACGGTCAGTATCAAGCGGATTGATTATCCCCTTGAAAAGGCACAGGATAAGATTATAAAGGCCAACCTCCCTGAATTTTTAGCAAAGCGATTGGCTATAGGAATATAGAGTAAAGGTGAGTTTTAAATGATGAAGGAAGCAATGTTTTTTAAGGAATTAGAAAACCATAAGGTAAAATGTACCCTTTGTGCCCATCAATGTGAAATTGTCTCCGGGAAGAGAGGAATATGTAGAGTAAGGGAAAATCAGGAAGGTGTTTTATCTAGCTTGAATTACCAACGATTGATTGCTGAACATATAGATCCTATTGAGAAAAAACCTTTGTTTCATTTCTATCCCGGGTCTCAATCCTACTCTATTGCGGCAATGGGATGTAATTTTCATTGTTTGCACTGTCAGAATTGGACTATTTCCCAGGTAAGGAAGGGTATTATAGAAGGAGAACAAGTTTCACCAGAGAGGGTGGTGCAAGCTGCTTTAAATAATGGTTGTCGGTCAATTTCCTATACCTATACCGAACCAACTGTTTACTTTGAAACAGCTTTCGAGATCTCCCGTCTTGCCCAGCAGAAAGGGTTAAAGAATATTTTTGTTACCAATGGTTATATTAGTTCAGAAGCTCTCAATTATATTGCTCCTTATCTGGATGCGGCAAATATTGATTTAAAAGCCATGAGTGATAAATTTTATCGAGAGATTTGTGGTGCGAGATTAGAACCAGTTTTAGAACGCATCAAGCAATATTATGAGCTGGGAATCTGGATTGAAATTACCACCTTGATTATTCCCGGATATAATGACCAGGAGGAGGAATTAGCACAAATAGCCGAATTTATTGCCAGTATCGATCAGGGGATACCCTGGCATGTTACTGCTTTTTACCCCACCTATCAGTTATATAACGCATCTCCTACTCCCTTATCTACTCTAAAGCGTGCTTATCAAATAGGAAAAGAAAAAGGACTTTATTATGTCTATCAAGGTAATGTGGGAGAGGGGGAAAATACTTTTTGTCCTTCCTGTGGTCAGTTATTGGTAAGTCGCAGATATTTTAGTGTTGCTAATAAAATAAAAAATGGGAAATGTCCCTTCTGTGAGGAAAAGATTCACGGAATTATGTCAGTGTCAGGGGACGGTCCTTTGGCAGATTAACAAAATATTAACACGAAGGGCAAATACCATGGGTTTATAGACTTGCTCATGGGGTGTTTATCCGGAACATCCAGAGACTTTCTGGAGTTTTAAACATGCTTTAAAATTTATTTCTAAAAAGTCGAGTCTCCCTCCCCTGGGGCTTTTAACAGTAGCTGCACTGCTCCCTCCCGAGTGGGAGAAAAAGTTGGTAGATATGTCGACCGCCGAATTAGAAGATAAAGAGATTAAGTGGGCTGATTATGTTTTTATTAGCGCTATGTCTATCCAGAAAGAGGCGGTAAAGAAAGTAATAGCGAGATGTAAAAGTTTGGGGGCTAAAATTGTAGCCGGTGGACCACTTTTTACCTCCGAATATGAAGATTTTAAGGAGGAGATAGACCATCTTATACTTAATGAGGCCGAAGTCACCCTTCCCCTATTTTTAAAGGATTTGGAGGCTGGTCATCCTCAACCTATTTACACCTCGGAGGAGTGGGCTGATATAGAAAAAACTCCTATTCCCCTCTGGGAGTTAGTAGACTTCAATAAATATGCCACCGCATGTATCCAATATTCTCGCGGTTGCCCTTTTAATTGTGATTTTTGTGATGTTACTTTGCTTTTTGGGCACAAGATGAGGCTAAAAACCAAAGAACAAATATTAGCTGAATTGAATAGTCTGTATTCAGGGGGATGGAGGGGTTCGGTATTCATTGTAGATGACAATTTTATTGGGAATAAAGAAAAAATAAAAAGAGAAGTGCTACCGGCGATAATTGGTTGGATGAGGGAACGGGGATATCCTTTTTCCTTTACTACCCAGACTTCCATAAATCTTGCTGATGATGAAGAACTCCTGCAATTGATGGCGGAGGCAGGTTTTGGTTCGGTATTTGTGGGGATTGAGACTCCTAATGAGGAGAGTTTAGCCGAATGCAATAAATTCCAGAATAAGAATCGTGATTTAATAGATTGTATCAAAAAGATTCAAAAGTTTGGTTTAGTAGTTAATGGGGGATTTATTGTAGGTTTTGACAGTGACTCACCAGCCGTTTTCGAAGAGCTAATAAAATTTATACAAAAAAGTGGAATCGTTAGCGCGATGGTGGGATTATTAAATGCCCCTCGAGGGACTCAGTTATATCAGCGACTGATTAAGGAGAATAGATTATTAAAGGAAACCTCCGGGGATAATACCGATTTTTCTATTAATTTTATCCCTAAAATGAATTATAAAATGCTTATCGATGGTTATAAAAGGGTGGTAAATACCATTTATTCTCCCAAATATTATTATGAACGCCTGCAGACTCTTTTAAAAGAGATTAAGCTGGTACAAAAACCTAAATATCAATTTCATCTTTATTATCTGACTGCCTTTTTTAAATCTATTTGGCACTTAGGGATAATAGGGGAGGAAAGATTTTATTATTGGAAGCTCTTTTTCTGGTCCTTATTCTGTTGTCCGCAATTTTTCCCTTTGGCTATAACCTATGCGGTCTATGGATTTCATTTTCGTAACGTTTTTAAAAATTCACGAGATGTCTTACTGACTTAGTTAGCTAATATTTTGGAATGGTATTTTAGAGAATAACGAATTTTAATCCACTTCAAAGGCTCCAAAGGCAGAAAAGACAGATACACATTGCTTTCAGAAAAGGCTTTGAATGTTTTGAGGCAGTATTGGATGAATACAAACCTCAAAAATGGTTATTTGAAGGAACAAAGCAAGAGAGACACATTGCAGTCAGAACAGTTCAAAAAATATTTGAGTATGCCTGTAAAATTGCGGGAGTAAGGAAAGATATGACAGTCCATACCTTAAGGCACAGTTTTGCAACGCATTTATTGGAAAGTGGAATTGATTTAAGATACATTCAAGAATTATTGGGTTATAAAAATAGCAAGACAACAGAAATTTTTACTCATGTCAGCACGGAAAGTCTTGATAAAATAAAAAGTCCATTGGATAGTTCAACCCTGAGCGGAAGAGGCGCCAAATGACGAAATTTGTTAAAAATGGAGAACTCTGGCAATTCAGCCAGAATCGGGATAGACGAAATGCTTCGTCTATAGTCTCAAAATAGGACAAAAAGCGAAGTACTTCATATATGAAAGAGTTATATGACATTGGTGTGCCATCTGCCCCAATAGACCGTATATCAGTTAATAACTGAAAGGGGATATTAAATGATTGATTTAGGAATTGAAAACAAAGTCCTTCTAATTACTGGTGCAAACCACGGTATTGGAGCTGCCACTGCAAAGCTATTTGCCAATCAAGGTGTTAAAGTATGTATTACTTATTATCGTGAGCCATGCAAATTTAGTGAGGAAGAGCTTAAAAATGCCTTAATTAAAAATGAAGGAGGAGAATTATTGTATATAGCAAATCAGCAAAAAACACCAAGTGTCTTAATAAAAGAAATTCATGAAAAGCACGGTATAGCTGTAGAGATTGAAAAGGATTTATCAATTGTATCTAATATCATAGATTTATTCGATTTTTGCGAGAAAGAAATCGGACCTGTTGATATTCTCATCAATAATCACACCTATTGTTCGTTAGACACATTCGATCAAGCCTCGGTAACAAGCGAAGGATTTGGAATAAATCTTATATCATCTGAAAATATAGATAATAATTTTAAAATCAATACCAGGGCTTATGCCCTTCTAATGGCGGAATATACAAAAAGATATTTAAAAAGAAATGCTAAAACCGGCAGAATTATTAATATAAGCACTGATGGTGCTCACGCGCATCCAATAAATGTAAGTTATGCTGCGAGCAAACATGCAATTGAATCTTATAGTCGATCAGCCGCTTTAGAGCTTGGAAAATATGGAATAACTGTAAATATTGCTTCAATTGGTCCTATACAAACAGGTTGGCTAACACCCGACGAAGAAACAAGCATTGCCAGCCAAATACCGTTAAAGCGAATTGGCAAACCGGAAGACATAGCTGATGCATTGTTGTTATTAGCATCTGAACAGGCACACTGGATCACAGGACAATTAGTATATATTGGCGGTGGGTGGCGCATGCATCAATAAATGATTCAGTTATTCATAAAAAATGGCACACCAACGTCATATAACACGGCGTAATGCGCTGCGCTTCCTTTGGTCGCTTGGGCTTCGCCACATTTTCACCTACACTACCGCTACGGTGAAAACGTCACATACGCCGGGAACGTTGTACGCAATGGCAGCAGAACTTTGTCTCGGCCGTCCTGGCCTCGGCATCTGGTTGGTATAATGGGGGGGCAAAGTCCTTCGCACAACACGGCATAGCCGCTTCGTTACTTCGATCCTCGGCCTCCGCGCCCAATTTCTTCACACAACAGCCAAGAGCCGACTTCGTTCGAGTACTCACTCCGCCCAAATTATCGGAGGTAGGTTATTATTAATGATTAATGATTGTTGTTGATTTTAATATTTAATATTTGATTTTTAATATAATAATTGCTAGTTCTTTTAAATGCCGATAACTTCGGTTACTAGCAAACCGTTATATAAAATTCCGAACCCCGTAAAAAAATGGGGATATGAAAATTGACTATAGGATAAAGATTAGAGAGGGAAATGATGTTTATTTATCTTACAATTGGGTTTTGGTTAATAATGACTCTCTATTGGGCGATAAAAGCCAGAGTACAGGTAAGTTTATCGTTTGAAATTACTTCGTTAGTAAAAATGACTACTTCCTTTTTAATTATTTACCTTCCTCTGTTAACGAATGGATGGTTTGCAAAAGAATTATATTCAGACAATATTTGGACTAATATTATTGGCGCCACTTTATGTGGTTTAGGCATTGGATTTGCAATTTGGGCAAGAAATGTATTGGGGAAAAACTGGAGTGGAAAAGTAACGATTCAAAAGGGACACGAGTTAATTAAAGAAGGGCCTTATAGTATAGTAAGACATCCGCAATATACTGGATTTCTTTTCGCATTGTTTGGAACCGCGTTGGTGCTTGGGCTAATATTCAGTTTTGTTTGGTATTTGTCTTTGATAATTAGCTTAATAATAAAGGCTAATCAAGAAGAATATACTTTGCTAAATGTATTTCCAAATGAATATGAGGAATATAAATAAAAAGTAAAAATGATTGTTCCCTTTATTTATTAATTTGGGGAGGAAACTCATGACTGTAGAACAAAAAATAGCACAATTATTTCGCATAGACGAAAAAGCACGAAGGCGACATTCCAATCCCTGGAGTGTATATTCACGATTTTCAATGATTCCCCTTATTGGTTTAGCTTTTTGGAGTAGAGTATGGCTGGGATGGTGGTCACTAATACCAATTACAATGACACTTGTTTGGGTATGGCTTAATCCAAGGATTTTCCCTGAGCCAAAGAGTACTAATAATTGGGCATCCAAAGTAGTACTTGGCGAATGGGTCTGGATTAATCGTAAAAATGTGAACGTACCAGAGCATCATCGTTATGTTCCTAACATTCTCTCGGCAGTAGCAGCATTGGGTACAATTCCATTTATTTGGGGGTTGATACGGCTTGAAATATGGCCTACAATTTTAGGCGGTGTTGTAATTATTATTAGTAAACTCTGGTTTGCTGATCGAATGGTGTGGCTGTATGAGGATATGAAAAATAAGTCAGAAGAATATAAAAAATGGTTATATTGATAGATAATATTGACGGGGTTAGGAACTCTACGGTTGCTTTGCAACCTTGCCCTTCGGGTCATATAACAGCGGATAAAAAGCTTAGCTATACTTTGCCCAAATCTTCGTTTCACTCGGACTTTTCATATCCGCAACCCGTTGGTTGCATTAAATAAATATCATAGATAATAGTGTATAAAAAGTGTATAAAATATGAATTTTGATCCAAGAGTTTTTGGCGAAGGTTTTCATCAGTTTGTTCAAAAGGAAATAGAGCTTTTTGGAAGTACTCTGGGTATTGCATTTCATATAGTTACTTTTATTATCTTGTTTCTGGTATTTCGATATGGAAATAGATATAGGAGAGTATTCATATTCTATTTCACACTCAATTGGCTTTTTCTCTTTGGGTACTGGGGAATTTATGCAATTGTTTATTGGTTAAAAGTGGGAATACCATATTTGGCTGTTTATTCAATGACTCCCATCCTATTAGGATTAATCGTTTATTTTTGGATTAAAAAAGCCCTTAACCCTTTCCCTTTGATAAACTTGGATTTCAAATCCATACGAGGCTATAGGTTTTTAGTATTAATAATCTTAGTATGGGGCTTATGGTACCCGACTTATGTGTATGGTCAGGGCTTTATATATAGCATTAAGGATTTAGTATGTTCAAATTACGGACTGATGCCCTGCCCAACGACAATGGTCGTACTGAGTTTAATGACACTGAAATATCCAGATGTGAATAAGAATCTCTATAATCTGTTTACTGTATATGCTCTTTTTATTGGAACAGCTACAGTTATGTCAGGCTGGATACCTGATGTCCCTTTCATAGCATTAGGTTTATATTCATTGAGTCTAATAATAGGCGAAAAGAGAAGGGAATATATATACAATAGAATAGGTGAACACCAGTAAACGGTATAACTAATTGCTGTAACATAGGTTGCGCAAGTCAGTTCTTTTATTTCCCTTGTGCTATCAAGGTATTTAATCATAGTGACAACAACTGGTCATACCGTCTAACAAAAACTGAGGAAATAAAAGAATGGTTAAATTACCGACAGGATATGAAAAGTTTCATAAGAATAAATTTTTAAATCATCAAATGAATAGGTGGTATTCTCTGGGTTATGCAGTTAAAGAGGATATAGAACGGATAGCGGAAAAAATTAATTCAATTGATGACTACATAAATGAATTTATGGTTGCAGCTGATATTGCGAAAGATGAAGGAAGATTAAAAAACGCTGCTACATATTTAAGAGCGAGCGAGTTTTAATGCCACCTGATGACAAAAGGAAAATTTCAGTTTACAAAGAATTTATTACATTATTTGACCAGGCTTTCGCAGATGGAGGATTTGAAAGGCATAAAGTACCAGACAATAATAGTTTTTTATCCACAATTAAAATTCCTTCAAGAACAAATTAAGTAAAAGGAACAGTAATCGGGATTCCCGGGTTTGACGCATTTATTGAAGAATTCTATACTATCTGGAGTTATTTTGCTGAAAAAGGTAAGCACTTTGAAACACACTGTAAATAATGCTCTTTTCATTCAAAATAAAACAGAACCTTACGAAGTAGTGGAGTGGATGAGGGCAATGAATAAAGAACATATCTGTAGCCATTTAATTGATCAGGATGTCTTATTAGTGACGGGTGAGAATGATGCGTTTCAACCACGCAATCTAGCACGTTTCATACAATCGGGACGTTATCTGAAATTGCTATAATCGAGGAGGTTATTTGTTATGAATGAAAAAACTAAAAAAGTAGGATTATTTATAGGGGTAACTTTTGCCCTTAGCTGGTTTATAGCGATCTTGTTTTTTGCACTCGGCGGCAAATGGAATACATCCACCTCTGCTATCATAGGATCAGTGATTATGATAATGCCTGCATTAGGGACTATTATTGTTCAGAAATTTATTTACCAAGAACCATTAAAGCCATTGGGAATTTCCTTTAAGATAAATAGGTGATGGCTGGTAGCATGGTTACTTCCACCACTCATCGCTTTTGCTACCATAGGGGTCAGTTTGTTTATCCCTGAAATAAGCTTTTCCATGGAGATGACAGGGTTTTTTGAAAGATTTAAGGGAATTATAACACTAGAGCAGCTCCAGCAAATGAAAGATCAAATGATAGCTTCTCCCATACATATCTTCTGGATTGTCTTAATTCAAGGCCTTGTGGCCGGCATTACCATAAATGCTCTTTTTGGATTTGGCGAAGAGCTTGGGTGGAGAGGTTTTCTTTTTAAAGAATTGAGCTATATGAGCTTCTGGAAATCATCAACTATTATTGGGTTTATCTGGGGAGTATGGCACGCACCGTTAATTTTACAAGGGCACAACTATCCGCAACATCCGGTAGCGGGTGTTTTCATGATGATTCTATGGTGTATACTTCTTTCTCTTATATTCAGCTATATCAGGCTTAGGTCGAAATCTGTTATTGCTGCTGCTATTATGCACGGTACTCTTAATGGTACTGCTGGTTTAGCTATAATGATGATTGAAGGAGGAAATGATTTGATTATTGGAGTCACTGGGGTAGCAGGTTTTATTGTTCTTTTATTAGTAAACCTCTTTATATTCTTCTTTGATCGCTCTCTTAGAGAAAGGCCTTTGAATATTATTATGGAGGAAATAAAATGAAACTTGTTGTCAATAATCAAGATATGAACTGTGTATAAGTATAACCGTAGGTAAAAGGCTATGGTGCTACGCTTCTTTGCTTAAATTGCTTCGGCATCTTATGCAAGTATTACTAAACCCGTAACGATTCACAGTCTGCGACACAGTTTCGCAACACACTTGCTAGAAAGCGGTGTGGACTTGAGATATATCTAGGAATTGTTAGGACATAAGAGCAGCAAGACGACAGAAATTTACACTAATATCAGTAATAAAAACTTGAGCAGAATAAGAAGTCCTCTGGACAATATGATGCAGGAGAGCAATCAATGATAGTGGAATCAGCATTCAGACAAATGCGGGTATATTCGGGTATTGTTCGTATATGCCACCAAAATGGAAGGATAAGCGAACTTAGTTCTGGTATGAACAAGTTGTAGGAAAGTGCACAAAGATTAACTTTAAAAAAATATTTGAACTTTTTTAAATATTTTATTTTTCTGTTATAGTATAGTCAAAAATAGAAAGGAGAAACTATGAATAAAGATGAACTGGGAAAATTATTTCCAATTGTATTGGAAAATTATAATAGTAATTGGTCAGCTCTTTATGAAAAGGAAAGAAATATTCTTAAAAGTATTTTTCCTCAGTCTTTATGAATAGAACATAAATTAGGATTAATGGCAAAACCGACTATCGATATTTTAATAGAAAAACCTGAAAATATGAGTGATGAAGAAATTATTAATATAATAAATAAGAATGGATATATTCACATGATAGAACAAACATAGCATTTAGTGTTTGTCAATGGATATTCACCTTCTGGCCTTGAAAAAGAATCATTTCATATTCATATGGGAACTTTAAGTCAAAATTGGGTTTGGGATAGGGTATACTTTCGAGATTATTTAAATAAAAATTCAGAAGAAGCTAAAAATTATGAGAAATTAAAAAAAATCTTGCACGTAAATATGAAAATGATGGAGAAACATACACAGATGGTAATGAATATATTAAAAAAATTACAGAAAAAGCAAAAATGAAATTACAATAAACTGTATCTATCTGAATATATATACGCACACAGATATACATAATTGTAGCAGGTTTTTATATGGAAATAATAAAGATTGATTGTTATAAGGAAAATTTAAAAGTATTGCTGCCTGAAACCTATAAAATATTAAAACAATCAAAACTATTTGTTCATCCAATAGTAGATAAAATTATTTTAACAGGATCAAGAGGCTTAAGATATAATTATAAAAGAGAATCTGATATTGATTTATCATTAATAATTGAAAGAAATATAAAAGATTATGAATTGCTAAAAACAATATTTAATATTACCATGGATAACTGGTGTGGGAATGTTGAACTGGATATAGCAATTTTGTATGATAAAAATAATTGTAACTTCAAATGCTTGAACTATGAATATTTTAATGAAAGCATTTGTAAAAGCGATGGAATGGATTGTTTTGGGCTATTTAAATTGAATAAAGGATTTGAAGGCTTTGTAAATGACATAGGAGTAAATTTAAAAATTGCCAGTCCATTTTTTACGATTTGGGGAAAATGAAAATTAGGCTTAATTTTTTTGGAATGAAATAAATGAATAATGGAAAATCGAATGAGGTTATAAAACAGTTTGATAGTATAGCTTTTTTGCCGGACACTTGGGATTACAATCAGGAATATTTAAAATATATTTTAAAAAGATTACCTAAAAATGTAAATGAATGCCTTGATATCGGCTGCGGAACAGGAAAATTAACTAAACAAATAGCACCATTTTGTAAAGATGTTATTGGAATCGATATATCTGGTAATATGATCAAGGAGGCAATAAAAAGAAATCCAAGAATGAATATTGAATATAAAAAAATTGATATAGATGAATATTTTAACAATAATAAACATAAATATGATCTGATTATCACAATTGCTACTTTACATCATCTAAACATCAAAAATATTTTTCAGCAAGTTAAAAATCATTTAAATCCATATGGAATGTTTTTTGTATTGGATTTATATAAAAAAGAAAATTTTTATGAATACTTTTTATCAGGACTTGCTTTTTTACTTAATCCAATATTGTTCTTGATTAAACGAAAAAGATTATCAAATACAATAAATGAAAAAAATGCATGGAAAGAGCATTCAAAATATGATTATCTTCCAGCCTTTAAAGAAATTTTGAATAACGCAAGAGAAGTATTTGGAAAGGTTGAAATGAAGCATCATTTGTTTTGGAGATATTCATTGATATATAGGAATAATAAATAAAATGTGTTATCATTTGTCTAATAGTAAAGAATGTGCGCCTTCCTACAACGGCCGATATATGTTGCGCTTCTCGGTTTTTTGAGTACAAAAAACCTGCGATGCTCAGGTCGACGTTCGAGTTGCCTTTCTGGAATTAAAAGGTCGGCAACTCTCACTTGACCACATTTTTTGGCCTTGAGTACAAGCCCAAAAAACGTCGATATATCGGCGACCGTTACACGAAATAGCGGCTAAATTGGTAGAAAAATATATTAAAAAAGAATAATTGATACTACATTGGATTAAGGAGTTTACATATGGAAAACAAAGAACCATTAATTCACGATTTTGATTTAAACTTAATTTGTGATTATTTTGGAAGGTTAGAACGGCAGGGACCTGGTAGCCCTGAATCTACTATTAGGGCATTAAGTTTTATTGACAATCTTTCAAATGAATTAAAAATCGCGGATTTAGCTTGTGGAACAGGCGGTCAAACAATGATTCTTGCCCAAAATACCAAAGGAACCATTACCGGGCTTGATATTTTTCCCGATTTTATTCGAAAATTTAATACAAACGCTGAAAAGCTCGGTTTGCAGAATAGGGTAAAAGGCATTGTTGGTTCAATGGATAATTTACCATTTCAAAATGAAGAATTTGATGTTATATGGTCTGAAGGGGCTATTGCCAATATTGGTTTTGAAAAAGGCTTGAATTATTGGAAAGGCTTTCTAAAAAAAGGCGGTTATGTTGCCGTAACATATGAGTCATGGTTTACCGACGAACGCCCCGCTGAAATTGAAAAGTTTTGGGTTGATGCTGTTCCTGAAATAAGTACCATAGGGCATAATATTGCAATAATGCAAAAAGCTGGTTATAGTCTTGTTGCCGCATTTACATTGCCTGAAACCTGCTGGACGGATACCTATTTTATTCCACAAAAAGCAATACAAAAATCATTTTTAGAAGAAAATGCTGGAAATAAAGCCTCAGAGGCTTTTGTTGGATATATGAAGTATGAAGCGGAGTTGTATTCAAAATACAAACAATATTATGGATATGTTTTTTATATTGGTAAAAAAATATAAAAAATGGAGTACGCCGCCACTTCAGAAAAATACAGGGGACTGTTCTCTGTTTGACATCTTTTCTCTGATATTTCTGATATTATAGAATATTTTCAGTAATTATCTCATTTTATAAGGAGTCCTTATGCCGAGGGTAGCCCGCATAAAAAGCAGTACCGGAATATACCACCTCATAACCAGAGGCAGCAACCA
>LDZU01003683.1_pt1 | contig 13646 bp, 11 predicted proteins | sample 615531 | NCBI WGS metagenome assembly LDZU01 (sample SAMN03408293, study PRJNA278302) | terrestrial metagenome | isolation source: oil reservoir sample SB2 | place: USA: Alaska, North Slope, Schrader Bluff formation | collected 2011-09 | reverse complement strand
CCAGAGGGCGGAGGGAGAGATACTCGATGAGGATGTGGAGCGCTGCGAGGAGGAGCCCGAGATATACCGCCCGTCTCCGGTACCAGAATGCGGCGAGGACGAGCACCGGGTAGAATAAGCAGGTATACGCACCTCCGGCGCCGAAGAAGAGACCGAGAAAGACGGAGATCGCCGTGACGAAGGCGATGATCGCAAGCCTGCCCCATTCCCCTGAGTCTGGCAGACCTGCAGGATTCATCTCAAAGAGTGGGTGCGGTTCGCATCCATAAAGAGTTTGTGCGGTGGGGCTTTGGCCTCACCGCTGCGCTGCAGCCGCAGTCTTCGTCTTCCTGCCGGTCTCCTCAAGTTTCGCAAGCGACGCCTCGATGAACGCGGGGATGTCGTCGGGCTTTCTGCTCGAGACCAGGTTGCCGTCGACCACCACCTCCCGGTCGATGTACTCCGCCCCGGCGTTCCTGATATCCTGGGCGACGGACTTCCAGCCGGTGATCTTTCGGCCCTCGAGCACCTGCGCGGTGATCAGGAGTTGAGGCGCGTGGCATATGGCGAGGACCGGTCTGCCGCTCTCGACGAAGCGACGCACGAACTCGACGGGCGCGTCGTGGGCACGGAGTTTGTCGGGCGAGTAGCCGCCCGGTATGAAGAGCGCGTCGAAGTCGTCCGCCGATACCTCCGATGCGGCCCGGTCGATCCTGACCTCTGCCTGCCCCTGCTTCCCGCGCACGGTCTCTCCCGCGGAGAGGCCGATGTGGACGAGGTCGTGGCCGGCCTCCCGAAACGCCTCTGCGGGTCGCGTGTATTCGACATCCTCAAACAGATCCGTGATCAGGACCGCTATTCTGCTCATCGTCATTCCTCCCCGGGCCGGACTCCCGACCCGGCCCCCGATCTGTTCGGCCGGGAGATATAATGTTACCGCAAGGATGGCAGGCCCGGGCCTATCCACCCGACCGCCGGAGCCGCCACTGCGGCCGTTCTCTGGAGGTTCGAGCGATCTCTATACCTTTTTATAGCGCGGCGCAGAACCGGAGATGTATGATTGTGCCGAATCGGGACCGCCGGGAGGTCCCCCCCGCAGAAGGAAGACCTCAGCCCGACTGGTACAGCCTCTCGCTCGATGAGGTCGAGCGGGAACTCGGCACCGGCCCATCCGGCCTCCCCGCGGAAGAAGCGGCGGGGCGGCTGGAGCGCTACGGGAAGAACGTCCTCCGCGAGGAGGCGCGGGAGACCCGCCTCCAGGTCTTTCTCCGGCAGTTCAAGAGCGTCCTGATCGTCATCCTGATCGTCGCGGCAGGCGTCTCGTTCTTCGTCGGCGCGTACCTGGACGCCGTCGCCATCCTCATCATCGTCGTCTTAAACGCCATCCTCGGGTTCTCCCAGGAGTGGCAGGCCGGCGAGGCGATCGAGGCGTTGAAGAAGATGCTCGTTCAGCGGGCCGTGGTCATCCGCGGTGGGGGGCAGCAGGAGATCGATGCCTCGGAGATCGTGCCGGGGGACCTCGTCGTCCTCGAGATGGGAGAGCGGGTGCCCGCCGACCTCTTCATCGTCGAGGCGACGTCGCTCGAGGTGGATGAGGCGTCGCTGACGGGTGAGTCGTCGCCTGTCGATAAGGCGCCGGGTTCGCTCCCTTCCCCGACCAGCCTTGCTGAGCGGAGCAACATGGCTTTTGCGGGCACGACGGTCGTCAACGGGCGGGGACGCGGCGTGGTCGTCGCCACCGGCATGCAGACGGAGTTCGGCATGATCGCCGGCCTCTCCCAGCGGGTCGAAGACGAGACGACGCCTCTCTCCCGGCAGATGGACCGCCTCGGCCGGGACCTCGGGCTGATCGCCATCGGTATCGCGGTGGTTGCGGTCGCCGTCGGTCTTCTGCAGCAGCGGGAACTCCTCGAGATGTTCCTCATCGGCGTCTCGCTCGCGGTGGCGGTGATCCCGGAGGGTCTCCCGGCGGTCGTGACGCTCACGCTCGCCCTCGGCATCAAGAGCATGATGCGGAGGAACTGCCTGATCCGCCATCTCCCGGCATCGGAGACCCTCGGCGCGGTCTCGGTGATCTGCACCGACAAGACGGGGACGCTCACCCGGAACGAGATGGCGGTCGTCCGGGTGAAGACGCCGGAGTGCGAGGTGACGGTGACCGGGGCCGGGTATGCCCCGGAGGGGGAGTTCCTCGTTGCAGGCAACCCCATCGATCCCCTGGCGAAACCGGGGCTCGCCCGGTTCCTCCGCACCGTGCTCCTCTGCAACCATGCAAGGGAGTTCTCGTTCAACTCCACCCGGAAGCGGATGACGATCATCTATCGGGAAGAGGAGGGAGACGTCGCCTACGTGAAGGGAGCCCCGGAGGTGCTTCTCGCCCGGTCGTCCCGGCTGCTCCGGGGAGATTCTGTCGTGGTGCTCACCGACGACCTCCGCGATGCAATCCTCGCGGAGATCGCCGAATATGCGTCCGGCGGGCTCCGGGTGCTCGGGGCGGCATACCGCCCGCTCCCGGACGGTCTTTTGTTGACCGAGGAGACGGTGGAGGAAGACCTGATCTTTCTTGGGTTTGCCGGGATCCGCGACCCTCCACGCCCCGAAGCGGCGGAGGCGATACGCCTCTGTCGGAGCGCCGGGATCGACGTGATCATGATCACCGGGGACAACCCGCTGACCGCCTACGCCATCGCCCGGGACCTCGGCCTCTCGAGCGAGGGGGCGCTGACCGGGGCCGACCTCGAGGCTTTGGGCGACGACGAACTCGCGAGTCGCCTCCGGACCACAAAGGTCCTCTCCCGGGTCACGGCGGAGCACAAACTCCGGGTGATCGATATCCTTGCCCGGGAGCGTGCGGTCATCGCCATGACCGGCGACGGCGTCAACGACGCTCCGGCGTTGAAGAAGGCGAGCATCGGGATAGCCATGGGCATCAAGGGAACGGACGTCGCCAGGGAGTCGAGCGACATGGTGCTCGTGGACGACAACTTCGCAAGCATCGTCGCCGGCGTCGAGGAGGGGAGGCGGGAGTACGACAACATCGCCCGGTTCACCCGCTACCTCCTCTCCTCCAACATCGGGGAGCTCGTTGCGATCGTCGGCGGGCTCCTCCTCGGCCTGCCGCTGATCCTCATCCCCATCCAGATCCTCTGGATCAACCTGATCACGGACGGCGTCACCGCCATCGCGCTCGGTCTCGAGCCCGCCGAGCAAGACGTCATGCAGAGGCGGCCCCGGGACCCCGGGGAGTCCATCCTCACCAAAGATGCCTACCTCGTCGTCCTCATCCTCGGGGCATGGCTCGGTCTCCTGACGATCTACGTCTTCTCCGGCCTCTACGAGGTCGACCTCGACCGGGCGCGGACGATGGCGTTTACCGGGCTCATCATCTTCGAACTCTACAACGTGCTGAACTTCCGGTCGTTCCGGTTCCCCCTCCACCGGATCGGGTTCTTCTCGAACCCCACCCTGCTCCTCGCGATCCTCGGGAGCCTTGCCCTCCAGGCGCTGGTGGTCTACGTCCCGATCCTGCAGACCGTCCTCGGGACCGCACCGCTGACCCCCGGCGACTGGGGGCTGCTCGCCCTGCTCGGCCTGCCGGTGCTCCTCGCCGGGGAGGTCTATAAGATCCTCCTGCTACGTGCGGGGAGGGGGGTAGAGGGCTCCGGCCCCGGAGATGTCCGTGTGCCGGACTGAACCCGGGGCGACCGTCCGCCGCCCTCTGAGATGGAGTCCCCCCTCCTGAGGTGCCGGGTTTCATCCTCCGGCCGGACTGTAGGGAGCGGCATGATTATGGGGCAGCCATGCGAATCTGATTCCTGACTATTCGTTTTGGGATCCTATGACAATTCCTCAGACGTTCATTGCACGCCCCGCCACCCGTAGCACCAACCGTCGCCGGGGTGCGAAGGTGTGATCGGCCCGGAACTGATCGCCATCGTGGTCTTTCTCTTCACCTACGCGCTCATCATCGACGAGCGGATCCACCGTGCAGTGGCGGCGATGCTCGGCGCCTCGGTCCTCGTCTTCCTCCATATCGTCCCCTGGGAGAAGATCCCGGAGTACATCGACCTCGGCACCATCTTCCTCCTGATGGGGATGATGATCATCGTCAACACCGCCCGCGGCAGCGGCCTCTTCGAGTATATCGCCATAAAGACGGCGAAACTTGCGAAAGGGAGCCCGATACGAGTGTTGCTGCTCTTCTCTGTCGTGACCGCCGTCACGAGCGCCTTCCTATCGGCGGGGCGGCAACGCTCATCGGCGACCCCCCGAACATCATGATCGGCTCCGCCGCCGGCCTGACGTTCAACGAGTTCATCGTCAACATGGGACCGATCATGGTCGTCAACCTGGTCGTCGTCATGGGGATGCTCTTCCTTATCTACAGAAAGCAGCTCCTTGTCTCGGCAACCGAGCAGGAGGGGATCGCAAAGACGCTTGAGAACTTGAACGATCAGGAGGCGATCCGGGACCGGTCGCTCTTCAAGAAGTCGATCGCCGTCATCGTGCTCGTCGTCGGGATGTTCTTTGCCCAGGACCTGCTCGGCCTGGAACCCGCTCTCATTGCCCTGATCGGCGCATCGATCCTTCTCTTCTGGAGCAGGCAGCCGCCGGAGGAGATATTCGAGAAGATCGAGTGGCCGGCCCTCTTCTTCTTCGGCGGGCTCTTCGTCGTCGTCGGCGCCCTCGTCGAGACCGGAACGATCGCGGCCGTCGCCGGGTTTGTGGTCGAGAACGTCCACTCGGAGGGCGAGGCCATGCTGATCATCGCCTGGTTCGCGGCGATCGCCTCGGCAATCGTGGACAACATCCCCCTCACCGCCACCCTGATCCCCCTGATCCAGAATATGGGCACCTCGATGGACACCTACCCGCTCTGGTGGGCGCTCTCGCTCGGTGCATGCCTCGGCGGGAACGGCACGGCTATCGGGGCGTCGGCAAACGTCGTCGTGCTCGGGATCGCGGCACGAAACGGCGTCTCCATATCGTTCGTGGAGTTCCTGAAGGTGGGGATGCTCGTGCTCCTCGTCACCGTAGCGATCGGGTCGGGCCTCCTCTGGCTCAACTTCGTCGTGCTGTGAGTCGGTTCTACCGGTTCGGCGGGGTCCCGGGTCTCCGGGACACCTCGACCTCCTGGAGCCGGCCGACCAACCATTTATACGCGGTCCCGGCCGCCTCCCGGGCCGAGGGGCTCGGGTCCTCGTTTCGCATACGGTCGAGCGGCTCTCTCGCCTTCGGGTCGGCGATCGTCCCGAGGGAAAGCGCCGCCTGCGCCCGGACATGCTCGTCGGTGTCGTCGAGAGCCCGGATCAGCCCGTCGATGTCCCGGTCGTCGCGCAGGGTATCGATATCGTCCAGTGTCGCCATAGCAATCTCCTGATCGTCTCCCGCATTGGCGCCCCGGCGGTATATATGCCTTTGCGGGCGGACTGCAGGTGACCCCGGCCCGTCCGTATTCGTGGAGGAGAGGATCCCGTCTGCCTACGTATCAAGGAGCCAGCCTTCCACTGCCTTCTTCTCCGCGAGCCTCCCTACCGCCCGGGCGTGCGCGAGCGACGCGGCCCGCCTGACGCCCACGTTAGAGTCCGAGAACTTCAGCCGCTCCAGCGGATCGAGCGCCCGTTCGTCGCCGACGGTGCCGAGGGCCTCGGCCGCGGTCAGCCGCACAGCCTCGGCCGGGTCTAAAAGCGCTCCAATCAGCCCGTCGATATCCCGGGCCCTCCGCATCGTGTCGATATCTTTCATCTGCGTCATAGATCTCCCCGGTCGGCCGGTGCGATGCATCTGGGTCTGCTCTATTAAGAACGTTGCGGAGAGCGACGGACGGAACGTCCGGAGCTTCAAGCAGCAAAAAAAATCGGCTTCTGCGACGCTCGTGAGGGCATCGACGACGTGGGGGCCGAACGCCCTGCAGATGAGGTCGTCGGCGAGCAGGTCCCGGTGGGCCTCGGCGAGGCTCCCGGGCAGCGTCCCGATCCCGTCGCGCTCCCGCTCAGCGGTCGTCATGTGGAAGATGTTCCCGTTGGCACCGGCCGGGGGCTCGATCTCCTTCCGGACGCCCTCCATCCCGGCGGTGAGCATCGCGGCGAAGGTGAGGTAGGGGTTGCAGGTCGGGTCGGGGCTGCGGAACTCGACCCGGGTGCTGTTGCCGCGGGGCGCCGGAACCCGGACGAGGGCCGAACGGTTGCTCGTGCTCCAGCTGACGTAGCAGGGCGCCTCGTAGCCGGGGACGAGCCGCTTGTAGGAGTTGATCGTCGGGTTTGCGACCCGGGTGATGGCCGGCGCGTGGCGGAGCAGCCCGCCGATGAAATGCATGCAGGTCTCTGAGAGCTGCAGCGGGGCGTCGGGGTCGTAGAAGGCGTTCTTACCATCCTTCGCGAGCGAACAGTTCACGTGCATCCCGCTCCCGTTGATGCCGTAGATCGGCTTTGCCATGAACGATGCGTGCAGGCCGCGCATCAGCGCCATCGTCTTGACCGCGAACTTGAACGTCACGACACGGTCGGCAGTCGTCAGGGCGTCGCTGTACTTGAAGTCGATCTCGTGCTGGCTCTCGGCGACCTCGTGGTGAGACGCCTCGATCTCGAACCCCATCTCGGTGAGGGCGAGGATGATCTCGCGCCGGACGTCCTCCGCAAGGTCGGTGGGGGCGAGGTCGAAGTAACCGCCGGCGTCCTGGAACTGCGTGGTCGGTCGACCCTCAATCATCTTAAAGAGAAAGAACTCCAGTTCCGGCCCGGTGTTGAAGACGTACCCGTCCTTCGCGGCGTCCTCCATTGCCATGCGGAGCACGTAGCGCGGGTCGCCCTCGAAGGGCTTGCCGTCCGGTTTGCAGACATCGCAGATGAACCGGGCAACCCCGTTCTCGCGGGGCCGCCAGGGCAGGTGGGCGTATGTGGAGGGATCGGGTCTGAGCACCATGTCGGACTCCTCGATCCGGACGAACCCTTCGATCGACGATCCGTCAAGCCCGATACCGTCGGTCAGGGCCTTTTCAGCCTGCTTCGCCGGGATGGCGACGTTCTTGGGCATGCCGAGAAGGTCGGTGAACTGCAGGCGGAGGAATCGGACGTTGTCCTGTTCGATACGCTCGAGCATCGATGAGATGATCTCGGGAGACATATGGAAGGAAACTTCCTTCCAATAGTATTTATCTCTGGCGGATCAACATCTATCAGAGCGTTCCCCCAACCACTCCGGACCCGCCGGGGAGGGACAGAGGGGGCGGATCCACCGTGATGGCAATGTGCGGCATAATTGGCGTAATGGACAGATCTCGCCGGACGATGAATGGTTCCGGCATCCGACAGGCCCTCTCCATGATGAACGAGCGCGGCAGCGGCGAGGGGGCGGGGTACGTAGCCTACGGCATCTACCCCGACTACCGGGACTGCTACGCCCTCCATGTCTTCTTCGACAACATCCGTGAGAACAAACCGGTCCTCGACGCGGCGCTCGAGCAGTGGGGGACGATCGAGCACGACGAGGCGATCCCCACCTGCGTTCAGCCGAACCTCCGGGCAGTCCACACCCCCTGGCGCTACTTCTTCAGGCCGGACCCCTCCCTCGCGATGCCGGGCAGCCTCACCCCCGAAGACGATATCGTCAGCGCCCTGGTGATGCGGGTCAACGCCGCCCGCCGTGGCGCACTCATCTTCTCCTCCGGCAAGGACCTCGGTGTCTTCAAGGCCGGCGGCTGGCCCGAGGACGTGGCGGACTACTACCGGATAGAGGACTACGAGGGCTACACCTGGCTCGCGCACAACCGCTACCCGACGAACACCCCCGGCTGGTGGGGTGGTGCGCACCCGTTCAACCTCCTCGACTGGAGCGTCGTGCACAACGGCGAGATCACCTCGTATGGGACCAACCGGCGCTACATCGAGAGTTTCGGCTACACCTGCACGATGTTCACCGACACCGAGGTCGTCGCCTACTTGGTCGACCTCCTGGTGCGGCGGCACGGGCTTGACATCGACCTCGCCGTCCGGGCGCTCGCCCCGCCCTTCTGGGAGGAGATCGACCGGATGCCCGGGACCGAGCGGGAATGGAACTCTGCCATCAGGCTTGCCTATGCCCCCGCGATGATGAACGGACCGTTTGCCATCGTGGCTGCGAACGCCGAGATGATGGTCGGGTTCACCGACCGGAGCAAACTCCGGCCGATGGTCGTCGGCGAGTGCGGCGACCGCCTCTACATCTCAAGCGAGGAGGCGGCTATCCGGGCGATGGAGCCCAACGTCGAATCGATCATGATGCCGGCCGCAGGGGAGCCGGTGATCGGGAGGGTTGCCCCGTGACGATCGGAAGTCTTCCTCCCCGGTACCGGATCAGCATCGACCGGGTGCAGTGCATGGAGTGCGGGCGGTGTATCGAGAACTGTTCGTATGGTGTCTTCCGGCAGGACAACGGCCGGATCCTCATCAACTCCCGGAACTGCACTGCCTGCCACCGCTGCATCGCCTGCTGCCCCCGGGACGCCATCATGCTTGAGGAGCACCCCTGCGACTACCGGAGCCATCCCCTCTGGACCCGCGAAGCCCGGGAGGCGATCTACAACCAGGCCCGGACGGGGAAGATCATCCTCGCCGGGATGGGCAACGCACTCGATTACCCGGTCATCTTCGACCGCCTGGTTCTGGACGCCTGCCAGGTCACGAACCCCAGTCTCGACCCGCTCCGCGAGCCGATCGAACTCGTGACCCACCTCGGGAAGAAACCGGCGAAGCTGGATCTCCGGCGGCGGGAGAACGGCGACGTCGAACTCCGGACCCGTCTCACCCCGAATCTCCGCCTCGAGACCCCGATCATGATCGGGCATATGAGTTACGGGGCGATCAGCCTCAACGCCCAGATGGCCATGGCGCGGGCGGCAAAAGAAGTCGGGACGTTCATGGGCACCGGGGAAGGCGGCCTGCACTCCGCTATCTACCCCTACCAGGACAACATGATCGTCCAGGTCGCGTCCGGCCGGTTCGGCGTGAACATCGATTACCTGGAGCGCGGGGCCGCCATCGAGATCAAGATCGGCCAGGGTGCAAAACCGGGGATCGGCGGGCACCTCCCCGGGGAGAAGGTCTGCAAGGAAGTCTCCCGCACACGGATGATCCCGGAAGGAAGCGATGCGATCAGCCCTGCGCCGCACCATGACATCTACAGCATCGAAGACCTTGCCCAGCTCGTCCGGGGCCTCAAGGAGGCGACGGAGTGGAAGAAACCGGTCTTCGTCAAGATCGCCGCCGTCCATAACACCGCCGCCATCGCCGCCGGGATCGCCCGTTCGCCGGCTGATGCGGTCGTCATCGACGGGTTCCGGGGTGGGACCGGTGCAGCGCCGAAGGTCTTCCGCGACCACGTCGGCATCCCGATCGAGGCGGCTGTCGCGAGCGTGGATAAAAAACTTCGCGATCAGGGGATCAGAAACGAGATCTCCATCATTGCAAGCGGGGGTATCCGGGGGAGCGCCGATGTTGCGAAGGCGATCGCCCTCGGAGCGGATGCGGTCTACATCGGGACCGCAGCGCTCGTGGCGATGGGCTGCCGGGTCTGCGGGAACTGTTACCGGGGCCTCTGCCCCTGGGGCATCGCTACCCAGCGCCAGGACCTCGTGGACCGCTTAGACCCCGATACCGCATCGACGCAGGTGGCCAACCTGCTCCACGCGTGGACGCTCGAGCTCTCCGAACTGCTCGGCGCGGCCGGGATCAACAGCATCGAGAGCCTGCGGGGCAACCGCGACCGGCTCCGGGGCTATATGCTCGATGAGAGCCTGATGCAGGTGCTCGATGTCGAGTCGGTGGGGGCGTAACGCCCTCACGACGTCGCGACTTCGACGCACTCTTTTTTCGTCCCGATCCGGGCGAGCGCCCCGCACATCGCCGGAACGTAGGCAAGCGCCTTGCCCGAGTCCACCATGATCGATGCGAACTCGTCCATCCGGGGCGAGACGACCATGCAGGTGTCCGGTATCACCCGGGCACCGCTCCGCTCGATGGCGGCCACAAGGCCGGCGTTCTCCTGCGCGACCCCATGGGCGGCGAAGATGTAGAAAGGCTTCGTCGTCGTCTTTCCCCTGAGGAGATCCGCGAGGCCGCGGAGTTCGTCGGGGGAGCAGTGCGGGCACCCGACCGCGACCGCCTCGACGGGGGTCTCAGCAAAGAGGGCTTCGACCTCGTCCTGGGTTACTGTCACCCGGTCGAGGTCGGCGGTATCGAACGAAAAGACCCTCGCTTCCGGGGTTATCTTATCGACGTGGAAGAGAGCGACCGCGCCGGTCGCGGCCATCGCAGCGCCGAGCGCCTTCAACTGGTCGCGGCCCGGCCGGATACCGGAAAAGATCGGTATCCGGTTCCCCACCTTCTTTCCGGCGACGTGCCCGATGGCGCCCCAGTGGTCGGACCGCGGGCCCGTCCCGCTCTCGACCTCGACGACGACCTGCGGCCGCCGGTTCGCGACGATGTGGAGGCCGTAGTACGGGGTCTTCCCGATGATCGCCGCCGCGAGGGCGCTCGGTCCGCCTTCGCGGTTGGTCCGGGCGCCGAGAACCGAGTTTGCGTAGGCGACTGCCGAGGACTCCGACCAGGCCAGGTGTTCCCCGTACTCCGTGATGCGGAGGTAGTAGGGCGTGCAGGTGCACTCGAGCCGGATCCCGAGCCTCCGGTAGGTCTCGACGACCTCCGTCTGGTGGTGGGCGAACTCTTCGGCGATCCCGAACTCCCGCCACCCCTCCTGCGGCATCCCGATCGGGTTCAAGACGGTCGGGACCGCCACCCGGGCGTTGAGGCTCTGCAGCCAGGCAAGCCCCCACCTCCCGATGGTCTTATACGATGCACCGCTCACCTGGGCGCTCGCAATCGGGACGAGCCTCTCGGCGTCGTAGACTCCCCCGAGCGCGACCAGGATCTCCATCATCTTCTGGCGTGTCTCGCCGAACTCGCCGGCGAGCACCTTCTCGTCATCGTTATCAAGGTACAACTACAGCCACTCCGCTCTCCTGAATTCGTCCTCTCTCCCCATAACCATCGTGGCATCGACCCCGACCTTCACGTTCGTCCCATCAGAGAGGCGCGTCGGGTCAAGCGACGAGCCCCGCACCCTCCTCGTCCACCACCACGACGTGCTTTAACGAGGTATGGGCGGCAAACGCCGCCATTATGGCGTTTTTGGCGTCTCCTTCGGTGTTCTTCCGGATCTGGACCACCGCGTGGAGGTAGCCGGCGCCGCCCTTCGTGAGGAGGACGTCTTTGACCGTCGTCACCTCGCCGACGGAGCGGTAGATCCTGGGCTCATAGGGCGCTCCCATCAGGAGTTTGTGCTCGTCGCCGGCGGGGAGGATGCCGTGGAAGATGGGGTCCTCCTTGCAGTACATCCGGGTGAACTCGATCACCGGCTGCTGCCGGACAGGGTCGTAGGTGCCGGTGATATCGACGAACGGCCCTTCCGCCGCTTTTTCGGCCCCGATATATCCCTCGAGCACGATCTCGGCGTCGGGGACCCGGACGCCGTTCTCGCACACCCGGACGGGGAGTTCCCCGCCCATCAGCTCCGCCGCGTAAGCGAGTTCCTTTCCTTCCGGGACACGGGTGCAGGCGGCAAACGTCACGAGCGGGTGGGTGCCGACGGTGACGGCGATCGGGAGTTTCTCGCCCCGGGCGAGCGCCGCCTTAAGGAGGGTGTGGGTGTGCCTCCCCTCCACCAGGCGGGCGACGACCCGGTGGTCATCGAGGACCATCATCCGGTGGATGGAGGCGTTCTCGACACCCCCGTAGCGCGAAAAGACTATCCCGGACGTGAAGTAGCGCCCGGCGTCCCCCGGGAAGTGCTTCATGATGGGGAGGCGGGAGAGGTCTGCGGGAACGCCGCCCTGCAACCGCCCGGCATCCACCACGCGGCCGCTGTAGGTGGCGGCCGCAAGGTGTCTGACCAGATCGCGCTCCTCCACGCCGAGCGCCGCTGCAAGCGATCGCCTGTCGCCGAGGAGGTTCATCACTCCCCGGTGGCCGTCGAGGTCGTGGAAGAAGAGGATCTTATCGGTCCGGCTTGACATCCGCGGTGCCTCGTAGACGGTCGAGCAGGGGCTCTCGATATCCTCGACCCTGCCCTGGTTTCGCATCATCGCTATGAAATCACGCATCGTATCCGCTCCATCGGGATCCAAGACGGTGCTTGACCCCCATGTGGTCGAGCACCCGGGCGACCACCATATCGACGAGGTCGTCGATCGTCTCCGGGTGCTGGTAGAAAGGAGGACTTGCGACCATCACGGTCGCGCCGGCCTCATCGGCCGCGAGCATATTCTTTAAGTGGATCCGCGAGAGCGGCATCTCCCGGAGGAGGAGGTGGAGGGGCCGCCTCTCCTTGAGGCAGACGTCCGCTGCCCGGGTGATCAGGTTGTCGGCAAACCCGTTGCTGACCGCCGCAAGCGTCTTCATGCTGCAGGGGACGATCGCCATCCCGTCGTAGCAGAACGACCCGCTGGCGATATCGGCCGCGAGGTTGCTGTTCTCGGCGTATATGGCGTCGAACCCCGAGAGGTCCACGTGCTCGATCCCGGCTATCTGCCGGGCGACGTCGGAGATGACGATATGCACCGTTGCCTGATCGCAGAGCACCTCGAGCAGGCGGTGGGCGTATATGACCCCGCTTGCTCCGGTGACCCCGACGACAAATTCCTTCTTCATCTGCTCTCCATCTCTTATGTCACTATGAGTTTATCCTGTTTCGTCGCCCGCTTCACCCGGAGCACCTCCATCGCCGCCTGCTCCACGGTATGGCGGTGCTGCTCCGTCGTGTAGATCCCGAGGCGCCATTGCTGCCGCCGGGTGTCGTTTAAGGTGTTGATGAGGGGCGAGACCCCCTCGATATCCACCATCGCGTGGCTGTTCCTGACCCGGACCTCCATCGAGAGGGCGCGGGGGAGCCGGGGGATGTCCACGAGGACGCAGTCCCCCGGGACCCCTGCGGTCTGTGCGATGGCAATGGCGAGGTCCCGCTCGCGGGCAGCCCCGAGGTCCTGCTGGAGTGCTGCGGCGTTCACCCGGTCTTCGCCGACGTAGAGCGCCCTCTTGTAGAGGTCCCGGGCATAGACCCGGCGGGCGAGGTCGCGGGTGATTGCGTGTTCTGAGTGCTTCAGCCGCTCCATGCAGGCGGCGTCGTCCATCTGCACGAGTTCGCGGGCGTCCGCACCCGGGACGTTCTGCACCTCCTCGCGGAGGGCGTGAACGAACATGCTCGTCGCGATCCGGCTCACGTGGTGGAAGTAGACCGCCGGGCGCATCAGGGTCCGGGCGATCAGGAGCGATTCGGCGGCGTTGATCCCGCCTTCGTGCAGGGCGATGCCGGATTCGGCCAGGATCGTCGACCGGATCAGCCGGTGGGCGTCGACGGTCCCGTAGGGGACGCCGGTGTAGTGGGCGTCCCGCAGCAGGTAGTCCATCCGGTCGACGTCGAGGCTCCCGTGGATGATGCTTGCGAGGCGGTGCTCTCCCGCAACGACGGCGCAGACCTCGGCGGGCTCGAGCCCCTCCGCTTCGAGGATCCCGGCGATTGTCCCCTCGCAGACGAGATGGTCGATCTGGTGGTGGCATCTCCCCGTGAACTCCTCCATCACCGGTTCGGTGACGTGGGAGAAGGGGCCGTGGCCGATGTCGTGGAGGAGGGCGGCCGTC
>LDZU01008935.1_pt1 | contig 13674 bp, 11 predicted proteins | sample 615531 | NCBI WGS metagenome assembly LDZU01 (sample SAMN03408293, study PRJNA278302) | terrestrial metagenome | isolation source: oil reservoir sample SB2 | place: USA: Alaska, North Slope, Schrader Bluff formation | collected 2011-09 | reverse complement strand
ATTTTCAATCCCGAACAAATAGAGATATTAATGATTTCTCCGAGTAAGAGAAGAGATTTCATAGATGAGACAATCTCTTTAATAAATTACGATTACTCTGACACTCTCAAAACCTTTAAAAAGACATTAAGACAAAGAAATGCCTACCTCAAAAAACTTTCAAAAGATTTTTACGAGAAAGGAATCGTAGCAAGAAATGACACCCAACTGAATTTTTGGACAGAAAAGTTTACAAAACTCGCAAAGGAGATACAAGAAAAAAGGATTGAATTATGTAACGAACTCTCTTCAGATGATATCCGGATCGAATATATAAAATCAAATGAAGGAACTCCTCTAGAGGAGAAAATAGAAGCATCTAAAAAAAGAGATATTGCAACAGGATACACAAACATTGGACCACACAGAGACGATTGGAATCTGATAAACGGAATGGATATTAAGAAGTTCGGTTCAAGAGGCGAGAAAAGGCTATCCATTGGACAATTACTATTTAATAAGCAGGAACTAGTAGCAAAGAAACTAGGCTTCTACCCCCTACTCTTGCTAGACGATATTTCCTCAGAGTTGGACAAAGAAAACATCAGAAAGATTTTTGACAAAGACTTTCTTGCTAAACAACAAACCTTCATAACAATAGTGGATTACAAAAGACTCCCTAAGGAGATTTTAGAGAAAGCACAACTAATAAATCTAAACTCCTTTGAGTAGCTATTCATTAAGATATCCCTTCAACTTCTCTATTCGAAATTCGTATTCAAAAAATTCTATCCTCCCCTTTCTATAATTCTCGACTAGCCTCTTCGTTTCGGGATTATGCCCAGAGATAAACATAAAGATTAATTGTCCAATAAAGGCAAGAAAGTTAAAAAATCTAAGCACAAAGAAAACCTTTTTCTTGGGTACCGTTCTTGACCTAAGCAATTCCTTCTTAACATAAAAATCTCTTTCTAACCAGGGATTCATGGAGAGAACATACCTCTTGTACTTTTCATTATATATAGGGATTAAGAAGAGTAGTTCATGCATATTAAAAATATCATTTGGGAATTCTAGACCACGTTCCTCACAGATTAGATTTACACACAATTTATCCCTTACATCCTTATGCCTTTTTGCTCGAATCTTGTTATGAAAGATATTTCTGAACACAATAATCCCTCTGTAAAGCCACATTGTCCCATTCCTAACTACTACAAAAATATCGATATCGTCACTCTCCTTTGCAAAGCCAGCTGCAACAGAACCAGACACACCCACAAACCGAACCCAATTAAATACCTTGAGCCTAGAGAGTTCCCCCCTCGCTATTTCTAATTTCTTTGAAGACTCCTCCCCCAAATCTTTGCTATCTTTAATAACAGGAAGATCGCATCTACTCCCATTTATTTCTAGTTCATCCACTTCTCTAAGAAACCGCCTCCCCCAGATATATTTAATCCTATCTTTGGAGAGACTTAATCCCATTGCTTTTCTAAATTTAAGAAGTTCTTCAAATTTTTCGTATCTGGTTGCCATATAACCATTATAATACCACTTCTAAAACCTAACCATTGCAATAAAGTTTTTAGATTAGGATTTAAAAACACCCAACATTGTAAGTATCTTCAATATTCTGGTAAACTTTATATAGAAAAAATAGTAAAATCTGCCTACATATGAGACAACACGCAATTCCGCAAAATATACTGGACGTTGAGTTTAAACTCTTTACGAAGTTTACTCTCAAGGAATTTGCTTACCTGGCAATAGGATTAGGTATTGGAGGTATCATGATATACCTAGTTGTATCTGACATCGTCCCTCCTATACTTGGAATTCCTATTTTTGTTGTATCATCTGGACTAGGAGCTTTCCTTGGTCTTGTTCCAATAAACGAACAGGATGCAGATGTCTTCATAAAAAACTACATCACAGCAATAACGAACCCTACACAAAGAGTCTGGTTAAATAAGGAACTAAAAGAAAAGGGAGCCAAACCAGAGCTTAAACCAGATGAAGAGGGTAAATTAATTCCCAAAGATATTAAAACTAAAAAGAAGAAGATAATTGGGGAAAGCCTTCCCGCAAGGAAGGATGCTGTTGAGATTGAAGATAACGACCCTAGGGATATGCTAGATAAAGAACTTAATGTAGACCCACAACTTACCACAATCTTACCCTCACCCAACACCCTCATAATTACAGAAGAGAATATATCTAAGTACCAATTCAATATAGCAAGTACAGACAAATTACCAGGAAATATTAATTTCTGGCTATCTACTAAAGATTCAAAACCAGTTCCAAATGTCATTGTATATTTAAAGTCTTCAGATGGTAAAATCCTTTATGCGAACAAAACTGGAGAAAGTGGTTATTTCCTAACAAATAAATTATGGGAACCTGGGACATATATGCTAGAATTTCAACATCCTACATATGAATTCCCGAAGGTTCAATTAGAAGTGACAAATAAGAAAAATAAGTTGCCAATTAAAATTAGTACTGTATAAGGTGGACAAAAAAGCGAGAGCAAGAGCAACAGCATCAACACAAGATCATTTAGGGATAAAAGATATCCAAGATGATTTAATAATAACTACGCAAGGCAGTGTAGCAATGGTTATACAAACATCTTCTATCAACTTTGACCTCCTTGCAGAGTATGAACAAGACAATAAGATATATGCATTTGCTGGACTCCTAAACTCTCTCAATTTTAGAATACAGATTCTCATTAGAACAAAAAGAATAGATATATCTAACTACATAGACTACTTAAAAACCAGTATGGACCAGAGACAGATGAGTGAAGGACTAAAAAAACAGTTAGATATATATACAAATTTCGTTCAGAAATTAATTATCCAAAATGATGTCCTCGACAAGAACTTCTTCATAGTCGTTCCTTACAGCCCAGGAGCTCCTATACCAGGATCCAATATTCTGGATTCAAAGAAAAACAAGGAGGAACAAGAGAAAATGAGTCAAATGAAAATGGACCAATTGTTAGAAAAAGCAAAGATATTTCTATTCCCCAAAAGAGATCACATTCTTAAACAACTTAGTAGAATGGGTCTCTTCGGCCACCAGTTGACAACTAAGGAGCTATTATCAGAATTCTATACAATATATAACCCTGATGAAGAACAATAATGGATGAGATACAAAACAACTATAACAAATCATTTGAGACCAAAACCACTGAAAAGTTGGAACAACACTCCGAACAGTTTAAGACAACTGGAGAGAAGTACGTCACATTCCAACAAGAGGTTTCAAAACTTAAAGAGGAAGTAAAAGAGAAGACCAAAGAAGATAAAATCAAATACAATGATACGAAGGTTTTAGAAGAGGAAGAGAAAGAGAAGAAAAAGGGGAACATTATTACAAAGGTTATGGATAACCTCACTGAATTGCTTGGGGGATCAAATAAAAAGAAACCCGAAGAAGAAGAGAACAAAGATGACGATTTTGAAGAAAGCAACTTTGTGGACAATGACCCACATAGTGTAAGAGAATTAATTCCCTCCGACATGTCCATACAAGACATAGTTGCTCCAATAGATCTGGAAGTAGATTTTAATCACTTACAGATAGGAGACTACTTCTTCAAGACACTATTTGTGAGTGGTTATCCTAGATTTGTTGGGCCTAATTGGCTCTCCCCAATAATTAATTTCGAACACTCCTTAAGAATCAGTACCTTCTACTATCCCGTAGATAATAAAACTATTTTAGAAAAACTTAAAAAGAAAATTGGAGAAATGGAGGCTTCTCTCTATTCACAAATGGAGGATAGAAAAGTTGTAGATCCTTCATTAAAGGTTGCTCTAGCAGACGCTCAACAACTACAAGATTCTATTGCAGAAGGAACAGAAAAGTTCTTCCACTTCTCTATGTACATAACTCTCTATGCTCGAGACAAAGATACTCTTGAGAAGATTTCTAGAAATGTCACCTCAACTCTAGCCGCTATAAATGTAACCGCAAAACCTGCGACCTTACAACAGGAGCAAGGATTCATAAGTTCACAACCACTTGGGCTAGACAGTATGTACATAACTAGAAATATGGATACTACCTCTCTGGCAACCACGTTTCCATTCGTGACTTCTGAACTAACTATGGATCATGGAATTATGTATGGGCTAAATCTACATAATAGAAGCTTGGTAATCTTTGACCGTTTCGATCTGGAGAATGCTAATGCAGTTATATTCGCAAAATCTGGGGCTGGTAAAAGCTATTTTGTTAAACTAGAAGCTGTAAGAAGCCTAATGCTTGGGACAGAGATTCTTATTATTGACCCAGAACGAGAGTATGAAAACTTGGCGAGAGCTGTTAATGGAGCATATATTTCTTTCTCACAAGATAAAGGTAACAAAATGAATCCATTCGAACTTTCAGGAGTAAAGGAAGAGGGGGATGACGAACTAAGAATGAAACTTCTGGCTTTACAAGGATTCTTTAAGGTTATGCTCGGCCAACTTTCTAACATAGAGGCCTCTATTCTAGATCGAGCACTTATACTCACCTATCGTGAGAAAGGAATAACATTTGACCCTAATACACAAATCAAAACTCCTCCACTTCTAGAAGATTTATACAAAGTCTTAAAAGGAATGGCAGAGACAGAGGCTCACGGTCTCGCAAGAAGGTTGGAGAAATATATCATTGGGAGTGGAGCTGGGGTTTTCAACGAAGCTAGTAACTTTGAGATAAACAATCCATTTACAGTCTTTAGTGTTAGAGACCTAGAGGAAGAGTTAAAACCTCTTGCTATGTATCTCATGCTGGACTTCATATGGACTAAGATTAGAAAGGAACGAAAGAGAAGATTATTGATAGTGGACGAGGCTTGGTACATGATGCAATCTGAAGACTCTGCCAAGTTTATGTATTCCATCGCAAAAAGAGCGAGAAAATATTACCTTGGGCTATCAACAATAACCCAGGACGTTGCAGACTTCTTAAACAATGATATGGGTAAAGCAATAATCTCAAACTCTTCCATACAGATGCTAATGATGCAAAGCCCAACAGCAGTAGAGAAACTGCAACAGGTCTTTAACCTCTCTGACGGAGAGAAGAACTTCCTACTTAACTGTGATCAAGGACAGGGATTGTTCTTTGCAGGTTCCAATCATGTAGGAATCCAAGTTCTATCCAGTTTGTCTGAACATGAATTAATAACCTCTGACCCTCGAGACCTAGAAAAACTTAGAGAAAGGGAAGGTCAAACAGATACTAGAACACTAGAAGAGTTGTCTGAAATATATGAACCTCCAACAGAACAGAGAACTATGAAGGACAGGAAGGGGATGTCCAGACAAGAAGAAATAATTGAAGAAGCTGTGCAGAGAACTCAGGAACAGAGAGACACCATACAGATGGAGAGGACAGAATACCAGAAGGAGATAGAAAAAAAACTAAGAGAACAAGAAGAACAGCTAAATCCGGACAAATTGGGAAAGGAGAAAAGTGTCTTAGATAGGATTAAAAGCAATACCATCTCCGGCCAGGCAGTCCAATCTCGTGAAGATATTCAGAAAGGTAAAACACATTTAACTCCGCAGGGATTAATTGAAAGTTATCCGGAGGATAAGAATGAGCAACTCTAATACAAACAACGGTGGAGATTTTGAGGTTTCCAACTACCTTGTAACAGAGGGCGTTAATCCTAAAAAGATAGATCCAATTCAACAAGGAATGGACCTCTCTCTGCTATCAAAAGCTGAGGAGAAACAACAAAACAGACCGAGCATTCCAAAGGGAATGGGGAGTCCAAAGATAAGAAAGGCGGTCTCCTCTCTTAGACTTTCAAATCCATTTAGAGGAATATAATTCTCTACGACAACTAACTAAGTGGTCCTTGATCTGCAAGGACGTAATCAGTTAGGTTTGAACTGTTTATAACAATAGGCAAAGGTTTCCCTTCAACAATCATCCTTGCTGCACTCCTTACAATGGTTGTAATATTTCTTTCTAATTGTCTGATACCTGCATCAAATCCCACAGGTCTAATTATTAAAGGCCACACCTCCTCCTCTATCTTTATATATTCTGGAGAGATATTAAGATTCTTTAGCACTTTTGGTAAAATATATTCCTTCCCAATCACTTCCTTCTCTTGATCAGAATAACTAGTAAAGCGAATAACTTCTACACGATCTAGTAGTGCTGCAGAAAGACCACCTAAATTATTTGCTGTACATATGAAAAAGACCTTGGAGAGATCTACTGGATAGTCAATATAATGATCTACGAATGTAGAATTCTGTTCAGGATCTAATATCTCAAGCAGAACAGCCATAATATCACTAAGAAGTCCTTTGTTACCACTCGCCTTTTCTATCTCATCTAAAAGAATAACCGGATTCATAGTTCCACACCTAACCAGAGATTTAATTATTTGACCTGGCTCAGCATCTGGGGAATATCTAGGTGCTCCTCTTAAAGTTCTAACATCTCCAATAGCTCCTAAAGATATACGAGAAAACTCCCTTCCTATGGACTGAGCTATAGATTTTGCAATAGAAGTTTTCCCTACACCCTGCAGACCTAAGAAGAGGAATACTGGAGCATTCGCGGAAGAACTCCTTAACACACCAACTTGGACATCATTCTCCATTGGTTCATTCTGAAACCCTTGAGAAATATTATTCTGGTAATACACTTGTGAGGGGATAATATCCTTTCTTAGCCTTTCTACACCACCAGAACTTTGTAGTTGCATAGTTGCAATGTAATCAAGGATCAGATCCTTAATAGTGTCCATACCATGGTGAGTCTCATCCATAATCTTCCTGGCCCTATGGATATCGAGGTTATCTTCACTTGTTAACCCCCAAGGGATTCTTGTTATCCAATCTATATATTTACTTACAGTTTCAAACTCTGCACTATATCCTCCCAACTTAAACATTCGCTTAAGTCTTGATACACTCATCATTGCTTCTTCTTTCAATCTCTCTGGAAGACTCACAGATGATAACTTTTCCTCAAGTGCTTGAACTTCTCTTAGACTCTCCCCAAGAGCATCATTAACAACAGTGGTATTTGCTGGATTATAATTATTAGAATATTCCATATTTAGACAGGTTTAATATACTTATAAAGTGTATCTTCATAAGAAGATTAAGTCAAACTTCCACCTTCAACTATTGATATTAGAAACTTTGCATGATAACCTTAAGAGAGATAATATAAACTGCCTTTATTATGAAAAAATTATTTGCCCTTTTCATTGCCTCTGGAATCTTTATGTTCCCACTTGCAACATATGCTGCTGTGAATATAACATTGAGAGAAGCTGACACTGGTTCTGTAGCCATAGATATAGATACTGAGACAGACACTCTAGAGAGCATTTCCCTCCCAATAAGCTACTCGGAGGGTGTCGAAATAACAGATGTCACCGAAGGAGATGTCACATGCTCAGAATTAGTTTATACAGAGTCTCAAGATAACCCAAACACCATCGTCATAACATGTACGCTTGACTCTGCAACAGCACTAGATGGAATCATTGCAAACATCTCTTTTACTTCAACTGGAGACACTCCTGTAACTTTTGAAGTAGTAGAATCTGACGAATTAGATCTTGGCACACTTACTTTAGGGCAAGCAGTCAATCTCGAACAAACAAGTGCTGATACTATAACTGACAATGTCACAACAACAGGGGAGGATCTACCAACGACAACAGAAACCCCAACAACCAACGAAGATCTTATGGTAACAGCAGAAGAGCCAACTACAACAACAGAAGGGAGCTTGTTAAATAGCATAACCGAATACTTACCTTATATCCTAATTGCTGGTTCAGTAATCTTGCTTATTAGTATAGTCGTAATCTTACTTGGGAAAAACAAAGGTCCAAAGGAACCCAAGGTGAAAAAAGACAAAAAAGGAGAGCAAAAAGAAATGCCTCCAGTAATGGGGGAAGAGCAACAAAGTGAAAGATCCCTTAAAGATATGGTTAATAATCCAGAGAGTGCACCAACACCTACCCCTATGAGCCAAAATGCCCCACAGCAACAAGCACAACCTACATACACACCTCCACAACAAAGTACGCCAATAATTTCAAGTGCTTCTCAAGAAGAAGATTTACAAGAGATTCTTCAGAGGGAATCTTCTGTTCCAACCGCGATGGGAGATAATGCTCCACAGGAGACACCTGAGGCTTCACAGTTTAATCAAGAAGTTCCTTTCTCCACAGGTTTTTCTGCTCCACAGCAACAGGAAGGACCTGAGAACATTATGCCTGAGGCTCCACAGCCACAAACCACTCCTACACAAGAATTTAATCCTGTAACCTCTGCACCAGAAACCGAAGTAGCTAACCCTATGCAACAACCAAGTACAGCTCAAGATTTACAAGAAAATGTTAATGGATATATAAACCAAATAAATGGAGGAGTCATACCTACACAACAACCACCAATGGGAACAACAACTCCGCAACAACCCACACAACCAGAATCACAGCCACAAATGCCGCCCATAACATTACAACAAAATCCAAGTACAGATAATACTCCAGAGGAAATGCCTCCTGTGCCACCAACAATGTAATATGAAAATTAGTGGAGGGATTACTTGAAATTCCTCCATATTTCACTACCCTTAACTCGAAGATCTCCTAGGTATTTACTATTAAGACCCTTGCTTCCATATGGCCTCTCACAATCCTTATCCAAAGTCTCAAAAGCTATCTGCGCTATCTTCATCCCAGGATATATCTTTATTGGGATGGGAGAAACATTTGCTAATTCAAGAGTTAACCTTAATTTGTTCCCAGGATCTAGGAAGCCTGCAGTAGCATGAACTATTAGCCCCAACCTCCCCAGTGAACTCTTCCCTTCTAAACGACCGACATGCTTAGAGTCTACCCCTGTAATTTCCCTAACGTTTGCTAAAACAAACTCATTCGGATGAATAATAAATCCCTCTTTTTCACCAACCTCAATCTCCCTCATAAGATTCTTAGGCTTTTCTTTAACATCTACAATTCCTATACTCTCCTTATTAAAAGTAAGAAAAAAATTGTCCAGATGCAAATCATAGGTAGCAGGTTGTAGAAACTCATCTGAAAAAGGCTCTATTACTATCTCTCCACTCTTTATTTTAGCCCTTATTGTTTTATCTGAAAGAATCATATTGCCTGTATAAAAATTTAATTTACTGTTCTATAATACATAGAAATTTCAAATTAGGTTCCCTTACTCCCCTAACTCCGATCTACAAACTGATGCTTATCATCTACCCTCGGCTCTATAATCTTTCTCAATAATGGTCTCCAGATAGGATCTATATAACTGAGATTCCTGAGCCATTCATAAACCAAAACCCTATAAGAGATATGTCCGCCATTTCTACTTCTTAAGTTTATCAGATATTGCAAATCATCAAACGACCCATAAAAGATGTACTTAGTTGCATGGGCATGTGGTAATAGATACTTTGTGAATTCATCACAAACCTCTTTGGAAAGGTGTTGCTTTGCCATTTCCCTCCAACCCTTTATCATATCATAAGTGTCAGATAATCTCTTTATATATTCTTTCTTAACTTTTGAAAGAGAACCTATATCTAAGTAATTACAAAGATAGAAACATTGATCACTTCTTCTATCTAGTTCTTTATCCATATCAACCTGGTCATGTAACAAGGGAATGAATCTCTCAAGACTCCTATGCCTATTAAGATCTTTCAGTGTCCCTAAGGTAGCAAATCCCTCAATCTTTATTGCTCCGGACTGACCAATATTCCCAAGTTGGTTATGGTGGTCGTGCAATTCAAATATTATTTCTCCAAACTTCTCTTGATCCTCCTCTGAGAATTCGAACTCTTTCTTAGAACCTAAGGGATTTATTAGGTACTCGTAGTGAGAGACTAGAGACTCCATACAATCAGGAGAATAGGATACCTTTACAGAATAGCTTTCACTCTCAGGAATCTCACTCTTTTGCTCTGAGGAGAAACTCTCCCTCATATAAGCTAGAATTTTATCTGTTGAGTTTTTTCTGCAGCAATTAGCATCCGTATGCCTAATTAGTCCATCTGCCTCCCTAATATAACCTCTGGCTTCCAGTTTAGATTCTCCTAGGAGATTAAGAAGCATACTTGCTACCTCATTTTCTACAACAGTATCACTTGCACACATGAAGCTAATAGCATCAGACCAACTTCTCGCAGACATTAAATAGGCAGTACTCGTACTTAGTCCGTAAGGGAGAAAGTATCTAGTAGTGTCAAATGCTCTTGCCTTTAGGGCAGAAATCTCTTGCTTACTCTCTTCGTTGATTCTGAAGTGCTTCTTAAGAGCATCCCTTGTTGGACCCAACATCTCCCTGTAATCCTTCATTTGCTTTAGGATTATTCTCTCATACTCCCTGCTAACTTCACGATTTTTGCAAACTTCATTCGGGATCTTAACAAAGTTAGGATCTTGAAAATTCTGGTATCTCGTAGACCTCCCTTGGCCAGATATTACTGGACAAGAATAGAACATCTTGGTTTCTAGATATATTGGGACATTCTCTAAACAAACAAATAGGTCTGCCATATCTCCAACAGATTTATGGCCATATCCTGCAAAGATCTTCTCTAACCTTTCTGCAGCATCTGTATTTTCCCTCATAATCTCAGAGGCAATATCTAAGATGGAATCGGCCGACCTACTGTATCTCGCTCCCAAATAGGCATTAACAGAGGGTTGTTTCCTTTCTGTATTTTGAAGAAGGGTCTGTACTTTGAATTTATTCCATTGGGCCTCAGATCTTAAGGTGGCAATATGTAGATCTTTTCTAAAACTTAATTTCATCTGTTATTTTTAAAATTTTAATTTTTATTTACTCAAAAGTCCTACAATTCTAAAGGTTTATTCCTTGATCCCTGGGATTGGGAATTTGGAAGCAAACTTCTTAACATCTTCTTTTGTTTTCTTAATTAGAGATTTATCCTCTCTGTTCTTTAAGACAGTATCTATATATTCTGCAACCTTTTCCATCTCCTTCTCCTTCATTCCTCTGGTCGTTAAGGCAGGGGTCCCAATTCTAACGCCTGAGGGGTTCCATGGTTTCCTAGGATCATTTGGGATAGCATTCTTATTTAATGTAATGTTTGCATCTTCTAACAGAGTAGAAGCTTCCTCTCCTCCGAGATCTCCTAAACCATCTGAGTTAATTAAATCTACTAAGAAAAGATGGTTATCTGTTCCTCCAGAGACAATTTTGTAACCTCTTTTTATTAGCTCTTCTGAGAGAACCTTTGCATTCTTAATAACCTGTTTGGAATACTCCTTAAATTCGTTCGTTGATGCTTCTTTTAGAGCAACTGCTATAGCAGCTGTTATATGATTGTGAGGGCCTCCCTGTAGGCCTGGGAAGACAGCTTTATCTATCTTCTCCCCTAGTTCCTCCTTGCACATGATCATCGCCCCCCTAGGGCCTCTTAGAGTCTTATGTGTGGTTGTAGTTACTACATCTGCAATCCCTATTGGAGATGGATACTCCCCTGTGGCAACCAATCCAGCCACATGTGCTATATCTGCAACGAGAAATGCTTCAACTTCATCTGCTATTTTTCTAAATTCAGACCAATCTATTATTCTAGAATATGCTGAGAATCCTGACCATATCAGTTTTGGCCTATGTTCTTTTGCTAGCTTTCTTACTTCGTCGTAATCTATGTAGCCGTTATCATCTACTCCATAACTTACAGAGTTGTAATATTTACCAGAGATAGAAACCTTAAATCCATGGGTCAAGTGACCCCCTGCATCTAAAGACATACCTAGGGTTCTATCTCCGGGTTCTAACAAAGCGAAATGAACAGCTAGATTTGCTGGAGATCCCGAGTATGGTTGAACATTTACATGCTCTGCACCAAAGAGATCCTTGGCTCTCTCTATAGCCAATTTCTCTATTTCATCTACATACTGGTTTCCTTTGTAATATCTCTTACCAGCATAACCTTCAGAATATTTATTTGTGAGAATAGATCCCATACATGCAAGGACATCCTCAGAAACATAGTTCTCTGAAGCTATTAGCTCTAGACCCTCCACTTGTCTCTTCTTTTCCTTATTCAAATATTCTAGGACCTTCTTATCTTTCATTTTGTTCATAGCAGTTCATTAAATTTAACATTAAAGAAGCAACCGTCATTGGTCCAACACCACCAGGGACTGGAGTTATATATGAAGGAATCCCTTGAACATCTTCCCAATCTACATCCCCCACCAACTTTCCTGTCTCTGGATGCCTATTTGAGCCCACATCAATAACAACAGCTCCCTTTTTAAGAAATTCTGACTTAACAAGAAGTGGAACACCCGTTGCAGATATTAAAATATCTGCTGCCCTTGCAACTTCCTGAATATTAACTGTCCTTGAATTACATATGGTCACAGTGGAATGTCTTCTCAATAACATCGCAGACAAAGGCACCCCAACAATATTACTAGAACCTAATATAACAGACTTTTTCCCAGAAACCTCAATACCATATTCCTCTAAAAGCCTTATTATCCCTAAAGGAGTTGCTGGAGGAATAGCCTTTGGGTCATTCTGAAAAAGCCTTCCTAGATTGACAGATGTTAATCCATCCACATCTTTTGTTGGTTCTATACTCTCCAATACAATGTTTGTATCCATATGCACTGGAAGAGGTAATTGCACCATAAACCCATCTACTTCATCAAAAGCATTCAGCGTTTTAATAAGATTTACAACTTCCTCAGTTGTAGAATCTTGCCCCAAATGATGTGTTTGACAATCTATACCTAATTCCCGAGCCCTTTGCTCCTTAATTTGAACATATTTAACACTTGCAAAATCCTCCCCAACCAAAATCAGATCCAATCTGGGAACTCTTTTTCCATCCAAAACAATCCTCTCAACTTCGGAGGAGATCTCATCTAATATTTTCTGAGATGTGCGTTTTCCATCTAATATCTTCATTTATCCTCGCATTTTATCATTATATTGGGGAAAACTACAGATTTAGCCCCTTTAACTACTTCCCATCCTTATTCTTAATCTCTGCGTAAAGCTTACCCTTTTTCTTCATAAGCTCATCCCACGATCCAGACTCTACAACCCTGCCTTTGTCAAAGTAATATATACGGTCAAAGTTTTTCAAAAGACTTACACTTCTGGTTATATAAATCATAGATCTATCCTCTCCAAGAAATTCAAAGACTCCTCCGAGAATCTCTCTGGCAGATATGTCATCTATAAAGGTAAAAGGTTCATCCATAATAAACACATTCTTGTTTCTGTAGAGAGTTCTAGCTATAGAGAGTCTCTGCCAATATCCAGGAGAGAGTTCTTTCCCTGAAGGAAATGTCTTTCCAAGAACACTCTTATCTGTAAGTTTAATCTCCTTTTTAAACTCCTTAACCCCAGTAATTTTAATTACTTCTTCATAAAGATCTTTATTGACATTCTTCCTTTGTCCAGAAATAACAACATTCTCCATTAGACTAAAGTGATAATAAATAAAATCTTGGAACATAACAGAAAGTTTCTGCTTTAATTGATTCCTATCTAAATCTTGTATTCCGTGCCCATCTATTAGGTATTGATTCTCTTTAACCCTATACAAACCAGTTAGTATTTTCACAGTGGTAGTCTTTCCAGAACCATCTCCACCAAAAAAGGCAACCTTTTCTCCTGG
>LDZU01006200.1_pt1 | contig 13686 bp, 13 predicted proteins | sample 615531 | NCBI WGS metagenome assembly LDZU01 (sample SAMN03408293, study PRJNA278302) | terrestrial metagenome | isolation source: oil reservoir sample SB2 | place: USA: Alaska, North Slope, Schrader Bluff formation | collected 2011-09 | reverse complement strand
CTATTCCGGGAGACTTCAACTCTGTTAGTCTGGATGAAGTCGAAGCACTCCGGAAGAGTTCAGGCTCAGGAAGAATAGTTAGATAACCAACGAATAATGGAGGTTTAACGATGACAGAGATTCTGAACTCCCTGAAAGAGAAAAGGCTCATAGCCGTTATTAGGGCAGAATCCCCTGAGTCTGCTCTGACAATATGTAAGGCCTGTGTGAAGGGTGGTATCGACATAATAGAAATAACTTACAGTGTCCCAAAGGCATCTGAAGTGATTGGCGAGGTCAAAAGACTTATGGGAGAACAGATAGCCCTGGGGGCAGGTACTGTTCTCGACCCGGAAACTGCTAAGAACGCTATTGAGGCAGGAGCTGAATTCATAGTGGGACCAAACCTTTCTATAAGCACTGCAAGACTCTGCAGTAGATACGCTATTCCTTATGTTCCAGGCATAATGACTCCGACAGAAGCCGTAACGGCACTGGAGAATGGTATGCACCTGGTTAAAGCATTTCCAGCCAATGTCGTCGGTCCCGGTTTCATCAAAGCTCTGAAAGGACCGCTACCTCAGATAGAGGTAATTCCAACAGGTGGTATATCGAAGGAGAATATCGCAGAGTGGCTCAAGGCGGGAGCATTTGCTATAGGGGTTGGCGGCTCGCTCACAAAAGGCTCATCTGAGGAAATTACAGGAAAAGCACGAGAGTTGGTAACAATCGCAAGTAGTTTCGCTGGTTGAGATTCTGTAGATCTTTCCCAGTAAAACCTATTCAGAAGAAGGCCTCCCGTCTTAGCGTGGGAGGCCTTCTATATTTGAAGAGGGTTAACTAGCTCTTTAGAGTCGAGGCGGTGGGAAACACAAATCTTACATATACAGGGTAATCACACGGCTAGTCAACGATCAGTGCAAGACGAAGAGAACAACCATTCCCTTGGGAGATATTCGTGTCTGATTAACTCTAGTTGCGTGAAGGAGGACTTGTTCATTGACACAGTAATATGTTTATTTGTACATGAAAACGTTTTCGTAAACCTTTTCTCAGGTGGTCAGTATGACTAAACGAACAAGCATTATCGATGTTGCGAAGGAAGCAGGAGTCTCCATAGCAACCGTTTCGCGGGTCTTTAATGAAAACTCTTACGTTTCTGGCGAGCTGACCCAGAAAGTTCTTCGCGCAGCAGATAAACTTAATTACAAACCCAGCAGATTAGCTCAGAGCCTGAGGCGCGGAAGATCGAAGACCGTAGGTTTTCTTGTCCCGGATATTGTGAACCCATTCTTCTCGTCGATTGTTGAAGGAGCCAGTGAAGTACTGAACAGCAAGGATTATGTGAGCATTGTATGTAGCTCCTCAGTCGATGCCAGTAGGGAAACCGACCTGCTTGAAACACTCCGTCTCTCCGGAATCGACGGCCTTGTTACTGTCCTTATGGAGAAGTATAACTCTTACATAGACGAACTGATGACTCGAGGTCTGCCTGTTGTCATAGTAGATGAGATTATCAAAACCAGAAATGTTTGTTGCGTAGCTTCAGACAATTACGGAGGAATGAAGAGACTAATGAGGTTCCTTCTTAACACAGGGCACAGATCTTTCGCTTTTTTGGGAGGAAACCCCAGCACGTTCTCTGCTCAGCAAAGAATGAAGGCTTTTCGAGACTCTCTAAGAAATGAAACTGAAGCGTCTGTCGATATTCTGACAGGAGAGTACACTTTTGAAAGCGGTTACAAGATGACTCGGGACCTTGAGCGAGTTCCTCAGGCAATTGTTTGTGGGAATGATCTGATTGCTTTCGGTGCAATGTGTTTCTTAAAAGAAAGAGGCTTCAGTATTCCTGCAGACGTTTCTGTCACCGGATTCGACGATGTGATCTTCTCAAAGATGAGTGATCCACCTTTGACTACGGTTAGACAGGATCCTTATTTAATGGGGCAAACCGCTGCTGAGATGCTACTTCGACAATTCAATGGAGGAATCCCTGATAGCATCAGACTGCTGGAAACAGAGTTGGTTATGAGGAGGAGCACTTGTGGGAGATAGCATGCTTCTTAAAATGAGAAATATCACAAAGGAATTTCCAGGAGTCAGAGCACTTGTTGATGTGGATTATTCGCTGAAGACTGGTGAAGTTCATGCTCTTGTTGGGGAAAACGGCGCTGGTAAATCTACTTTGATAAAGATTCTGAGTGGAGTACATAGACCAGATAGAGGGCAGATAATTCTCAATGACGAGGTAGTTTCATTCAGCAAGCCTTCTGATGCGATTCAGGCGGGAATATCCGTAATCTACCAGGAGTTCAATCTTGTTGAGTACCTCAGCGTTGCAGAAAACATATACATAGGAAATGAAGGAAGAAACTGGTGGAATCTCGGAAAGCGAAGCTTGATCAGAAGGGGACAAACGCTTCTAGACTCACTTGGATTTGATATTGATGCTAGCAAGCGAGTTAGAGAGCTTAATGTATCACAGAAGCAGATGGTTGAGATCGCCAAGGCTCTGGCAACAAATGCCCGGATAATCGTGATGGACGAGCCAACCGCAACACTGACAGAACATGAGACAAAGACACTTTTCAAACATATTGACAATCTTAAGGAGAGGGATGTTTCAGTGATCTTCATCTCTCACAGACTCGAAGAAGTATTTGAAATCGCCGATTCAGTAACTGTATTGCGAGACGGCGTAAGAATTTCCTCGGGCAGAATATCCGAATATACCCACGGCAAATTGATTGGTGATGTTGTTGGTCGAGCGATAGAAGACATGTTTCCAAAAGCAAATGTCCCAGGAGAGGAAATAGCTTTCGAAGTAGAAGATCTTTCCATTCCAGGTGTGGTCGAGAGAGTGAGTCTTTCTGTCAGAAAGAATGAAATCTTTGGTATTGCGGGTCTTGTTGGAAGCGGAAAAGGCGAAATCGGTCAGGGTATATATGGAGGCATGAAGGCGTTCTGCAGAAGAGCAACGCTGTTCGGGAAAGAATACAGACTTCCCACACGTCCGGAATATGCACTTGAGAAAGGAGTTCTCCTGGTACCCGAAGACAGGAAGAACATGGGACTAGTTTTGATGCTTAACGTTATGCAGAATGTAATCCTTCCTAATACAGAGCTTGTTGCAAAGTTTGCACGATTCAACTGGAGAGAAGCGAAGAGAATATCCAGAGGCATGGTAGATCGTCTTGGGGTCAAAACACCTTCGCTCAAGCAGAAGGTCATGCATCTGTCAGGTGGTAACCAGCAGAAAGTAGTACTTGCAAAAGGGCTCTTGAAGGAACCAAGACTGGTTATCTTTGTTGAACCGACTCGTGGTATAGATGTTGGTGCCAAGGTTGAAGTCTACAAGATCATGAGCGAGCTTGCCGAGAGAGGCATAGGGATAATTATGATCTCATCAGAGCTACCAGAGATTGTAAGTATAAGTGACAGAGTGCTTGTAATGCATAGAGGAAAGCAAACCGCTTTGCTTGAAGGATCCGACATTGCGCAAGAGCGGATTATGGAAGCAGCCATGGGAGGGTGAGAGCATTGGTAAAGAAGATTCTATCTTTTCTGAGAAGCTACCCGATTGTCGTCGGATTTGTAGCAATTGTGGTGGTATTCAGTATCATGTCCAACAGATTTCTCACCGTCTCAAACATGCTTAATATCCTTCGCCAGATAACAATCAACGGCACAATTGCTTTCGGGATGACATTTGTAATCCTATCTGGAGGAATTGATTTGTCTGTCGGATCAGTTTTTGCTTTCAGCGCAATTGTGGGGGCCTCTGTGCTTCAGGGGGGAAACATACTGGCAGGAATTCTTGTGGCCCTTGCTGTTGGAGCGGCTTTTGGAGCCTTCAACGGCGTTATCATTGCCAAAATGAGGCTGCAACCCTTCATTGTCACACTTGCTACGATGGCAATTGCCCGGAGTTTCACCCAGGCCTTTTCCCAGGGAAGACCTATCACGGGTTTTCCTGATTCATTCAGAGAGCTTGGAAGAGGTGAGTATTTTGGTGTTCCGGTTCCGGTATTTGTAATGTTCGGAGTTTTCCTTCTTGCCTGGTACATCCTGTCAAACACAAAGCTTGGCTTATACACCTATGCTATCGGAGGAAATGAAGAAGCCACAAGGCTAAGCGGGGTAAAAGTGGCGAATTACAAGATTCTGATATATACAATAAGCGGTGCACTGGCGGCGCTAAGCGGACTGATCCTCACCGCAAGATTGAACAGTGCGCAACCAACTTTTGGCACCGGGTACGAACTTGACGCGATTGCAGCCGTTGTTCTGGGGGGAACAAGCCTTTCGGGAGGAAAAGGAACAATAGTCGGTACACTTTTTGGAGCCATGGTTATGGGGATAATCAACAACGGTATGAATCTTGTCAGCATTTCACCCTTCTATCAGCAAGCAGTAAAAGGAGCAGTCATCCTGCTTGCTGTCATGGCAGAAAGAAATGAGCAGTGAGATAGATTATGGGGCTTAGCCCCAATTATGGCAATAAAGGAGGAGAGAAAGATGAAAAGACTGTTACTCTTTGTGTTTGTACTTGTTGCTGTGGCAGCACTGAGTTTTGGAACAACTTACAGGATTGGTTTGTCACTATCGACGCTCAACAACCCGTTCTTCGTAACGCTCAGGGACGGAGCACTTGACCAAGCAGCAGAACTTGGTGTGACGGTGTTAGTCGCCGATGCCATGGACAGCCCTGCCAAACAGCTGAATGATATTGAGGATCTGATTCAGCAAGGGGTGGATTTAATAATCGTTAACCCAACTGACAGCGACGCCATCGTCACTGCTGTTGAACAGGCAAACAGAGCAGGTATTCCGGTGATAACGGTTGACAGAGGCTCAAGTGGAGGCAACGTGATTGCCCATATTGCCTCTGACAACGTTGCTGGTGGACGCATGGCAGGGGAATTCTTGGCCGAGCTTCTTGGTGGCAGAGGCAAAGTTATTGAGCTTCAGGGAATCCTTGGAACATCGGCGGCAAGAGATAGGGGAAGAGGTTTCGCAGAAGCGATGGCAAATTATCCTGGGATTACGGTTGTCGCACGGCAGACTGCCAACTTCAACCGCGCAGAAGGCCTGATGGTAATGGAAAACCTTTTGCAGGCACATCCAGATATCAACGGCGTATTTGCACAGAATGACGAGATGGCTCTCGGAGCAATTGAAGCTATCAAAGCGGCAGGACTCCTGGATAAGATTCATGTGGTTGGATTTGACGCTGTGGACGATGCAGTTGATGCTGTTGAACGGGGCGAAATGGCAGCCACAGTTGCGCAACAACCCTACGAAATGGGGTGGCTGTCGGTTCTGAAGGCGTACGAATACCTCGAGACCAATACAATTTATCTTCCTGTTGACTTGAGACTTGTGACCAAGTAGAAGATTTTGCGGGAGGGGCAGGCCTACCCTGTCCCTCTTGATTAACATGTGAAGTGAGTTGAGATTAATGGTTGCTGTTGTGGGAAGCAGTAATGTAGATCTTGTGCTTGAAGTTGAACACTTCACCGTTGTCGGAGAGACTCAAAGAGCGAGTTCTTTTGACAGATTTCCTGGAGGCAAAGGGGCGAACCAAGCAGTAGCTTCCAGGAGACTTGGTACAGAAACGTTGTTTTTGTCTTGCATTGGAAACGATGAAAACGGGCAGTTCATTGAGAGAATATTGTATCAAGAAAAGCTCTCGGATTTCCTGATAAAGAAGCATAGCGCTAATGGATTTGCATTCATCGAGGTGTGTCTATCCACTGCGGAAAACAGGATAATGATCTATCCGGGAGCTAATTCTCTCCTCACTGTAGAAGAAGTAGAGGAAAGAATTACGAAGCTTCTTTTTGCAGACATTCTTGTTTTACAGAATGAGATTCCTCTTGAAACGACAGTATTCTGTGCGAGGAAGTTTCATGAAGCAGGGAAGTTTGTGATTCTGGATCCTGCTCCTGCAGAAGGTATAACTAAAGACATTGCTGGTTATGTCGACCTGATAATGCCGAACGAGTCAGAAGCAAAGTTTCTGTGTGGTTATTCAGAAAGTGCTGAGATTCTATCTAAAGCAATTATTGAAATGGGTTTTAGTAGTGTGTTGCTAAAAATGGGAGAGAAGGGAAGCTACTACAATGCACATGATGGCAGCAGCTTCTTCTGCCCTGCATTTGCTGTCGATGCTGTGGATACGACTGCTGCAGGGGATGTGTTTGTCGGTGCATTTGCAGCAGCGCTAGACCGAAGAATGAGGCTGCGTAATTCAACGAGGTTTGCCTCAGCCGCTGCAGCAATTTCGGTGACCAGAAAAGGTGCCCAGACGTCCATCCCAGTTCTTGATGAAGTAAAAGGCTTCCTGAAGGCGAGGGATCATGGTGAAGAAGCAAGGCATAATTAACAGGCATCTTTCTGAAGCATTAGCCGAACTGGGTCATACTGACGTGCTAGCAGTTGTTGACTGTGGTTACCCGATTCCGGATGGAAGCAAAGTCATTGATCTCTCTATTGACAAAGGTTTTCCGGGTTTTCTTGATGTTCTATCCAGAATACTCCAGGAGATTGTATGTGAAGAAGTGGTGATTGCTGAGGAAATCAAGTTCAAGAACGAAATCGTATACTCGGATCTCTTGAAGTTGATCGAAGGAATCCCCTTATCCTATACCAGCCACTCGGAATTGAAGTCATTAGCCCGACAAGCGAAAGTCTTTGTTCGAACCGGTGAAGCGACGCCTTACTCGAACATACTGCTGCGCTCTGGCGTTGATTTCTGAGTTCAAGCCTGATCGACTAGTCAGTAACCCAGCCTTCGTGTTTGATTGCTTCCCAGTCAGCATCGAAGCCTTCAATTGCTTTCAAAGTGCCGCAATGCTCAAAGATTCCGTCACACATCGAAGCAGAAAGCGTCATACTGTGAATAGGCAGTTCAGCCATTCTGGAGATCTGCGTCATGGTTTTGAAACTCGCAACTATGAGCTTCGTGCTGTATGAACCGTTGATTATGACTCTCTGCATTTTCTCAACTTCTGACAGATTTATACCCAGATTCTCCATTCTGCTGACGTAAGGAGCGGCGTAATCTGCACCTCCTTCACAACACATGAGGACCTGAGGAACAGAAAACAGCCCCGTCATTGTCACGGGTATCTTCAAGCGGTTGAACTCTGCCAGCGCTTTCATTCCGAATTCGGAGAAGGTTACTTTTAGCTTGATTCTCTCTGGGTCAAGCTCGAACAGATTCGTTCCTTCCTTTATGATGGATTCGATGTCTGTGGAAACACACTGCACAAAAAGATCACCTGGGAATTTCGACAGCAGCTCTTTAATAAGTTTAACGGGATTTCTGCCTGACCTTCTTATTATTGTGGGATTTGTAGTAATACCGGAAAAAACCCCTAGTTTGAATAACTCGGTAATCTTAGTGATATTTCCGTCATCAATATACAGTTTCATCTGTGCTTTCTCCTTCCTTAAGCAATGTAAAAGCTCATCTGGATTCTTGCGGAACAACACTGACATCGAGATGCCCTGGAAACACAGTGGAACCAAGCAGAATCCAGTCACCTGTCTTGAGTATTGCAATTCTTGTTCTTTCGGGGTGCTGCTTTCAGAGTTTCTACTTACGTGAGTACTGAGAAAAACCTGAACCTCTTCTTGAAATCATTAATGAACGCACTCTACGATCCTTCCTTGAACCAAACCACACAGCTCCTAGCACAAAATGTTTCTTTCAACCCAGTTCGGTGCAGAACAAGAAGCCCTTAAGGATAATCTGATTCCAATTAACGCAGTCTATTCGATTGCTTCTTCTTGTTTCACATAGAAGGATGCCTTCTTTCTCATACTCTGGGATCAAGTATGATAACACGTTATCATGAACGGCTACTCGACATCAAGAAATGCGCCTCAAATCTCTTTCTATTAACCGTTCACTAATAAACACTCACTGATTTAAGCCATGCGCCATTAGCCATACGTTATCAGCTGTTTTGTCGCATAACCGAATTGTTCCCTTGAAATCCTTTCGTTTTGGCAATAAGCTTGATATGGCAGTATGATTAGTGGCCAGTTGAGTGTGGACCAATGTTTATGATTCCCTGTTTGATAGAATCAGGTGCCGCCTTGATCTTGAGTTAGCGACCCGCGGGAGGTGGTCTCGTGGTTGAGAATGTATTCAACATAATTGGCGGTCTGGCTTTGTTCCTGTATGGGCTACACCTCATGAGCGGTGGATTTAAGAAATTCGCCGGGCAGAAACTCAAGAGCATACTGGCCAAGCTCACTTCAAATCCAGTCAAGGGAGCAGGTTTGGGCGCTTTCATTACCATGATGATTCAGAGTTCGAGTATTATGGTGGTTACCCTGATAGGCTTGCTGAATGGCGGATTGTTGACTCTGAAGCAGGCAATAGGCGTGATGCTTGGGGCAGAAATAGGTACCACAGTCACTGCTCAACTGGTTGCGTTCAAAGTTGGACTATACGCCTTGCCGATCATTGCGTTTGGTTTCGTTTTGCATCTTTTCACGAAGAGAAAGCTCCTGATCTATGCCGGGCAGATTATTCTTGGCTTTGGAATTCTCTTCATTGGAATGACGTTCATGAGTCAGGGAGTCAGACCAATCGGAAGGCTTCCCATGTTTGAAAACATGCTGGCGTCATTCAGCCAGCATACTGTTCTTGGTGTTCTGGCTGGGGCTGTGTTTACTGGGATGATACAGTCAAGCTCCGCTGCAATCGGTCTAATAATTGCAATGGGACTTGAAGGTGTTGTTGCCTTGCCTGCAGCAATCTCTCTCATGCTAGGGGCAAATATCGGTACCTGTTTTACGGGTTTTCTTGCTTCCTTTAGCTCATCATTGAATGCAAAGCGTCTCTCAATGTCTCACTTCATGACAAATGTTATTGGAGTAGTTGCTTTGCTACCGTTCATACAACCGTTCAGCCGCCTGGTTGAGATGACAAGCCCCACACTTTCTCGTCAAATCGCGAATGCCCATACGATGTTTAACGTGGCAGTTGTCCTGGTGCTGCTGCCTTTTGTTGGTCTGCTGCAGTATCTTGTGAAGAAAGTTCTTCCTGGTGAACCAGTTGAGATTGATCGTGGTGTGAAATACCTTGATGAGAAGATTCTTGCTACCCCGAGTCTTGCAATATTCCAGGCTCAGCGGGAGACTGAGAGAATGGCGAATATTGCTCTCGATATGTTGAAAGATGCAAAGGATCTTCTATTCAAGCATGACCCTCACCTCTGTGAGCTCATAGAGGAACAGGAGAGCTGTGTGGATGAATTGCATCACCTCATTGACAACTTCCTGACACGGATCTCAACAATGGATCTATCGGAGTCAGAATCTCAAAAGGTGAGTCTCCTTCTCCATAGCGTGACAGACATTGAGAGAGTTGCGGACCATGCATACAACCTTATGGAACTCTCGGATTACCAGAAGGATCATAAGATCAAATTCTCTGAGCAGGCTCAGAAAGAACTGAATCAGATGTATGACTTGTCTATGGAGTCTTTCGGGAACTCCATAAAAGCTCTCGTTCAAGGCGACAAAGATGTTGCCAGAAAGGTTCTGAGTCTGGAGAGAGAGGTTAATATTATGGATGAGTTACTACAGGAGAATCATTATAAGCGACTTAAACAGGGGATCTGTGATCCTGCAGCTGGTCCGACGTACCTTGAGATCGTTCACAACCTGGAGAGGGTCTCCGATCACTCCGAGAACATTGCTTCAGGAGTCCTCACAGGATTCTAGTTTCGGGAGGATAACGGTGTTATGTAGACCTATTTCAGAAGGTAAAAGAGAATGAAGATCAGTATCATGCCAAGGACAAAGAACGGAAGAATGTCAGTAAGATTGATAGTGCTCTTTGCTGTGTTTCTAACGGCCTTCAATATATTAGCTCATTTTGATGTCGGCGGATCAGCCTGTCCTCAGGCAGACAGGTTCTTCGACTATTCTGTACTCGCAGGGACATTAATTCTGGCAGGCGCTAGCGGGATTCTCTCACTCGTATTCGGCACTATCAGTGTTCTAAAAAACAGGGAGCGGTCGATTCTTGTATTTCTGTCCGCTGGATTGGGTGCCTTTATTCTGTGGTTTGCTCTTGGTGAGATCTTGATCCCCCATTGATGAAGTTGTGATTTTGTCTGCTGGGCATGATATGCGTGAACACTTAAGCAACAGATGGACCATTTCTGGAACGAGGGGAATCGTTAGCCACGCTTGTCAGGTTACAGAACTAGCTATAGGTAGTTTGAAGACTGAAAGCCTTCTTGGAAAAGCTTCAAGCAGATTTTGACAACTTGGCGGTAGTACAGCTCGCCTGAGTTTTCTTAAATTTCGGCTAGCGCTGCTTCAATGCGTAAAGTGGCGCGGTAGGGTCGATGAGAGGACATTGTTTTAACCACGTCAGAAACTGCCAGAATCCTGGATTCGATAAGTATTTCTGCTCCAGATAATCTCTGGGGATACTCACTGCCGTCAAGTCGTTCGTGATGCTGATAGACGACCTCCGCGATATCCGAGACGAAATCAACGTTCCCGAAGAGGGCTCTTGCGGCCCTCAGGATAATCAATTTTAGAGTCCGGCAATGAGCAACTCTGTCGAGCTATTCCTGGGCTGTTCTTTGCGTTGGTACGTCCATAATCATCCATGTTTGTCACCATAAACATCACCCAACCAGGCATGAATGAGTGACTTTCGTGAAACTTCCCCTTTTCTATCCCAACAGCTGTTACTTAAAATGTTCAAATGACTTATTGTTGAACACATCAATAATAGGGCCTGAACAAAATCAAGGTATCTGTCGAGAAGGGATGCTATTTGGGTTAGTAGTAAAGAATCATGATACCAGTAGTACTCATAATCAGACAGTTAGAAATCAATCTTAAGGAGCTGATTGGGTTCGATAGGAGTAGTTGCTTAAATGATGAAAAATGTCTTCCTGTTAGATTAGCACAGTTAAGTAACAATTCGCACGATTGTTATCGCGTTGTGCAGATCCAATCTGAGCGCTGAATACTTAATGTTTATAAAGAGCCCGTGAAGTGACATTGGAAAAGTGGACGTGTTTTAGTATAATTTAGTAGGAGGTATTCTGACTTCAGGAAGTCAAAAACTAGGAGGGAAAAAATGAGAGCAAACAAGAAGATTTTTGTGAGCATATTCCTCGCCTTTGTCTTATTTATAAGTTCGCTGGTTTTTGCTGCAGGCGTTGACCTTGTAATTCTGCACACTAACGACATCCATGGCAGGATAGAGATCGGCGACGGAATGCTCGGTATGCCCTACATTAAGTCACTTGTGGAGTATTACCGCGAACGCTATGACCATGTGCTGGTCATGGATGCTGGAGACACTATTCACGGAAGGCCGATTACCGACAGGCTTGAAGGCGAGAGTGCAGTCATCTCTATGAATCTTGTGGGATATGACTTCATGGTTCCTGGAAACCACGATTTCAACTACGGTTATGACAGGCTTCTTGAACTCGAGGAGATAATGGAATTTCATCTGGTCGCAGCCAATGTTTTCAAGGACGGAGAGCTTCTGTTCAATCCCTACGTCGTCAAGGAGGTGGGCGATTATACGATCGGCGTTTTTGGATTAGTTACATCAGATACCTATACAACAACTCATCCAAACAACATCATCGGTATCGAATTCGGCGATATGATTGAAGCTGCACAGAAGTGTGTAAGCGTTTTGAGAAATGATTATAGAGTTGATTTGGTGATAGCTCTTGGTCACGTAGGTCTCAACGCTTCTAGAAACATATCATCACAGGTTCCCGGGATCGACTTGTTCGTTGACGGTCACAGTCATAGCCTTCTCATGAACGGGGAACGCGTCGGGGATACAATGATTGTTCAGGCCAATGAATACACCAAGTACCTCGGTAAGGTTACGATAGACATGAGTGGTGACAAACCCCTCATTGAGGCTGCACTGATTCCTGCCAGTGAAGGGAAAGAACTGGTCGATCCTGACGAAGAGCTTGTTGAAATGATGCAGGAGTTCAGAGATGAGATCAGGAAACTTATTTTGGGCTTCTAGGGTGTTCTGATGTAGTCGTATATATGATAACTAAGGGACTTCAATGCTGGAAGAAAACCAAAAGGAGGGTTTAGTCTATGAGTGAGAGGATTTTGAAAAGAGCCATTTTTACTGTCTTCATTTTGATGCTTGCGCTTACTGCAGGCACTGTCTACGCTTTGGACACGGTGATCGGTTCAACAGGAATCTATCTTAACGGCGAAAGGGAAGCCGTCAGAACACAGGAAACTAATCTCGGAAATCTAATGACAGACGCTATGCGTGCTTTTTCCGGTGCTGACATTGCTCTCTGGAACGGAGGAGGAATCAGGGCATCTGCAAAGGTTGGAGATATCACCCTGGAAAAAGCGATGGAGATATTCCCCTTTGAAAACGGGCTTGTAACGCTCGAGGTGACGGGAGCAGAATTAATCGAAATCCTTGAGCATAGTGTTGATGCTTACCCGGCAGTAGCGGGGAAATTTTTGCAAGTCAGCGGACTCAGGTTCTACTTTTCTCCTAACAGACCTGCCGGACAAAGAGTGCTTAACGTGTACGTTGGTGGTGAGCCTCTTCACATAAACAAGACGTATGTTCTTGCTACCAGTGACTTTCTGGCAGCCGGTGGAGATGCTTATGAAATGTTCTTGGATAAAGAGCTTACTTATTTAGGTGTCACTGAACAGCAGGTATTCATAAGACATCTAATGGAAAACAGCCCGGTTTTTCCGAAAGTAGAAGGACGAATTGTGGTTGTTTGGTAAGATAGTCACAGTTGAGCTCATGCTTTCGCCTGGCTTAGTGACAGGCGGAATCTTCATTTAACGCGGAAGACAGTTGGCTTTGAGGTCTGTTTGGTGTAAGGTCATTTACTTTGGGCAGAACCTTATTTGAGACGTCGTATTCAAGTTTCAATAAGAAGAGGAGGAAAATGCATGAAGACGTTTGGAAAAGCGCTTATCATTACAGTTGTTTTGGCTCTTGTAGCTGGACTTTCGTTTGCGTTCGACATGGTGATCGGTGAAACTGGAATCAGCCTGAATGGCGAAAGACAGCACTTAAGAACCCAGGAGACGAATCTGGGTAATCTGATAACGGATATGATCCGCTACTACACTGGGGCAGACATTGCTGTCTATAACGGGGGAGGTATAAGAGCATCTGCAGATCTTGGCGAGCTCACACTCGAAAACGCCATGGAAATCATGGCATTCAACAACGAAGTAGTGGTCCTGAAGATGAGCGGGGCCCAGATAATTGCCATGCTAGAGCACGGTGTTAGTTCTTTCCCGGAGGTTTCGGGGAAGTTCCTGCAAGTTAGCGGAATAAGGTTCTTCTTTGATCCTTCAATGCCTCCTGGAGAGAGAATCTGGATGGCATTCGTCGGTAATGATCCTCTTATGCCTGGGAAAATGTACACAGTTGCCACAAACGAGTTCCTTGCCGCTGGCGGAGATGCCTATACAATGCTCGAAACAGCAGAGGTTATTGCTACCGCTGACAGGACAGACCAGGAAATGCTTATAGCCTATATCCAGGAGTTCAGCCCTCTTTTCCCAATGGTCGAAGGAAGAATAGTAGTCTGGTAGTAGTATAAGCTGACAACATAGTCTAGTGCCGCCCGGTCTAAACCCGGGCGGTTTTCTTATTGAACCCTCAGAGAAGATTTTACCGAG
>LDZU01010312.1_pt1 | contig 13715 bp, 11 predicted proteins | sample 615531 | NCBI WGS metagenome assembly LDZU01 (sample SAMN03408293, study PRJNA278302) | terrestrial metagenome | isolation source: oil reservoir sample SB2 | place: USA: Alaska, North Slope, Schrader Bluff formation | collected 2011-09 | reverse complement strand
TCTAATGGGGATCAGCGCTATCACCTACGCACAACCAAACATTGCATTAATGATGATCTTCTTACTGGGTATGTTAATCGCAATGTCCGTTTTCAACTCATTTCCGGCTATTTATTTTCTAGGAGATTCTGGTTCCTTATTCCTGGGGTTCATTTTATCAGCTGTTTCAATTCTTCTAAACCCGGTTGACCTGCCGCAAGCATCCAGCTGGTTCTTCCCTATTATGTTCTTCACCGTTCCACTTTTTGATATGTTTCTGGTGGTATTCTCGCGCATCAGGCACAAAGTGAAATTCTACAAAGCCAGTACTGACCATACCTATCACCGTTTATGCAGACTAGGGCTTTCCAGTTTTCGTGCAATAGAAGTGATGAAACTGGAATCCATTTTCTGGAGTATTTTAGGAATGGTAGCAATCTACCAACCACCCGTAATTGCCAATATCTTATTTGGATTATTCCTCGTCAATTTTGTTGGCTCCTTTATTTATCTGGATTCTTCACCAAAAGCAAATAATTCTGAAGATCAAAATATTTTCTATGGACCGTAAACCTCGTTTTTTTTCATTTCTCTCATTTGTCGTTACAATTGCGTGTGCCGTTTATTTAATAAACATTCCCAGCGAAGGAAATCTACCGTTTTTATTTGGTCTTTCGACACAACGAATTTGTCTATTAGCATTATTTGTCCTCATCGGTATTCTTCAAATTTATTTACCGGTAGTCAATGAGAACAACAAAATTAGGAAATGGATAAATACGCAACAGCAATCCTTCATCTCGAAAAGAACCTGTCTATATGTTTTAGGTTTACTATGGATCATCAGCTGGTATTTTTCCTTTCTCCCGGTTGCCCATTTCCCAGGGAATCAAGCTATCTTCGAACGGCTCAAACCACTCATTTTATGGATATTTCTACAACTATTAATTTGGTTCATTCGTTGGATATTCCCCCCAAAAAAGAATCTCCAAAAAATAAGAACGAAGAATAATGAACGAATAGCCAGCATCGTCTTTTTAGTGATGGCAATTGTCATCTGGATCGTGGTCGCTCAAACAAAAATGGGTCTGAAGCGAGATATCTTTTGGGATAGTCTGGGGGTGCCGCTTACCATAACCCAAGTTGTTTCAGGAATTTTTATCGTTTATGTGTTCAGGGGAATCATCAAAAAACAATTACCTCATAAAAAGCATCTTGATACGCTTCTGTTCTTTATCATATGGGTTTTCGCAGCGTTGCTGTGGATAAACGCACCACAGTATACCTCTACCTTTAACCCCGGACCTTTCCTTCCCAACAATGAGTTTTATCCAAATTCGGACGCACAAACCTATGATGCCTGCGCACTATCCGCCATGCAAGGGCAGCCTTTTTGCGCTTTCTCAGGGAATGCAGTAAGCAAACCTTTGTATACTGCTTTCCTTTTCTTTCTGCATCTTTTCAGCGGAAACAGCTACAGAACACTTATTAATCTTCAGGTAATTTTCATTGCACTTCTGCCGGCATTGATCTTCTTGATCGGCAAAGAATTACATTCTCGACCGGTCGGGTTACTGGCTTCCGTTTTTGCCATCATGAAAATATACAATTCCATGGCTAATTCGCTGGTCATCTGGACCGTTTCTACCCCAAAATTCATGATGAGCGAACCTTTTTTATCTGTCTTTCTGGCACTCTTTTGTTTTTTCCTGATCAAATGGTATCGTGATCCGGAAGGACAACGCATTTACTTATATCTGTCAGGAGCAGTATTGGGTTTGTGCACATTGATCCGTGACAATGTATGGGCTCTTCTGCCGATATTTCTGTTGTTTATATTTATCAAAGCCAAGGGGAGCTTTTGGAAACGGCTCTCTCAATTTGCGCAGTTCGGGTTAATGTGTCTATTGGTAATCACCCCATGGGCTATGCGCAATACATCGCTCGGTTTAGCCCCGGTTACTGCCTGGAATAACCTCAAATATGTCATTTTCGAGAACCGCTATGGCATAGAAACAAATGAACAGAGTTATGATGTGAATGAGCCACAGCTGATTCCTCTGTCATCCTCAAAACCCGGTGAATTTTTCAATACCCTCAGTTTCGTAGAAAATAACCTGGGTGATTTTGTCAACATCGTGGATTGGGATAATCCTTCAGCCACTATTAATACAAAAACATCCTCTTCTATCAATTTTTCCAAGGATAGCCAAGGACTCACCGGGGTCAGTGGAATTTTGTCATCCACCATAAATCATCTACTCCATAACCTTTTAGCGGTATTCTTATCGCTTCCCATAACTTTTCAAACTGGAAATGTGGAGGACATGATCACGACCACCTGGGAGATGACCCCATGGTCACGAGATTGGGATGGGACACTGGGTACGCAAGCTTTATTCCTGGTCGCCCTAAACCTGATCATTATCAGCGCAGGTATTTTTGCATTCCGCAGAAAAAGTAAAAAGGCGTACAGCATACCCATGCTCGTCATGCTCACTTACCTGATCGGAGTTGCTTTTGCAAAGACTTCCGGAGGACGTTACATTGTACCGGTGGATTGGATCGTGTTGCTCTTTTATGCAGCCGGTTTGATCCATATCATCGATCGATTGGTCGCGCCAAATGATCCGGTACACAATGAGAACGACCCTGTAAATAACACAAGTGAAGATCAGCACAAATCGCGAAAATCAGCTATTGTTTTCCTTGTAATTCTATGCGCTGTCAGTATCCTACTCCCCCTTTTAGAGAAGATCTACCCACCCATGCAGTTTCCACAATCCTATCCAGAGTTCTTGAATTCGACTGCGGTAAATGGGGACTCAGATTTTTCTGCACCATTTACAGCCGCACAGGTACAAGAATTTCTCATGCAAGATGATGCTGTTTTTCTTTCTGGTCAGGCTCTTTATCCTAAGGTACTGGACCCGTCGAATGACAGCGCGACCGAATTCTTCCCCGCGCAGGTACAACAACCCTATTCCCTTTCTTTTACACTTCTCGCAGGGAAAGATAGAACCTTTGTCTACATGCCCATTGACACATCTCAAATCACTTTCCCCAATGGATTGCGCGCATCTCTACTAGGTTGTAAAACCGAAAACGGACTGGTCAAAGCCAAGGCGGTCTTTGTAACGGATACGAGCATCACAACATTCTACGCCAATGACCTCGATCAGCTGATTTGTGAAAAGTAAAACAGTGGGAATCAGGGAAAAAACATCCCTTTCATTAAGGAGATTGTTATTGAAATTTCCTAGGATTAACATACAATTATATTGAGTTGATATAGGAGGAACACAATGAGAAAGCCATTAATATTAACAATTATTTCCATCGTTTGTCTCACGATCATTTCGGTGGCTTGTAGTTACCCATTTTATGAGGACAACGACGACGAGGTGGTTATCCCCACTCTGGCGCCCCAAGCAACTGCCGTTGTGGTAGAAGAGCAAGCTGTTAGCACGTCCACAGCTGTTCCTACTGCAGTGAATGTTGTCCTGGTGGATTGGGACGGTCAGTGGACAATCTGGATGGGCAACAGCAGCAAGGGATATGTTGTTGATTTTCTGGTACAAGGAGATAAGATCAGCGGAATAACCGTGGTTGCCAATCACAATTCCATTTCCTTCATTGGCACAATCCAGCAAGATGGCGGCACAGTGAAAGGGATCTGGGAAAATACAGATGGAACCTCCGGGGAATTCAGCATGCACATGGATGAATCGGAGGACGTTTTCAGCGGTCGGCTCAGCAGTAGTTCGGCTTTCTGTGGACGCCGAACAGGCAATATCAAACCTTCTACCTGTTTTGAATAAACGTTCGCAAGGGCATGTTCAAGAGGCGGAGAGATTCCGCCTCTTGTTATTTAAAAATTTCCTTTAGAAATTGGATCTGTTCAAATTCATGATGAGAGCCCCCTCCATCATGTTCATTAAAATCATAAATCCGTATCTGTTTCTCACCAGCATAATGGTTATATGCAGCAAAGACGGTTGAAGGAGGGCATACAGTATCCATTAAGCCCACACTGAACAGCGCTGGTGCGTTCGAACGGCAACTAAAATTCATTCCATCAAAATAGGATAGCGTGTGAAAGACCTGATCTTTTTTATCGCGATGTGTCTTACAAAAAAGGCGGATTTCATTATAGGGCGCTGTATCTGTGATGGCAACCGCACGCTTGAAATGACATAAAAATGGGACATCGGTTAAAACAGCAGCCAGATCGGGTATCAAACCGCTCATTGCCAGGCTGATTCCCCCACCCTGACTTTTACCGCAGACTACCACCTGGTCTGCACGAACACGCGGCATGCTACGGGCAGCTTCAACAGCTCTCACCGCATCACAGAAGACACGATAGTAATAATATTGCTGTGGTTGAAGTATCCCAAGGGTCATAAAACCAGGTATATGCGGGCTGGAACCCACATCAGGAATATCAGCAGTATCACCCTGAAGCCAGGTGCTGCCCTGACCACGCGTATCCATCACAAAGGTAGCATACCCTGCACCAGACCACAGCAACCAGTCGTATGGGAAACCGCGCCCACCGCCATACCCGATATATTCCACCACACAGGGAAGGTCTTTATTACACCCAGCCGGTAGAATATACCAGGCTTTGACCGGCTGATCCCCATAGCCATTGAAGGTAACATCGTACGTTTCAAAAATCGATAACCCAAAATCAACCTGCTTGCTTTCCACAGCAAGGGGTTTCTCGCGCATCTGCTTCAATGTTCCTTCCCAAAACGCAGAAAAATCATCAGGTTCCTGTCTATTCGGTTTATAACTCTCTAACTGTTCAAGAGGAAGGTCAAAAAACATAGAAAATTACTCCTTTCTAGCCTAAAATAATTCGCCCAAAATGGGTCAAAATATCTTGAAATACACCCCAAAATCGTATATAATGTGGGGACAAGTGGAGAATAATGGGTGAAAGTGGAGCGCCGGTAGAGACCGGCGTTCTGGCTATTCCAAGAGGTAGAACAGATGTTCTTTGGGCAGTACGACCACACAATTGATGAAAAAGGGAGGTTGACAATCCCTGCCCGCTTCCGGGAGGATCTTCAGGAAGGCACCTATATCACCCTGGGGTTTGATGACAATTTGATGTGTATGAGTCAACATAATCTAGAGGTATTATCTCACAAACTTCGCACACACAACATCATCGATCCTTCTGCACGAAAATTACGCCGCCTGTTCTATTCCTTTGGAGTTCTGATCGAAACAGATAAATCCGGTCGCATTTTAATCCCACAGAATTTACGCGATATGGTCAACCTCGAGGATAACGTTGTCATCACAGGGGCGGGTGATTACTTCGAAATCTGGTCCGCATCGCAATGGAATTCAGAATCTGACCAGCTGCAAAAATCTGATCTAAAGGACAAGAAACTTGAGTATCTGGATCTCACCTTCGAGGAACCATGATGCAGCAGAACCAGGTTTTTCCTCATGTACCAGTGTTAAGCCGGGAGGTATTAGCTTACCTGAACCCCACCAGTGGTGGCAGGTATGTAGATGCCACACTCGGAGCCGGGGGGCATGCTGAAGCGATCCTGAAAGCAAGCCAACCGGATGGGCTTTTAATAGGTTTGGATGTCGATGAAAATGCTTTGGCAATCGCGGCGCAACGACTCGCCAATTTCTCCTCACGATTTTTCTTTTTTCACTCCTCCTATACCCATCTTGACAGTCCATTAAAGCAACTTGGTTGGGAGGGGATGGATGCTATTCTCTTCGATCTGGGAGTTTCTTCTATGCAGGTAGATTCCCCTGAAAGAGGTTTTTCGTTCCATGCAGAAGGTCCCCTGGATATGCGCTTCAACGGTAAGGATGCACTGACCGCCAGTGATATCGTAAACGGATGGGAAGAGCATGATCTGGCTACCATTCTATGGGAATATGGAGAAGAGCCAAAAGCGCGTGCAATCGCCAAAGCCATTTGCGCGGCTCGTCCCCTTAAGACAACCACCGAGCTGGCAAGAGTTGTACTGTCTGTTTACCATGGGCAACATGGGAGAATCCACCCAGCCACACGCACTTTTCAAGCGATCCGTATTGCAGTTAATGAAGAATTAACCACGGTCAGCAACGGCATCAGCAAGGCTGTGGAATACCTATTTCCCGGCGGAAAGATCGCGGTTATCTCTTTCCACTCGCTTGAAGACCGTATCGTAAAAGAGTTCTTCCGGCGCGAATCCAAAGATTGCATTTGCCCACCGGAACAACCAACCTGCAACTGCGGTCATAAAGCGTCCTTGACTATCTTAACAAAAAAACCAATCATGGCTTGCGAGGATGAGATTAAAATAAACCCCCGATCACGAAGTGCAAAAATGCGAGTGGCGCAAAAAATCGGATGAGATGACATGGCAAAAAAACTGGTACAGGCATATCAACAAACACCACGCAGAAAACAGATCCAAAAATTGGGTCTGTATGTGCTGCCTGTGATCACCATTGGGACCGTCTTTGCCTTGTATCTTGTTTTCAGTGCACAGGCTGCTGCGGCAGGTCTTGAAATACGATCTTATATCGATAAAAAAGAAGAACTGCAACGGATAGTAGCAAATGAAAACACACAATTAGCCTGGTTGGTCTCTCATACTAATATGTCGAAACGAGCTGAAGAATTAGGGTTTGAACAAATATCTGAAGAGAATACGGCTTACATGGTTTTACCATCCTACCCAGGACGTGATATTGAAATTACATCACCCGTTCCCGGCGCTGAGAATAACGCGGATGTAATGCTCAACTCCGCTTATCAAGAATCCCTGTGGGATTTCTTTCAAAATCTGCTGTTCTCCGATACCAATGAAGGAGAGCAGCCATGAAATTCAAAACAGATGCACGGCTTAATTTGATCGGTGCAATCGCCACATTTTTATGTTTGGTGATCATTTTCCAGCTCTTTCATATTCAGAACAGCAATGAATATATTGCTCTCAGCGAATGGGCTGATGAACAATTCACATACGAGAAGAAAATCGTATATCCCGAGAGAGGGAATATCTATGACCGGTGGGGGCATCTGTTGGCAGGGAATGAAGAAGTATATGAAGTTGGTGTCTTATTACAATATGTAATGAATCCCAAAAGTATTGCTGAAACTTTGTCTGCCATTCCTGAAGTAGATTACGAAGCCGCTCTTGAAACAGCCTCCCTTGATTATGGGGAGGGGAAGAATATCTACGGTATTATCGCTGATTTTCTTCCCGGTGGTGTGGTGGACGCTCTTTCAAAGATCAAAGATGAATACGAAACACTCAATCCTGGTGGGGAAGATCCAGACCAACCCAGCTTGCGGGGAATGGTCTGGTATCCCCACCTGAAACGCGCTTACCCCGAAAATACCCTGGCATCAAACATCCTTGGCTTCTATAAATTCCGCGACCGTAAAAATGGGGAGGGATTCTATGGTGTGGAAGAATACTACAACGATATTCTTTCCGGTCCTCCTGTCACTGTGGAGATACCCCTCGATCCTTACATGATTGAAGAAACTCCTACCCTACCATCAGGAGATAGCCTTGTGCTGACCATTGATCGAGAGATCCAGGCTATGGTGGAAGAAAAGCTGGATGATGCTGTTGAAAATTTCAAGGCTGAATCCGGCACGGTCATTGTTATGAATCCTACGAACGGTGAAATCCTGGCAATGGCAAGCCAACCTCGCATCAACCTTAACCAATATTGGGTATATGAAGAGGAATTGGAAGACATCACACCCTTCAACATGGCTATCTCTGAAACCTATGAGCCTGGCTCGGTTTTCAAAGTGTTGACAATGGCTGCCGCCATCGATTCCGGGGAAGTGGATGAGGAAAGTGAATTCGATATTGGTCCATATTTTGAGTATTACGGTAGTTATATTTATAACTGGAACCGCAAAGGATGGGGAAAACAGGATATTCTAGGATGCATGCAAAATTCGCTGAATGTGTGCCTTTCCATGATCGCCACAGATATGGGGGCAGAGTCTTTTTACTCCTATATGCAGGCATTTGGTATCGGTCGCCGCACCAATATCGATCTGGGAGGGGAAGAGATTTGGCCGCTCAGTATTCCCGGGGATAATGATTGGTATCCCATCAACCTGGCTACCAACGCATTCGGGCAGGGTGTGGCTGTTACACCCATCCAGATGGCAACCGCTATTTCTGCCATCGCCAATAATGGGAAGATGATGAAACCGCATGTTGTAAAAGCGATCATCGAAAATGGAGAGATATACGAGACCACTCCCCAGGTTCTGAGTGTACCGGTCAGTGAAAAAACAGCGGATACACTCAACCTGCTTCTGACTGAATCACTTGAAGGTGGCGAAGGCTCACTGGGACTAGTGGACGGGTATCGCATCGCCGGGAAAACCGGCACTGCCGAAGTCCCTGTCGAAGGGGAATATGATGCGAGCCTATCAAACACATCTTTTGTTGGTTGGGGTCCGGTGGATGATCCCCAATTCCTGGTTTATGTCTGGATCGAGAAACCGGATCCGGAGATCGGGTACTGGGGTTCTTATGTTGCAGCCCCGGTTTTCCGTGATATTGTGGAAGAATTGGTCGTGATGCTCGATATTCCACCAGACTCTGTACGGCAAACCTTGTTTGCAGATGGGAGTGGGAATGATCCGATTAACTGATTTTTTTGATTCTTTTAACATCCACATTAAGGAGCGGAATTCCAAAATTCTGGCAGAAGCGACCATTGATTCACGCCGTGTGCTCCCGGGATCCATCTTTTTTGCCCTCAAGGGCGATCGAGTGGATGGTCATCAATTCATCCCACAAGCCATCGCAAAAGGTGCGCAACTGATCGTGATGGATCAGGAGACAGCCTGCGAGATCCCTGTAATTGACCTGGAGAAAATCGATACAAAAGATTTGCTTGCCATCCCTGAAATGCCATTTGGTGTAAAGGTAAGCAACACCCTTCGAGCGATGCAAAAAATCGCCGCTCATCAACGACAGGTTATTGACCCACACGTGATTGGTATTACGGGTAGTGTTGGTAAATCATCCACTAAGGAACTGGTGGCAGAAGTGCTTGCACAACATTATCATACCCATAAAAATCCGGGGAACTATAACAATGAGATCGGATTGCCCCTTACCCTCATCAACAGCGGGTATGGGCATAAATGTGTAGTCCTTGAGATGGGTTTCTACTATCCTGGTGAAATAAAGTTCCTATGCGAAATTGCAGTTCCTGAAATAGGCATTGTAACCAACATCGGAACTGTTCATGCTGAAAGAGCCGGTTCGCAGCAGATGATCGCTCAAGGAAAAGCAGAACTGGTAGAAGCTCTCCCAGCCGATGGCATTGCGATCCTGAATTACGACGATCCATTGGTACGTTCCATGGCTAAAAAGACCAACGCTAGAGTGTTGTTTTATGGATTGAGCCCCAAAGCACACTTGTGGGCGGATAATATCCAAGGAAAAGGGCTGCAAGGGATAATCTTCGACCTGCATTACGAAGGTATGAAATTTCACATTCAAGCACCTCTCTTGGGAAGACATTCCGTACAAACCATTTTACGCGCAAGTGCAGCAGGGTTAGCATTGGGCATGAACTGGGAAGAGATCATTCAGGGACTACACAAAGGACATACCCAGTTGAGATTGGTCACAGTTCGCACCGAATCTGGTGCCCTTATTCTGGATGATACCTACAATGCCACTCCAGAATCCATGATCGCCGCGTTGGACTTACTGCGAGAATTAAAAGGGCACAAGATAGCTGTTCTCGGTGATATGCTTGAACTGGGTGAGTACGAAGAACTGGGTCATGCACAGGTCGGAAGACATGCCGCCAGTGTAGTAAATCATCTCGTCACGGTAGGAAAATTAGGCGCAAAGATTGCAGAAACTGCTAGCGAGGCTGGATTAGCAGAAAATGCAATTACATCTGTCAATAATTCTGCAGAAGCGGTGGAAGTACTTAAATACAACCTTACTCAAGACGATGTGGTTTTGATCAAAGGTTCACATGGGTTAAGAATGGACACCATCGCTGCTGCTTTGGAGCAAACACAATGAAAGAATCGAACATATCGATTACACTGATCATCTTAAGTTTCGTCCTATCGCTTATTTGGGGAGGACCGCTTATAAAACTGATGCACCATTTCAAGGTTGGAAAGATCATCCGCGAAGATGGTCCTGAAAGCCACATTGAGAAACTTGGTACCCCAACCATGGGTGGATTCATCATTCTCATACCGGTCATCATCTTGACTGTACTGCTCAACGCAGCCACTCTTTTGGGTTTTGATGTTTCCGGAATTTCCGTTATGGTGCCATTGGCGGTAATGATCGTATACAGCATCCTGGGAGCCATTGATGACTGGGAAGGTATTCGTGGACCACGCAAAGGTCTGGGAATGTCAGCAAAAACAAAATTCCTCGTACAGACCATCTTCGCTCTGATTATCTCATTTGTGCTTAAATACGCCCTGCATGTACCTGAGTTGTATTGGCCGGGCTACCCTGATCCTATACCGTTAGGTGTGGCATATATCCCGATCGCGACATTTATCATCGTTGGGTTCTCGAACGCTATGAATTTCACAGATGGGCTGGATGGGTTAGCCGCATTGATATCCATCACCGCTTTCGCTGCTTACGGTGTCATTGCACTGAACCAAGGGCAAACCTTCCTGGCAAATTTCAGCTTCACAATCGTTGGAGCATTATTCGGTTTTTTATGGTTCAACGTACACCCCGCACAATTGTTCATGGGTGACACCGGGTCCCTGGCGCTTGGAGCTACTCTGGCAACTGTGGCATTGATGAGCGGGCAGTGGTTGCTATTACCTTTGATCGCCATTGTGCCCGTCAGCGAAGTTTTGAGTGTCATTATTCAGGTCGTTTATTTCCGTTTGTCGGGTGGAAAAAGGTTATTCAAAATGGCTCCTTTGCACCACCATTTTGAATTATCCGGTTGGAGTGAAACACAGGTTGTACAACGTTTTTGGATCATTAATCTCCTTTCCGTTCTAGCAGGTATTACCATAAGCATGGTGAAGTAGAATGCAAGATTACAGAGGAAAAAAGGTGTTGATATTAGGAGCAGCCCGGCAAGGGACTGCTTTAGCACGTTTCCTCGCGGAAAATCAGGCTGATGTTACCTTAAATGACGCCCGACCAGAACAACAATTTTCAAATTCGATTCAGGAGCTTAGCGGTCTACATATCAACACAGTTTTTGGAAATCATCCCTTCACTTTGCTCGATACCTGCGACCTGGTTTGTATTTCTGGGGGAGTACCCCTTGACCTCCCCATCATTAAAGAAGCACAAAAAAGGGGTATTCCACTTACCAATGATTCCCAGATCTTTTTCGAAGGGCTACAGACAAAATCAATCGGCATCACCGGTTCTGCAGGTAAAACCACAACCACCACACTGGTAGGAGAGATCGCAAAACAAGGTTGCATTCAAGGGCAACATGCCTGGATTGGTGGAAACATCGGTACACCCCTTATCACCTATTTACATGAGATACAGCCAAATGATTGGGTGGTTCTGGAGCTTTCGAGTTTTCAATTGGAATTAATGACCATCTCACCCACCATCGCGGCGGTGACCAATATTACTCCCAACCACCTTGATCGCCACGGAACCATGCAAGCGTATACAGAAGCAAAAGCACATATTCTGGCATATCAGAAAGCTGATGATTATGCGATCTTGAATCGCGAAGATCAGGGATCGTGGGGTCTGAATCCAATGGTACAGGGAAATCTTTTAACCTTCGGTCTTGGGCAACCTCATGAAAACCTGGATGGAACCTTTATCAGGGATAACATCCTTTGCCTCAAACAAGAGCAGCACATCAAAGAAATCTGCCCTGCACGAGCCGTGCATTTACGCGGGGAACACAATCTATTGAATGCATTGGCAGCGTGTGCGATCGCAGTCGCAGCTGGAATTTCGTTCGATGCCATTCGCAGCGGGATCGAAAAAGTTCATGGCATCCCACACCGTTTGGAATTCGTGCGGCACTGGCATGGTGCAGACTGGTACAACGACTCCATCGCTACTACGCCTGAAAGAACACTGGCTGCCATTCATGCTTTCGAAGGTCGTTTAATCTTGCTACTAGGTGGTCGAGATAAGAAATTACCGTGGCAGGGCTTAGCAGCGGAAGCACACAATCGAGCAGATCATATTTTCTTATTCGGAGAAGCAGCCGATTTGATAGAAAACGCTTTATCAAATTATGAACATGGAGATTATCCCTATTCGCTAGAAAAATACACAACCATGCAGGACGCTATCCACGCTGCCACACAAGTTGTTCAAGAAGATGACATTGTGCTGTTTTCTCCTGGCGGAACTAGTTATGATGCTTTCAAGGACTTCGAAGAACGGGGCGAACTTTTCAAACAAATTGTGGAGTCGTTACCATGACAGATAGAACAAAGAAGAGGAAAACTCTGAAAGAACGCACACTACATCTTGGAATTGATGTACCGTTCCTGGTTTGCGTGCTTGCGCTGCTTGCCATCGGCTTGTTAATGGTTTATTCAGCCGGTTGGGAATATTCAGTTACAACATTAGGCGAAAAACCAGATTATCTTTTCAAGCGGCAAGTACAGTTCGTGATCATTGGTATCATCGGAGCAAGTATCATTTACGCAATCGATTATCACCGCTTCAAGAAACTACTCTTCCCTATGATGGCGGTCGTGATCTTCCTATTGGTTCTTGTATCCTTTATTTACGGAGAAACCAGGTTGGGAGCCCGCCGTGCTCTCTTCCAGGGTTCTATCCAACCCTCGGAATTCGCCAAACTTGCAACTGTGATCTATTTGGCATTCTGGCTATACGCAAAACAGGACGTATTGCAGCACCTGAAATTTGGGTTATTCCCTCTCCTTGGGATATTAGGTTTGATAGCCGGTTTGATCATGGCTCAACCTGATCTTTCGGCTGTGATAACCGTGGTCTTAATGGGAGGTATCATGTTCTTCATCGGCGGTGGTAACATCCGCCAAATCATCATCGTGATGGTTGTAATATTGATTCTGGGATCACTTCTGATGTTCGCTTATCCCACCGGTCGGCAGCGTGTGGCAGAATTCATCAGCGGATTGCAAGATCCTCAAAATGCTTCCTACCACACACAGCGTTCCATCGAAGCAATTGTCAAAGGTGGTTTTTGGGGTGTGGGCATCGGGCATGCCACCACAAAATTCACCGGGTTACCAGTTGCACCTACTGATTCCATTTTCGCAGTCATAGCTGAAGAGTTGGGTATATTTGGATCCTCGCTCGTCATATTCCTATTCCTATTCTTCCTGTGGCGAGGCTTGCATATTGCCAACCAGGCACCTGACCTGCTGGGGAAATTTTTGGCGGCGGGGATTACGACCTGGATATTTGTAGAAGCTGCCATCAATATCAGTGTCATGGTCAATATCATACCAATGGCTGGAAATGCCTTGCCATTTATCAGCGCTGGCGGTTCAAGCATGGTCACTGTGATGGCAGGTGTGGGCTTTATCATGAATGTCTCACGAGCCACCGCTCATCAAAAAAATATTGAAGAAGGGAGACCCCTGGATGAAATTATTGATCTGCGCCGGGATGACGGGTGGCGGAGTGTATCCCGCCCTCGCCGTACTCCAAACGCTTAACGCCCGCATTGATGATGTGTTGTGGGTCGGGAGTGAAGGTGGAATGGAAAACGATTTGATCCCCCGCCTG
>LDZU01004767.1_pt1 | contig 13761 bp, 14 predicted proteins | sample 615531 | NCBI WGS metagenome assembly LDZU01 (sample SAMN03408293, study PRJNA278302) | terrestrial metagenome | isolation source: oil reservoir sample SB2 | place: USA: Alaska, North Slope, Schrader Bluff formation | collected 2011-09 | reverse complement strand
GATATTTCAGGTTCATAGTATCAAAGTAACTGAGAATTTCAGAAATTATTTTTTGTGGTTTTCCACCACCAGCAGTATGATTAATAATTAATTCTACTTCCAAAAACGTTACCTCACTAATTTATTACCTAGGTAGTATTCTAAGAAAAAAATTGTTTCATAAAATATCAATTGTTTATATAATATATAAAATTCAGACAGCCTATATAAATTTATACTGAAGTTTGCGTAAAATCCAACCCCTTTTAAGATATTTCCCTTTAAAATCAATAGGTTATAGTTTTTTATCGAGAAATTATGTAGGTATGAAAAAAAACTATATCATGAAATATAACTTGACAAATTGAGATACTAATATTAGTATTGTAGGTATGAAGATGAGGGTTGAAAATATAAAAAGACCTTATAAAGATAAAGTTTACACCTATCCCTTTCTCGTTAGCTCTTATCGGGATGAAAATGGTAGGCCTAGTAAAAAGATCATCCAAAAGCTTTCCCATTTGCCAGAGCATGCGGTTGAATCACTCCGTATTGCTCTTAATTCAGAAGGGAAGGATAAAGTTGTTTCTTTGAGCAGCATTCAATATGAGAATTCCTTGTCTTTTGGAGATACCTGGGCTCTTTGGTCGATCATGGAACAACTGGGGATGGTCAAGGCTCTCCAAAGACTTCCTCTCCATCACCAAGTAGCAATCTATGCCTCTATTATTGATCGCATCACTAATCCCAAACCCTATTCCAAAAGGGCATTATGGGATGCCTTTGAAAATTCTTCCTTGAAGCGCATAAGGGGGATGAATGATAGAATTTGTCTTAGTGAATGGTATGAAGCCTTAGATTCCCTTTATATCCATCAAATGGCCATCCAAAAAGAGCTTTTTTCTGGTGATACCAACCGGATGTTTCTATATGATATTACCTCCTCATATTTTGAAGGGGCCTGCTGTCCTCTTGCGGAATGGGGATATGACCGAGATGGCAAGAAAGGGAAGAAGATCATTATCATTGGGCTTTTAACCAATTCTGAGGGGAGGCCACTGGCTATTCGGGTCTTTAAAGGAAACACCAGTGACCAAACAACGGTTGTAGGGCAGATTAAAGAGCTTAAAGAAGAATTTGGGATACAAGAAGTGGTTTTTGTGGGGGATCGGGGTATGATCACCTCGAAACGAATTTCTGAGCTTGAATCTGAAGATTTCGAAGGGGTAAAATACATTACCGCCCTCAAGCGAGAAGAGATGATGCGCCTAGTAGAGGAGTCTAACCATCCTATTCAACTTGGTCTTTTTGACCATACCAAATTAGTAGAGGTTACCTATAACCATAGGCGATACATCCTTTGTCATAATCCATTGCGAGCAGAAGAAGATAGGGCTACTCGAGAAAGACTTTTAGAAAAGACAGAGCAAAAATTGCTCTCCATTGAGAATAGGGTCAAAGCCGGACATCTCAAGAAAAAGGATAAAATTGCCCGAAGGCTTTACCGGTGGATCAATAAATGGAAGATGGAGCGTTTTTTCACAGTAGAATATGGGGATGGCCTGTTTCAGTTTTCCCGCAACCAAGAAGAAATAGAAAGATATGCGGTCCTTGACGGATGTTATGTGGTGACAAGTAATGTGGATAAACAACAGATGGAAGCCCAAGAAATACAGGAAAGATATAAAGATTTAAAATATGTGGAAAAGGCATTTCGCTTAATGAAGGTCTCAGATTTATTTCTTCGTCCCATTCGCCACTGGAGTGAAACGAGGGTGAGGGGACATGTCTTTATGTGTATGCTTGCTTACTTGGTCGTATGGGAAGTAAGGAATAGATTAAGTCCCATCCTACAACGAAACCGGGTAACAAAAGAATGTGAGGGGGATAGTTTAAGAGAAGTTTGGGATTGTCTGAAACAGATTACCATTGGCCGAATAAAAATTGTGGATACAGAATTTGAGCAAATTAGCAATTTAACAGAAAGACAGCTTAAGATATTAAAACTGCTCCGAACATCTATAAACCAAAAAGCAAAAAATTTATGTAGGTATGAAAAAATGGGGTCGGAATTAAAGACTTGCTGATTTTACTACGTTTTTGTTACCAGCTCACGCAAACTTGGGCTTATACCATTTAAATGTTCAAAATAATATAAAAATATCTTACTTTTTTAAAATAAAATCTAAAAATAACCTGGATAATAATGCAAATATTTATATATATTTATATACTGTTTGCGTTTGTTTGTATCAGTTTAACATCATTTGTGTACAATTTTTTATCAGAAAATTTTTATATTTCTTCTGTAATAAAGATAAATTAATGTATATTTAAATATTGAGTCAGACAAAAAATTGAGATATAAAATATAATTAATGAATTATCAGAAAAGTAGTGAATTATGATTTAGACTTATTTAGAAAAAATCGGCAATTAACAGGGGGTTAAGGATTCCCAGAAAAATAAACAATAAATATTAAGAAATATTTGTAATAAAGTAAGTCAATGTTCATTTAAAGAGAATCTTTTAAAATGATATATAGGTAGATTCAGTTAATTAAATAGACACCCACGCCCTAACAGGCGTGGTGCTCTTAAAATTCAAGCTGCGCTTGTCCTGTATCTTCCTCTTCTTGCATCCTGACGTATGCTTGGATGATTTTTTCGTTGATTCCAACAGTTGAGACAAAATAACCTTTAGCCCATATTCCCTTGTCATCCCAGTAGACCTTACGCAGAAAGTTGAACTTTTGTTTCAATGCTCTGCTGGTATTGGATTTGATTGCTTCTACTGCTTTAATCACCGCATACTTGGGAGGAATCAGTATATACAAATGAACATGATCAACGTCTATGCCAATTTCCAGGTATTCCCAGTCTGGATAATATCTTCTTATTTCTATTAACTTTGTTCTCAAATAGTCTTTTACCCCTTTTAGGAGTATCTTCCTCCGAAAGCGGGTTATCCAGACAATATGATATTGGGTCTTGTATACGGTATGGGCTGATTTCCTGAGTTTCATATTATGATTATATCAAAGTACGAACGGAAGATACAGAAACTTGCTCTCATCCCCGCCCTTACAGGCGGGGAGTTCCCGCTTGATTAAAGTTCCTATATTAAAATCCCAGGCTTTCTCCAACCAAAACAACAGTGATATCTGAAAGATTTGGTTTTTTATCCAATATTACAGTAACTTTACACATGCGTCCTGAATAATTACAATCTGTACACATTCCAGTTAATGCACAAGGAGTTTTTAAATTTAATCGCATTGCATTCAAAGGACATGCAATAGATCTTATCCTGGCAAAAGCATCCTCTAACGTATCTACTATCTTATTTGCACCTGCTATCACAATAGTCTTTTTTGGTCCAAATATCAATGCAGCAACCCGATTACCAGTTCCATCAACATTGACTAATTGCCCATTGAGTGTTATAGCATTGCTACTGGTAAGATATATATCACTAAGCAAAGCTTCTTTTCGAACCAAGTATTTTTCTTCCAGGCTTAAATCTCCTTCCCATTTTTCAATTGCATAAATATCATTACCCTGTTTTTTTATAGCTTCTAATAATCCAATTCCCCATATTGTTACTGAACCGCCAATCCCTACTTTTGCCTGTTCTGGAATTAATGAAAGTACTTTCCTTAGGGCATCTTTTGAATTGTCAACATACATGGCATCAAAACCATTTGCTTTAAGTGCCCTTATTGCCAAATTACATCTCTTTAAATAGATATCTTTTAAAATATTTTGATACATAATATTATCCTAGGTACTTCCCTTTCCTATTCAAGAATAGTCTAAAATAATAATACATAACATAAATTACGTACATTTTAATAATTGAAGCACATTAAGAATCTTTTCTACTTGCAATATTCTGAATATAGAAATAAATATTGAAATATTCGAAATGAGTTCCGTAAAAGACTTTTTATAGTAAGTTTTTATTAAAATCCCATTTGAAAAAATCTATACATTAATTAATATTAAAATGGCTTCGTTCAAAGCATAAATTATTTGCTAAAATCCTAGTTGTTAGCAAACAATTTATGCTTTGAACGGTATTACTAGTTGCTACTAAATAATGCCTATTAAATATAGAATATACGCCGAACAATACCGACACTGGTTTATGGTTTATTGAAATATCTTAATAATAAGCAATAAATCCATAAAAATTAAAGAAAATCTTACAATTGATGATATTAATTTAACCTCTATATCATTATAATCACAATTTATAGATTTCGGGTTTCCTATTCCTCCAGGTAGCAACACTTTCTCTTATAGAATTTTGATAGTCCATGTCAAGTGTAGCAAAAGCTATATCCTCTCTATTGCTTGCAGAAGAAACAACAGTACCCCAGGGGTCAACAATACTAGATCGACCAAAATGGTTCTCGGTACCAATATGGCCATATTGATTAACTGCTACAACATAGGTAAGATTAAGCATTGCAGTGCTCTGTACAAGTACATCCCAATGGTCTGTTCTGGGTGGAAGGAGTTTACCTGAAGGGAATGCTGAAGGTACAAATAAAATATCTGCACCTTGTAACACCATACTTCTTGCAAGCTCTGGAAAACGAAGATCATAACATACCATAATACCAACTCTTCCTATGTCTGTATCAATAACGCACATATCTTTGCCAGCTTCGACATAGTCCGATTCTTTAAATCCAATAGCATCAAATAAATGTATTTTCTGATACTTACCGATGATTTCCCCTTTGCGGTTAATAAACACACATGTGTTATAAACCTTGCCACCTTCCGCTTTTTCTACAAAACTTCCTGGTATAATGTTGATTTTAAACTTCCTTGCAAGCTCTTTAATTGCTTCAGTAAATTTACCTGGCACCTCTTCTGCTTCACTGGTATCCTTAATAGTTTCTGGGGCACGGTAACAATATTCCGGAAAAACAATAACGTCTAGATTTTTGCTATTCTCTACGGCATGTTCTATCATTTTAGCCATACCTTTAAAGTTTTCATCCGCTGTGCCATCTGAGTTTCTTTGTGCTATAGCTACATTTATCATGCTTTCCTCCTAATTTTATATTTATAATCTTATCCCAAAGTTACTCTGGGTAACCACATTATTATCTGTGGATATACTATACATAAAAATAATGCTATCATTTGCAAGATTACAAAAGGAACAACTCCTCTGTAAATATCAAATATTGTAACAGATGGCGGAGCTACCCCTTTTACAAAGAATATTGAATAAGCAAAAGGTGGAGACAAAAAGGACATCTGTAAATTTATACATATTAACATTCCAAACCAGAGAGGATCGTATCCCAGTTTAATTGCAATAGGAATAAAAAGAGGCACCACAATATAGAGTATTCCTATCCAGTCGACAAACATCCCGAGTATAAAAACAATAAACATCATTACAAACAAAACAAACCAATCTCCGAAAGGAAGGTTTAACAAAAAACGCTCAACCAATTTCCCTCCTCGTAGACTTAAAAAAACAGAAGTAAACATTTTTGCCCCTATTAATATATAAAAAGCCATTGCAGCTACCGAACCTGCTTCAAATAGAGATTGTTTTAATGTATCTTTGTTTAATTTTTTATAAAGCCAGGCAATAAGAATCGCTCCAATTGCCCCCATTGCTGAAGCTTCAGTGGGTGCAGTAAGTCCACCTAAGATAGAACCCATAACTGCAATAATTAGAAAGAGTACAGGTAATAGGTTGAATAATGTATCTTTGATTATTTTTATTATATCTTCTTTTGATGTTTCTTCTACTGGGATGGCAGGAGCCATATTTGGTTGAATAATGCAGCATATCACTATATAAGCAATATATAAGCCTGATAATAGTAAGCCGGGAAATAAAGCTGCTGCAAATAATCTGGCAACAGATAGCTGGGCCATTGGACCATATATTACCAGCATTACACTGGGAGGAATTAATATTCCTAATGTACCACCAGCACATATACATCCAGTTGCTAAAGATTTATTATAATTTCTTTTTAACATAGCTGGCAATGCAACCATTGCCATCGTAGTTACAGAAGCAACAATAACGCCTGTGCAGGCTGCAAAAAGAGTACATATTACTATAGTAGTAATTGCCAATCCACCTCTCAATGGTCCAAATAGCTTATACATGGCATCATATAACCTTTCGGTTGCTCCGCTTTTTCCTAAAATAGCACCCATAAGGACAAATAAGGGAACTGCTACCAATACTTCTGTTTGCATAGTCCCAAAAGTAGCATGCATAAATAAGGAAAATACGGCTAAACCTCTAAATGCAATACCAAATACAACTGATATAAAAATCAGTGAAAAAGCTAAATGGAATCCATTTATTACCATGGCTAATAAGAGTATTACCATTGTTAGGGCATACATTTCTGGTGACATAAGAATGCTCCTTCTAATCTTTTTTTAATAGTTTATAGAATTCTATTAAACTTTGTAATGTGACTAAACAAAATCCGATAGGGATTAAAGTCTTAATTGGACCAGCAATAAGATATATTGCTGATGTTTGCAAATATTCATTTTTAACCCAAGCAATTTTTGCAAATCTTATTGCTTCATAAGTTAGAATAGCCATCGGTATGAAAATAATCAATAGATAAGAAATGCCCTCAAGTAATCTATTAATCTTGTCAGGATAATATCTTTGCATTATATCAATTCTTACATGCCCCTTTTTTTGCAATACAAAGGCACCTGCCAGCACTACAATACTATAGAGAATCCAGGAGGTATCATATGCCCATCGTGTAGGGGCATTAAATACATATCTCATAATTACCTCATAAAACACTACTATCATTAAAACAAAAATAGAATATGCATGTATTTTTCCCATAACTTCATTTATTTTTTCTATATATTTAATAATTATTTTCATTATTTATTTCTCCACAGGAGATAAGTGGCTATCATATATTTCTATTTTTGATAGCCACTTATCTTTAAAAATAGTATTTTAAAAATTATATAATATTTTTGAATTTCTAATTTACATCAGCATCGAATCTAGAAAAATCATAATAAGGTCTTACCATTTCAATTGATGCTCGCAGGGAATCCCACATCCTCTGGGACCATTCATCTCTTTTTGCTTCTTCATTCATTACCTCTTTAGCCACTTCCGCTGCTTTTTGTTGAATATCTTTTGACAGCCGCAGTGGAGTAACACCAGCATCTTTTATCTTTTTAAAATATTCGGCTGATTTAACCCACCATTCAGCATATCCTTCAAATGTTGCAGCTATCGCAGCATTTTTAACAATTTCCTTTAAATCATCTGGAAGAGCCTCCCAGGATTTTGGATTAACAATCAATTGATAATTATTATTGGCTGCATGCAAACCAGGGCCAACTATAAAATCAGCCACCTCATGTAATCCCAAGCTATAGTCCATGTAAGGATCCAGATAATCAGTTGCATCAAGAAGATTTCTTTGTAATCCCGGAACTATTTCACCTCCTGGTATCATTATGGTTGAAGCACCTAATTTATCCCAAAACTCCATTGCTATACCTGCGGACCTGAATTTCATTCCCTGGATATCATCCAATGATTCAATCTTTTTGTTTGTCCAGAAGGATTCAGGCGGAGTCATTCCTAACTGAAAAACTACGACTTCATCACCATATAATTCTTGAACCAAATTGTTCCCTTCTCCGCCATAATACCAGACAACTAAATCATGAAAACCTACTAATCCACCTGGAGAAGTTGTTAGCATATTCATTGCCGGAAAACGGCCAACATTGTACCCCGGACTATTTACACCTGCATCCAATAATCCATCTCTTACAGCCGCATATACATCAGCTCCTGGTACAATTTCACCTTCGGCATGAAGATCCATAGTTAGTCTGCCACCAGACATTGCCATGACTTTATCAGCCCAAAGTTCATAAACATATTCCCAATTTGGTCCAACTAACGGGTGGCATGTTTGGGTAACCCAATGAAATTCTTCTTGTTCAGCAGCACAAGAACCACTCATGATGTTGAAGAACAAAAATATTAACATCAAAATTATTAAAAAATATCTTTTCATTTTTTTCTCCTTTAATTTTATATAATATATTAAAGATAATTAGGTTTAATACAAAATACAAACAAAAGATGTTTGCTTTTTTATTCTTTAGGATAGATATCAGGTCTTCTATGTTGCAAACATGGCAATCCCCTCCTTATCTTTTCAAGATATTCAAGGTCTATCTCTGCTGCAATTACACATTCTCTATCTGAAGCCTTTGCTATAACAGTACCCCATGGATCAATTATCAAACTTCTTCCATAACTTTGAAAGATTGGTTTCTTGCCTACCTGGTCAGGAGCTATAACGTACACCTCATTTTCAATTGCCCTCGCTCTTAATAGGCATTCCCAATGGTCTCTTCCTGTATTCATCGCAAATTCCGATGGAACAAATATAATTTTGGCACCTCTTAATGTAAGCGCCCTAAATAATTCTGGAAACCTTAAATCATAACATATAGTCAATCCAATCTTTCCTAATTCAGAATCAGCTATAACTATTTCATTTCCGGCTTTTATAAAATCCGATTCAAAAGCAGTAACCATTCCTGGCAAATCAATATCAAACAAATGTATTTTTCTGTAAATTGATACTATTTCTCCTTCTGGATTTATAAATATGCTTGTATTTGAAGATTTTTTTTCAGAAGGAATTTTTTCTGGTATACTCCCACAATTTAACCATATTTTGTGCTGTTTTGCCTTTTTGCTGAAAAAATCTGTAGTAGGTCCAGGGATAGATTCTGCATTTTCAGTAAAGTCTTTTTCTTTCCCGGAAAAATTTACCATTTCAGCCAAACCAATAAGGTTTGCGCTAAAGTATTTCTTTGCAACATCAATATAATGATCTAATTTATCAAGATTTTCTTTTTTATCCCCTTGACTGTCAATCTGAATTGCAGCTGCAATAAATTTATTCATTCTTTCCTCCTGTATGATTCTTCTACAGATTAAATTCATCTTTCAGATAGGTAACTATTCTGTCTACCCCTTTTTCTACAATTTCTTTGCCCTTTTCTGCTGAGGAAACTGTTGCATCACCCAAATTACCAGTATCTGTATATTTACGGAATTCATGATATTTAATTATGTCTGGATATTTGTCTTCAAATAAAAATTCAGTCTTAACTAATTTGTCTTTTTTTACTAAATCAGGCTTAAGATACAACATGCAGGATGTCCCAGCCTCACTGGCATGCCCGTGAGCCATATACCCTTCATACTTACAAATACCTTTACAAATTGGTTGGATAAATCTCCACCAGTCAATTTGACATGATTTCATTTGATGAGTCTCTTTTAATTCCCAACTGATTTGTCCTATTATAGGTACATTACCAAGATGTGTATTAATAAAACAGAACTTCTTTATACCCCATTTCATAAAACTTAAACATACATCTTCCATATATTTTTTAAAGCTTTCCGGTCTTGCATTCAAGGTACCTGGAAAATCATATAAAGCCATAGAGTCTCCAATTTCCAGGGTGGGACCAACAATCAAATCTAATTTTTTAGCAACTCTTACTGCAACTTCTTCAGCCACAATAGTATCCGTACCTAATGGTAATTGAGGTCCATATACCTCAAAAGCACCTGATGGAATTACTACAGTATCAACTTTCTTTATCTTTTCTTCGAAATCTTTCCAAGTCATTTCTTTTAATTTCATATTTTCCTCCATTTATTTTTTTAATTTTAAAATTGACTATTAGCCCGTTATTATCCCTCTATTACTACCTTATATTTATAGGAATTCTTGTATGTAAGCACTGGCATTATATGCCCAATTAAGTTTATTAAAATCTATTTTGATTAGAGTATGCTCTTGAAATTTTTGGTAAAAATTGGTTAGCAATTAATGCTCTGGCTGCTATTATTTCCCTTTACGATTTTGGTTACCGTACAAAAAATATATCTGTTTAGAGCAACATTAAATATGGAATTCAGATTTTATCTGTATACAAAACCTTATTATTCTAATTACTATTATTAAGATTCAGAATACTATGTGTATTATTTTAAGGTAATTTTTATTCAAGTAACAAAACGTTTTTTGGAAGGTTATTTTTTAAAAAACCGGGGTATTTTATCGTTGTGTATTGTATTAAATAATTTTCTTCATAGATATCCCCCATTTTATCAAAGAACAATAAGAAAAAACAGGAAATAAACCATTAATCCTACCTGTATTGCTTATGCGGCAAGAAATTGGTGAATTAAAATATTAAGAAAATAGTTGGTTGGTTGTTTTTTATTAATTAAAACAAAAAAAACAAATTATGTCAAGCAAAAATATTGGCAGTCAGCTCTGAAGAATGATTTTTTTTATTTTAGCACAAAGTTAAGAAAAGTTAAGAAATTATTGGAAATTTTAAGGGGCTAAGATGGGAGGCAAGATTTATCTAAGGACCTTTGATAATACCAAATTACTAAATTAGGGGGATTTACCTGAAAACACCATTTAGCCAACTAAGGATAAAAGGAGAGTCTTATCTGTATTGGTTTGGGGGAGAAATTAGCAGCAATAGATTTGGTCCTTAACTCTTCCAGTAATTGTTCAAATAACATAGTAACACTGCCAAAGACTTTTTCTATTTTTTCTTTTAGTAGGCTACCTTTCTCTATAAGCTGAGAGATGAGGTAGGCAATCTGTAAGAGCAGATAGAAGTTTTTTATAGCCCTTTCCTTTTGGCTGTATGAGTGTTCCAGGTTAAATCCCCTATTTTTTTGGACCTTAAATCCTTCATTTTCAATTTTCCATCTAAGTCTACCCCCTTTGGCTATTGGGATAATATTGTCTCTTTTTACCCTTAGGTTAGTCATCCAGACAAATTTGGTCTTTTTAGTTCTAGTAGTCTCCTTTAAGGGCTATAACATCAAAAAAGTTCCCGTGATTTGTAGATACGGTCAATTTCAAACCGAAGAAGAAACAGGACAAGCACAGCTTGAGTTTTAACCGTACCACGCCTGTAAAGGCGTGGGAATCGATGATTTAAAAACTCACTATATCTTTCCGAAAGGTAGTGATATATTTCCAGTGGTATCTTTTTAAGACCTCCATTACCTAAAGCGGCATAAAGAGAATCTAAGAGAAGACAGATCTTTAACTGGGGGAACCTCTTCTTCAGTCTTTCGGTTAGGCGGTAGAAGGCCTTTAGTTCACAGTCCTGCTTACTAGCTCCATCACTGTTTAGAATAAATTCTGTCTCTACCGAGATGGCCAGCCCGAGGTCGGTTACTATCTTTGCCTCTAAGACATTATGATAGTAGTAAAGGATTTTTCCGTTCTTTTCCTTGCTGAGACAAAAAGGGCAGTGCCTTTCTTTAAATACCAGATGCCCAGTACCATCTATGGCAAGGAGATGGTATGCTCTAAGCAGTCTGAATTTAGCTAAGGCCTTCATTCGGATGAGTCGGTATACCATCTTCTGGCGTACCTGGGACAGCTCTTTCGGATCAAGTTTAGAAAGAAGATACTCTAGGGTATCATGATGGGCAACACTTTTACAGTAATCTCCACAGAGGAAGTTGAGATTTTCTAAAAACTCTTCGATCCAAGGCGAAGAAGAAATAAAAAAATACCAAGCCAGATAAGATGATCAGTTCCATAGGTTATTTTGTTTTTGTTTCTAGGGTCATCTACGGCCTTTAGCCATTTGGTAAGTTGGGGAAAGAAATGGTTGATGGTTTTTAAAAAGACCTCACCTATCATTCTCTGCCTTTCTTCAATCTCTTTTCCGCTACGTGTCTTCTGATTATTTCCTTATTTAACCTGGAAACTTCAGTCATTATTCTCTTTAATCTTTGGTATTCCTTATGCCAGGCTATTATCTCATCTTGCATATCTACGGGAATATATACCGCCTTGGTCACCCCTTTTACCTTATACATCAGGCAGTAACTTTCATGCTTTTGCCCCAAAAGGTAGCACTTGCAGTTTTTGTTGCCACATCTTCTTTTTATCTTTACCAGGCTCCCATCGACAAAGGGTTCCACTTCCGCCAGTTTCTTTATTAGCCCATCCCTTTTTCTTTTCAGCCAGGCTATGTTTATCTTCATTTGATATCTATTCATATGTATAGTATATATACTAAACATATTTTTGTCAAATTTTTTATTGTCTCATCTAAAAGTAGCCAAAAACCCTACTTAGATAGGAAAATCAAGGGGTTTAAAGGTGAGAGAAATTTTTATTCTTCAGAGCTGTTGCCTCACATAAAAAAGTACTCCAAATTATTTTCATTATAGGCTAATCTCCTCTATATTGGAAGAGAGAAAATCTTCTCATAGAGGAGGAAGTTCGGAGATGTTAACCATGGGGCAGAAGAAGGCCATAACCAGGGAAGTAAAAGAAAGATACCAGAAGGCCCGAAAGAAGGAGAAAATAATGATACTGGATGAATTCACCCGACTGACCGGCTACAATCGTTGTTATGCAAGTCAGATACTGGCTAAAAGTAACATACTGGTTCTGTTCAGATAGCCGGAGAAAAGATCAAATATGTACGAGATCCTAAAAAATCCAGGAGAAAAAAGAAGAAATACTATGATCAGGATGTTCTTGACGCCTTAAACCAACTCTGGGAGAAGGCCGATTCCATCTGCTCTAAGAGATTAGCTCCCTTCTTGGCGGAGTTGATTGAGGTATTAGAAAAATACGGGGAAATAACCTTAACCAGACAAGTCAAAGAAAAGCTCTTGACCATTAGCCCGGCCACTATTGACCGGCTATTGGCTCCCATCAGAAAGAAACAGCAGATCAAGGGCAAATCCACCACCCGACCGGGTAGCCTGTTAAAAAAGAGCATCCCCATCCGCACCTTCAGCCAATGGGATGATAAAAGACCCGGTTTCTTTGAGGTGGATCTAGTCAGCCATGATGGGGGGAATCTCAGAGGAGATGTTATCCAGAGTGTCAACTTTACCGATATTGCCACCGGCTGAATGGAGATGATGGCGGTCAAGAACAAGGCCCAACGATGGGTCTTTGGGGGAATCAAGGCAATTAGAAAGAGATTGCCCTTTCCCATCTTAGGCTTTGATTCGGATAATGGCAGTGAATTCATCAATGATGAATTACTCAGGTATTGTGAAAAACAGCACATTACCTTTACCCGAAGCCGGCCCTACCGCAAGAATGATTCCTGCTACATCGAACAGAAGAACTGGTCGGTGATTAGAAGAACCGTGGGGTATGGGCGCTATGATAGTGATAAAGAAGTTGAGATATTAAACAAACTCTATGGTTATCTCCGGCTTTATGTGAACTTTTTTCAGCCGGTGAGAAAATTAGTGCAAAAGGAGAGGATTGGAAGTAGGGTTATCAAAAAATATGATGTAGCCCAAACACCTTTTCGCAGGGTATTGGCTTCCCCTCTTGTCTCAGAGGAGATAAAGATGAAATTAAAAAAAGAATATGCTATGCTAAATCCAGCTGAGCTAAAAAGACAGATCACCTACTTACAGAATGAGCTACTGAGATTGAATGTCTTAAAACATAAAGTGAGCAAAAAGGAACAGATGAGTAGGAAAGCTCAAGGTAGTTTCGATTATATTTCTAGTTGAGGCAGCGTATCAGCTTTCGATTAGATTTTTAAGTGAGGCAACAGGGCATATTTTTTTAATCAAGTGAGAACTCCCCACCTGTAAAGGTGGGGATGAGAACTCTTTCCTGTTTCTTCTGGTCGTTCTTTGACAGTAGGAATTAATCAATGAAG
>LDZU01004925.1_pt1 | contig 13766 bp, 8 predicted proteins | sample 615531 | NCBI WGS metagenome assembly LDZU01 (sample SAMN03408293, study PRJNA278302) | terrestrial metagenome | isolation source: oil reservoir sample SB2 | place: USA: Alaska, North Slope, Schrader Bluff formation | collected 2011-09 | reverse complement strand
CCATTATCTCCAGGCGTGTATTTCCTTGGAATGACGTCAGCTGATTTGGTCGAGAATGGTGAACAGGTCTATCAAAGATACTACCTGATCGTCAGTGATAATCATGCTGTGATGAAGATTGCACCTGAGCAAGCCTTTATTTGGGGAACGACGCTGTCTGATCACACTCCCCTGGCGGGGGCACCCGTGATAGTTTATAACACAGAGGGTGATATTCTTGCCAGCGGAGAAACGGATTCAGACGGCTTTTTCATTGAAGAAATTACAAGGCCTGAGGAACCCTACGCCAATTTCCTGGCAGTGATTGGCAAACCCGGGCAGGATGACTTCGCTTTTTCAATTTCAACCTGGGGGCAGGGTTATGTGCTTCATGAACAGGGTATCCGACAAAACACCCTGCCGAGAGAAATTGAAGCTTATATTTATACAGATCGGCCGATTTATCGTCCGGGCGATACGATGCATTTCAAGGCTGTATTATTCTCGCGAGAAAACGACTTGCCAGTGCCTTCAGGCATGGAACAGGTGGATGTGGCTGTATACGGTGATCCGGGTATGTCGGGAATCCCGATAAACCTTTATTCCAACACACTCACGCTGAGCCAATTTGGCACGCTGGAAGGAAGTGTTGATATCCCACCGGATGCCTCCCCTGGCATGTTCCAGATTGCCCTGACACAGGGCGAGCAAGCGATCGAAAGCCTGTATTTTGATGTCGCTGCATATCGGAAACCTGAAATTGAAATCTCGCTGGATTTGACCCAGGATGAAATTGTTTTTGGGGGAGATTTGACCGCCCAATTACAAGCAGCTTATTATTTTGGGCTGCCGGTTGCTGATCAGGGTTATTCATGGTCGCTCTACAGGGATGAAGGACGATTTGAACTCCCGGGTTACCAGGTTGGACCGATGAGCTCGGATTGGATCATGCCGCGCTTGCCAGCGTATTCTGTTCTTGGTGAGCGTGTTGCGTATGGTGAGGGGTTTACTGATGAACAGGGGCAGTCAAATCTTGTTTTCTCACAATCGGATATAGCATTAGAAGACGTGTCAGCTGGCAGTCTGCAGGAACTGACCCTGGAAGTTACGGTATCCGATCAAAGTGGGTTTCCCGTTTCTTACCGTGAATCCGCAAAGATTCATCCTGATATTTTCTATATTGGGATCAAGCTCGAAACCTATTTCGGCAATGTGAACACCCCCTTCTCCTTTACTATTTTGACGGTCGACTGGGAAAAAGAGCCAGTAGGACAGCTTGCTCTGGAAGCTTCCTTTGAGGCGATTGAGTGGGAAGTTGAGGAGACTGGCAGGATGGAAATGCCTTACCAGTACGTCGGACGAAAAAGCTTGATCGACACAGCGAACCCAATTACGGGAGATGATGGGCTTTCACGACTGTCGTTTGTTCCACCTGAGCCAGGCACCTACCTGCTGACTGTTACCTCCGGTAATGCAGTAACCGAGTCCCTGGTTTGGGCAGCAGGCGAGGGTACTGCGGTTTGGCCAAGGCGAACGCAGAACCTGATTGAATTGATACCGGATGCCGAGCTTTACCAGCCCGGTCAAAGCGCAAATATTTTCTTCCCGAACCCCTTCCCGGGTGATGCAAAAGCATTGGTCACCCTTGAAAGAGGTCAGGTGATGGAAACACAGGTCGTTGGGGTAACGGGTGCGGGCTATTCCATTGAGGTCCCAATAACCAGCGACTCAATTCCCAATGTTTACATATCGGTGATGTTGTTTGGGTTGGATGAGGATGGCAATCCCAGTTTCCGACAGGGGATACATAACATCAAGGTTTCACCAAAAAGCAAAACCCTGAATGTTGAATTGATCCTTGACCCGCAAGTCACAACCCCAGGAGCACCTGTTTCTGCTCAGCTTTTGGTTACCGATCAGCAGGGGAATCCAGTGCAGGGAGAGTTTTCTGTTGCTGTTGTTGATAAGGCTTTGCTGGCACTTGTTGAGCCTAACAGCCAGCCGATTTTGGATGCCTTTTACAGCAGTCAGCCGCTCGCAGTACAGACATCCTTTTCACTAAAGACCTACGCCATGCAGCTTGCCTTAACCTCAGAATTGGGGATTGGCGGGGGCGGGGGCGACATGGCTGTCGAAAAGTCATTGCGGGAAAACTTCCCTGACACAGCCCTTTGGGAAGGACGTGTTGTGACAGGATCTGACGGGACTGCCCAGCTCACGATCCCACTGCCGGATTCATTAACCACCTGGGTGGTGGATGTGCGCGGCTTGACTGAAGATTATTATGTTGGGCAGGCGGAAGGCGAGATTATTACCCAAAAAGATCTAATGGTGCGGCCTGTCACTCCTAGATTCCTGGTTGATGGCGATCGGGTCGAATTGGCAGCAATTGTCCATAACAATACAACTGAGTCAATGGAAGTTGAAGTCTCACTTCTGGGAAGCGGATTTACATTGGAAGAAGGGACGGACCAGAGCCAAACGCTTGTTATTGATGCCGGCACAAATACCCGGGTTAACTGGTGGTGCCTGGTGGAAAGCCAGGAAAGTGTCGAATTAATCTTCCAGGCTCAATCAGATGGGTACGAAGATGCTGCAAAACCGGTTTGGGGCGACTTGCAGGTACTGCGGTATGCGATGCCTGCCACCTTCAGTACAGCGGGTCAGATTGGGGAAGAGGGGCAGGTGTTGGAATTGGTCAGCCTGCCAATTTCGACCGATCCATCATCCGGTTCCCTTTCACTGGAATTACAGCCGTCTCTGACCGCCTCTATTCTTGATAGTCTGCAAGCCTTTGATTCACCAAGTTTTTCTGATACGATCTCAATCGTCTCGAGAATGCTGGCAAATGTAAATACCTACCAGGCTTTACAGGACCTGGGGATTGAAACACCGCAGCTTGAGTCAGACTTATCCATCCTGGTAGGGGAGAGTCTGCAAGAATTATTGGAAATCCAGAAATTTGACGGCGGATGGTCATGGTGGGGGGGATCGGGAGCGGGTTTTCTCAGCTCGGATGCTTTCATTACGGCTTACGTCCTCCATGGTTTGCAGCTTGCCTCAGATGCGGGGTTTGAGGTTGGCGAGTATTACCTGGATCGGGCTTTTGGATATCTCTTCAATCATCTTATTAATCCGGGAAATATCGAAGAAACCTGGGAATTGGATCGCCTGGCTTTCCAGATATATGCTTTACGTGAGAGCAATTTTAGCCTTCATAATTACATCGCTGCTGTCTATAATCGTCGATCAGATCTGAACCCCTGGTCCCTGGGTTTGTTTACCCTGGCATTGGACCAAATTGATGGGTCTTCTGCACAGCTTAACGTCTTGCTTGGCGATTTGGAAGCTGCTGCCGTGCGGTCTGAGACGGGAGTCCATTGGGAGAGCCAGGAAGTTTCGTGGATGCTGCCGGGGACACCGCTTTTCAACACCGCTGTAGGGGTGTTGACGCTCTCAGCGCTTGACCCCGCCTCAACCAGCCTTGTTCCGGCACTGCGTTATTTGATGACTCACAGAAATGCCTTGAACCCTGCCAGTTCACCTTTTGAATCCGCCTGGGTGCTGATGGCTGCCACGTCTGCGTTAAAGGGGACGGGGGATTTCCAGGCTGATTACCCCTTCCAGGCATTTTTGAATGATCGCCTTTTTGCAGAAGGGGAGGCAGATTCGACCAGCATCCGAACAAGCACCTCGATCCTCGATCTGCATCCAGAGTCACCAAATGCATTGGTGATTGAGCGCGGGGACGGCCCTGGGACGCTGTATTATCGTGTCGATCTGAAAACTTATCAACCAGCAGCTAACGCTGAAGCGATTAACAGGGGGATCAGCGTCCAGCGTGCGTATTACCTGTCCGGTGAGGGCTGCCCCGGCAGGGATGATTGCACACCGATTGATACAATATCCCTGGGTGCGGATGGCCCTTCACAAATGATCACTGCTGCCCTGACGATCACCCTGTCCAGCGATATGATCAATTTGATGCTGGAGGATTTCATCCCCTCAGGAACAGAAATTCTCAACCAGGACTTTCTGACATCGCAAACGGTTCAGGAATCCCCGATTGATATTTATCATCCTCGAACGCCTTTTGAACATGGATGGGGGTGGTGGTATTTTAATCAGCCGCAAATCTATGACGACCACATCCTGTGGACGGCGGATTATGTGCCAGCCGGAACCTACACACTGGTTTATACCCTGGTCCCCCTCCAGCGAGGAACCTTTCAGGTTTTACCCAGCCGTGCCTGGATGTACTTCTACCCTGAAGTCCAGGGAACATCAGCTGGAAGTTTGTTTACAATTGATTGAAGATTGTAAAACCAAAAACAAGGCTGCCTGGTTTCCTGAGCAGCCTTTTCTGTTTATAAGTGATTTTGCGGTTTTACCCGGTGATAAAGGGGATTAACGCGATAATTGTGAAACCCACCAGAACTACTGCGCTGGCAAGGGTTACATCCTTCTTTTTTCTTTTGTCGATCATATCGAAAAAGGGCGGTTCTCCGGTAACGCCAAGGATGGGTCCGGCTTTCCAGGCGAAAAATGCCCCACCGATCAGCCCCCCAATATGCCCCATAATGTCAATATTGGACCCCGGTGCAAAGCCATAAACCAGGTTGATCATTAAAACAATCCCGAGGTTCATCAAGGCTTGCCGCGTTTGGGCTGAGCCAAAGAGTTTTCGGTTTTGAAAGATAAAGATCCCTTCAGCGGCGAATAATCCAAAGATGGCAGTAGAAGCGCCTAAAGAAGGTGCGTCGGTCAGCACGAAGGAGAGGACATTGCCCGCAAAACCAGAAATCAGGTACAGCAGCAAAAAGCGTTTGTGGCCGTAAAATCTTTCCATCCTGCGTCCGAGGATGTAAAGGGCGTACATGTTCATGGCAATATGTAAAATTGAATCATGAAGCAGAACAGGGGTTATTAGGCGCCAGACCTGGCCTGCTGTGATCAGGCTGTTGATCTTGCCGCCATACAGGAACAAAAGGTCATATCCGCTGATTGTCTCAGTTATAGTTTGGAGAATAAAAAACGCGATTGAAATGCCAATCAGGACGAATGTGGCTATCGGTTTTGTGCCTGGGAATTTTATTCGGAAAGATTCGCGGTTTGCGTTGGTATCCGGTCGGGGAGATTCGTCGTTCATAATTTGACCTGACGGGTATGAACCCGGTGATGTTCAGCGGTAATAATGCTTTCGATCACATCCAATGTCTCGTCCAGCTTACCCTCTTCGTTGAGGACAATGTAATCGAAGATGTCCAAAGTTTCATATTCCTTTTTTGCTGTCTCAATCCGCAATTCGAGCTCTTCATCGGTTTCGCTTCGGCGATCTTTCAAACGCTGCAACCATTCAGTTTTGCTGTTTGCTGTCAGGAAGATCAGGATGGCATCGGGAGCAAGATAATGGACGGTTTCTGCGCCCTGTACATCCAGGCGCATGACGACATCTTCACCGCATGCCATGGCTTCGCGCACCTGTGATTTTGGGACGCCTTTATATGCTGAGTACACCCAGGCATATTCCAGGAACTCGCCTTCCTCGATCATCTTTTCGAAGGTTTCTTTGCTGTAAAAGAAATAATCCACGCCGTCAACTTCATAATCTCGGGGGGGACGGCTGGTGGCGGTGATCACAAAGTGAAAGGGAAGGTCCCGATCCTTCATCCCCTGGACGACGGTGTCTTTGCCGATGCCGGATGGACCGGAAATGACGATCAGCAGGGGGCTGTGTTTGGGTTGTATTAATTCAAAATCAATTTTAATATTATTCATAGATGGTTTTGTTATATTTTCTGGAGATTAGGATTTTCAGCCAAAAAGGCCGGAAATGATTGTTGATCGAAACCGTGCCAGACTTTGATTATAATGTATTTTAGGTTATGAACCGGAGAAATGCCAATGCCAACTTACGAATATCTTTGTGAAGAATGTCATAAGCGATTTACAGTCTTTTTAACGTATGCAGAATATGATGCGGCTGAAGTGCGCTGCCCAGCCTGCGGCAGTGGACAGGTGCGACGGCGGATTGGGAGAATTCGGATCTCAAAATCTGAAGAAAGCCGCATGGAGAACCTGGTGAACCCTTCAAGTTTGGATGGTATTGAGGACGATCCAAAGGCGATGGGAAGGCTCATGCGGCAGATGCAATCTGAGTTAGGGGAGGAAGTGGGACCTGAGTTTGATGAAGTGGTCTCAAGGCTGGAAAAAGGTCAGGACCCGGAACAGATCGAACGAGAAATGCCGGAATTGGCTGACCTGGGGGACGACGGCGATCCTGGCTGGGATGATTAATTAACCCGAAAGAAGTCCCAAAAGATCAGCATAAGAATTAACCCAGGCGATTGCTTTCAGGAAATCGGACAGGGAGGTGAATTTATCCCTGAATGCCTGAACTGCCGGCCCAACCGGGTCTTCCCCTGCGGCACCTCCGCCGGGTGCGTCATTATAAGCGCCGTAAAAGGCAAAATATGCCTGGTTGAGTTTGCGAATTAGGAAGCCGTTTTCCCAAAAGACCTGGCGTCTTGCTTCCATGTAGGACTCTGCCTGTTCAATTTGACCCTGCTCTAATAGCCGGTCCACTTCGACGCGCGTTTTTCGCATCTCAGCCCGGAAATCAAAGCTTTCCGGTGCCATTTCGAGGGCGCTGGTTGAAGGGGCAGCCTTATTTTGACCCGGTTCCTCTTCAGGCGGCAGGTAGGCGGGATAATATTTTTGCAGGATCAACCTCCCCAGTTCTTTGCCGGCTAAGGACGCGGTGGTTTCATTAATCGTGCGCAGTTCGGGGGTGGTGTAATAATTGATGCCCAGGGGGCGCAGGGTCAGGTAATTGTGAATCCATTCATGGGCGATCACCTCGGTCAGCCAGACAATATCGGCGGTCTGCATGACCATGGTGGGATAGGTGCCAACGCCGCCGATGGGTACAACCAGGGCGGCATGGTTCAATTCCTGGAAGACAAGTGTTTCAAGGGCATCCATGTCATCGGCATCCAAAACGGGCAGCAGCGAGATATCCAGCACCTGAGAGATCTCTTCCCGGGGGGAGATCACCAGCGATTGGGGCGTGTCGCTGAATTGGTAGAGCGAGGGGGGGAAGACCTGCCCGAGCCCACCTAGTCCTGCTTCGCTGACGACGCTCATCAACTGGCTTTGCAGGATGGATTCGGCAAGGGGTGCCAGGTCGCTCAGCTTCTGCTGTGCTTTTTCAAGTTCAACCTGGACGATTTTAGAGGCCGTATGCGGGTTTTCAATGTTGGGGTTGGCGTAAATCAGCAAAAGCTCGGTTTGCAGATTGTTGACAAGGCTGACCTGTGAGAGGGTGTCCAGCACCAATTGGGACTGCGCTTTATCGGGGAGGAAGCGGTTCAGGCTCAGCGCCCAGTTTGAGAGTTTGGCGGCGATGGCATCCAAAGTCCACGCACCGTAATCAAACTCGATGTGGCGGGTGTAGGCGTACGCCTGGCTTTCCAAACCGGAAGGGGGCACGATCGAACCTACTGTAAAAAAGACCAGCAGAGTCAGAAGGATGCCCAGCCGCAGCAAGCGCCAGCCAAAACGCAGTATCGGTTTGAAATTCTCAAAGGCTACCATAAAGGGATTTTAACACATCGGGCAAAGAATCGACAACAGACACTGATAGCTTTGGAAATGAAGTTTATGAAATGGAATGGAATTCTTGAGGTGCCAGTTTTCTAACTAAGACATTAGCGAAACACCAGTGGAAGAATATATTGATACCTGAGGACATCAAAATATAAATAATATGCATCGACATTTTCTTCTGCATTCCAGGTGATTTGACCATTCGCTTCCTGGTCATATAAGCGGAGGTAATCCATCCAAAAATCCATGATGGCAGCATCACTATAATTGAAGTTGTCTTTCTTGAAAAAGAATTTAATTTTATTGATACGTGAAAGGTCAGGTCCTGCACAAATTCCGTAAGGTCTCAACGGAAAGTCAATTTTATTCCAGTTGTTCATCATCAACTCGGGACCGTTGATAAACTCATCTCGACAATTTTTAACCCCCTCAAATTCAAAATAAACCAATTCGGGTTTCGTATTGATCAAATCTTCGCTTATTGAAGGGTAGATGTCATAAAGTAAAACATCATAGTCGGACAAATCAAAAAAGGGAGAGCCAACTAAATTGTAGTAAAAACCGAAGTCATGTTGGGTTGTGTCTGTAATTTCAATGTGGGCGTGTAAGGATCCTTCTCCCTGTGTTTTTGGTGTGCTATTAATTTCAAAATCTGTGCTCTCTTCTAATATTCCCCAACCCATTTCATCATACGAGGTGCTGAGGATCAGTTCGTCTGCATCGCTGATGATTTGGCTGAATGTTTCTTCAAAGGGTATTGGATCACCGGGTATACCGGCGGTAGTGGGAATCAGCCGTAAGGACCTTAGGTCTAAAAGGGCATTGGATATCCCTAATTTTGCGAATTCTTGAGAGAAATTCAGTTCGTTAGTGATGGTCCCCGCTTCGTTCACCTGTAAAAGAATCCGATAAGGCCATTGATGGTCCCACCAGTCGTCGTCGATCCTTGCATAGGTTTCTTGCAAGCCTGTCAATGTGGATAACAAGAGTGTCAGCAGGAGGGTAATGGTAGATCGAAGGTGTGACCGCGTTGGCATCATGCCGCCCCTTTTTATATCTGTGTTGTTATTCTATTTTATAAGATGTTTTGAATTTTGAGAAGGAGGAATGATTAGTTTTTGTGAATAAACAAATAAGAAAATCGAATCTTTTGTAAAAGGCTAATAGACAGGAGTGAGGCCTTCAGGCCAACCTTTGTTAAACTCGATATAAAAAAAGATTTACGAAAAAAAGCCCGTGTGCATAGATAAATCACCTGATGAGACAATAATATCGGGCTAAAGCCCTCGCTCCATAATACTTGGCAGCCATTTATTCACCTAAATATAAAAAGGCTTGTTCTCTTCAATCCCTTGGCAGTGAAAAACAGATCCGGGTGCCTTTATCCGGATTGGGGTCCGCCCACATGCGTCCGCCGTGGGCTTCGATGATAGCACGCGCCAGGTATAAGCCTAATCCAGCCCCCTTGGTTTTACGGCTGGTTTCGGGGGCGCGGTAGAAACGGTCAAAGATGTGCGGTAAATCACCGGCCGGAATGCCGGGGCCTTCATCCTCGACGCAGATCAGGATCTCATGCGGACGGGCACAGCCGTTGATAGTTATTTTACCGTCCGGGGCATATTTGATAGCGTTGGAGATCAGGTTTGAAAGCACCTGCTCGATGCGGGTTTCATCCGCCATGACAACCGGTAGGTCGTCAGGTAAATCCACAATAATCTGGTGATCCTCGGTTTGAACCTGGAAACGCTCTGCCAGCCGCTGTGCCATTGCAACCATAGCAACATCGGAGCGTTTGAGCGGCATCCCGCCTGCTTGGAGACGAGAAGCATCCAGCAAATCTTCGATCAAGCGCGTCAGGTGGTCGGCTTCTTCTTCGATCACCTGCAGGCTTTCACACATAATTTCTGGGTCCCACTGCACGTCATCACGGCGCAAGGTGCTTACATAGCCCTTAATCAATGCGACAGGGGTCTTGAGCTCGTGGCTGACAATGGAGACAAATTCGCTTTTAAGCTCATCTGCCTGTCGGAAGCGGGTGATATCGCGAATGGTCGCGATGGTGTTGAGCAGGGAGCCTTCTGTTGAGATCAATGGTGCATAGGTGATCCCCACCGGCAGGGGCGGCTGCCCGTTGGGACGGCGCAGGTCACCTTCCACATACAGGTGCGCCTGGGGTGAGAGGGGCCATCCGCCGGCTTCAGCTTCATCCAGGGTGATGCCATGAGGTTCTTTTGCCCAATGGATGACATCTTCATGGGTCATCGTTTGCAGCCTTTCCTGGGGCAATCCATACATGCGAGCAAAGGCTGCATTGGTACGTTCGATGCTGTGATCCGGATTGAGGATCAGGATGCCATCGGCTGCAGAGTCGAGCATCGCATCCGTGCGCTGCTTTTCGCGATTGACCTCGGTGTAAAGGCGCGCATTGCGAACAGCAATGGCAGCCTGGTTAGCAAAGCTGGACAATAATGAGCGGTCATTGGTTGAAAATGAACCGCGGTAGTTTCGGAAAATATATATAAATCCGATCACTTCACGCTGCGCTACCAGGGGAAGCCCTACCGCCGATAGGGTTCCCATGCTTATTTGTGAAAGAATGTTGTTAATCTCTGGGATTTGAATATCTTTGGGGTTTTTAACAGGGGGAATTCGGTCAAGCCAGGAATCTAAAAATCGCTGGATGGCTTTGGGTAAACCGTTTGATACAGCCAGGGACCAGTGGCTGTTGGGGTTGCTCAAGGCGATAAAGCCGGCATGCCCTGCCAGAAGCTCAATGCTGTATTTCAAAATACGTCCAAGGAGCTTGTCCAGGTCCAGTTCTTCAGTCACAGCCCTCGAGATTTCTAAGAGATAATCTCTCTGGCGTACGCGGATATCAGGTAACATGGACTAATTTTAGCCCAGTTTTATATTAGGGGTATAAGAAATTGGGGGAAAGATTGTGAATGGTGGATGGGGAGTGGTCAATTGGGTATTTGGTAATGGGTATTGGGCAATTAGGAAGTGTAGTGCGGCTTTTTTCTGAACTGCATCTACGAATGATAAATTTTTCTTTGTGTTCTTTGTGCCCTTTGTGGTTAATTCACAACTTAGCGTAACATCAACAATCAACATAATGCAATAATGGTACGCACCTTTGTATTACGCACCAATGCATCTTATATAATTAAAAACGTCATTATATATTTTTCAATACCCATGCAGCACGCGGGGTGACCCATTTGTTGGGCTGTCCTGTTTTACCGAGGTTGCCCCCGGTTTACAGCATCCTTAATTTGAGAAGTCCATTTCTAACAGCCAGGATAATGAGTCACCTCTCAAGGAATCTGTCCAGGTCATCTTCTTACTCCTTTTTGTAACTCAAAACTGGTTGTCTTTTTTTGAAATTGGCACTTCAATCAACCTATGAAATGCTAATTTCGTTGTACATTCCCTTTAGTTATTTAAGTACTTTTTTTCTGCCAGTGCAATCGCTTCTTCAAAGATCATCAGCCCTTCATCGATCTCAGTCTTTGTTGTTGAGAGGGGAGGTGAGATCCTGATGACGCTTTGTCCGCAGCCGAGGGTCAGAAGGCCGAGCTCAAATGCAAGATTAACGACTTCGTCGCGCAAATCAACAGCGGGGTCTTTGGTTTCGCGATTTTGCACAAATTCCACGCCAATCATCAAGCCGATACCGCGCACATCCCCGATGCTAGGATGGCGCTCCATGATCTCAGATAAGGCGTCGAGCGCGTATTCTCCGACCTCGCGCACATTTTGAAGGTAGTGCTTTTCGATCAGGTCAATGGTTGCCAGGGAAGCCGCACAGGAGATTGGGTTGCCGCCAAAAGTATTGCCGTGGGAGCCTTTAGGCCAACTCATAATCTCCTTGCGGGTGATCATTGCACCTAAGGGCATGCCGGATGCAATTCCTTTTGCGCTGGTGATAATATCCGGTTCAACGCCGAAGTTTTCAATTGCCCACCATTTACCTGTGCGTCCCATACCCGATTGAACCTCATCTGCTATGAGGAGAATGCCGTATTTGTCACATAATTCCCGTAACGCCGGGAAAAAGTCCGGCGGCGGGACGATATAGCCACCTTCACCCTGGATCGGTTCAATCAGGAAACCAGCCAGTTCATCAGCTGGGATCAGACGGTTAAGAATCTCCTCTTCAATGTAGCGGACTACTGCCTCTCCATAACCTTCGCCTTTGCGCCGCAAGAGCACAGGACGGTAGGGATCGGGAAAAGGCACGTGGACAACACCGCTCATCATGGGAAAGAAACGTCCTTTATATTTAGGTTTACTGGCGGTGAAGGAGACTGCGCCCATGGTGCGTCCATGGAAGGCTCCCAGGAAACCGATGAATTGCGACCGTTGTGTGTGGTATCGTGCCAGTTTGATGGCTGCCTCAACACTTTCTGTACCTGAGTTGGTCATAAAGGAGACTGCTGGCCCACTGAAGGGTGCGATCTCGTTTAATTTCTCCCCCAATTGCACCCATATTTCATGATAGAAATCTGAAGAAATGTGAATAAATTGCTCTGCCTGGGTTTGAATCGCTTTTACGACCTCGGGGTGGCTGTGCCCTGTTGCTGCAACGGCAATACCGGCAGCAAAATCCAAAAAGCGATTGCCATCAACATCCCAAACTTGTGTCCCTTCACCGTGATCCATCACGAATGGATAGCCACGGGGATAGGAGTGTGAGATGACTTTGCGATCTCTCTCGATGATAGCCTTTGCATTTGGCCCTGGTAACTTAAGCGGTTTCATTTAGGATACCTCCCGTTGTAATTTGATTTTGTGTGGCAGATTATATCACTGGATTGGGGAATGGTGAATGGTGAATAGTGTGTCGTCCTGGAATAGGTTTGCAGGATTCAATAGGTATCAAGAATCGGGTACCAGGAATTAGGATATTTGTGAAATTGAGAAAATTTTAAGAATGGGCTCTCAGAGCTTGGGATTAGAAAGGATAGAATCCCGGGCGAGGGCTAATGCACCGTAAAGGCCCGCATTGTCGTCCAATTCGGCTGTGGTTATCACCAGGTCTGCTAAATAATGTTTTGAGAGAACGGTTTTTTGAATGGTTTCTCGCATTGGCTTAAATAATAAATCACCCACTTTGGAAACGCCGCCGCCAAAAATGACGATAGAGGGGTTGAAGATTATCAAATAATTTGCAACACCCAGACCCAGGTAATGACCTGCGCGTTGAAATGCTTCATTGGCTAACGTATCTCCATTTTTTGCAGCCTGGCTGATCTCCTTTGTATCAGGATTTCCTGATAAGGAAGATTTTCTTCCGTTAGCAAGTTGTTCAGCAACATAGGCAGCAATTCCCGTTCCTGAGGCGAGGGCTTCCAGGTGCCCACGCTGACCACAGCCGCATAGTGGGCCATCGGGAAGGATGGTGACATGTCCGAGCTCCGCAGCCAGTCCGTGAGAACCCAATAAGAGCCGGTCATTACTGATGACACCCCCGCCAATACCGGTGCTGATCGTCAAGTAAATCAGGTCATGATGCCCTCTACCAGCGCCATAATGCCATTCACCAAGGGCAGCCAGGTTGGCATCGTTCCCAAGAAATGCGGGTGCCCCAATTTCCGTTTCAATGCGTTGGGGAATAGGCACACCTTCCCATTCCGGGAGGTTCGGTGCCGTCAAAATGATGCCCTTTTCAGGGTCTACCGGACCAGGCACCGCAATGCCCACTGCATCCACGTGCTCACCAGGGGGAATCGCTTCCTGGATCAGGTTGATCAGGCGGTCAAGAGAGGTTTCGCCATTGGTGTACGTCCGAATGCGCTTGTGGAAAGTCGGCTTTTTTTCGTTTTCAGGAAATGCGGCAACTCGCATGTGGGTGCCGCCGATGTCTACGGCAATGGTTAGGGTCATGGGGTGATTATAGCATGAAAGACGGTCGATTGATGGTTCTTGATTGGTTTTGAGTTGATGCTTTTTGAGTGAAACAAAGAGCTTGCTGAAAAGTAACAAATAGCCACGAGGAAAAGCTGATAATAACTCTGGTAATTTTAAAGGAGGCTTAACTTTTGGTTTATATCCATAATATAAAACCCTCTCCCTTTGGTGTATAGACCGGACACATGGGTTACAACCGTTCGGGGACATGGGTTACACATCGATTTTTTAAGGTTTATCCTTTCTTAAAGGTATTTTACCAACAC
>LDZU01000120.1_pt1 | contig 13793 bp, 17 predicted proteins | sample 615531 | NCBI WGS metagenome assembly LDZU01 (sample SAMN03408293, study PRJNA278302) | terrestrial metagenome | isolation source: oil reservoir sample SB2 | place: USA: Alaska, North Slope, Schrader Bluff formation | collected 2011-09 | reverse complement strand
GATCTAATCAAATCAATATCTTTTCTTGTTAAACCTTCTTTAATGATTTTATTTTCATTCTTTGTTTTTGATAAGCTCTTTATAATTCTTTTAAATTCAGCCATATCTTTAACAAATATTGAATTGATTTTTTCTTTTGCTGGTAAAGTATTATAATCTTTATTTCCTAATCCTAAAATTTTATCTATTACAGCATATTTTGTTTGATATAATCGTTCTCGTAATGTCATATATATATAAATAGGATCATGCGGTTTTTCACTATCATTGACATAATCAGGTTTAAATATAACTTTATATAAAATTTTATTAGATAATTCTTCTTTAATTAATTTTCTTAAATTCGATTTATTCATACATTATTTTCTCCACTAATTAATTTTTTCTATAGTAAACCACCCATCATACCCAGTTTTTCTTTTTCATTTATTATCAGTAAAAAAATATATTGAATATCTATCGAGTGCTTCTTTTTCTGTTTTTCTTCCATCTGAATAAGCTCATTCATCTAATAATTCAATATCTATTTTGACACTTTTCCCATAACCAAAATCGTCAATTTCTCTTGATCCCTTTATACCAAATCAATCAACCAATTGTTGAATCATTTTTCAATATTTATCATTTTTTTTAACAGGAACCCCAATATCAGCCGCATCTGAATATATTCTTTTTGATGCTTTTTGTATTTTTTTTATTATAAGATATCCTTCTTTATATACAGATTCTTTAATTAATTCTTCTTTAATTAATTTTCTTAAGCTTGATTTATTCATAATCTAAATTTCCTATTTTTTCTTTTTTAAAGTTCTAATCACAGGAAGTTGGCCTTCAATTGTATTAATTGCTTGTACATATTTTTTCATAGGAGCATAATCTTCCATAAAATATTTTTCAAAATTAACAAAATCATTTTTTAATTTTAATCTTTTTAATCATTCTTCGGTTTGTTTAATAACTCTATCTTTTGCCGAACTCAGTTTCATTGTACCAATTCCTCTAATTATAATTTCAGGATCATCTAAATCAGCATTATCAATATCTTTAATTTGTACAGGTGCTTCTTCTAATACTTCTTTTGTAATATTTAATAAATTTAATCCTTCACTTTTTTCTCAATCTTTATTTCATACTCATTGATGTTTTTTTGGTGTATTCTTTTTTGTGCCATATTTATCTCTAAGATAATATATATATTTTCTTTGTTTATCTGATTTGAAAGGCATTATTTTATTCTCCTAATATATCACATTTGAAATGGCGTCATCTAATTTATATAAAATTTCACCATTAAAATCTTTAACTATATCAATATTATAATTTTTTTGTACATATTTTTTAATATAAGGAAACGTTTTTTCAACCATATTTCGATCTAATGCTTCTTCAGAATCTAAATCTGTAGGAATCATTGAATTTATATCTTTTTTTGTAATTTTTTTAAAATTTAAAATAACATCTCTTACGATTTCGTCAATAATTTCTCAATCTTCACGTGATAATGATCGTTCATTTATCATATGCTTAATTTCTTCTTTAATCAAACTTCTTAATTCAGATTTTTTAATTTTCATAATTTTATTCTCCTATTATATTTTTTATCTTTTATGATAATACAAACTCATCATTAATATTATCATATTGGGTTGTTCATCCTTTTTTAGCCATATCGTTTATATATTGTTCTCATGTATCAATGCTCATATTATCTAAAATTTTATATTCTTTTGTAAATTTATCAAAAGTCATAATATCTTCTTCATCTTCTTTTAAATTAAAATCAACTAATTTTGGATATTTTAGTTCATTTAGTTTAATTAATTCTTCTTTAATTATTAATCTTAATTCTGATTTTGTTAATTTCATAATTTTATATTCCTTATATTTTTATACATGTATTGTACCTTTAACATTACAAACCTTTCTAACATCTTCTTCTGTGAATTTTACTTTATTATTACTACAATTAAAATCACCATCAACTTCTTCTGGTGCACTTTCTAAACTTGTTAAATCATTATAAGAGCAATAAAAATCACCATTAACTTTTTTTGGTGATCCTTCTAGTGATGTTAATTTATTATTACCACAATTAAAACTACCATTAACTTTTTCTGGTGCGCCTTTTAAACTTGTTAAATTTTTATCTGATACATTAATATTTACTTTATATATGTCTTCAAATGGAGTTTCATTTAATTTTAATATTTCTTCTTTAATCAATTGTCTTAATTCATTTTTTTTCATGATTTTATTTTTCCTTAATTTTTATACATATATTCTACCTTTGACATTGCAAACTTTTTCAACGTCTTCTTTTGTGAATTTTACTTTATTATTATGACAATAAAAACTACCTCTAACTTCTTTTGGGGCTCCTTTTAGACTTGTTAAATTATTATTACCACAATCAAAATAACCACCAACTTCTTTTGGTGCACCTTCTAAATTTGTTAAATTATTACTACTACAATCAAAATTACCATTAACTTTTTCTGGTGCACCTTCTAAATTTGTTAATTTATTACTACTACAATCAAAATTACCATTAACTTTTTCTGGTGCGCCTTTTAAACTTGTTAAATATTTATCTGATACATCGATATTAAAGTTATATATATCTTCAAAAGAGTTTTCATTTATTTTTTTAATTTCTTCTTTAATTAATTTTTTTAATTCTGTTTTTTTCATAATTTTATTTTTCCTTGTGTTATTTATATTTTAAAATAATTATTTTTTTATTCCAATGTAAATGCATCTAAACTTACCATCATTTTTCTAATTCAATTATTAACATCTTTATATTGTTCTGATAATGGCTTTTTAAATGGATAAACTTTTTTAGCAAATGATAATCTAATCATTGCATTAGCATCATTTTCTCCACCCATGGCTTTAATTAAATTAGCTCAAGCATTATCAAAATTTTCTAATGCTTTGACTATTTGTCGTTTTTCTGTTAAATTAAGTTCTTCTTTAATTAATTGTTTTAATTCTGATTTTGTTAATTTCATAATATTATATTCCTTGTAGTTTCTTTATTTTATTTATATATTCAATTAAGCTTTTTTTACCTTTAATATATTCCTTCATTAATATAATTAATTCATTATTTAATTTTTTATTTTTTATAATATTTTTTTTATATAAAGAAGGATAATCAACTTCATATGCAATTAATAATGAATCAATTTTTTTAAAATTGAATTTTATATTATCGAACAATTTATTAATATTTTCTTCCAATGATATTGTTACTCCTTATTTTTAATATCCTCTTATAGATTTTTTTTAATTTTTTCTAAAGTTCAAAAACCTGCAGTTTTTATATTTATCTTCCAAATTTAGATATTCCCAATAATTGATTAATTGGTGCAAATATTCCGGTAAATTTATATAATTTATTTTTGTATACAAATACAATTCCTTCCGATGGTACAATTTTATCTAAACCACCCGCATCTTCTATTCGTTTTAACTGTAGCATTATTTTTTCGATATTATTATAATTATTAGATTTTTTGATCTGATCAATGGTGTTTTCTATTTCTTTTTTATATATTTTTAAATTATCATCCTTTTGTGCCGCTATATAATTTTTTGCATTATATAATATTTCAGTTCCTAATTCTAAAGATAATTTATCAAATGGATACATAATTTGTTTAAATAATTTTTTATGTTCTTTTTTATCAAAATCATCAATTCATTTTATTACATCTGGTCTATCTTTAATCATTTTTTTAATGCTATTTAAATTAATTGATTTATCTCATTTTGCCCACCTGTCAATTAAAATATTTAATATTTTATCTGAAAATTTATAATTTAATTTTTCTCCCGCCCGTTTAATATATGTCTTAAAAAAACTAATATAATATTGCAATATTGGATCGGAATCTTTTAAATTAAATCGTGATTGTAATTTATTAATTTGATTCATAAAATATTTTTCTTTTTTTGAAAAATTATGAACTTTATTTAATTGAATATTACGAGGCCCCTCAATTGAAAATGTTTTTTGAACATTTGCATTGATGCTATCAATTAATTTTTTAAGCTTATCAGCTGCCGCCGACCCACCAGCTGCAACGGGATTTCCTTCTTTATCATATATTATAGTACCATGAAAAATTAATATATTTAAACCATAAGGAATAACATTTTGAGTTGATGGGTATATGATTTCCAAATTCATTCACTCTTTTCCTTCTTTAAATATTTTTTTTAATTTATCATTAGATATTTTATTCAAAGCAGATTGTAAATCATACCCGGCTTGTCCAAATGCTGTTTCTAATTCTCCTCTTCCTTTAAACATATCTTTAAGACCGTTAACATCTAAAGCATTTTGTCCATAATTTTTCAAATGACCTTTGTTTCTTGCTATAATAAGTTTTCCGTTTTTTCATGAAACCATAATATTTTGCCCGTCTAATTTTTCTTTAACCCCCTGCAATTGCCCCGATAGTCCCAATTTAATTATATTTTTATAATCATCAAAAGTTAATTCAAAATCATCATATAAATTTTGAAGATGGCCAAAAGCACCACCTTCTTGCAAGTGTTTATATTGATCAGTTTTACTAAATTTATTTACTAACATATTATATATTTTTTCATTATATCAACCAAACATTTGTTTAAATAATTTTTTCTTTGTTTGGTCATTAAGTTGTTCATCTGATAATATTTTTCGTATATGAGTTCCTGATAGTTCTTCTCCGCCAATGTTAATTTTTATATGGGGGGCCATAACATAATATGCATGTTCACTTTGTCCTTTTAAATCATTTTTATATTTTTCATACGGTAGCAAATATGATAATGAACCATCTTTTTTTCTCCGCCCTTCTCTGCCTCCAAGCCTATCATAATCTTTTTGACCAATACAAAAAACAATAACATCCTCTGGTGAAAATTTTGTTACAATCTCCTTAGCAATATATGGATTTTTAACCTGCACTATATTTTTTATACCATGCATATTTCATATTGTTTTGATTTCATTATAATTTAATGGAGATTTTGGTAATTCAACTTTATTACTGGTAACAACATATGTATTGGAATTTCCAAATTTATTAGTTAATCAATCATAAGTTTTTTTATGATGTAAACCTGGTGGTTGAAATCTTCCTGGATATATTGCTATTTGTTTTTTCACAATTTAATTTTCCTTATATTTTTTTACTTATAATAATTCTGATAATTCTGCACTATAAATTAATGTTTGTATACATCCACTATTAAATTTATTTTTATTAATCTTTTCTTCTACTAAATTTAATTTATTAACAACACTATTAATTTTTACATTATATGTTTTATTATCAATTTTTTTGTTTTTATCTTCTAAATTAGTTCGAATTTCATTCAATAAATTTATAAATTTTTCTTTATAAGTTTGATTATATGAAAAATTATTTGTAAATAAAGATAATATTTCTTTTTGTTTTTCATTTAAATTTGAATATTTTTTATTGAAATTTCTAATTAAAACTTTATATGTTAAAGAATCAACTGGAAAATTATTTTCTTTTAGTTCTTCAATTAAATCTTCTTTATTCATTAATGATTCAACTAAGTTTTCTTTTGTTTGTGTTTCTTCACCTACTTCTAATATTAAATTATTTTTATTTAATTTTAATTCTAATAATTTATATATATTTGCAAAATCTATATAATCTTTTATTTGCGTATTAAAAAAAGCATTTCCATAATTTGAATTAATGTCTTTAATTAAATTAAATTTTTCTTTTTGAATTTTTTTAATATTAATTTGTTTACTATAGTCTAATGCTTCATTTATAATTGAATATATATATTCTTTGTTTTTATTTTTTGAATTCATAATAGCTGTATATATTTTAACTTCTTTATATAATTCAGAATTTTTATGAAAATTTCTTTCAATAATTTTTTTTGCTATTGCTACATCATTATTGATCATTTCTGTTGTTAATTGTTTAATTAACATTTCGAAAATTAATCCACTGTTTTTGATTTTATTGTGTTTTAATTTTTTTAAATTTTTGTTCATATTATTATGCTCCAAATATTATTTTATATAAATATTTATTCATCTTGGTTTTTTTCATCGATTTCGTTTAATTTATCTAATCCATCAAAAATATTTTTAAGTTCTGTAATATAATCTTTTTTATTTTGATTATAAAAACTTTTTTTGATTGTTGTGCCATTATTTGATAAAATTTTGTTAACATATTGTTTTAAGTTTTGTTCAAAAGTTGTGGTTGGATTGTTTCCAGCAAAAGTATTAGAATTATAATTAATTGAATCATCTTTAAAATCAGGAATTGATGATTTTTTTCTTTTCTTTTTTATAATTTTTTTAGGTTTTTCTTTTTTATAAGCAAGTTTAATACCTTCTTCTTTAGTGGGTTCTGATTCTTTTTCTGTTGTTTCTTCTGGTTCTTTTTCTGTTGTTTCTTCTGATTCTTTTTCTGTTGTTTCTTCTGATTCTTCATCTCCAAATTCACCCATTGCATTTTCTATTTCATCTTCGCTCGTTTCTTCTTCCTCTTCTTCAAGTTTACCATTTTGTTCATATTGTTCAAGTTTTCATCTAAAATGAGCGTCATGCAACAATTGTTCTTGCATAACATCTATTTCATCTTCTGATAAATCCAATATATTTTCATATGCTCATTGTTTTGAAACAATATTAGTATCAATTACTTTTGTAATTTGATCAAATTTTTCACCTAATAATTCTAATTGTTGTTTTTCATGAATTGTAGATGGATTCGTTAATTCTAATTTAAAATCTAATAATTCACTCATTTTAAATCCCTGTACATATAAATGAATCATTGCAATTTTTGTTAATTGATCAATAACCATTTTTTGTACGGAACGAACAGATCTGGCAAATCTAATGTCCTCACCAGCTAATGTGGATTTCCCACTTAAATCTTCTTCCATAGTTAGATATGCTTTTGGAACTTTAAAACTTGCTAATAATTTATTTTGTAAATAATTTAATGGTTCAATATTATATTCACTTCCGCCATCAATTGTTTCAATTCTTGATGAATCTGAACTTCCTCTAACAGGAATAAAATAATCATCTAATATATTTTCAATATTATATCTTAAATTAATTTTCCCATCTTGATCAATAATTTCATCACGTTTAACTGATTTAATAATTTTTTCCATAAATGCATCAACATCTTTAGGTGGAAGATTTCCAACATTAATAAAAAATCCACGCTTAGATGGTGCTCTCGTAATATTATAAACAAGCATTGCATCTTCTAATAATTTAATTTCAGTTCAAGTTCTTCTGCCTGCTTCTAATAAACTTTTTGAAAAAGGATAAAATAATTCATCTTGTTTAAATTTAAAATGTATTAATTCATATTTTTCAAATTTTTCATCTTTAGTCTTTCCAAAATTATATTGATATGCTGTGCTACTTTGAACATAATAATATACTAATTCATCTTTGTGCGTTTTTTCATTATATTCAATTCTAATATCAATATTATGTGGCAATAATGGTTGATATCCAACTATTCCATATTCAGAATCAATTGTCAAATATAAAAAGAAATCGCCATATTTAACTAATTGTCGAACTCAATCTGTCAAATTAAATTCAATTTTTAATATATCATAAAATAAATTTGTTAATACATCAACAATTCGTTCATCATTTGCTTTAATTTTTAATACTTCGCCAGCCGTATTATATGTTGTTGCATCTTCAGAATATACATCTAATACACCAGCAATCAATGAATCATCATCCATTAATTCATATTCACCATATCTAATTAATTTATTATTAAATAATAGATTACTTTCATTTGATGGACCCTTATTGCTTCATGGATTTTGTAAAGTTCGTCTAGCACCATATAATCCACCAATAACAGAATCATCTTGGATATTTGTTCTATTTAAATTTCTGTTTTTTAATTTTACATATTTTAAATTTTCTTTATCATATAATTTAATAATATTTTCTGTATTAAAAAAATATCCTAATTTGTCAAATACTGATAATTTTGGTTTATTATTTTCCATATATTTTTCCTTCTATTATTTATTATAAATATAATTTAAATTTAAAATTTAATTATTTTGATGTTTCTGATTCTAATTTTTCTTTTTCTCTTCTTTGTTGTCTAAAACTTTCACTTCAATCAATTGTTTCTATAATTCTTCCTTCTGAATCTTTAACTTCAGTAATATATGAATTATCAGTTTTATCTTTTGTTGTATAAAACGGTTTTGAAGCTTCAGAAAATCCTTTAATTAACCAACTTCGATTAAATTCTTGTGCTTCTTCAATATATTTTCATAATTTAAATGAAACATTTCTTACTCACAATCCAATTGCATATGCCATAACTAAATCATCATTATATCCATTTAGTGCTATTGCTTTGCTTCCTTTATTAACAAATGTTTTAAATTGATTAACTAAACGTTTAGAATTAATAACTGGATTTTCTTGATTAATAATTGTATCCATATTTTGAATAATTAATGGTCTTGTTTTTGATGTAGTTGAAAATCCAGGTTTAATTTTTTTATCTTCATATATTTCATCACTTGTAGGATCAATTCAATCTAATGATCCTTTTTTTGTTCAATATAAATTCATATATTCATCATCTAATGCAGGTTGAATTGCAGCAATACCAATGCTATTATTTTCAATTGCTAAAATTGCTTCATTATATTGTTTTGCTAATGCTAATAATTCTTTTCCAAATAAAAATGTATCAATATGTCCATTATATTCCGCAACCTGTTCAAGTGTTTCTACATTTAATACATGGGCAGCAGAAAAATCATCTCCAGTAGCAGTAGCACAATCAGCAGATACAATGTAATGATATCCAGGAATTGGTTTTTCTCAAATTCAAAGTTCTTCATCATTTCCGCTTTTTTCAATTGGATCTTTTGTTCGTTTATAAAATTCTTCAATAACATTATTTTTAATAACTGTTTTTCCTGATGAAACGAAATCACAGTCATTCTCCTGAGCGGCCTTTGTTGCAGATCCAAGTTCTGCTTCTTGTGCATCTCTTCAAGCTTGATCTCTATGAGGATGAACTCATCATGGAAGTTTAATTGGAATAAATCCATTTATTCCTTCTTCAGCGCCCAATCAAAGTTTATGAAATAAATTTCCATATCCATTTGGAGTTGACAAAATAATTGCTTGTCCTCCTTCTGATAAAGTAGGTAATGCTCCAGTTCATAAATCTTCTGCTCTTGGAACAAAGGCGCACTCGTCAATTATGAGTAAACTTAACGCCTCCGACCTTGTCGCATCCGCTGATCTTGCTTCAGCTGACATTTTTGATCCATTAGATATTTCTACACTTAGTGCATTGTCTGTAATTATTTTATATGGAAAAATAAACATGGGTAAATTTCTTAAAATCGTTTTAACTTTTTTAACCATATTAGAAGCTGTTTTTAATTTTGTAGCTACAACAACACAATTAAAATTTTTATTATATATCATTTGTCTAACAATATATGCAGCGGTTAATGTAGACAAACCCAACTGTCTACCTTTTAATATTATAATTTTATTTTCTCTAAAATATGTTTTTAATGTTTTTTCTTGAAAATCAAATAATTCAAAATTAATTAATCCTCTTTTAGGATGAACAATTTTATAGTATTTTTTTATTTCATATATAGGATTAATTAAACAATTATATTGTTCTTTTTTTATTAATTCTTGTAATTTTTGTGGATTTATTTTTTGCATTAATTATTTATAATTAATATATATTAATTGTTATTTTCTTTTTTAGCTATATAGCATTTAATACACATTCCTTTCATTCTATAATTTTGTATATTATTATATGATTTTAATGGTTCACCACACATAGGGCAAAACATAGCACCAGATTTTAATTTTTTTTCTGTTTGCTCAAATCCGTTACGCGTTCTAATACATCAGCCATATTTTGATGAATATCATTTTGTTCCAATTGCAAATTTTTTTCATGGTTCTTCTTTTTTTTCACTATAAACTTTTTTCGTAATAATATCACTTGAATCTTCTTCAATTTGTTTTAAAATTTGTTTGGTATTTTTAAATTTAGACATTAATTATCCTTCTATTTTAAATTCAAAATTTATTCAATTTTATTATCTTTTAATTTATTTGATACACGTTTTGCATCAATTAACATTTTTAATCCAAATCTAAATTTATTCATATCAATTGAAGGACAATGTGGCTTTCCTGTTTCAACTTCATAATGACCTAAAACATTCTCAACATTAATATCAAATTTATTCATTAAGTCTAATACAATTTTATGTAGAGAATTTATCATTTCTGGTTTATATGGTTTTTCATCATGAATTAAACATATTCCAATACTATCATCATTATATCCATAAGCATGAGCACCTTGTTCATTTGCATCTAATCATGGATCAGCATTAATAGGTCTACCAACTTCAATTTGCCCAATCATTGATTCAAACATTCTATTATTTTTATAATCATCATATGTTAATATTCCATTAAGTATGATAAAATGATATCCACAATCTCGTCAGCCTTTATCTAAATGTCATTGACGAATAATATTTGCTGTTCCTCATTCACTGGCACTATGATGTATAAATATTTTATTTATTTTATTCATTATTTAAAACTCTTTAAATTCTGAATCTTCATTAAATGGATATTTCATATATTTTCATTTTTTTTCTTTAGGATCATATAAATAAGCATAATCGACTCCACTATTTTTTAATGAACGCAAATAATCTCTTACAGAATCATGTATTTTAGCATTAACATTCTTTTCGCCTCTGTCTCTACCATATGCTAAAACAGTATCTGGATCGGGACTATTAAAGCTTTGTTTTGTTCCAATTTTAGGACCAAGAATAGAAATATCTCCTAAAGATATTAATTTTTTAACTTTATTTAAATCAGTATAATGTTTTTTTAAGGTTTTTCCAACATGTTCAAGATATCCATCAGAATGTGAATATATTGATTTAACTTTTCCTGTTTTTGGATCAAGCACTCCAATTCTACTTCTTGTTGATTCTGTTAATAGCGTTTTTTGTTTTTGAATTTCTTCTCTAATTAATTGTCTTAGTTCTGATTTTTTAATTTTCATAATATTATTCTCCTAATTTTATTTATTATAAATATTATTTTATGTAAATATTTGTATGATTTTATTTATATCATTTTGATCATATTCTTTTGAATTATTAATTATTATCGAGTCATATCAAGATGGTAATTTTTTATATATTTTATTATATGATTTAATTTTATTATATAATTCTTTTATATCAAATAATTTTTTAAAATATTCTCTAGGGACTAAATTATCTAAATGATCTAATAATATTACTTTATTTTTAATTTCTTCTTTAATATAAATTCAAAAATTATACATTCGCTTCAAATATTTTTTTTGAAATTTTTTATGTAATCTAGGCACAATTCTATTTTCATATCAACTCATATAATATTTCATAAATTCATTAAAGTTAACTAAACGTTTTCAAAATAAAGAAGGCAGATTTTTTGTATGCTTTGATTTTGTTAATAAATTATTATATTCTTCTTCTATTTCATCTTCAGCAATTGACATAGCTTGTTGAATATATGCATTATATTCATATGGATCATTATAATATTCATCATCTGTTGCATCCATACTCAATGCTGAATCTTGAGAAAGATGATGATCAGATCTTACATCATCTAATAAATGAATAAACTCATGAATAAAATGTTCTTTTCATTCTACAACTTGATTATATAAATCTTCTCCTGAAACAATATCTTCATCAGGTTTAACATCAACACAATACATATGAATGATATGCTTAAAACTTTTTTTATATTTTTCTGCATCATATTCCGCCGCCACTCTAACATTTCTGGGATAAAAATATAAATTATATATGATCTTGCCATAATCTGATTGTGTTATAACTCTTAATTTAAAATTTTTATATTCAATATTTTTATTTTTTAATTTAGATAAAGCTTTTTTAGTATCAACAAATGCAACGTTTGCTAATTTACGATGTAAAGCATCGGCCTCAGCATCTTCATTTAATTGTTTAATAATAGAAACAATATTCATATAAAATATCTCCTGTTATATTTTATATAAATATTAATAAAAATAAATAAAAAAACACCCAATCGGGTGCTTTAATTGTTTATCATTGTAAAAATTGTGGAATAATTATTGATGCAGATTATTGATGAATAAAATCATGATTTTTTATAGGTTTATTTTAAATTTCTTCCCGCTGATAATATTGCAGTTGCCATAATATCATCAGAATGAATTGATTCTTGATTATTAACAATAACTACATAGTCTAAAATATTTTTATCTAAAATTTGATTTAATTTATTTGCAATATTTCTGGCGATATCTTCAACAAACATTGGGCCGCCGGTTGTTTTTATAAAATTCGAATGCTCATCAAAATATCCACCCATATACGAAGTTTCGGTTACTCATTTTTCGTCTGGACGTTTAAGCGTTGATCATGTAGGTGAAGATACTGAATTTCTAATTATATCAACAATATCTTCAATTCATATTGGAATTTCTTTTTCGGGATCTACAGGTACTTCAACTGTAATTTTAACTATAGATTTTTGATTATGAGCACCAAAGCCAGCATTTTGTAATTTAAATTTAAACGTTTCAGGAATATTTTGTTGTTTTAATCATTGTTTTTCTTCATTTGATAAATTATTAATTAATAACGACATTTCTTTTGAACATGGACAAAGAGACATTTCGGTCGTTTTAATAGTAATATAATTATTAAGTTTCCCACCTCTTAATATAGATTCAAATTCTACCTGAATTGGTTCATATGATTCAATATTAGTAAGTGGTGTTAATGTTTTATATATATAATCAAATTCAGCTTTAATATATATATCATTTGTTTCATGTGCTTTTTGAAGAGCATATACAAAATTATTTAAATTTTTTAATCCAGTATTTTTTTCTTTTAAAACATTATTAATTGTTCTACTAATACGAGACATATTAATTCCTTTGATATTTTCCACTAAATTACAATAACTAGAAATTGTTGCAATCGTATTAAAAGAAACATTATTATTTTTTGTAATAATATTAAATGGAACTTTTATATTTCTGATTCCTACTTTTTCAATCGGTAATTTTTTAAATCCTGTTTTTGTTTGTTGTACGTCTGGAAGTTTCATTGATTAATCTCCTATAATAGTTTTAATTTTATTAATTCGTTCTTTTACAGAACCTTTAATTATATATATATTCGAATATTTAAATTGATTGATATATTTTAAAAATTCTTTATGCGTTTTTATTTGAAAATTTTCATCTAAGCTCCTAAATCCATCATTAACTATTTTAAATTCAGGAGGAAAATAAAATATATAATCAAATTCAGGAAGATTTATATTTAGTAAATTATATATATAATTATATACCCAATCATCAACACGTTGTTGATTTAATAATATTGATGTATATACAAAACAATCTAAAATGCATCTATCAGTAATTATATTATTTTTAAAAGTATTTAAAAAATGAGTTGCTGCTATTAGTAATTGGGTTTCATTGTTCCCCTGATCATTTATTTTAATATTATAATTTTTATATAAATCACGAACTATTTCATCAATGAATTCATAATTTTTAAACATTATTAGTTGTTTCATTTCATTTAATATTGTTGATTTTCCCACTCCTTGGGCACCTGATAATGCTATTTTCATGTAT
>LDZU01009076.1_pt1 | contig 13812 bp, 15 predicted proteins | sample 615531 | NCBI WGS metagenome assembly LDZU01 (sample SAMN03408293, study PRJNA278302) | terrestrial metagenome | isolation source: oil reservoir sample SB2 | place: USA: Alaska, North Slope, Schrader Bluff formation | collected 2011-09 | reverse complement strand
AGTCGGCAAGACTTATACATATATCAAGACCATGTACGAGCTGAACAAGCGATACGGCTGGAGCAAGTTCATTATCGTTGTGCCCAGCGTCGCCATACGTGAGGGTGTGTATAAGTCTTTCCAGATTACAGAGGAGCATTTTGCCGAGGAATACGGGAAGAAAATCCGGTATTTCATCTACAATTCCGCACAGCTGACGGAGATAGACCGCTTCGCTTCCGACAGCGCCATCAATGTGATGATTATAAATTCTCAGGCGTTTAACGCCCGCGGCAAGGATGCCCGGCGTATTTATATGAAGCTGGATGAGTTCAGAAGCCGCAAGCCTATTGATATTCTTGCAAAAACGAATCCCATTCTGGTTATCGACGAGCCTCAGTCTGTGGAAGGAGCGGCTACAAAAGAGCGCTTGAAGGAATTTAACCCGCTGGTAACTCTGCGATATTCTGCAACGCACAAGAAGGACAGCGTTTACAATATGATTTATCGCCTGGACGCAATGGAAGCTTATAACAAGAAGCTGGTCAAAAAGATTGCCGTTAAGGGTGTTTCCGTCGCGGGCAGCACGGCGACAGAAGGTTATGTATATCTGGAAAGCATCAACCTCTCCAAGGGCAACCCTACTGCCACCATTGAGTTTGACGTGAAAGGCGCCAGAGGGGTTCGCAAGTCAACACGCATTGTCGGCGAGAGGTATAACCTGTTCCCCAATTCCGGTGAGCTTGAAGAATACAAAAACGGATATACCGTCTTGAGAATTGACGGAAGAGATAGCTCTATCGAGTTTACAAACGGCATTAAGCTGTTTGCCGGAGATGTTGCCGGCGCGGTCAGCGAGGATCAGCTCAGGCGTATTCAAATCCGCGAGACCATACTCTCTCATATCGAACGGGAAAGGCAGTTGTTCTATAAGGGCATTAAGGTACTGTCGCTTTTCTTCATTGATGAGGTTGCAAAGTACAAGCAGTACGACGCTGCCGGGCAAGCTTTTAATGGCCTGTATGCCGATATGTTCGAGGAAGAATACAAACAGGCGATCAGTAACATCCAGCTTAAAATTGATGATAGTGATGAGTATTTTAAATATCTTGACGGCATAACTGCTGAGGAAACCCATGCCGGGTATTTTTCTATAGACAAAAAGAGCCGTCGTATTATAGACAGTAAGTTAGGCGACAGAAAGGAACGTACATCCGATGATGCGGATGCGTATGACCTGATTATGAAAAATAAAGAGCGATTGCTGGATCGCCGGGAGACGGTGAGATTTATTTTCTCTCACTCTGCTCTGCGCGAAGGCTGGGACAATCCAAATGTGTTTCAAATATGCACTCTCAAGCAGAGCGGCAGTGATGTCCGCAAACGTCAGGAAGTCGGGCGAGGTCTGCGTTTATCCGTAAATCAAAATGGAGAGCGCATGGATACGAATCTGTTGGGCGAGGATGTCCATAATGTAAATGTTCTTACCGTTGTCGCCAACGAAAGCTATGACAGCTTTGCTAAGGGGCTTCAAACTGAGCTTGCCGAGGCGGTAGCTGACAGGCCTCGTATAGTAACGACAGATCTCTTTAAAAACAAAGTTATTAAAGACGCCGGCGGCGCTGAACAGGTTATTGATTTCGACCTTGCCCAAAGCATTTATGAGGGACTCATCACCAGCGGTTATGTGAAAAAAGGCGCTCTCACCGACAAATACTATGAGGATAAGAAAAACGGCAATGTTGAAATCGCTGAAGAAGCTGCAGATTGCAAAGAGTCTGTAATAGCAATTCTCGACTCTATTTATGACAGCCGGGCCTTGCAGCCGGAGAATGCGCGTAAAAACAACATTGAGCTGAAGCTGGATAAATCCAAGCTGGGCTTGCCGGAATTCCAGAAGCTGTGGGCTAATATAAACGCCAAGTCTGTGTATGTGGTGGAGTTTGACCAGGAAGAATTGATTCAAAAAGCAATATCGGCGTTGAATCGTGAACTTCGTGTTTCGAAGATATTTTTCAAGGTCGAAACCGGGACAATGACCGATATCCAATCACGGGAACAATTGCAGCAGGGCGCCGCTTTTATAAAAGAGGAAAATGGGGTTTTCAAAGCTGAACTTTCGTCCAGCGCCACAGTGAAATATGACCTGGTCGGCAAAGTTGTCGCCGAAACAGGACTTACCAGAAAAGCTGTTGCAACTATCCTGTGCGAAATTGAAAAGACTGTCTTTGGTCAGTTTGTAAACAATCCGGAAGAATTCATTATCAAGGCGGCGCAGATTATAAACGAGCAAAAAGCAACGGCTATTGTTCAGCACATCACTTATAATAAGTTGGATGCAGTTTATGACACTACCATTTTTACCGAACCGGCGTTAAAAGGACAGCTTGGCGTGAACGCTATGGCGGCGAATAAACATTTGTATGACCATATTCTCTATGATTCCGCAAATGAGAGAGCCTTTGCGGACAAAAGGCTCCATGTCCACCCTGCAGCTGCGTATGGTCGAGGAAGCAAAAATTCACTGCGCCCGTGAGCATTTTAGGGCGATCAGCACGGATTATGTTATGTACGATGTAGTGGACAGTTATGCGGCGTTATTGGACAGGGTAATGAGTTGATTCCTGCGTTATTAAACCCGGCTTTTTTGACCACATAATTTGAACATTTATGATGTGGAAGCAAAAGAGAGGCGCTATCCCTTGCGGGACAACGCCTCTCTTATTTAACCGTATCGGTTTGGGTGTACGGTTCAATAAGTTCTCCTATTAAACCGTGCGTTTACGGGTGTCCTTTATTTTCTTGCCTAAAGGATTTAGAAACAGTTATTTTGTTAAGGTTAGAATAGTATCTGTCCCATCTTTGACTACTTCTACTTTCCATCCTTTATTTTCGGCCAGGCGGCTTACATTTTCTTCTGCAGCGGCATTGCTGACCAGCACTTTTATCGTGCCGGATGAAATTGCGTTAAGCTGCCGCATGGTCATGAGGACAGGCTCCGGGCAGCTCAATCCCCGGGCGTCAACTTCAATTGACATTCGAACTTACCCCCCGTACTGATGGTTTTTGAACCAGATTAAATTTAATGTTTAAAAAGGCAATACCAAGGACAACTAAAAGGCCGATTACAACGGCAGCCTGACCGTCAAAGGGGACTCCTTTCGCACTGGCAGCCAGACCAAAGTTATGCGCAAAGGCAGCTCCTATAAGAAAGCCAAACACGGTAACAGCGCAGTCAGTATTCCCTTCACTGGCGGCTATAAGCTGACGAAGAGGGCAGCCGCCCATAAGAGTAATACAGATACCACAAAGCGTCATTCCCAGGAAGTTCCACAAACCGTCGGAGTGCGCTATAGGCTGGCCGGCAAAACCGACTTTAAAACCGCCAAAGATAATATTGCCAATTAAGGCAACTGCCAGCATGGTTAAAAAACCGTATAACAAATGCTTATCTCTGAACATAATGAAATCTCTTATTCCGCCAGCCATACATAAATGAGAGCGTTGAGCCAGTATGCCAATAATCAGGCCGGCGCCCAGAGATATCAGCAAAGGCGCATGTAAGGAGCCTGGACCAGTTTCGCTGAAAAACAAATAAGGGGATTTGAACAGCAGAAGAAACAAACAAAGAAGAACAAGTAATGGAAAGATATAGCCGTTTATTTTATTCTGGTTGCTCGTCGGGCCCAGTGTAAAACCACAACTCAGGAACCAGGCTCCCACTGCAATACCTGCCACCAGTCCAGCGAGACCTAATAATGCGTTCAGGTCGCCTGCGGCCAATCTTAAAACAAGACGGACGGGGCACCCTAAAAAAACAAGCATACCAATCATAGCCAGGACAGCAAGAAAGAACCTGGTAAATGTGCTTGAACCCCCAACGGCTTTAACCTGCTTTGTAAAAAGCGCAATTAAGAACGCTCCAAGAACCAAACCCAGAATTTCCGGCCTCAGGTATTGGACAGGTAATGCCCTGTGCAGACCTAAAGCTCCGGAAATATCCCTTAGGAAGCAGGCGATGCAAACACCCATGTTTGGCGGGTTGCCCATATGGGTTAGAATAATCCCAAATAACCCCAAGACACCGCCTGCCAATATTACCCATCCCTGTTTTTTCAATATAAATAACCTCCTGTTCTAGTTTATTTGATAATAATTGCTAAGTTGTATTTATTCTCTCTTTTATATATTGATACCTCTTATGGTAACTATAGAATAATATTATCCACAGACCGTTTAGCTATAAAAATATTAAATGCTCCTGTTTAGTTGAATTTGTCTTTATTCTTGTACTGCCGAAAAAAATAAAGGGCTTTTGAAAAAACCCTTTATGGCTGCTCTTTAACGAATGCTTTCAATAATTTCCTCAATCAAGATTAATTGTATTTATAAAAAGGCCTAATTGTTCCTTTATACACAGAAATTTTCGTTTTCGAATAATATAACATTACTCTTTGTTCCCCAATTCTTTAAAAAAAGCAAACAGAAGGTGTGCGTATGAAAATCATTGAGCGATCTAATGATTGGCTGGCCGGAAAGCTTGCTGATTGGCTTTAAACAATGGCCATGTTTTACGGGATTACTTTTCTTGTTCTTCTGCCGCTAATCTGGGAGCGGCCGGCAAGTCTGGTTGACTTCCGGATGAATAAGCAGGCGCTTTTCAAATATGGTCTGTAAAATTTCAAAAACATCAAAGCCATTTTTTCTTTCTGAAATATACAAGCATTAAAATTCCGAGCAGCAGCATGGAAAACAGGACGATCGGGTAACTGCAGCGCCAGTTCAACTCGGGCATATATTTGAAATTCATCCCGTAAACACCGGCAATAAAGGATAAAGGGATAAAAATGGTGGTAATAATCGTTAAAACTCTCATCACGTCATTTATTCTATTACTGATGCTGGAGAGGTAGATATCCATCATTTCTGAAAGCATATCCCGGAGAGTTTCAATGGTGTCTATGACCTGAATAGCATGGTCATAGACATCTTTTAAGTGCAGCACGGCAATATCCTCAAAGAAAGAAAACTCCCCTCTTTGAAGGCTGCTGATGACTTCCCTGGAAGGCCAAATCGACTTTCGAATCAGCAGCATTTCCCTTTTTAGTTGGTGAATCAGGCGCAAAGTATCCCGTGTAGGGTTGGTTACAAGCTCTTCCTCTAAAATATCAAGCTTTAACCCAATCTCCTCGAGGATTACAAAATAATTATCCACGATAGCGTCAATTAAAGAATAGGCCAGATAATCCGCGCCCATCGTCCTGATTTTTCCGGCGCTGTTTTTAATTCTGGTTTTGATTGGCAGGAAGGCATCTTCGCCGTGTTCCTGAAAAGTAATTACGAAATTGGAACCTAAAATAAAACTGATCTGCTCTATCCCCAATTTCTTCTCAGCATCGTAACTGAGAAATTTTAAGACAATAAAAAGATATGCGCCAAAATCCTCAACTTTCGAGCGCTGTTCGGAATTTGCGATATCTTCAAGAATAAGAGGATGCAGCTTAAAATATTTTCCGATATTTTCTATTGTTTCCAGACTGTGAATCCCGCTTATATCTATCCAGGAAACCACGGGCTTATTCTTCAAGGGCAGGAATTCTTTGATTTCCTTGATCTCCCTTGACAGATACTGGCTTTCCGAGTACTCGGTAAAGGTGATTTTAACCTGATCGCTTCTTTTTTGTCCTATGTGAACCAAAGTCCCAGGGGGCAAACCAGCCTTCAACGCTCTGCTGCCGATTGTCCGGACCATTTAAATTACCCCTTATTTATATTTGCTCCATTCCGCTCAACAGGGCTTTTGCGTTTAATCCCAAAACATTGTGATTATAGCCGCCCTCTAATACTACGAAGACTTTTCCCTGACAGACACGCCCGGCGGATTGACTGATTATTTTTCCTGTTTCAGTGTAATCCTCTGTAGTCAAAAGGCGTCCCCAGTCGGACATGTGCCTGTCAAAGCCGGCGGAAACTCCGATTATGTCAAAGTCTTTTTCGCTTTCCAGGAAATCTTTGAGATCATTTAAAAAATCCTCTCTGGTCTTGTCTGTTACATGGTGGTAAATAACGTCTGATCTCCCGTGGAAAAATTTTTCGGTTCCGTCCCCGAAATGCAGGTCAATATCAACAATCAGCGCCTTCTTGATTACACTGTTTCTGATCAACTTCTCAACGGCTACGGCGATATTGTTGAAATAACAAAATCCCCAGCATGAACCCGGGCTGGCGTGGTGCCCGGGAGGCCTGACAAGTCCAAACGCCTTTTCACCGCCTACAGCCAGTTCAGATGCTTTGATTGCCCCGCCTACAGCCAGTGAGGCAACTTCGAACAGCTGCGGATTTCTTTTAAACCTTTCAAGGTGTTCCGTCTTATGAACTAATAATATATCTGTCTCGCTCGCAGGTTCGGGCCGGATAAAAGGATAGGCTTTGATTAACTCATCAAACATGCTGTCCATCCTTCCATAGGCCGCCGCCGGATCGCAGGCGTACACTTCCCTGTACCGCTCGTGAAATACTACCTGCATATGCGTTCAAGCCCCTTTCATGATTAGATTATTCTTTAGCTTATGGTATAATAATAAAAACTTACAGGCAAGCAAATTAGACAAATATGGCGTGATAAACGTGTCCCAAAATTCAGTCAGGCTATGGAAAGTCGATCCTTTAAGACCGGACGGCAAGATTATCCAACAGGCGGCGTTAATACTACGATCCGGAGGGCTGGTGGCTTTTCCTACAGAAACCGTTTATGGCTTGGGCGCCAATGCTTTTGACAGGGAAGCTCTTGCGGGTATATTCAGAGTAAAGGGGAGGCCGCAGGACAATCCCCTGATTGTTCACGTCGCTGACCGAAAAACAGTTTTCCAACTGGCCGCCGAGGTTCCGCAAAAAGCCCTGATTTTGATGGAGACATTTTGGCCGGGGCCGCTGACGGTTATTTTGCCTAAGAGCCCTTTAATACCGGACGAAGTCAGCGCAGGTTTAAACAGCGTTGCTTTGAGAATGCCCGCCCATCCTGTGGCTCTGGAATTAATCAGGGAGGCTGGAATACCGGTTGCGGCCCCCAGCGCAAATCTTTCAGGCCGTCCGAGTCCGACGACCGCCGGGCATGTTTTGAAAGATTTGGGCGCTATGATCGATGCTGTTTTGGACGGCGGACCGGCTGATCTGGGGCTTGAATCCACCGTTGTAGATTTAACCGTAACTGTTCCGGCAATACTACGTCCCGGTGGCGTAACACCGGAGGAAATATCCCGTGTTATCGGTGAACTGCAATTAGATTTTTTGCTCACAGAAGAATGTGATTTAAATACAGCTCCTGTTCGTTCCCCGGGGATGAAATACAAGCACTATGCCCCGGAGGCGCCCCTATTTATTGTTGAAGGGGAACCATTAAAAGTATCCCGGCGGCTTGGCGAGTTGCTGCGCCAGTACTTGGATGAGGGTAAAAAAGTGGGAGTGCTTGCTTACGAGGAGGACGCAGGTCTTTATGGCTGCGGGGAAGTAATTATCGCCGGCCGGCGGCGGGAGCCCGCAGGGGTTGCAGCCCGGTTATACAGCGCCCTGCGCCATTTTGATGAGCTAGGTGTGGATGTTATTCTTGCCGAAGGCATGGACTCCAAGGGATTAGGCCTGGCAATCATGAACAGGTTATACAGGGCTGCCGGAGGCAGGGTAATCCGCGTTTGAATAAATAAAAAACCGCAGAAACGTCTTTAAAACGCGGGGTGAAGGAAATAAAAATACTTTTTATCTGTTCGGGCAACACCTGCCGGAGCGTGATGGCCGAGGCGCTGGCTAAAAAAGCTTTGCAGGCGAGGGGGAAGGACCGGGGAAATCAGGTAATGTCCGCCGGCACATCCGCCCTGCCCAACGACAGCGCTTCTGCCGGCGCAATTAAAGCGATGAAAGAAGTACAAATAGATGTGAAAGATCATAAAGCTGTTCTTTTAACATGTGAACTGGTTCGAGAGGCTGATTTGATTTTAACGATGACAAGGTCGCACAAGCAGCAGGTAGAGCAGCTTGAACCCGGTTCAATAGAAAAGACTTTTACACTTGCCGAATTTGCCGGGAAAGGTTCGGATATAATTGATCCTTTCGGGCGTTCCCTGGATTTATACAGACAATGTGCTGCAGAATTACGTTATTTAATCGGGCTTGCCCTTGACAGATTAACGATCTGGTAACTTTTTGGGTAAGAGGAAAATGTCGTTTGATGTAGAAATATTCTTTCAGTAAAATAAAACTTGGCAGTAAGGAGGTACCGGAAAAATTGCGAGTTGCAGTCGGCGGGGATCACGCCGGATGGAAGCTCAAAGAAGAAATAATTTCATATTTAAAAGAAAACAACCTGTCTTATCATGATTTTGGTTCTTTTTCAGCGCAGGAGCCGGTAGATTACCCTGATTTTGCCCTTCTTGTCGCCGAGGCGGTCCGTTCCGGGGAATATGATCTGGGCATTATCTGCTGCGGCACGGGAATAGGTGTTTCCATGGCTGCTAACAAAGTGCCTGGGGTAAGGGCGGCTTTGTGCCACGATACGTTTTCTGCGCGGGCGTCAAGGGAACACAATGATGCGAATGTTCTAACCTTTGGGGAGAGAGTAATTGGCCCCGGCCTGGCCAGGGAAATAGTTGATGTGTGGCTGAAAGCGGTCTTTCAAGGCGGCCGCCATGCCCGGCGGACAGAAAAAATAGCACAAATTGAGAACAAATATATTAAAATATAGATTATTGCTCTGTGAGCGGAAAGGGAAATAGGTATGTTCAAAGATTCCTTAGCAGCAGTAGATCCGGAGATCGCAAGGGTAATCAACCTGGAAATAAGACGGCAGCAGGATGCCCTTGAATTCATCGCTTCCGAAAATTCGGCAAGTCTGGCCGTATTGGAAGCGCAGGGTTCGGTTTTAACAAACAAATACGCCGAGGGGTATCCGGGAAAGCGTTATTACGGCGGCTGCCGGTATGTTGACATGGCGGAGCAGCTGGTAATTGACCGTGCAAAACAAATTTTTGGCGCAGAACACGTTAACGCCCAGCCCCATTCCGGTACCCAGGCCAACCTCGCAGTTTATATGGCGCTTCTTAAACCGGGTGATACAATCCTGAGCATGAGCCTTGCCCACGGCGGGCATCTGACCCATGGAAGCTCTTTAAGCATGTCAGGAAAATTTTATAATATTGTTCACTATGGTGTGGATGAACAAAGCGGAGTAATTGATTATGACCAGGTGCTGAAAATTGCTCTTGAATGCAAACCTCAGTTAATTGTCGCCGGCGCCAGCGCTTACCCGCGCACACTTGATTTTGAACGGTTTATGGAGATTGCCCGGCAGGTGGGCGCCTTGCTGATGGTTGATATGGCGCACATTGCCGGCCTTATTGCCGCAGGTGAGCACGCGAATCCGGTTCCGCATGCCGATATTGTTACGACGACCACCCATAAGACTCTGCGCGGGCCTCGCGGCGGGCTGATTTTATGCCGGGAGGAATATGCTACAAAGATAAACAGGGCTCTTTTCCCGGGTCTCCAGGGAGGTCCCTTGATGCATGTGATCGCCGCCAAAGCGGTGGCTCTTTGGGAAGCAATGCAGCCTGAATTTGTTACCTATCAGCGCCAGGTTGTCAAAAACGCCAGTTCCCTGGCGGAAGCTCTGCTGCAGAAAGGTTTTAACCTCGTCGGCGGCGGAACGGACACACATTTGATTCTGGTAGATTTAAGGAGCACGGATATAACCGGCGCACAGGCGGAGGAAGTTCTGGACAGGGTTGGTATAACCGTGAATAAAAACGCAATTCCATTTGATCCAAGGCCGCCCGCCATAGCAAGCGGCATCCGGATAGGAACTCCCGCAGTAACCACCCGTGGTTTGGACGAAACTGATATGCAACAGGTGGCGGAAGTTATCAGCCAGGCGATAAACAACAGGGATGATGAAGAAAAACTCCGGCAGTGTTCCGGGGTTGTCCAGAATCTCTGTATTAAGTACCCGTTGTATGAAGGGTTATCATAACGCATGACCATTCAACGTCCCTCATTTGATGAAGTGTACATGGATGTTGTGGAGGTAATTTCGCGCCGTTCTACCTGCCTGCGCAAAAAGGTAGGCGCTGTTGTTGTGGTGGACAGGCGGATTATTTCCCACGGTTATAATGGAGTAGTCAGCGGCGAGGCTCATTGCTGCGACACGGGAATCTGTTTAAAAACTCAGGCGGGCAGGGAAGATTTCAAGCCTTGCATGCATGCCGAACAGAACGCCATCTGCCTTTGCGCAAAGCGCGGGCTGGCGGTCAGGGGCGGTACTATTTATGTAAATGCTGATATCTGCGTTACCTGCGCCAAACTGATCGTAAGCTGCGATTTCAGCCGGGCGGTAGTGCGCCGGGATTATAAGGGAACAAGTGAAGGGATAGATTTTCTGCTAAGGTACGGTGTTCAGGTTGATTTATGGGCGGATGCTACGTAAATTACCCTTTCCTCGGTAACCAGGCAGTCCACGGGGCGGTCGTGCGGCCCCGGGGAAAAAGCGGGCTTGATTTGCATTTCGAAGACCGGGGCTATAGAAAAGGCATCGGTTTCATTTAAGAAACGATCAAAAAATCCCATGCCATAGCCAATCCTGTTCCCTTTCTCATCGAAGGTAACGCCGGGCACAATAACAATGTCTATCTCACCGGGTTCAACCGGGCGGAAACGACCGGGGGCAGGTTCCGGAATTCCCCACGCTCCGGGAGATAAATCACCAGGGTAAGCCAGTAAAAGTGATGGTCTTAGACGGATATTTTTTTTGTCGGTTGCGGGAACGGCAATCTTTTTGCCCATTTTCATTGTTCTTTGGATAAGTTCGCCTGTTTTTACCTCGTTTCTGAAATCGAGGTAAGTCATAATCACATTTGCCCGGCGGTATTCTTCCAGGGAAAGAATTCTCTCTGTAATCAGAGAACTTTTCAGGCTGACTTCTTCATGGGAAAGAGCCATCCGCGCGGCTAAAGTTTGTTTTCTGATCTCATTTTTGTTCATAACAAAAATAGAGTACCATAAAATGGTCCCGATGAAAAATATTTTGGCCGTTAGCTGGCGAAAACACCATGTTCCTTTGGTTTTCTTGCTTAAAGGTTTACCAATTGACAAATAACAGCCCCGTATGTTAACTTAATAAATGAGGTTTTTGCCGGAGTGGCGGAATTGGCAGACGCAAGGGACTTAAAATCCCTCGAAGGTTACCCTTCGTACCGGTTCAAGTCCGGTCTCCGGCACCAGCGTTATCCGTACCTATATTTAATTTTAAAACAACTTGGATATCGTCGGAAACAGTGATTTCGTGGACATAGTTGTCCACGATTGTTTTTTTCTTCTCACTATCGACACGGTCGAGGATGGCTGTTTTAAACCTGCTGAAGTATTCGAGGATCATTTCCCGTGTGATCCTTTGCGGCGGTTGTTTGGGCAGGTTATTAAGCTGCTCTTCCAGTTCGTCTTTTTGTTTCTGCAACTTCCTGATCGCTCTGTCGAATGGCCGCCAGGCAGCTCCGTCTAATACCTGTTTGACGATTTTATCCATCCTGGCATCTATTGCCCGAATATTTTTCATGAGTTCCTTGCTTGCCTGCGTGTACCGCTTGTCCTGCTCATTTGCTATGGCATAAATTTTATTGATCATTTAAACCAATGAGAAGGAGGCTAGTTAAATGGTTAATAAAACGAGAGCGGCTATAGCGGCGCTGCCGGCGACGGGCAGCCAATCGGCCTGCTGCCAGGGGAACTCACACTGCTGGATCTGCCGGAGCTTTACAGGGATTTTTGCAGTGAGCTTCCCTTCGACGCGATTCAACGCACCAAAAGAAGCGAGACCCAAAAAGGCTACGACACTGACGGGTACGGCTACCAGTATTGCATAGATAAGATGAATAACATAGCCGGCCTGGGGCACTGGCGCATAATTGCAGAGGAAGTTTTTTGCGAACAAGGGGAGTACAGCAGCGGCCGGAAGGCTTACGAGGTAGGGTATGACGTAATCATCCGGCTCGGCAACTGGACGCCGGCCGGCTTTCAAGTCCTGGCTGAAACACCGAAGACACCGGGCGGCCATGTTTCCGCGCTTAAAACTGACACCCGAAAAGGAGCGTTAACCAATGCCATCAAGAAGGCGATCGCGTTTTTCGGCATCGGGGCGGCGGCATACCGTGGGGAACTTGATGATGACAACCTCCCACCCGAAGGCCGCCAACTGGCACAGGGGTACACTCGCCAGGCTGTGCCGGCAACCAGGCAGCAAACGCAGCCGGCCGAGAACGGCAGGCAGAATAAAAGCAGCGGTGAGGCAAGGCCGGGCAGCGTAATGCCCGAAGCCGGGCAGGCTGAAAAAAACATGAATACCTTACCCGATTGGGCAACTGACGAGCCGCCGGGCTGGATGCAGCAACCGGCTATAGTTAGTCAGCCGGTTGCTAACGGCGGAGGAAACGGCGGCGCTGGCAACGGTAACGGGAGGAGGCGCTTGTTTTGAAAATCAACAGGATCATCAAGTTTTTTCCATATGTATCCTCTTTCATTTGGATTTGATTCAGCGTTGATTTTAACTAAATTATTATAATTTACACTCATCTGCGGAAATAATGAATTTACTTAAGGAAGCAGGCTTTGAAATAGTTGATAAACGGCAGACTATATATTCTCTTGAGAACAAGAATCAAGAAATTAAACATGGAACTGGGGAAGGCGTTTTTGCTGTAATTAAAGCTCAAAAGCGTTGACCCCTTTATTGGTGCATTCATCGCATAGTCTGGCGATTGAATCATATTTGCTGGAGGTAATAATGAGTAACATGTTAGTTGCGGTTATACTGGGCATTGTTGAAGGTGTAACTGAGTTTCTGCCGATTTCTTCAACCGGTCATCTCATACTTGTAAATAGACTGGCTGGATTTACGGGTAATTTTGCAAATACATTTGATGTGGTTATCCAGCTGGGCGCTATTCTTTCGGTAGTTGTATATTTCTGGCAACGTATAAATCCTTTTAGCAATACTAAGACGAATCAAGAGAAAAGCGAGACCTGGGATTTGTGGAAAAAAACAATTGTGGGGATTATTCCTGCTTTGCTTATCGGCGGCGCCATTGGTAAAGTTGTTGAGGAAAAATTGTTTAATCCTCTGATCGTTGCCTTGGCGTTATTGATTGGTGGCATCGTGTTAATTATTATTGAGAATCGAGACAGGGTGAATAATATAAATTCAATCAAGACGCTTAATTACAAGACAGCCTTTTATATTGGTTTGATTCAGTGCCTGGCTATGATTCCTGGTACATCACGGTCTGCTGCGACAATTATCGGAGCGATGATTTTGGGAGCTTCAAGGAGCGTGGCAGCTGAATTTTCTTTCTTCCTTGCTATTCCTACAATGATGCCCGGAAAAAAGTTGCGGAATCCCTGGTGAATGGGAAAGTACTTTTCATTGAGGGCGGTGAATACCGTCTTTGTGACGGCCGCGGAAAGTTATGCGGCGGCAAAGGTGGCTGTCGTAGATACAGGTGCGATAGAGGCATATTGAATAATGAGGATAGGGGTGATTGACTATCTATTCAGAGAAAGTGGTAGAACATTTTATGAGTCCACAAAACGCATATAGTATGCCAGATGCAGATGCTGAAGGAAGTTTCGGAGATCCGTCCTGCGGGGATGCATTAACGTTTTATCTAAAAGTCAAAGATGATTTTATTAAAGAGATAAGCTAACTTGAAAGACCTGATCGTACGACCTATCATTTCCGGAGAGGAGAACGACTGGAACACCTTAATGGCCAAGCGCCACTATTTAGGCTTTCACTGC
>LDZU01009892.1_pt1 | contig 13831 bp, 13 predicted proteins | sample 615531 | NCBI WGS metagenome assembly LDZU01 (sample SAMN03408293, study PRJNA278302) | terrestrial metagenome | isolation source: oil reservoir sample SB2 | place: USA: Alaska, North Slope, Schrader Bluff formation | collected 2011-09 | reverse complement strand
GTATGGGTGGTTCGGGAAAAAAGTCTGCATCCCGACATGATTTTTGAAAATACACGTCTGATCCTCAGTTATGAAGACCTTAAAACCTATGAAAAGGGAAAACCAGCTGAATCGGATTGGTTTGAAACATTGGGGAATATGGGTCTCCGGTTTCCGGAGTCCTGGTTTTACGGGATGTCTGATTCCGTCCTGAAAGCGAACCGGCTTCCCCGGGAGGTTTTTCTCCAGCTGACGACAGTCCTCCCCGCTGAGTTCCTGGGAATTGATCATCGTTTTGGCCTCCTGGTTCCCGGATATTCTGCATCTTTTGCCATTTTTAAAGGGATCGAAGGGCCTTGTGAACACCTGGTTATTGAAGGTGTCTATGTACGGTAAATGTATGTCTGCAATTCTGATACTTGTCATGCTTGGCGTTTCGAGCCATGCTGAAAACAACGATACCCTTTACATTCGCTGTGGCCACGTTTACAAAGGGGGAGGTCAATGGACTGCCCCGGGAGAGATGTGGGCTTTTACATCAGGCAAAACATTTTCCGTCTCTTCTTTGGAAAAAAAATTCGGGTACCTGGATATGAGCCGCTTCTGGATGGTTCCAGCCCTGAAAAATTTCTGGATTCCCAAAGTTCTTGACAGTTCTTACAGCTGCTATCCTTATGTGCAAACCGGATTACCCCAGTGGCAACTGCAGGAAATATACCAGTCGATGCTAAAGAAAGGAATTATATCCTTTGTGCTTTATCCTGATGGCCCCGGTATCCGTTCAGGAGATGTGTTGGAATTGGTCTACCCGGGAACTTTCTCTTTGAAAGGACTTATGATTTTCCAGGAGAACATGACGGATTCACTTTATATGTCCGGAGTGAATATCATGGAACATTCCAGGTCGGCCCGTGAAAGAGAAAGACTGTATCAGTGGAAAAACCAGGTATTCCCCCTTTTTTCCATGACAGAGGATTCAATGGGGCAAAAATATCTTTTGGAAATAGATTACCATGAATATGATGCAGATACAAATGCCACACCTATGATCAGAGCTCTTCAGGATGCGGAGTTACTCCATGCGTATGATTCTTTGCTGGTGACATATAAGGATCCCGATCATGTGTTCAAGACGCTCCATCAGCTGGAAGCTGCCGCCGGAATCCGTATACTGGATCATATTACCCGCAGTGACCCCGGTGATTCATATTCTCCACATATCCTCTTTCTCACTGGAAATCCACTGAAAAAACCGGCACACGTGAAATTCATAATGATAAACGGGAAATTTTCTGTCAATAAATAAAGGATAACCTATGCGGTTCTTTCGCCTTAACCTGATTTTTTTCTTGGTGTTTCTCACCGGATGTGCCTATTTCAATACATTTTACAATGCTAAAACGTATTTTTCCGAAGCCACGCGACAAATGGAGGAGGACCTGAACAAAGACGGGAAAATATCCCGTTCAACCTATTCCAAATTTGAAGATGCATCACTCAAAGCCCAGAAAGTCATCGAACGGTTTCCCGATTCAGGTTATGTGGATGATGCCATGTACATTGCAGGGGTGTCCAACTTTCACCTTCAGAAATATACTATTGCCAGGACCATGTTTTCGCGTTTGACGATAGAATTCCCTTCAAGTCCCTATTACGCCGAATCCCATTTGTGGATTGCAAGATGTTATTATGAACTGGGAGAAAAAGATATTGCTTTTCGGATGCTTGAGGAGTTTATTGCGGATTCAAAAAACAAGGCTTTTTTCGGCGAGGCCATGTCTCTTGCCGGGTACCTGGCTTTGGAAGAAGGTGAAGATGAAAAGGCCTTCGAATATTTCAACCAGGCTGTGGATATGTCTCATGATATCCAATCTAAAAGTAATTTGCTCTTTGAATTGTCTCAAATTTATATTGATCGGTCCATGCTGGAGAAAGCCTTGCGTGTTTTACAGGAAATTGAAGAAATCTCCATAGATCCTTTGATGCTGACTCGTGTTCAGCTTCAGTATGCCAAGATTTACAGGATCCGGGAAATGTATGAGGAAAGTGAAGAATTGATCAAAGAGATGTTGGCGAACGAAGAAAATCAACCGGTCTTCCCTGATCTGGAACTGGAATTGGCACAGGTGTACACCCAGCAGGATAAAATTGATCAGGCGATTCAACGTTATAAAACAGTGACGGAAAATTATCCCAACACACACCAGGCAGCAAAAGCATCCTATAACCTTGGGGAGATCTATTTAAATCGGCTAAATGATTATGAAAGTGCCCGGAATGCCTTTGTAGCAGTCAGGCAACATGACCGAAACTGTCTTGAAGCAACCTTGGCCCAGGGAAAGATCAATGAAATCGGACAATTTGTTTCTCTGAACAATGAAATCCGGAAAATGGAGGAAGAATTTCCAGGTCTGATGAATCCTGAAGTTGAACAGGATACGTCCCTGACAGATAAAGTGATCAATGATTATGTGAAGAATAAATTTCGGCAGGCGGAGTTTCTGGCATTTAATTTTCAAAATCCCGATTCAGCTCTTGGGATTTACCAGAATCTGGCAACCCGTTTCAAAGAAAATCCCCTGATTCCCCAGATCCTGAATACCTGGAGTTATCTGCTGAAAGAAACAGGCGATACGCTCCGGTCGGAGATGCTGAAAAACCGTTTGATCCGGGAGTATCCCTATTCCCCCTTCAGTCTTCACTATCTGGGGCGGGAACATCCTGATTCTCTGAAAAGGAAAGAAAACCAATCCTTGATTTTTAAAATTGAAGAAGCCTACTTTAATCAGGATCGGAAAAAGGAGGGGGTGGATGCATTCAAGGCGCTTTTGGATACAGCATCACTGGATTCTGTAAGCCAGGCCCAGGTGATGTACCGGATTGGCCTGGAATATGACAGGACTTTTTCAGATCTGGACAGTGCCATGTTCTATTATCAGCAGGTTAAAAACCGGTTTGCTTCCACCAAATACGCCGGTGCTGCAGAAAAACGTATGAATGAATTGAGCCAAATAATTGAAAAGCTTATGGAAGCATCGTCTGAAGATACACTTGAAACGTTGGAGGTGGATTCTGTACGGGGGGTGGAATCTATGATGGATGAGATGGCAACGGATAGCTTATAAAGGGAAGAGGGACATGAATCGATGGAGGAAACGGGCTCATCTCTTTTTTCTTATGTCAGTTTTTATGGCAGGATGTAGTTCTGCGCCACGATATGGTAATCAGACGGTTCCCGGGAACCCCCAAAAACCTGCACGGACCCAGCCGTCCAGTCAGATTCCTGTGGAAAAAACCCCCGAATTGAGTTATCAGCGAAGCTGGATCGGTCTCAGTTCCTGGTACGGTGAAGATTTTCATGGGAAAAAGACAGCGAATGGGGAAATCTTTGATATGTATGCCCTGACGGCAGCACATAGAACCCTGCCTTTGGGAACCCTGATCCGGGTGACGAATCTTGAAAATAACCGCTCTGTTGTGGTAAAGGTAAACGACCGCGGACCTTATGTGGAAGGAAGGATTCTGGATTTATCCTACGGGGCGGCAAAAGCACTGGGTTTTGAAAACATGGGCATAGCAAAAGTCCACATCCAGGTGATTTCTTTCGGAGATAACAGTTACCAAAAATAGAAAAACCCTTTTCATGATTTAATCTTCTTCATTCAGGATTTCCAGCATTTCGAGGTGTATCAATCCATTGGTAGCTAAAAGGCTTGGGATATAAGGGGAATACCCCTGACCGCCTACAGTCGTTACCTTTCCGCCGGCCTTTATCACCAGATAGGCGCCTGCAGCACAGTCCCAGGGTTTTAATGTAAATTCCCAGTACCCATCTGACCGGCCGGCAGCAACGTAGGCCAAATCCAATGCGGCAGCACCGGTCCTTCGAACCCCATGACTCCGCTCGTAAACCCGGCGATGCAGCACAAAGTTTTTGTAAAATATGTCGTTATGCTCGTAAGGGAATCCGGTAACCAACAGACTATCCTGAACGCGTTCAGTTTGGGTTACCGTGACAGGCTTTTCGTTTAATAAGGTGCCTTCTGTTTCCAGATCACTGTAAAAGAGCTCTTTCCTGTAGGGATCATAGATAGCGGCAGCCAGGATTTTATCCTCTTTTTCCACGGCTATGGATGTACAAAAGTAGGGGAAACCATGTAAGAAATTGGTGGTTCCGTCGATGGGATCGATAATCCATCTGATTTTTGATGGATTATCGAGAGGATCACTTTCTTCAGCCAGAATTTTATGATCAGGAAATTCGTTCATAATTTTTTCTTTAAGGAATTGTTCGCACCGGAAATCAATTTCCGTAACCGGGTCTGTTTTGCTTTTCATTTCGACAGCGTACTTTTCCTCCATGCCTTTCAGTATCAGGGATCCTGCCGCTATGATCCATTCCCGGGCTTTTCGGCCGAAATATTGTGCATCAGACATCTTTTACTCCAATTTTTTTAATATACCAATTCTTTCTTTGAGGATAGGGTTTAAAGTGCATTTTTTTTAAAAAGCGGATATGTTGCTTTTCCATCCCGGGAGTCACAAAATATTTTTTCCCCTCGAGATTCAAAGAATCGCAGCCTTTTCTAAAAAAATACAGGGCATTTTGCATGTCTCTGAATTCCGGATGAGCATAGTCCAGTATGATTTCAGCTTCCGGGCCCTCGGTTTTTCGAAGAATCACAATACTGGCTGGTAAGACATCTCGCATGATGATGACGGATTCATAGTCTTCATTTTCCAGGATGGCAAAATCCGGAAAAATTCGTTGGATATCTTCCCGGAAAAAATTCAAATAATATTTCAGATACCATGAATTTTTCACGTCGACTGTTTGTGCCTTAAAGACGATATCCCGTCTGCTGAGTAAAATCAGTTCCCGGATGTTGATTAAGACAATAAATCCATTCAGAACCGCCACCGGCCAGGCACCGATGAGTACCCCGTATATTGAAAACAATGCAGATCCAATCAGATTGTAGATCCGAAGCTGCCGGATCCGGCGCATCATCAGAGAAACAGCAACGATCAATGTTGCGGCATAACCAATGAATTCATAGAGAGAAATATTCATAAACTCCTCATAGCATAAAGTGTATCTGTAGGTATCCGTTTTGATTGTAAACTTTTTTCTGTCCGCTTTGCCGAATGGCTTCCAAAGTATATTTAAATTGCACATTCCTGCGGAAATGAAGGCCCCCGGTAATCCCCCGACGGTAAACATAATGGATGAGTGACCACTGGTCATCCAATCCTTTTTGATAAAACCATCGTTTTGAAAAAACGGGTCCGCCGAAAATTTTCAAAGTCCCCTTCCTGTATGAGATCAAATATTCCTGATTAACCTGTATCCGCTCCGAGCTTTTATCCTGGATGAAACGGTTCCAGTCCAGCGTACCGTCGTCTTCAAACCGTCCACTGAGCTTCAGGGATATTCCCCAGGTTGAAGAGAAAAAATAATCCACATTCTGATCAATATACAGGGAGCGAAAGATCCGGCTGTTAACGTTGACAAAAGCGGAATCTTCAAAGTCATAAACAAAATAATTGGAACTCAGGCTTTGGGTGGATGACCAGGTCAGCCGCGCCGGAATGGCCAGGTTTAGATGAGATCGGAGGGAATAAACCCGGTTCCAGTAGTTTTGTCCAGAACGGCTTGCATGAAGATAGATCAGGTGATGAAGATATATTTGACCGGACAGGTTCCAGCGGATAAAGGGGGATACACGCAGGCTTAATTGGGGATTTACCACGTAGCTGAGTTCATCCCGGTCGTCTGTGTTGTTACTGTCTGGCGTGTCAAAGTGCAGCAGGGACACCTGATACCGAAGCAAAAGGCTGTCGTTTGTGTTCAGAGTATAAGATGCCTGTGTGTTAATGGTTTTCCGGGCGTATTTATAATCAGCAGGAACCCTGATTTCATCCCGGTCGGCGGAGGATTGGTCCTGGTTTTGATCCATGGCGAATTCCCCCCTCACATTTAGATCTCCCTGTCTTTTCGTGAGGATGAATTGATTGTGAAACTGGTAGCTGTCCCGCTTTCGGGTTGCAGAACTGTCGGACAGGTAGAAATCCAGTTGGTCCGATGTGGAAGAAAAGCGGACGTTATATAAAAACCGGATATTCCAGGGGAAAATGTATGAAAAATTATCCTGAACCTGTCGTGTGCTGGTGGTCCGTATTTCGGTCCGAGATAAATCAGACGGATTGATGAAATATTCCCTACGGGTTTCTTTAAAATGAATGTTCAGGTTATTAAAAATATCCTCAATAAAATCCGTTTTGAATTGCAGGGTGTTGTCTGTAGTATAATTTACACGGTGCGGAGTTTTGTCATATTGAAAGCGTAGAGCGGGAGTGAGCATGTGTTTTCGATTTTCACTGAGGAGTTCCAGGGCGGAATACCACCCCATATCCTGAATCCCCCGGCGTTTTTCCTGAAACAGACCGGCATTCCCGGTCAGTGAAAGTGTTTTACGGAACAGCCCGGACATTCCGATACGGCTGTTGGCATAGTCGTTTTCAGAGCTGTGTTGTTCATCGGATAAGCGATATCCCCGAAAGGAGGGACCACTATAAAAAAGGGGATTATGTTTATAGAGGAAACGGGTTTCCAGTACATTTTCCTGCTTGATACGTGTGGGATCCCCTGGTTTTTTGTACACATTGCTGCTGTTTTGATAATTCGCCCGGATGAGAAAATGGGGAGTATTCATGTTTAAACGGGAAAAAGCATTAAGTGTATAATAATGATTCAGTTGATAGAGACGGACAGAAGTGGTATCGGCAGCCATACCCAGCCGGGTCAGGGCAAAAAGACATGCGATGAGTCGGCACCATGTTGGGAGGATTTTCATATTCAAATATACCTGTCAACATTGGATGAGAGAATGGGATTATGGCTTATCCCGGGTGTTTTCCGGTTTTTTTTCAATCACGCGGTAAACAATTTCCCCTTTTTCGGACATACGGTATTTTTCCCGGGCAATTTTTTCAAGATACTGTAAATCATTTTCCAGACGGTCCCTTTCACTGGTCTTTTCCTGCTCCAGGGCTCTTAAATATTCCTGCTCCTGACGGGCAGCCTTTTCCTGCTGAAGGGTTTTGTAATAGGTATAAAAGCCGTAATCTCCCAGAATCAGGGAGACTACGGCTATAATTAGTAGGAGGACCAACAACCTGATAACAAGTTGTGGTGTCAGTTTTTGTTGCGTTCTGCGGGCCATTTAGAGCCGGATGGCTTTGATTCCCGGAAAAATAGCCTGGTCTTCGAGCTCATCTTCGATACGCAGCAACTGATTGTATTTGGCGATCCGGTCAGACCGGGAAGCGGATCCCGTTTTAATCTGTCCCACACCCGTGGCCACCGCCAGATCAGCAATAAAGGTATCTTCGGTTTCACCGGAGCGGTGACTGATCACACTGTTAAAACCATAGAGTTTGGCCAGTTCAATGGTTTCCAGCGTTTCCGTAACGGACCCGATCTGATTCAGTTTGATCAGAATGGCGTTAGCACTCATCTCATAGATTCCCCGTTGCAACCGTTGGGGATTGGTGACAAAAATATCATCCCCCACAAGCTGTATCTTTTTACCCAAACGTTCGGTCATTAGCTTCCAGCCATCCCAGTCATTTTCATCCAGACCATCTTCAAGGGATATAATCGGATACTTTTTCAGCCAGCTATCATACAGGTCAATCATCTGGGCTGCCGTAAGTTTTTTATTTTCTGAAGCCAAGTGATATAATCCGTCCTCTTTGTTATAAAATTCACTGGCTGCCGCGTCCAGGGCGATGAAAAGATCTTCACCCAATGTGTAATCCGTTCGTTTACTGGCTTCCACTATCACCTGCAATGCCTCTTCGTTGGACTTCAGGTTGGGTGCAAAACCGCCTTCGTCTCCAACAGCAGTGTTCAACCCTTTTTCCTTTAAGACTTTTTTCAGGTTATGAAAAACCTCCACCCCCATCCGGAGAGCATCGGAAAAACTGGAAGCCCCAGCAGGATAAATCATAAACTCCTGTAAATCCACATTGTTATCTGCATGGGAACCACCGTTCAGAATATTCATCATGGGAGCTGGTAAACGACGGGCATTGGCGCCCCCCAGATACATGTATAACGGCACACCCAGATAATCCGCCGCAGCCCGGGCAACAGCCATGGAAACACCGAGTATGGCATTGGCACCCAGATTTTCCTTGTTGGGGGTCCCATCCAACTCAAACATGATATTATCAATATATGCCTGATCCATGGCATCCTCCCCAACCAGGCGCGGGGCGATGATATCATTCACATTCTGAACCGCCTTTAAAACACCTTTTCCCATATAACGGGAACCGCCATCCCGGAGTTCAATGGCTTCGTGTTCACCGGTGGACGCTCCGGACGGGACCGCTGCACGGCCAAAAGCACCGCTTTCCAGCAAAACTTCCACTTCCACCGTGGGGTTTCCCCGCGAATCCAAAATTTCCCGGGCATAAACATCAACAATTGTAGACATAATAATTCTCCTTTTTTTCATTCTAAAAGTTACGGCTTTTCCAATACATTGTCAATAAATATAACAATTATAATTTGTTAAGAGCCAAGACCCTTTTTCCCTTTTCAGGATGCCGATGGGGGAATAAACCACGAGAAACATGATCACACCCATGCCGATTATGGGAAGAAGGTCAATTGTCCAGGGACCGGAATAATCCAGGACGGAAACTGTTTGTGGCTTATGGGCAATGATAAAGTAATTGCCATGGGTTAGCACATTGTTGAGTCCGATGGGGATAGGCAGTAACAGGGTGAGTCACGATGCCTTGGCCAGGGAACGGAGTGAAGGCACAGACCACAGTGGCATAGATGACGGAAAAGACAATCAATTCATGGGGTACAAAGAACTGAAAGAACCGGTAATGGGGCATTCCCACATCAATATTTGGGGTGAGTAAGGCCTGGGTGTCTGAAGCATCCGGCTGACTCATGCCGTATTTTTTGGCAAAGGCAATAAGCTCTGTTGTACAGACGGGTGTAAAATCCGCCGGATGGGAAAAGAGGACGCCCCACTTTCCTTTGAAATCCGACAGATTCAGTATTCATGCGTTGTGACACCCGTAAACTGTGGTGCGGGTTTATTCAACTGCAGTAACCTTTTCATTTTTTATCAACGTTTCTTATGAATAATGATTGATAAAAAAAACAGGTGGTTACATATCTCCGGTGCTTTTCAGATATTTATAAAAATCCCCGTCGGTGGAAAGCATCACAGTTGTTGTGCTGTCGATGGTGTTCAGGTATGTTTCCATGGTTTTCATGAATGCATAGAATTTACGGCTTTCAGGGGAGCGGTTATAGGCCTGATTATAAATGGCTGTTGCTTCAGCATCTGCTTTTCCCTTGATTTCCTGGGCGGTGCGATAGGCTTCGGAACGGATCCTGAGAAGTTCCCGTTCTTTCTCACCTTCTATGCGGGATGCTTCACCCTGGCCCTCACTCCGGTATCGGTCTGCAATTCGTTTCCGTTCGGATATCATCCGTTCAAAAACTTTTTCCTGAACTTCTTTCACGTAGTTTATTCGCTTGAATTCAAAATCCAGGATTTCTATTCCCAGATCTTCACAGCGTTTTTGGGAATTTTCCAGAATCATATCCCCGATTTTTTCCCGGCCTACATCAATTTCTTCAAGTTTAATAATTTCATCCAAAGCTGTCGAATCGATGAGAGATTCCCGGTTATCCTTCCGGACGATTTCAATCAGGTTATGAGAAGCTACGGCATTTCGTGTTTCTCCATCAATGATATCGTCCAGGCGGGAATGGGCTCCCTGTTCATTATACAAACGTTGGTAAAATTTCAAAGGATCCGTGATATGCCAACGGGCATAGGTATCCACCCAGATAAACCGTTTGTCTTTTGTGGGAATTTGGTTCGGACGGCCATCCCACTCCATATATCGTTTGTCAAAATAGTGCAGGTCATCAAGAAAGGGGACCTTGAAGTGGATCCCCGGATTGGTGATAGCTTCCCCAATGGGTTTTCCAAAACGGGTTTTTATCACCTGCTCGGTTTCATTCACAATGAAAACGGATGAATACAAACCCACGACGATGATGATCAATAATATGAGAAAAAGTATTCTTTTCATGATTTTATCTCCTGTCTTTCCACTTATTTATCAAGGTTCAGAAGGGGTAAAATACCCGAGACACTCTCATCGATGACGAATTTCTTACCCAGTTTCGGCAGGATTTCGTTCATCGTTTCCAGATAAATGCGCTGGCGGGTTACGTCAGGTGCTTTCCCGTATTCCTCAAAAACAGCGCTGAACATGGCTACCTGTCCCTTTGCCGTATTCACGCGGTTCAATGCATACCCTTCGGCTTCCTGGATGGTTTGTTGTGCCTCTCCCTTAGCTCTTGGGATGACCCGGTTATATTCTGATTTAGCTTGGTTAATCAGCTTTTCACGGTCCTGTTGGGCTTCATTCACCTCATTAAACGAAGGCCTTACCGGTTCAGGTGGCATCACATTCTGCAGAACCACCTGGTCAATCCGATAACCGGTTTCGTAATTGTTCGCCATTTTTTGAAGCTCCACTTTTACCGTACTGGCAACTTCCGCCCTGCCGATGGTCAAAATTTCTGCGACAGTCCGGTTTCCAATGACTTCCCGCATAGTGGCTTCAGTCATATCTCTCAGGGCACTTCGGGCATTCCGGATCCTGAACAGGTATTTGTAGGGATCATCAATCCGGTATTGAACCGTCCATTCCACAACCGCTACGTTCAAATCACCGGTGAGCATGACACTTTCGTCTTCATAATTCCGGGTGTCATAGGTGCTCCGTATACCCGGGGAAAGGGTCCGAAAACCAAACTCCTCTTTTAACTGGCGCTGAACAGGCACTTTGAAAACCTGTTCCACACCGAAAGGAATTTTAAAATTCAGCCCGGGATTTACCGTTCGGCTGAATTTTCCAAGTCGAAGTATAACCCCTACTTCTTCCGCACCCACAGTGAACAAGGATGTAAAAAGCAGCAGAAGGACAATCACAAGAATCACAAAACTTTTGATCATTCTCGGATTGATTTTTAATTGATCCGTAAAAGAACGGAGTACATCATTCTGACTCATGATTCTTTCTCCTGTCGTTTTCTTATTTTCATAACATGGTAATGTATGAGAAGATCGGCTATAAATCTACAACTCTATCATCCGGGAAGGGATTATCCTGAATAATTTCCCCTAAAGAGGAAAGAAATTTTTCATTCAGAATTGGGAGTATTATATTTGGGACATGAACGGAGACACCGAATCGCTTTTTCAGCAGGAAGATACATCCCGTGTGGATATCCTGGCCAAAACCCCAGACGGATTTCAACTGGAACTGGTCCGCCAGCTTGACGACCGGGATGCCCGGGCCATTATTAACCTCTCAGCCCTCCAGGAGGGCGATCCGGACAAGCACGCCCGGTTCAATGCCACATCCGTCAGGAAATATTTTCATTATCCCAAAACTTTTCCTGTTCTGGCCCGTCATGAAGGCATACCTGTTGCCTATATTGTCGGTATCACTCTGGAATCACTCAACAAGGAAAGCTGGGTGAAATGTGATGCACACTGGGGAATGGGCGATACGGTGTATATCCATTCGTTTTTTATTCATCCCAAATATGCCCGGCAAAATTATTCCCGTGTTTTAATCCGCCTTTTTTCAAACTGGCTCTCCGGGAATGGTTTCCATTATATTACGGGACATGAAAGGGAGGAGGATCTGGCACACCTGTTTCCAGCCTGCGAAAAAATTAAACGTTTCAGTAACTGGCAAAACCAGGGTGTGGACTATTGGTACTATCGGAGAAAAATCCGGTAAGTTATATCCGATTTGTTTTTTCAGTCAGCTTTTTTAATCTGTTAATCCGGCTTTCATCAAAAAGGGCCATATCCATCCTCCATGTCCAGTTTCCCTTTGTGGTTCCGGGAAAGTTCATCCGGGCCTTTTCATCCAGTTCAAGAATATCCTGAACGGGAATCACCATCCACACGGCTCTGGATTCCATGCCGTAACGGATCATATGCCACGGAACATCGTCAGGATCGCATTGCAATCGTTGAAGACAACGCGCTTTCTCTTCGGGAGATGCATCTTGGCGAAACCATCCAAGCGTTGTATTGTTATCATGGGTCCCGGTATAGACAATGCAAAGGTCCGTCTCAAAATTTTCCGGCAAAAAGGGATTGTCATCACTGTCAAAAGCGAACTGAAGGATTTTCATACCGGGAAATTGAAAATCATCCCGGAGCTTTCTCACCGCTTCGGTAATCACACCCAAGTCTTCGGCGATGATTGGCAATATCCCCAAATGTTCGCGAAGATAAAGGAAAAATTCATGACCTGCACTGGGGACCCACTCTCCCTTTTGGGCCGTGGTTTCGTCGGCTTTGATTTCCCATACGCTTTCAAATCCCCTGAAATGATCCAGTCGGATATAGTCCACATATTCAAGCATGTGTTCCAAACGGTGAATCCACCAGGCATATCCCGTCTCTTTCAACCGGTCCCAGCGGTAATGGGGATTCCCCCAAAGCTGGCCTGTGCTGCTGAAAAGATCGGGAGGAACTCCGGCGACGACATAGGGCTGGCCGTTGTTATCCAGTTTGAACAAATCAGGATGGCTCCATACATCCGCAGAATTGTGTGAGATGAAGATAGGGATATCCCCGATAATCCGGATATGACGGGCGTGGGCATACTCTTTTAACTGATGCCACTGCCGGTTGAATAAAAATTGTTCAAACATGAGCTGTTGAATGGATTCCCGGTGTTCCCGATCCAGATTTTCCAGGGCTTCTGCATGCCGCCATTTGTATTCATCAGGAAAGGAAGTCCAATCTTTGCTCTGGTAGACTTCGTTTAAAACATTAAATCGGGCATAATCGATAAGCCAGTAACGGTTTTTTTCGATAAACTCGGCAAAGGCAGAAAGCGTGCTGTCGTAATTTCTGGCACAGAGCCAGGCTTCCCGAATCAATGATTTCTTTTTATCTACCATAGGTTTATCTGAAGACATGATTTCATGATAACTGTCCTCAGGTAAAAGCCCCTCTTCCAATAGACGTTCCGGATTGATGAATAAGGGATTTCCTGCAAACGCCGAAATACTGGCATAAGGAGACCCGCTGGCATCCGGTATGGAAAGGGGTAATATTTGCCAAAGGGTTTGCCGTGCCTGATGCAATTTATCGATAAATTGAAAAGCTTCTTTTCCAAAATCACCGGTACCCCATGGACCGGGCAGTGATGTGATATGCATGAGAACACCGCTGGATCGGGTAAAAACACGGTTCAATTAAAGCCTCCGTTGTTAATGTCTGAGATCCTGTAAATCTACACGGACCTTATATATCATATCTTTCCATTCAATTATGGGGATTTTATAGTCCCAATATGCTTCCAGCAGTTCACGTGGACATGTATCCAGAATTTTCTGTATGACAATGAGAATCAGTCCCAGGTCATCTAGATAATTTATTATTTTTAAAGGGAACCGTTTAAAACGCTTTAAGGAAAAATTTACGGGAGATATAAGATACAGTATCATCCCCCCTAACCAGATCTTAATGTGGACCGGGGTTTGCCTGTCTTTCATTAAACGAAACAGGAGCTTTATCAAAGCCGGAATACCCCCTGCAATATGACCCAGAGCCTCTTTCATGGTTACATCCAGAGGATATGCGGCGCGCGTTCGGACATTCATAACTCAAATTATAACAAATACGCTTTTTTTGAAAGTGTTTATCATGGTTAAGGGTTTATTAGTTTGCAGTCGGAAAGTCGAAAGTCAAATATCGATTGA